>Ga0081540_1003950_pt1 | contig 11519 bp, 9 predicted proteins | sample TabmetS2T1R1_FD_71024 | JGI IMG/M metagenome (GOLD analysis project Ga0081540, IMG submission 71024) | Tabebuia heterophylla rhizosphere microbial communities from the University of Puerto Rico - S2T1R1 | ecosystem: Host-associated > Plants > Roots > Rhizosphere ...
CGCGCAGCTCGGGACGCAGCACATCCTGTGGCAAGGCGTGGGCGACGGCAGCGGCCGACGGAGGATCAGTGCCAAGCTCGTGGCCGCGGCCGCGGATCAGACGTTCGTAGGACGCGATCAGGGTGCTGTAGGGATTGACCCAGATCCAGCCGTCGCGCGTGAACACCTGGATGTCGAAGTGAAGGTGGTACGATGTGCCGTTGGGGAAATCGAGATAGTTGGAGACCACGCCGATCTTCTCGCCCTCGGTGACGCGGCGGCCGTTGAAAATACCATCTGCGTCGAGGCTCGACGGGTTCATGTGCATGTAGCGAAAGCGGATGTGCTCGGTGCGGGTGTTGACCTGCAACGTCGCCGCCTGCTGTTTCGGCGAACGGATGACGACAGCGTCACGCACGGCGACGACGGCATGTTTCCTCGGATGGCAGGCGCTGTTGCCGTCGTTGTTCGTGGGACAGGGGGCCGGGCGAATGTCCTGGCCCTGGTGCCCGAAACCGGCCGCGCACTGCCAGACCTGGAAGCTGCGGGCTTCGCAAAAATTGTCGCGCCACGGATAGACGCTGCTGTAACCACCGGGTTTTCGCCTGCCGAACTGTTGCGAACTGATCAGGACCGGGGCTTTCGCCAGCGGAAAGCGAATTTGCGAATAGACCACGTGATCGGCGTGGCCGCCGCGATTGCGTGCGCCGCTGCGGGCGATGATGTCGCCGCTCGGACGATAGGTGAAATCGGCTGACACCGCCGTCGGCCGCTCGGCGATCTCGGAGGAAAGATCATAGCGCGGGGACGCGGGTTGACCGCCGGCGATGCGCAGCGCCTTGAGAAAACGCTCGGCGATCGGATAGGCCTCGCGGCAGGCGAGCCGGCGCGGGCGCGGCGCCGAATCGAGGCACTGTATCGACACCACATAGGGCACGCCAAAGCGCGTGAAGGCGTAGCGCACATAGCCTTCCCGGATGAAGCGGCGGATGTCAGGATATTGTGCCGCCAGCGCCTTGACCGGCACGCCCTTGCCGCCGGAGGGATCGGCGAGGTCGTAGACCAGGACGGAGCCGGTGATTTGCACCTCGACCGGTCTGGCAAACCTCCGCGACGGCAGGCCGTCACCTGCCCCGGGCTCCAGCGAAAAGACCGCGTCATAGCCGGCGAGGCCGGCATGAAACAAATCTACTGACCGGAAGCCGGCCTGGAAGTGCGGAAGGGATGGCTCGTCCGGCGCGCCTCGCGATTGCGCTTCGAGATAGGATGCAGTGTCGAACGGCAGCAGCACCGGCACCGGGCTGCGCGCGATGCCGGGGAAGATCGGCGATGTGACGGCGTTCAGTTGCACCAGCGCCGGCGTCGAACGGGGATCCGAGGCGGGCAGCCGCCGCTGGCCGGCGAAGGTGAAGCGCGAGGCGATCGCGGGCCGGGTGTTGATCTCTGCGCGGAGCTGGTCGAGAACCGCGCGCCATTCGACGCGGATGGCCGAAACCGATGGTGTCCGGAACGGTTCGGCAGCAGCGCCGGTTGCGGCAACGCAGAGTAAACACAGGGCCGCCGGCAAGCGCGCAAGCAAGCGGACAGCCCTGGTATCCAATGCAACGCCCCCCGGCGTGCCCCGCAGTCCAGAGCGCGGTCTTAATCCTTGGCGCGCTCGACGTAAGAGCCGTCCTCAGTCATGACAACGATCCGCGTTCCCGTGCCGATATGCGGCGGCACAGAGGTACGCACCCCGTTCGAGAGAATAGCAGGCTTGTAGGAAGAAGAGGCGGTCTGACCCTTGGTGACCGGCTCGGTCTCCACAACTTCCAGCGTGGCGCGCTGCGGAAGCTGGATCGCGACCGGGTTGAGGTCATGAAGCGAAAGCTTCACGGTCATGTTCTCCTGCAGATAGGGCGCGGACGAGCCAACGATTTCCTTGGAAACCTGGACCTGATCGTAGGTCTCGGCATTCATGAAATGGAAGCCGTCGGCGTCCTCATAGAGGTAGTTGAAATTGTGATCCTCGACGGTCGCCCGCTCGACCTGGTCGGTGGTCTTGTAGCGTTCCGAAATCTTCACGCCGTCGCCGATCCGGCGCATTTCGATCTGGCTGACCGGGGTTCCCTTGCCGGGATGGATGTTTTCGGCGGTAAGGACGACGTAAAGCCTGCCGTCCTGCTCGATGATGTTGCCCTTGCGAATAGAACTGGCGATGACTTTCAAAGTGGGTTTTCCTGAATTTCTGGCCTTGGGCCGAATCCGGACATGGGTGTCCATGGGGGCCAATAAGGCGGTTTCGGGCTGCAACATACTGATTTTGACCGTCGATGCCAGCGTTTTGCCGCCGTTCCGGACCGACAGCCAAGCGCCGTAAACAGGCCGATTCGGGTGCTTATTTCCATTCGAGATCGGGGTGTCTGACCGTTACGGCGCTGTGGTCGGCGAGAGGAGATGACGAGAAAGCGGCCGTTGGGCCAATGCTATCCCAACCAGTTCTCGTCCAGCCCGTTAAGCAGTGGACCCGCGCCGCGCGGCAGGGTTCGGCGTGCCGGACCAGAGTCGATGGACAAGAGCGGGGTCTTTCGACATGAAAAGGAAAACCGCGCGTCGAATGATTTGCCCATGCCGGGCCGTTGCAAGGAAAGTTCAATAATATCAATGGCGTCCGCCGATTTCATGGACTCGCGCATACGCGTCGCCGCGCGGCGGGCGCTGTGGGATATTTGCCGATGAACGCAAGCCACCCACTGTCGCCATGGTGGTCAGCGACGCGGCACGCCGATCGCAGGCCGTTTCTGACGGCGCGGGCTGCGATCACCAAGGCCTTGCGCGGCTGGTTCGACGAACAGGGGTTCGCCGAAGTCGAGACCGGCATCCTGCAGGTTTCACCGGGCAACGAGACACATCTGCATGCCCCTCGCACCGAACTGACAGGCGGCGACGGAACGCGCGCGGCGCGCTATCTGAGGACGTCGCCGGAATTCGCCGCCAAGAAACTGCTCGCCGCAGGCGAAGCCCGAATCTTCGAGTTCGCGCGCGTGTTCCGCGACCGCGAGCGCGGCGATCTGCATTTGCCCGAGTTCACCATGCTGGAATGGTATCGCGCGGATGCAGCCTATGACGCTATCATGGCCGACAGCATCGCCGTGATCACGCAGGCGGCGCAGGCAACCGGCATCGGGCGGTTTTCGTTCCGCGGCAAGACCGCCGATCCGTTCGCCGAGCCGGAATGGCTGACGGTGGCGGCGGCGTTTGAGCGGTTCGCTGGAATCGATCTGCTGAGGACGATTGCGAACGGCGAGGGTGATCGGGCGGCGCTCGCAGCGGCGGCGGCAGCACGGGTGCGGGTTGCCGACGACGACACCTGGTCCGATATTTTCAGCAAGGTGCTGGTCGAGCACATCGAACCGAATCTGGGGGAGGGGCGCTTGACGGTATTACTCGAATACCCGGCGCCGGAAGCAGCCCTTGCGAGGACGAAGGCGGCCGATCCGCGCGTCGCTGAACGTTTTGAGGTCTATGCCTGCGGCGTCGAACTCGCTAACGGCTTTGGTGAATTGACTGACGCCGCCGAGCAGCGTCGCCGTTTCATTGCTGCGATGGACGAGAAGGAGCGGCGCTACGGTGAGCGTTATCCGCTCGACGAGGATTTCCTCGCAGCCGTCGCGGTGATGCCGCCGGCAAGCGGCGTGGCGCTCGGCTTTGACCGGCTGGTGATGCTGGCAAGCGGCGCGCTGCGGGTAGATCAGGTGGTGTGGACGCCGCCGGCAGGTGAGGCATGAACAGGATCGATCCAAAACTCGCGGCCACGCTGCGGCAGCCCGCCGAGCTCATCGAGCGCGGGCTGGCGAAGGCCGCCGATCTTGCCGACCTCGAACGGGTCGCTGCGCGCTATGCCATCGCCGTGACGCCAGATATCGCCAGCCTGATCGATAGCGAAAACCCCGATGACCCGATCGCGCGGCAATTCATCCCGAGCGCGCTTGAACTGGTGAGCGCGCCGGGCGAGAACGCCGATCCAATCGGCGACGACGCGCATTCGCCGGTCCCCGGCATCGTCCATCGCTATCCGGACCGGGTGCTCTTCAAGCTCGTCCACGTCTGCGCGGTGTATTGCCGGTTCTGCTTCCGCCGCGAAATGGTTGGACCGGGCAAGGCGACCGCGCTGTCGGAGGCCGCCTATCGCGACGCGCTGAATTATATCCGTGAGCATAATGAAATCTGGGAAGTCATCCTGACCGGCGGCGATCCCCTGATGCTGTCGCCACGGCGGCTCGCCGAGATCATGGCTGAGCTGTCGGCGATCGATCACGTCAAGATCATCCGCATTCACACCCGCGTGCCTGTGGCGGCGCCTGCACGAATCGACCAAGACATGGTCACGGCATTGAGAGCGCAGGGCGCGACGACCTGGATCGCCGTGCATGCCAACCATCCCCGTGAACTGGCGGTCGAGGCCCGCGCCGCCTGCGCGCGGCTTGCGGATGCCGGCATTCCGCTGGTGAGCCAGTCGGTGCTGCTGTGCGGCGTCAATGACGATGCGAAAGTCCTGGAAGCCCTGATGCGCGCCTTCGTCGAATGCCGCATAAAGCCCTATTACCTGCACCATGGCGACCTTGCACCGGGCACGGCGCACCTGCGCACCACGATCGCGCAAGGTCAGCAACTGATGCAAACCTTGAGGGGGCGCGTCTCCGGCCTGTGCCAGCCCGATTATGTGCTCGATATTCCCGGTGGCCACGGCAAGGCGCCGATCGGCCCGAACTATTTGTCGCAGGCGAACTCCGCGGAAAGTGAACTATCCTTGGAAACGGGCTATCGTGTCGTGGATTATTGCGGTGACGTCCATCTCTATCCGCCAAAGCCGTGATCGGCCATGACGGAACAAGGCGAGGAGAGACGGGAGCCGCCGGAAGACGAGGGCAACCGCGCGGTTGAAAACGCCGTGATGCTCGGCTTCTTCGTTGTGCTGGTGGTCGCCGGAATCTGGCTGCTCGGCACCATGGCCGATGTTCGAAAGGCGCAGGACTGCGCCGCACAGGGACGACGCAATTGCGTGGCGATCGACGCGCCGGTGCGCTAGAAGGAAGACAGAACGGGAGAAGCAAGATGCGAAGAACAATCCTCGCGGCCGCGCTGGTGGCTCTGATCGGCGCGCCGGATGTAATCGCGCAGGGCGGCGGATCGTCCTCCTATCCGAAGAGTTCGGGAGGAAGCATGAGTGGCAGTGATAGCGGAGGCAGTCGCCTGATGGAGGCGCCGATCGGTCATCGGCAGCCGCGCGCCAGCGACGTGCCCAGCGAGAAGAACCTGACCGATCCGAACGATCCGCTGAGCAAGGAAAACGCCGCCCTCGATCGCAAGATCAAGAGCATCTGCCGCGGCTGCTAGGGCGTGATGACTTTTCTTCGAATCGTCATCCCGCTTTAGCTTTTTGTTTGAGCATGATCTTTTCGGAAAACCGCTACTCACTTTTCCGGATCATGCTCCAGCTCGCAGAACGAACGGCCTGAGATGCATTGCATCCAACGCGAGAGTGCTGCGCCGCCCGTGTGAAGCGACGCAGCATCCGGGCCTACTGCCAGTCGCGATGGCATTCATGCAAGTCGCGATTGTGCAATTCGAACGGCTTGACGCCCACCAGGTCGATTGTTTCGTTGCCGACCTGCAACAATGTCCCGCCGTGGCCGTCAGATGATTTCCTGACATGTGCGTCGGCCGTGAGCTGCAACTTGTCTACGTTGGGATCGTAGTCCGTGATGGTTACGGTGTTGTGCCGGCCCTTGATGTCGTCAAGGTTGATGACAAAGGTATCGGCGCCGTCACCACCGGTCATCGTCATATGGCCGCTCGCGGCCACCAGCGTGTCATTGAGGTCGCCGCCGGTCAGGGTATCGGTGCCGGCGGATCCGACCACGAGTTGCGCCATTCCGTCGGCCGCCTCTTCTCCGTTCGGGTCTACCCCTCCGAGCGTGCCGCTGTGGCGTTCGGTGGCGACAAAGGCGTCGCTCTGCATCGCTGTGGTGTCGGTGTCGCGCAGGATCAGGTCCGACAGGGTGGTGTTCTTGATCTCCCTGAGAGTCGCCCTGTCGAAGTGCTGGTTCTCCCAATAATAGCGATCGCCGTCCCGCAAGGCCGTGAACTGATCGGCGATGATCGTGCCGAACGTCGGCCCGATGACCGCTCCCGGAGAGTGATCCTCCGCCAATCCGCCGGCCCACAAATCGACGGCATCGATGTTGCCATAGGCTTCCTCGAACGCCGCCGCCGTCGCCGGATCCGAGGAGAGCTGATCGAAGTCGGTGTACGGCTCAAGTCCCAGCGCGACGCGGGTCTGGTTCAGTGTGCCCAGGCCCAGATCATGGCCGCGCTGGATATTGATCGCCGCCAGATCCATGCCGTCAGGAGGATCGACCAGGAGGTTTCGCAGGCCGTCGACGATGTGGGCGTCCAATGGATTGGCAAGGTCTCCCGACAGGTGCCGAAGCAATCCGTCCGCACCGGTGGCGTTGAACGTCGCCGTTGGCTCGAAGAACGATTCCGCCAGCGTCTGCTCCGAGGTGAAGGCGCCCAGATTGTCGATGGCGCTGATCTCGTCGGAAACGATCGAATGACCGAAGCGGAAGGCAGCGCCGGCAAACTCTTCCGTGATCCGCGCGTCGGCGGTGCGGTCGTAGCCGTGGTACGGCTGGATGGCGTCCTCGCCCAGGAGGTGCGGTAGCCACTCGTTATAGGTGATGTTGACCATCTCGGCCGTGGTGATGGCCTTGGCCATTTCGTATAGCTTGTCACCGCTCCAGTTCGGATGTTGGTCGTGCAATCGATCGACCTGATAGTTGTGCTCGCGCACAAACAGGACCTGCAAGGCGGTCAGGTCGGGGTTCTCCTGCGCCCGCACGTCGCCCGCCAAGAAGGCCGGGCCCTGGGGACTATCGACGATGGGTAGGTTGTTTCCCTCCGATACTTTCATATGACCGTCGGCTGTTCGCAGGCTTGCCGCGGTGGCCGCGTCGGATCCGTATATCTGCGATCCATCCATCCAGCCTGTGACCGTGTTGATCGCAGTTGCGGGATGTCCGGGCACGCCGGTTGCGGGATCGATGGCCACCCGCGTCAGCGGGATGGGGCTGCCGGGCGGCAGGGACGGATCATCCGGCGGGACCGTGATCGAGATATCGGTGGTCGTGTCCGACTTTTGCAGATCCAGATCGTGATCCACGAACTGGCCCCACGCATACATCATGCCTGAGAGCGCGACGCCGTTGTCGTCGGTCAAATGCGGGCCGTCTTCCCCGGTGTCCGGCTGCGCCACGACAATGTTGCTGATCTCGCGCGGGTTCGGCCCCGGCGTCATTTCAAGGAACCCATCGGTGAAGTGTGCCGGACCCACCCGAGAAAAGTCGGTGTTGGCCTGGTTCATGGTGGAGTCGGCAAGGTTGTTGTTGGATCCGTCGATGGAACGGAATTTCACTGCCATGGCTCACCCTCCCTGAAGAGTGCGTGGCCCCCAGCTCATGCTGTATTGACGACACCATGGACCGTCCATGAGATGGCGCTTTCATGATTCATTGTGATTGTTGCGTGGCTGTTGAGGGACGGCACGCTGGCATTTCGGTGTCTTGTTGGCCCGGATGCAATCTCGCCGGGGGCGATGTGTTTGAGAGGGAATGCAAAAAAGGCGGAACCGAGATTTGCGCGCCGTAAGCGGGCGAGTCGATCTGTTTTCGCCGTGATCATGCCGCCGTGAAACCGGAAGCAGGGCACATGCGTGCCCTGCTTCATGATCATTCGGATACGAAAGCGTCAGGCGGAACGCTCGCGGAATTCGCTGCTCTGCGTAGTCCGTCGCGTCTCCACCGCATCGGCCAGCAGATTCAGCGCGGATACCGTCGTTTCCCAGCCGATACAGCCGTCGGTGATGCTCTGTCCGTAGACGAGCTGCTTGCCGGGCACCACGTCCTGGCGGCCTGCCACCAGGTTGCTCTCGATCATCACGCCGGTGATGCGTTGCTCGCCGTCCGAGATTTGCCGGGCGATGTCGGCCACGACCAGCGGCTGGTTCTCCGGCTTCTTCGAGCTGTTGGCGTGGCTCGTGTCGATCATGATCCGCGGCGCAACGCCGGCGCGGGCGAGCTCGGCGGCAGCCGCATCGACGCTTGCGCGGTCATAGTTCGGCTTGCTGCCGCCGCGCAGGATAATGTGGCAATCCTCGTTGCCGGTGGTTGCCGCAATCGCCGAGCGTCCGCCCTTGGTCACCGCCATGAAATGATGCGGGTGCGAGGCCGACTTCACCGCGTCCGCCGCGATGCGGACATTGCCGTCGGTGCCGTTCTTGAATCCGACCGGGCAGGACAGTCCCGACGCAAGCTCGCGATGGATCTGGCTCTCGGTGGTGCGGGCGCCGATCGCCGCCCATGTCACGAGGTCGGCGATGTATTGCGGCGTCGTCATGTCGAGGAATTCGGTGCCCGCCGGCAGGCCGACATTGTTCACCGCCGACAACACGTTGCGGGCGAGCCGCAGGCCCTTGTTGATGTCGAACGAGCCGTCGAGGTCGGGGTCGTTGATCAGACCCTTCCATCCAACGGTCGTGCGCGGCTTCTCGAAATAGACGCGCATCACGATCTCGAGGCGGTCGGCGAGCTGCTCGCGCAAGGCGGCGAGGCGCTCGGCATATTCGACGGCCGCGACGGGATCGTGGACCGAGCAGGGGCCGACGACAACCAGCAGGCGGTCATCGGTTCCGTTGAGGATGGCGTGGATGGCGTTGCGTGCCGCCATCACGATACGTGTCGCCGTCAGCGTGCGCGGGATCTCGCGCATCACGTCTTGCGGCGTACTCAGTTCTTTCAGTTCGCTAATTCGAAGATCGTCGGTGGTACTCAACACGGCTCTGGCTCCTGTTTCGAGGTAACCTGCCGGCCAAACAAAAAGCCGCCAGGTTTTGGCGGCTGTTCGGACTTCTTGGCTTCAATTCGTCAGATTGAGCGCGATCCTCCCACCGCCAGCGAGCTGTCGTAGCTAAAATACCAAAAGTTGCTGGCGGCGATCGTCATCATGGCAGGGTCTATAGCGCAGGCTTTTCGCCTTGTCATCCCCCCAAAATAGGATGGGGCCGGCCCCAATGTTCAGGATTTGCGTGCGGCGAGCGCCATTCCGACCAGTGACGCCCCGCCGAGCACGAGGTTGATCCCCGCGAGCAGGCCGATCGCCCATTCGGCCGAGCCCGGCAGGCCGGCGACGATGATGAACGCGATCAGGAGATCCATCAAACCCGAGATCAACAGCCAGGACCAGCGCTCCGACAATTCCCGCCGGTGCTCCAGCGCGTACATGATGGTGGCGACGCCCTCGGCCAGAAAATACGCGCCGACCACGATGGTGAGCGTGAGGACACCCTGCGCGGGTCTTGCGAGCAGGATGCCGCCGGCGAGGACGGCCAGCGCGGCCGAGAACAGCGACCACCAGAAGCCCGGCATCTGCCGCGCCCAATAGGTGACGAACAGCCCGGCGATGCCGCTGATCAGGAACATCCAGCCAAGGAAGATGGTGACGGCGAGGCTTGCCAGCGGCGGCACGATCATCGCGGCGAGACCGAGAACGGCGAGCACGATGCCTTCGAACAGGAAGGCCTTCCAATGCGCCTTCACCCTGTCGTTCATTTCAGACTGCAGTTTGCCGGTGTCGTCGGGAAGCGTCATTGGAATCTCCGGTGAATGCCGCGCCGATGTTCAATATAGTCGGCGCACCGCGCGCGCGTAAGATTTGCTCGCATGGCATATTGAGCGGGATCAACGACGCGGCGAAGACATTCGGTCTGCTCAGGGAGCCGATGAAAAGCCTTCCGAACTGGTTCGGATGCGGTTGCGGCCGAAAATATAGACCGCGGTGGTGGCCACCAGAAGCGCCAGCCCGATCAGGATCGAGGTGAAGCCGAGCGGGATCAGCACTAGCGAGACGTTGCGCTCGGGGTTGACGAACCAGTGATGGATCGAGGTCGCAAGGAAGGCTACGCCCGCAAAGCTCGCGCCGCCACCCGCGACCAGCAGGGCCCACATGCGCCGCAACTGGTTCAGCCGCTCGCGCGCGACTTCGGTGCGCGGCGCGTGATGCCGGCCGACACGCCGCACCAGCCGCACGGCAAATCCGATCGAACTGAATCCGATCACCACGCTCGCCGTTCCCAAGAGCAGGCGGATGTTCGAACTGAGGTCGGGATGTTTCTGCAGAACGAGCAGCGGAAAGTCGAACGCCGCATGCAGCGCCACCGGGGCGAACAGCGCCAGCACCCAGCTCGAAATGCGCGCCCAGTCGCGGTGATGGCGATTGGCGCCCAGCGCCGTGCCGGCGCGCGCGATCGCGATATAGGCGCCGGCGATAATGCCGAGCGCGCCGTGAAACGGCACGGTCAGCACGCTGCGCAGCGCCGCCAGCGATCGCCACATGTCGGAGTGCTGCACCAGATAAGCGAGGTTCTCGTACGCCGCGAAACCGAGGCCCGCGGCGGCGCCGTAGACCACGGTGTCCATCGGATCGGCAAAGGCACGGCGCCGGACCGGGATCGAGACCGCGACGATGACGAGAACCTTGACGATCTCTTCCGGCGCGGCGACGCCGAACACCGAGCGCAGGCCCTGCGTCATCCAGGGGTTTCCGGGGACAGCGAGGATCGCGGCAAACGGCGCGCGCGCTACTCCCAACAGCGAAATGCTGGCGGCCCCGAGCACGAAAGCGAACCACACCCGCGCGGGCGGGCCGGGGCGCTCGTCGGCGGCGATCACGAGCCAGAGCACCAGCAATGCGGGTGCGATGGCGGCGACGCCGAGCGATGTGGGGAGGGCCTGGAGCAGCAACATGTTGGGGAACTTGACCGTGTTCAAACGAAAATGGCCGTAAATTCAGCCGTTTGCAAGGAGGTCTTGCGCGACTCCTTGTCGCCAAGCGCGTTCGCGCGTGGTCGGCATTGCCGCTACTCATCACGTCAGCAGACGCCGGCAGGCATCGACGAATACCTGCGCCCCCGTGACGATGTCGGCATCGTCAGTGTTTTCCGTCCAGTGATGGCTGATGCCGCCGATCGACGGCACGAACAACATGCCTGCCGGCATAATGGTGGCGAGAATCTGGGCGTCGTGACCGGCGCCGCTAGGCATGCGCAGCGATCTGCCGCCAGCAAGAGCCTCGCTTGCGGCCTCGATGGCCTGCTGGAAGGTGGCATCCATCATCGCGGGTGCGCCGGTACGAATGCGTTCCACCGCGACGGTGCAGCGGCCCTGTGCACTGACGTCAGCGGCCATGCTGCGGAGCAGATCCTCCAGCCGCGCGATCACGCGCACGTCGTCGTCGCGAATCTGGAACTGCATTTCTGCGGCTCCCGGGATGATGCTCGGCGCGCCGGGATCGAGGCTGATGCGGCCGGTGGTCCATACCGTGCGCGGCCCGCTGAGTGCGGGGAAACGATCGTCGATGTCGACGCAAAACCGGGCGAGCGCCAGGCCGGCATCCCTGCGTATCGCCATTCGTGTGGTGCCGGCGTGATTTTGCTCACCGGTGAA
>Ga0081540_1003951_pt1 | contig 11519 bp, 10 predicted proteins | sample TabmetS2T1R1_FD_71024 | JGI IMG/M metagenome (GOLD analysis project Ga0081540, IMG submission 71024) | Tabebuia heterophylla rhizosphere microbial communities from the University of Puerto Rico - S2T1R1 | ecosystem: Host-associated > Plants > Roots > Rhizosphere ...
CTGCGCCGTCACCACGATCTCCTGATGGTCGCCGACGATCCCGACGTCGCGGAAGTCTCGGCGATGGCGGATGCCGTGGACCGCGACATCAAGCACATGCAGGCAAACTTGCGCTTCCGCGAAATCGGCCGCGAGCAGAAGGCGCACTTCATCGCTGCGTTCAAGCCTGAGCATCACATCATGGAGTTTGCAGCACCCTTCTTCGCCAGCCGTTATGCCGACATGCCCTGGTCGATCCTCACACCCGATGCCTGCGCGCATTGGGACGGCCATGCCGTAACGATCACGCCGGGCATTTCCGAGATGCCGGACGCCGACCGGCTGGAAGAAACTTGGCAAACCTATTGCGCGGAAATCTTCAATCCGGCGCGGCTGAAGACGACGTCAGGACAGATAGGGAACCAGCCACACGCGCCGGCGATTGAACCGCAGGAGCCGCCCATGATCCGCAAAACCGTCGCCGCAGAAAGCCTCACCACCTTGAGCGCGGAAGCGGCCTCCTGCCGCGCCTGCCCGCTCTGGAAAGATGCGACGCAAACCGTGTTCGGCGAAGGCCCTGCCCACGCACGGCTGATGCTGGTCGGCGAGCAACCCGGCGACAAGGAAGATCTCGCAGGCCACCCTTTCGTGGGACCTGCCGGGAACATGCTCGACCGCGCGCTGGCGGAAGCCGGCATCATCAGAGAAAAAGTCTATGTCACCAATGCGGTAAAGCATTTCAAGTTCTGGGCCCGCGGCAAAATCCGCCTGCACCAGAAACCATCGACCCCGGAGATCAAGGCTTGCCGGCCCTGGTATGAGCGCGAGCTTGCCGCCATCAAGCCGGACCTCGTGGTGGCCTTGGGCGCCACCGCTGCACATTGCGTGCTCGGCAAGATTACGCCGATCAACAAGAACCGCGGGCGGCCGATCACATCAGATGACGGAACCGAGGTGCTGGTCACCGTGCATCCGTCCTATCTGCTGCGGCTGCCGGATGAAGATGCGAAGGCGCGCGAATATGCCCGCTTTGTCGCCGATCTCAGGCTCGCGGCAAAATTGCTCGGGAGTTCCGCGCACGCGGCCTGACGGGTTCCTCCGCAAAATCCTGTGATCAGAGAGAAATTTCCTCAATTCGCTGTACAACCTTTAATTGATGGATGATAGTATCGCATTCTCAGCACCATTGGGTCGTCCCCGACGCCTGGACGTTCCCATGAGGTCGGCGCGCTGCGCGGCTCCATTAGCCCCGGGGACTTCGCGGTGCGCCGACCACCCTTCGTCCACATTTATCACGGTCGCCAGCCACTTACCGTCATCTAACCTTCAAGTCCGTGGTCAAAAATGGACCCCCAAAAAGTATCTGACGGGGCGTCACCATGACCGATATGACTGTTAATTCCGCGCTCGGCGAAGCGCCAATTCAACCGGCCGCCAGGCCCAATCTCGATAAGGGCTTCAATCCTCTCACCTTGATCCTGTTTTTCGGCATCCTCGCTGCCGGCCTGCTGTTCGTTGCCTACAGCATCTATGCCGATGTTGATGCAACCGGCACCAAACTCGCAAGTTACGTGCCCTATATCCTTCTGTTCGTTGCGCTTTTGATTGCGCTTGGCTTCGAATTCGTCAATGGCTTCCACGACACGGCCAATGCGGTCGCGACCGTAATCTACACCCACTCGCTGCCGGCAGAATTCGCCGTCATGTGGTCGGGCTTCTTCAACTTCCTCGGCGTGCTGCTCTCATCCGGCGCGGTCGCTTTCGGCATCGTCTCGCTGCTGCCGGTCGAACTGATCCTGCAGGTCGGCTCCAGCGCCGGCTTTGCCATGGTGTTTGCGCTCTTGATCGCCGCCATCATCTGGAATCTCGGCACCTGGTATCTGGGTCTGCCGGCTTCGTCTTCGCACACCCTGATCGGCTCGATCATCGGCGTCGGCGTGGCGAACGCCGTGATGCACGGCCGCGACGGCACCTCGGGCGTTGACTGGACCAAGGCGACCGAGATCGGCTACGCGCTGCTGCTCTCGCCGTTGTTTGGCTTCATCGTCGCCGCGATTCTGCTCCTAGTGCTGAAGTTCATCGTCCGCAATCCCGCGCTCTATACCGCGCCGGAAGGCAACAAGCCGCCGCCGCTGTGGATCCGCGGCATCCTGATCGCCACCTGCACCGGTGTCAGCTTCGCCCACGGCTCCAACGACGGCCAGAAGGGCATGGGCCTGATCATGCTGATCCTGATCGGCACCGTGCCGACGGCCTATGCGCTCAACCGCGCGCTGCCGGAATCCCAGGTGGCGCAATTCCAGAAAAACTCGGATGCGGCTGCGAAAGTGGTCGCCGCCAAGGGCGCCGGCCACAGCATCATCGGCAATCCGCGGCCGGCCGTGACGCAATACGTCTCCACCCGCAAGATCAACGAGGGCACTTATCCCTCGCTTGCCGTGCTGGTGAAGGATGTCGGCGACCAGGTCGCCAAATACGGCTCGCTCAACAAGGTGCCGGCGGAAGCCGTCGGCAACACCCGTAACGACATGTACCTGACTTCGGAAGCGATCCGCTTCCTGATGAAGGACAAGGAGAACGACCTCAACAAGCAAGAAGTCGCGGTCCTGAAGGACTACAAGGGCTCGCTCGACAGCGCGACCAAGTTCATCCCGACCTGGGTGAAGATCGCGGTGGCCATTGCGCTCGGCCTTGGCACCATGGTCGGCTGGAAGCGCATCGTCATCACCGTCGGCGAGAAGATCGGCAAGTCGCATCTGACCTATGCGCAAGGCGCGTCCGCCGAGCTCGTCGCCGCCGGCACCATCGGTGCGGCCGACGTGTTTGGTCTCCCGGTCTCCACCACCCATGTGCTGTCGTCGGGCGTCGCCGGCACCATGGCCGCCAACGGCTCCGGCCTGCAGATGGCCACCATCCGCAACCTCTTGATGGCCTGGGTGCTGACGCTGCCGGCCGCCATCATGCTCTCGGCCAGCCTCTACGTGCTGTTCGCGAACATCTTCTAGGGAACGCGTACCGATTAGCCCTGAGAAGCAAAGGCCCGCACCGTTCGTGCGGGCCTTTTTCTCTCTGTCATTGCGACGGCTTAGGGCCTCACGCCGCCAGCGAATTCTCCACCAGGCGGATCCAGTAGGACGTGCCGTAGACGATCGCCTCGTCGTTGAAATTATAGGCGGGATGGTGAAGGCCCGCGGTGTTGCCGTTGCCGCAGAAGATGAAGGCGCCCGGCCGCGCCTCCAGCATATAGGCAAAGTCCTCCGCGCCCATCATCGGATCGGTCTCGGCCACGGCGCCATCGCCGCCGACTTCCCTGGCCACGCGCCGCGCGACCTCGGTCTGCGCGGCGTGGTTGACGGTCACGGGATAGCCGCGCTCGTAGACCAGGTCGATCTTGGCGCCGGTCATTTGCGCGACCCCCGCCACCACCTCGCGCACGCGCTTCTCGACGAGAGCGCGCACCTCGTCGGTCAGCGTACGCACGGTGCCGCGCAACTCCGCGGTCTGCGGAATCACGTTACGGGCGTTGCCGGCGTGGAATTCGCAGATCGAGACCACGGCCGAATCCAGGGGATCGACGGTGCGCGAGACGATCGACTGCAGGCCGCCGATCAGCTGCGCGCCGACCAGCACGGAATCAATGCATTTGTGCGGCCGTGCGGCGTGGCCGCCGAGGCCCTCGATCTTGATGTCGATGGAATCGGTCGCCGCCATGATCGGACCGGTGCGGATCGCGAACTGGCCGACCGGAATGCCCGGACCGTTGTGCATGCCATAGACCTGCTCGATGCCAAAACGGTCCATCAGCCCGTCCTTGATCATGGCGGCCGCGCCCGCGCCGCCCTCTTCCGCCGGCTGGAAGATCACGACCGCCTGGCCGGCAAAATTGCGCGTCTCGGCGAGATAGCGCGCGGCGCCCAAAAGCATCGCGGTGTGGCCGTCATGGCCGCAGGCGTGCATCTTGCCCGGCGTCTTGGAGGCATAGGGAAGATTGGTCTCTTCCGCGATCGGCAGCGCGTCCATGTCGGCGCGTAGGCCAATGACCTTGAGTCCGCCATTGACCGACCTTCTGCCCTTGATGACCCCGACGACGCCGGTCTTGCCGATGCCGGTGACCACCTCATCGCAGCCGAATTCGCGCAAGCGGTCGGCCACGAATGCTGCGGTGCGGTGTACATCGTAGAGCAGTTCGGGGTGCTGGTGGATGTCCCGGCGCCAGGCTTGAATGTCGGGCTGAAGGTCGGCGACGCGGTTCACGATGGGCATGGAAGCCTCGGGTCCGTTTTGGTTGTTTTGCCATGTCTAGCATGTGACACGGCCTCGCCCAACACTCGCGGACGCATCGCACCCCACAGGACGCCGCCGGGGCAAGCGCCCCGGCCTCCCAAGCCTCGTCGTCCGCCCCGGCCGCACCCGAACGGATACGTCCAAGGGCTTCCCCGAAACGCGACCTAATACGCCGGAATCATCTCATCCGCGACCCGCTGCACCCCTGATACGTTCTCCGCGAGAGCCACAAGCGCCTTGCGCTCCTCGGGCGAGCCGACCAGACCCCACATGTGCACCACGCCGTCACTGACCGTCACATTGCGTGAACCAAAATCAGTCCAGTTCTGCTGGCCCAGCTTCTCCAGCAGCACGGTCCGGATCTGACGGTCGGCATCCAGCGCCTCCCCAGCCGCCATTTTCACCGAAGCCAGCGCCTGGATCAGGTTGCTGCGACTGACGATCCCGACCAATCTACCGTTGCGCAAGATCGGCACGCGCTTGATGCGATGCCGCTCGAACAGGCCTGCGATTTCATCGAGGGGCGTGTCCTCGGTGGCGGCAACCACCTCCGTCGTCATGACCTCGGACACAAGGCGACCATGCGACTTCGCAAACTCACCGGCAAGCGTCGCCCCGGGAGTCAGCGCCTCCAGCCACCAAGCGCGATGGCGCGCAGTGCCAAGCTCCTCGCGCCGCATCAGGTCTGCCTCACTGACGATCCCGATCACGTGCCGCTCGGAATCGACGACCGGAACGGCGCTGATATCCTTCTCGAACAGCATTTTGACGACCGAACCAACCTCGTCCTCTCGATGAGCTGTGACGACGTCGCGCACCATGATGTCCACGGCCTTCATGAGATCCTCTCCTGTGATGTCGGGTTTCCATTTTCTGTGGCCGCCAGATGGTTCAGCGGCAATACGCTATGCTCGGTTGGTGCATGCGAATGTAGCGGTGGGAAGAGACGGCATATTGCGCTGGATCATTCACGGAACGGTCACACAGCAAGGTGTGGTATCCCGCGCGAGTCGAATTCCCGCGCGGCAGATGTCGCGGCGCGTCGTGTCGCCACGACACACGCGCCTTTTGCAAAGGCACTTTGCGTATCCCGCCTTGTCGCACCAGCCCCGGTAAGCAAGAATGCGCGGCTTTACTGCGGAGGACGAGCATGCCGCGACGGCTCGATGGCGATTTCGACTACATCGTGGTCGGCGCGGGCACCGCGGGCTGCATCATGGCCAACCGCCTGTCGGCCGACCCGAAAAACCGCGTGCTGGTGCTGGAAGCCGGCGGCAATGACAACTGGATCTGGTTTCACATCCCGGTCGGCTATCTCTTTGCCATCGGCAATCCCCGCTCCGACTGGATGTTTCGCACCGAGGCCGAGCCCGGCCTGAACGGCCGCTCGCTCGCCTACCCCAGAGGCAAGGTGATCGGCGGCTGCTCCGCCATCAATGCGATGATCTCGATGCGCGGACAGGCCGCAGACTACGACCACTGGCGGCAGCTTGGCCTCACCGGCTGGGGCTACGACGACGTGCTGCCGGCATTTCGGCGGCTGGAGGATCATTTCCTTGGGTCAAGCGAGCATCACGGCACAGGCGGCGGCTGGCGCATCGAGGCGCCGCGGCTGTCGTGGACCATTCTGGATGCCGTCGGCGATGCCGCCGAACAGATGGGCATCCGCAGAATTCCCGACTTCAACACCGGCGACAACGAAGGCATCAGCTATTTCCACGTCAACCAGAAGCGCGGGCGGCGCTGGTCGGCAGCGCGCGGATTTTTGAAGCCGGCACTGACGCGGCCAAATTTGCGGCTGGAAACCAAGGTGCTGGTCGATCGCCTCGTCATCGAACAGGGCCGCGTGGTTGGCGTGCGCTTCGTGCAGAACGGCGAGATGATCGAGGCGCGTGCGAAGGGCGAAGTGGTCCTCACTGCCGGCTCGATCGGCTCGATCCAGGTGCTGCATCGCTCCGGCATCGGGCCGGCCGAATGGCTGTCGCCGCTCGGCATCGACATCGTGCTCGACAAGCCGGGCGTCGGCCGGAACTTGCAGGACCATCTGCAGCAGCGCGCCATTTATAAGGTGTCCAACGTGCGCACGCTGAACGAGACCTACTGGTCGCTGTTCCGCCGGGGCATGATGGGCCTCGACTACGCCTTCCGCCGCCGTGGGCCCTTGACGATGGCGCCGTCGCAGCTCGGCATCTTCACCCGCTCCGACCCTGCCTTCGAGCGCGCCAACATCCAGTTCCACGTGCAGCCGCTGTCGCTCGACAAGTTCGGCGATCCCCTGCACCGCTTCCCCGCCATCACGGTCAGCGCCTGCAATCTGCGGCCGACCTCGCGCGGCACGGTGCGCCTCCGCTCGGCGAAACCAGACGAAGCGCCAAGGATCGCGCCGAATTATCTAGCGACCGACGAGGACCGCCGCGTCGCGGCGGACGCCATCCGCACCACGCGGCGGTTGATGCAACAGCCGGTGCTCGCAAAATACAGTCCGAGCGAATACCTCCCCGGCCCTTCCGTCGGCGATGACGATGCGTCGCTCGCAAAAGCCGCAGGCGACATTGGCACCACTATCTTCCATCCCGTCGGCACCGCGAAGATGGGGCTCGCAAGCGACCCTGCCGCCGTGGTCGACGAGCGGCTGCGCTTCTTCGGTCTCGCCGGGCTTCGCATCGCGGACGCCTCCGTGATGCCGACCATCACCTCGGGCAATACCAACACGCCGACGGCGATGATCGCGGAAAAGGCGGCGGCGATGATCTTGCAGGACGCGAGATAATCGCCACGGTCCTGCAAAAATGAACGACTTGTGATTGACGAAATCTTATAGATATATTACTATAGCCTCGTGAATGACCTGCTGAGAACGATCAAGCCAACCGTTTTCGTGGGCTCGAGCCGGAAAGATCTTCGGGCATTCCCGACGGCCGTGCGAAGCGAAATCGGTCAGGCGCTTTTCGAAGCCCAGCTTGGCGATCATCCGCGCAACGCCAAACCCCTCAAGGGGCTCGGCGGGGTCCTCGAGATTCGAGACAATTTTGAAGGCGATACCTACAGGGCGGTCTATACGATACGGTTCGAGGGCGTGCTGTACATCCTGCATGCCTTTCAAAAGAAATCCACAAGCGGAATTGCTACTCCGCAGCGGCACATTGACTTGATCCGGCAGCGTTTGCGCGATGCCGAGGTCATTCACAGGGCGTCCGAGGGAGAACGACGATGAGCATCAGGAAGAAGTTGCCCGCACACAGCAAGGGCACCGGCAATATTTTCGCCGATCTTGGTCTTCCCAATGCCGAGGAGCATCAGCTCAAGGCTGCGCTGCTTGTGCAGATCAAGCGCCTTATTGTCGACCGGCAACTTACCCAAACGGAAGCGGCCAAGTTGATAAAAATGAAGCAACCCGATCTGTCGAAGCTCTTGCGCGGCCATTTCAAACTAGCGTCGGTGGAAAAGCTGATGCTGATGCTCACGGCGCTCGATCAGGACGTGGAAATCACGATCAAGCCTCATCGCAAACGCGGTGAGAGCGGCAGGATCACTTTCAAGACGGCTGCATAACTCTGTAAGCGGGCTCCCCGAATGTGTGGCCAATCGCCTATCCGTTTCGCGATCGCCGTGCTTTTGGCGATTGGTGAGCGCGGCCCTGCAACGGCCCAAGTTGCCAACGGAGTGTCACTCCGTGAATCCACCATCACATGGAGCACCGTGGCCTATGCCACGGCTGCGGACAACGGCTTCGTCGATGGTTCGCTCGACATGAAGAGGATCGTCGACCGCACGTTCAAGGCCTACGTGCTCGAGAACCGTTATCTCAAGGTAACGCTCGTGCCGGAATTCGGCGGGCGCATTCTTTCCATGATCTACAAGCCGACCGGCCACGAACAGCTCTATCGGACGGAAGTCGGCACGCCCTACGGGATCAAGGACGGCAACTTCTATTACGACTGGATGATGGTCTATGGCGGCATCTTCCCTACCTTTCCGGATCCCGAGCACGGCAAGACCTGGCTGAAGCCGTGGAATTTTGCCGTGGTGAGGCAGACGCCCGACGAAGTGACAGTCTCGATGTCGCTCAAGGACAATTTTGCGTATTCCGCGCCGCCGCCGAAATTCAGGCGGGGTTCGACCGGCATCGAGGCAACATACTTTGTCACGCTTAAAGCCGACCGCGCCGCGCTCGACGCGCGCGTGGTGCTGAAAAATCCGCAAAGCGCAGCGATCGATTATGAGTACTGGACCTGTGCAACGCTCGCGCCGGGATCGGACCCGAAAAACCCGAAAACGACCGGCGCCGCCGAAATCATCGCGCCGATTGCGGCCTACACCACGCCGAGTTGGTCGGCCAATATCGCCGCTGATGATGCCAGCGCAGGCGCGGGCAAGTACCGCTTCGAGAAGCTGCGCTATTTTCGTAACTGGCCGACCATGGGTATCGCCTACGCGGCGCCGGATATGGGGGCTGCCAATTTCTGGGGCGTGATCAATCACGACAACGAGGAAGGCATCATCCGCATCGCCGACAACAGGATCACGCCAGGCCTGAAGATGTGGACCTGGGGATTTCCCTCATTCACCGGCGAGACGGACCCGCGCAAGGAGCCCGGCCCGCAGCGGCCCTATGTTGAACTATGGGCGGGCGTCTCGGACCAGTTCTTCCATTCGGCCCGCTTTCCTGCATCAAGCGAGCTGTCGATTGCGGAGACTTACAGCCCGACTGTCGGCATGAGCAACGTTACCCATGCCAACGAGAAAATCCTGGTCAATCTGTCCGCCGAATCGTCGGGCGTGAACCTGCAATTCTTCAGCGTCGAACCATCGGCGCCGCTGCGCGTCACCTTGAAACGCGGCGACACGGGCCTGTTCGACGAAACCGTAGAGCCCGACTCGACCAAAGGAAACCGCATGGCTGCGGCAATTCCCGATGCTGGGATCGGCGAGCCGATCCGGCTGACTATCAGGAGTGCCGACGGCAAGGAGCTGATGGCGGCAGAGACCACCATCAAATAGATCGGGACGGCCGACCGAGATACCGGCCGAGCGACCAATCTCCCGGCCCGCAACAGGCCAGCACCAGAAACCCGCCGGCAATCGCGAGGTCCTTCTGCAAATGCAGCACCTGATTGCGATCGGAAAGCTGCCAGTGAAACAGGATCGCGGTGAGCACGCAAAAGGCCGCGAACGATAGCGCGGCAACCCGCGTCATGACGCCGGCGGCGATCAGCGCGCCGCCGCCGAGCTGAAGTGCGATGACGCCCGGCAGCAGTAGCGCCGGCACGCCGGACTTCTGCATATAGGCCGCCGCGCCGGCATAATTGCCCAGAATGCTCATGCCCTCATGCATGAAAATGAAAACGAGCAGAAGGCGGCCCGCAAGCAGGCCGGCATCTCGCAAGCCACCTTCCACAACGCGCGACATCAATTGACCTTCGCCGCCTTGGTCGCGAGCAGCTTTTCCAGATCCTCGCGCTCCTCGCAGCCCTGCGGGCACAGTTTCGTCAAGACTGCAAGCTGCTCGCGGGCCTTCGGCAGGTCGCCCATGTCGACATAGAGCTCGCCGAGATATTCGCGGGCGCCCTTGTGATCGGCGTCGAAGTCGAGCGCCTTCTTGTAGAAGGTCAGCGCGGTCGGGTAGTCGCCGATCTTGCGCAGGCTAAAACCCATCAGGCTGTAGACGTCGGCATGCTGATTGGTATCGGCCAAAACCTTCAGCTCCGTGATCGCACCCTGATAGTCCGCGGCCTTGATTTTTGCGCGAACGGAAGTGAGATCGGGCGCATCCTTTGAGTTCATGTTGTCGACGGCGAACGCCGGAGACGATCCGATGGTTGCGGGAGCGGACGCGCCGGCCAGACATAGCGCGAGAAGCAGGGCGTGGCGGATAGGGCTTCGAGTTGAACGCATGGGATTTTCCTGTCGTTACTGGAGTTGAAGCGGGTCGCTTATGCCTGCACCGGCGTGAAGGCGTAGCCGGCGCCATCCTTGGCGAAAGTGCCGGCGCCGGGGAACGGGAAGTGCGCGCCGCAGATCGCCATCTTGTCGGCAATGACGCGGTCGAGCAGCTTGCGGCGGGTTTCCACCGCGAGCGGCCCGTCCTGATCGTAGGCGCCCTGCCATTCCGGATGCGGCGCGAGCAGCGCCGGAACGTAGGCCACGTCATTGGAGATCATCAGCTGCTGATTGCCTGAGGCGAGCAGGAAGGCGGAATGGCCCGGCGTGTGCCCGGGCGCATTTACCAGCCGGACGCCGGGTGCGACTTCGCTCTCGCCTTCGACGAGCCGGAAATTCTTCCAGTTGGGGAATACCGACTGGATGCGGTTGCCCAGCGGCTTGCGGGCCTCCGGCAGCTTCTCCACGCGGCCGGGTTCGGTCCACCATTTATATTCGGTGGCGCTGACGATCAGCTCGGCGTTGGGATAGTTGGCGGCGTTGGTGCCCTTCTCCATCAAGCCGAAGATGTGGTCGGGATGGAAGTGCGAGATCAGCACGGTGCTGATTTTCGCAGGATCGATGCCGGCGCCCTTCAGATTGTCGGGCAGACTGACCGCGGTCGGCTGCCACTGCCCGACGCCGGAGCCGGAGTCGACCATGATCAGCCTGTCGCCGATCTTCAGCACGATGACGGTGAGCGGAATCGGAACGTAGTCGGTGGTCATGCCGGCTTTCGCCAGCGCATCCTTGGTTTCGTCGACGCTGGCGTTCTTGATGAAGGCCGGGTCATGCGGCTTCTTCCATATGCCGTCGTAGAGCGCGGTGATCTCCACCGAGCCGATCTTGTACTTGTAGTAGCCCTTGCCCGTGTCGGGAGCGGGCTGGGCCTTCGCGGACCCGACGATGGCGAGACGGGCATTCAGGCCGAGCGCGGCGGCGAACCCCGCGGCGACAACGACATCACGACGCGACATGTTCAACATGGCGAATAGTCCTTTCCAATGGCTTTGCGCCGGAAGGCGGCTTGGCTTGTTGCGACGTGGCATTGATTGGGGGACAGGTGCGGTTATTCCCGGCTTCGCTAGATCGAACTTGGCGGCCGATCACGATCACGTTAGGCCGGCAGCCGATAATCGAACGTGACAGCGGGATGACGGGAATAAAACCCGGCCCACGCCGATCAGGTGTTCGAAGGCCCGATCGGGCGATGGAGAGGACCGGAACGATCAGGTTGAGTAACGGACGAAACCAAGGCATCACAGCCCTGCCCGGCCGCTGGCCTGCCGCCGGCCGGGCAAAGCAATCCGCGAGTGCCGGGCCGAGGGCGATGCCGG
>Ga0081540_1003952_pt1 | contig 11515 bp, 10 predicted proteins | sample TabmetS2T1R1_FD_71024 | JGI IMG/M metagenome (GOLD analysis project Ga0081540, IMG submission 71024) | Tabebuia heterophylla rhizosphere microbial communities from the University of Puerto Rico - S2T1R1 | ecosystem: Host-associated > Plants > Roots > Rhizosphere ...
GGTTGCGGTAAGACATTCATACGATGATAGGGGGAAGATGCTCGTCGCGCCAAAGAACAACCGGACGCGGTATATACCGCTCGACAATGATGCTACGCAATGCTCTACCGGCGTAAGAAAGGAGACCGGGTATGTGTTTCTGGGTGCGGAGGGGCGTCCGTTCACCAACTACCGAATGCACTACGCGATCCGCAAACTCTGCAAGGAGGCCGGATTTAGAAAGATCTGTTGGCACACTCTGCGCCACAGCTTCGCTTCTCACCCGGCGCTGCGGGGCGTCCCGCTGCCAGCAATCACCGGTAATGCAGCCGACCAAGTTCGAATTGGTTAACGCCCAGACCCGCAGGGTGCTCGGCCTCGACGTCCGGCCGACGCTGCTTGCGCGCGCAGAGGAAGTGATCGAGTAAATCATTACAACTCGTGCACGTCGTTTGCTGCGGTGCATGAGTCTGTCTTGCACTCCTCCTTGGTTGCTGCCGAGAGTGACATGCGCCCTCGATGGATTCTAAGTTTTTCAGCATCCGCCCTGCTAGAAGCCACCCATGAAAAATCCTGTCACTCCGCCGGTAAAGCCAAGGACGCGAAAGAATGGCACGAAGCTCCCTAAGCTACCGAACACTACCGAGTCGATAGATGTCCCGCCTAACATGCTGGAGGCTATCACTGGGGGCAGTGGACTATTGAGCGTGAGGAACAGGTCTGGATCGCCGGCAAGGGGGAGGACCGCTGCGTGACAGAAGGACACCGGCGGCAGAATGAAGAACAGATTGGCCCCGGTGGGGACGACCAGCAGTGGAAAGAAGAAAGCCCAGAATGTCCCCTTCCCCCGCGTTCGCCTCACTGAGACAATGACGGATTGCCGTTCGTTGATGCGCCCCGGGAGTTTCTTGAACAAATTCTCACCGGGGTCGACGAAGGGGTCTTTCGCGGTGTCTGAGTACTTGGCCGATAGCTGCAAGACTCGCTCTTGAGCCGCCTCTGCCGAAGCGCTGGGATCGATCTCGATCTCGAACTCTGATTGTTTGAATATCCGCTCCACCAGCGGTTTCGGCCCCCGGATGCTCAGCTCGTAGCTGTCGCCGCCCTTACTGTCTGTGAGCGTGGCGGTCCATTTCGGGACGCGTCCCTTGTTGGGCTTCATTTGGTCGAGTTTCATGCGTGCTCCTTGGCAGCTCGCGGCCTCCGCTATCAGAGGCATTTTCCTCGTTCGCGCCGCAACGCGAATGCTACGCGTAGTCCGGAAGCGCTTGCAAGTGCCTTGGCCTGCCTGTGAAGCGCCGGCTCATTATTGCGAGTTGTTTACGCGTCGACGGGCTGGCGATGGATTCACCTGACTGCGGACTTCTAACTTGAATCGGCCATCTGGGCTGTGAGTCTATGGCCCCACGGGCAGAGTGGCAAGCAGAGGAAGCAACGCGCGCCCCTGGGCACAGGTCATTGCCGCGATGGTCGTCGGAAGCGGGGGTGGCGCGCCGAAATCTGTCAGGATGCCATTGATCGTTGGCGCGCCTGACCCATCGAACATTTCTAACAGTGTCGTGTTGAGAACCGGCAGCACGTACAACGCTTTGCGGCGCGCAAGCAGCTCCAGATAGAACTGCTGGGTGCGCCGCGGAAGCACGATCGGTGGAATGATTTCCTGTTGCATTGCTGGCAGGAGTCGCGTCCAGGGAATCGCTCCCGGCAAGTTTGCGAGCCTTGGCGTGCTGATGGGCGCGATGATTTGTGCGGCAATGAAATCGATCAGTTTCGCGAGATGCGCCGAGCTGACCGTATTCATGACCGTGGGGACGTTCGGGTCGGCAAACTCCCAGGTGCGAGGCTCATACGGCGCGGCCGAGGCGAGCACCGGGTCGGCGATGACTGCGAATACCCAGGGCCAGGCAAGCGAGATCGTGGCCGACGTCTTGAAGTTGCAGCTCAGCTCCAACCCGCCGAAGGGGCTCGCCGGCGGCTCGTTGGTGGATACTTCAAAGCACGCCCGTACGTCGTCGAAATGCACAACCAGTGGCCGGGTGCCGAGCGCCACTTCGTGCGCAGCGATTTCCAGCCGCGGGGGCGATGCGGGCCACAGATGTACGCGCACCGGACTGCGCACGAATAGAGTGGGTGCGGCGTTGACCATCTGCGTGATCACCGTCGGATCGGTGATCGTGACCTCGAAGCGCCGTGCGACCCACTGCTGAAAGACATAGTAGTTCAGCACGTTCTGCGACAACCCCAGACCGACGAACGTTCCGGCCATGAGCACGGGTCCCGATAACGGCGGCGGCACCGGCTGCGGGTTGAGGTCGCGTCGGATGTTCAAATGCGCCGTGAGGATCTCCTGACGAACTTGGTCCGCGGTCGAGACCTGGGTCGTCCAGGGTTGACTCGATGCCTCGTCGATCGGACGCACGTCGGCCATCAACTCAAGCACGCTCCGGGACGTTGAAATGGCGTTGCCGCCGACGGCTTTCAGTTCGTTCTGCCGGCCCGCCACGGGGAGTTGAATGCCCCGCGTCCGCAGCGTCTCCTGGAGAGCGACCGCTGCTTGTCCCGCCAGCAGGCCTCCCCAGGCATCGAGGCTGTTGCCGAGTGTCCTGATGGAAGACTCGATCAGATTCGAGATGATGTTCGGCGTCACGAAGGTCGTGGTGACGCTGACCATGCCGGTGCGACCGACCACAGATACGAACGGCTCGACCCGCTCGGTCGTGGGATCGAATGCGAATGTCACATCGAGGGTCCAGGTGACTCCCGTCGCTGCGGCGGTGATCACCGTGATGTTGTTCATCACGAAATTCACCAGCGTAGCCAGTGTGGCGAACAACGGGCAGAGGAACGGTACGAACGCGCACAGCACAGAACCTGCGAAGGCGAGTACGAATGTTCCAGCGGGGGTGATGCTACGCGTCACGGTCGCAGTGAACGTAATCGTGGGCAGCACGAGTCCGACGACGATGTTGCCGGCAGACCCTATGGTTGCCGTCGTGACGAGCGGGCCGCCACCGAGACTCGCGAAGTTGACCGTGCCGCCCACGCCCGTGATGCCGATCATGAACAACGGTGCGCTGGTAAATGGGCCGAAAGTGAAAGAGCCGAACGCGGTCAGCGGCATGCCCGCTGGCAGCTTGTTCACTGAGAAGACACCCAGCTCGGACTCCTCGTAGGCTTCGGTAATGCTGCGCTGGTCGGCGAGCGACACAGCGAGCAGGTTTCCACCCGGGGCCGCAAGGAGATTTGCGACGGCAGTGGCCAGGTTCGGATCGGGACGGGCGCCCGCACTCCATGTCGCAAGCGTCGCGGCCAGAGTACCCGCCGCCGCTTCGCGCTGAGTACGCATCAGTCCTGCCGCATCAACCTCGTACAACGTGCGGAATGCGAGCCGATCCATGAGCCCCGTGCCGCCCGGCGGCCCTCCGGGCGCCGCGGTGATGAGACTGCGCGGCTGACGAAGAAAGCACGCCAGACCGCTACCGGGCGCAGTCGGGTTCGCCGCGGGAATGGCTGTGAGCGCCGTAAGCCACGGCACGGTCCATGTCCCGCCCGCGATGGTCGTCGAGCCAAGCAGCGGTGCCACCAGGTTGATTGCATTCATCGCAGTCGTCAGCAAGTCCTGATGGATCGTCGCGGAGATAGAGCCGAAGCGAGTGCTGCCGAGGCAATCCGGAGTCAGGTTGTCCCGAATGAGTCGCGCACGCGCTCCAGTGGGTCCATCCCCCTCCAGCGCCTGTGAGACGGTTGCGGCCTGGGTCTCGGCGATCGTCGTTTCATCGGGCGGACGCGGTGGGTCCTGGATCTTCATGCTCTTGCGGAAGACCTCGTCCAGCGGCCGATAGCCGCTAGGGGCTCTGAAGTCCTCTTCTCGCACGTCGACGAGCTCGGCGGAGTCAATCTCGAACTCGGACAGCGGCTTGTTGCTGCCGTCGGCGAACAGGGAACCCCGCACCACGAACCCGGCGTTCGCGACCTCCTCCCACGGGAAGTCGGAACGCTCATGGCATACGGGTCCGCACAGAAGAGCGCACAACAGCGCGGGCCCGAACGGAGCCCAGTCTTCGCGCGTGGACACGGTCAGCTCGTGGCGAACCCGGCCCAACGTCACATCGTCCGTCACCATCGCGAACGTGACTTCACCCTTGCCTGGTCGCTTTTCGATCTGGGGGATATTGGCCGGCCCGATGCTGACCTTCGGCACGAGCCCGGCGTCGAGCTTCGCGTAGGTGCGGGTCGCGGTGTCCCAGAAGTCGAGGCCGTGTGGGCCCTTGTACACCACGGTAAAGGTCTGCTGGGGAGTCGAACCGACGGAGGTCCGTTGCCGTTCCGCAGTCAACAGCAGCTCGACGGCGAATCGATCGCCCTTCCCGACGAGCATGTCCAGCAACGATCCCGCGAAGCCGCCGAGTTGTGCACTGACGGTAGCATCGATACGTACGTTGAAGCGGCAACGCAGTGCCCGGACCGCTTTGGCGCGCGAGCGTCGCGGACTGGGTTTGCGGCGACGGATTTCCTTCATCATGTCCGCTCCCCATCGGCTTTGTTAGCGCTCCTGCAGCAGCATACGCACTCTGGGCGCGAAAGGGAATTCAGACGGCAAAGGGGGAGAAGGTTTTGAGGATCGTTTCTCGCTTTCGCCATTCCGAGCAGAGCGCCCCGGCAGCAGCGGTGATTATCCTCTCGTTGGTCAGATGCACAAAGGTGTGTCAATAAGACCAAGCTACCATGCGTTGAAATGCGGTTATGCTTGGGCTATCATGAGACGTTATTGTTTTTGGAGGGTGGCGGAAATGGCTATTCCCACAAATTCGCCCGAGGCATTAGTCACCGAAGAAGACATCAACGGCAAGAAGCTAGAATTAGGCTCCTTCCTAAAACTTAACGCACCCTTCTCCACCAAAGATGCGCCAGATGCGTACTCTTATGAGCGTACGCGAAACTTCCAAATTGACTGGGAGGCCACATTTCAGGGCGCAGGGCTTGCTGACGACCTTGAGAAGCCCCGCAGAACGGCGTTGCGCAGTCATTTTGAGAAGGCGTCAACACTATCAGTCTCAACACTCCTCGCAACCATCGTCGGCCGCCGCTCATTTGCGGCCTTGGGTGAAGTGAGCGCGAGGCTTTGCGAGTTCAGGGATCCAGGATTTCCTGAGGTAAGCCGCGGTGATGCTGCTGCCGACTCGAAGTAAATGCGCGCTCAAACGCTCGAAGAACCCCGGGAGGACATAACTATGCGCCGATTCTACTGTGGAGCGTTGTGCATAACGTCACTCTGCGCTCTGGCGAGCTGCCAACCACCGTCTTCATCTAGTTCTACTTCGCCGGTGTGCGGAATCTCGGCCGTTTTTGAACTCCAGACCTTGGCTACTCGACTAGCAACCGGTTCTAAGTCCGGCCCGATCGGTGCTCCCGCGATCAGCCTCTCGTATGCCACCGTTGGAGGCAGCTTTGTCGAGGGGCTAACCGACGTATCCGAAGTTAAGCTGCCTGTCGGCCCCATCGTCACACGGCTTTTCGGCACCAACCTCACGGTGGGTACTGGATTTCCGGTGTTGGCTCAATCTACGAATCGGACCAATGCGTGGATCAACATACCAGGGCCGTCCCGAGACAACATTGTGCGATGGGAACGCACTTCAGCGACCCGCCTCGGCACGGAAATCCGCGGTTGTTACGTGAGTGGTGACGGTCGTGCGTTTCTTGCATGGCCCAGTACTGGGAAATGGTTGGTTGGTGATATCGAGCTATGGAACACGGAGCCAGCACCGGATGCCCCGCTTGTGCCTCCCGACGCCGTTCTGACCCCTGGCGCGGGCCGAGTCGGACCATTCGCCGACATCTCCTGCGCTGGCGCGGAAGCGGGTTTAACACCCCTTGCACAACCGACCGAACTGCACGTGTGCGCCGTCACCACCGACGCGCGTATTTGGCACACCGTCTTCAACGGTTCAAATTGGACAACGTTCGCCGACGTCCAACAGCAGATTTCCAACAACGGGCCAGCCGAGACAGTCGCATGCGCTGCTGAGGGACGAAATCTGCACCTGATTGCGGTTGTTCGGCGCTCGGGTGCATGGTTCGTGGACCACACGATTAGAGGTCCCAATGGCGCATGGCGAAATTGGGTTTCACTCCTCGACGAGGCGAGCGGGAACGTTTGGACTACTGGTTCTTCGGACCCCATTCGCGACGTCGGTGCGGCCTTTTGCGATGCTGACGGGCCAATGCCCACGGGTCCCCGCGAAATGAAGCGGTTGAACGTCGCCTGGATAACAGATCAAGATCTCTTTATAGTCGAACGCAGTCGCGGTATCGTCGACTGGGCTCCTGGAAGATCTGGAAGTGTTAGTCCCTCAGCATCGATTGCTCCCGGCGCATCTTTCGCGAAGCTCCGGTCAGTTTCAATTACACAGATGCCGTTTCCACCGTAACCGTCCACGCACTGCGGAACGGTGAGCTTGTGAGGTTACTCGGGAGCCTGGCGGAGCGTTCCTCGATCCAGGGGGCGACCACGATCGCAGCATCTGAATGTCCACTTTGCTGACGATGACCGTTCACCGTGCCGGACGCGGCCTAAAAAATAGACCGGCCATTTGAACAACTTTAACGAACTTGGCGTTTTCGCCTGTCAATCCGTCTCGGCCTCTTTAGCCGCAGCCTGCAGCGCGACAATCAAGATGGGAATCCCGCGACAATCAGCATGAGAATGCGCCGCTGCTGGGGTGACGAAGGGAGGGCGTAGCCCGACCGGAGTTACCCCAGCAGCGGCGTCGATGCCCGAAGGGGCCTCATTTGGCGGTAACGGCGGCTGGTAAGGGATCGGCTTCTCCTTCGAGAGGACCAATTCTTTGGCCGGCCGGCATGCCACCGATCAACAAATGAGGCTTTTCATGAGCTTGCGTCGCACCCATTCGCCAGCCGTCGCCGGTGCAAAGGCCGGTTTCAGCACCTCCGCCGCCTACCGGTTCGAAAAGGATCCCCGACTTCCCACCCAGAAGAAGGCGCCCCGCGAACGCCGGCGAGCCGATCCATTCGCCGACGTCTGGGAGGCCGACGTCCTCCCTATGCTGAAGGCCGCGCCAGGCTTGCGGCCGATCTCCGTGTTTGAGGAGCTATGCCGTCGGCATCCGGAACTGGGCTCCGGGACGCGGCGGACGCTTGAGCGGCGCATTCGAGCATGGCGCGCCGTGAACGGCCCGGATCGGGAGGTGATCTTCCGCCAGGAGCATCCGCCGGGCCGGATGGGGTTGTCGGACTTCACCGAGGTCGCCGATCTCGGCGTCACCGTTGCTGGCCAGTTGCTTGACTGCCGGCTCTATCACTTCCGTCTGCCTTTCTCCGGCTTCGAACACGCCCATGTCGTGCTCGGCGGCGAAAGTTTTGTCGCACTGGCGGAAGGGTTGCAGAACGCCCTGTGGTCACTGGGCGGGGCTCCTGAGCAGCACCGAAGCGACAGCCTCTCGGCCGCGTTCCGCAATCTCGGCGCCGACGCCAAAGAGGATTTGACGACACGCTACGAGGCTTTCTGCTGCCATTACGGCATGACGCCGACCCGCAACAATCCCGGCGTGTCGCGTGAGAACGGTTCGATCGAAAGCGCGCATGGCCACCTCAAAAGAGCGCTGGCAGATGCCCTGCTGCTGCGTGCTTCCCGCGACTTCGACGATCTTCCGGCATGGCGGGGCTTCGTCGACGAGATCGTTGGCCGCGGCAACGCTCGCAACGCAAAACGCATCGATCAGGAGCGGATGGCGCTGAGGAAATTGCCGGTCCGCAAGACCGCCGATTATGAGGAGGTCAACGTCGACGTCACGACATCCAGCGCCTTCACCTTGCGCAAGGTGTTTTACTCGGTTCCCTCCCGCCTGATCGGTCACCGGTTGCGCGTGCGTCTCTATGACGATCGGCTCGAATGCTTCCAGGGCGCCACCCACATCGTCACCTTGCGGCGAGGGCGAACGCTGCCAAACGGCAAACATGGCCATGTCATCGACTATCGCCATGTCATCCATTCCCTGCGCCGCAAGCCGATGGCGCTGCTCAATCTGGTCTATCGCGCCCAGCTCTTCCCCCGCCGCGCCTACGCCCTTGCGTTCGACGCCTTGCTCGCCGGACTCGGCGAGAGATCCGCCTGTCGCGCCATGGTTGGCCTTCTGGCGCTCGCACACGAACGCACCTGCGAGGCCGAACTCGCCGTGGCGCTGCAAGCCGCTCTCGACGATGGCATCCTGCCGGACCTCAAGGCGCTGATCAAACGCTTCCGCCCGAAGAGCATGGCACTGCCGATCGTCGTCGTCACGCTGCCCTCTCTGGCCATCTACGACCAGATCGCCGCGACCGTGGGAGAAGCCGCATGAACGCAACCATCAAGATCGCCGCCGCCCGGGTCGAGTTGCTACTCAGCGAGTTGCGCTTGCCCGGTATCAAGCTGATCTGGGCCGCCTTGGCGGAGACCGCCGACAAGGAAGGCTGGCCTGCAGCCCGCTTCCTGGCTGCGCTGGCCGAACAGGAGATGGTGGAGCGAAGCCGGCGGCGCTTCGAACGTCATCTGGAGGAAGCAAGACTGCCGCCTGGAAAGACCCTCGACGCCTTCGACTTCGATGCCGTGCCGATGATCTCGAAGGCGCAGGTGCAGGCGCTCGCCGCCGGCGACGCCTGGCTTGAAAAGGGCGCCAATCTCTTGTGTTTTGGCCCGCCTGGCGGCGGCAAATCGCATCTGGCGGCGGCGCTCGGCATGGCCCTGATCGAAAAGGGCTGGCGCGTGTTGTTCACCAGAACCACCGATCTCGTGCAAAAACTCCAGATCGCACGCCGCGATGTGGTGCTCGAAGCGGCGATCGCCGAACTCGACAAATATCACCTGCTGATTTTGGACGATCTCGCCTATGTGAAGAAGGATCAAGCCGAGACCAGCGTTTTGTTCGAACTGATCAGCGCCCGCTACGAGCGACGATCGATGCTCATCACCGCCAATCAACCGTTCGCTGAATGGGGCAAGATCTTCCCGGATCAAGCCATGACCCTCGCGGCCATCGATCGCCTCGTCCACCACGCCACGATCCTCGAAATGAATGTCGACAGCTATCGCCGGAAAGAGGCTGTCGACAAAGCCCGTGGCGTCGGAGGTCCGCCAACGCGCGCGACAATCAAGACGTCATCCTGATTGTCGCTCCACGACAATCAAATCACCCGTCACCAAAATATAGCTTGCGTTATCGCCGTGTCGCGACAATCATCCTCTCGCCGCGACCACCGAAATGGCCATCCTGATTGTCGCTGTGTTCCCATACAGATTGTGTCGCGCTACAGCAGCCGATACGTCGGCCGGACTGTCTCGTTCCGAGCCTCGGAATCGAAATCCCGTCGGCGTAAAACGATTCTAAGCGCGCGCTCAGTGACATGTCGATCGACTGCAGGCCGATGCAAGGGAGAGATGCAGGGATTTTGAAGCCTTAATTGTCAGCTTCTGATCGCTTGCCATTTTCTGAGTTCGAGGTCTGCCCCGGAGTGGTCCACCAGCTTGAGGGTGAAAATGTCTGGCAGCGGCACGTTTTGCACCCTGTCGCGAAGCTGCGAACAGATTATTGTCAAAGCATGGCGGAGACTGCGAAGAGAACTAATTGCACGAAGGCTCTCGAAACGAATCGGATACTAGCCGTTCGTGACTCAAAGGTCGGGACGATGGTAAGATCACTGTGCTCGTCGGCGGCTACAGGCGCCGACTCCGTGCTGATCTTTGACAGGTATGTCGTTTGAATTCGAGCCCGGCGCCGAGTTGCTGACAATTGCCGAAGCGGCGCACTTCCTGACCATTTCCGTTTCCAGCATGCGCCGTCTGCAGCAGCGCCGCTCGGTACCTTTCTTCAAGGTCGGTGGCAGTGTGCGTTTCAGCAAGAAAGACCTGACTGCGTATCTCAATGGCCGCCGGGTGGATGAAATCGACCAATAATAAGGTATGGCAGTACGAATGATAAAAAAATCGTGGTGGGTTGATTTCAGGGCCAACCACACACGATACCGAAAACGAAGTCCCGAAAACACAAGAGCAGGCTCGCAGGCGTACGAAGCTGCGTTGCGTCAAAGGCTGGCTCGCGGCGAATCGATCGCCACAGAACCGGCGTTGCTGAAAGATCCGACCTTCGCCGAATTTACGGCGAAGTGGTTCGAAGACTATGTAAGACCGAACAACAAGTATTCTGAGCAATTGTCGAAGAAGGACATTCTATCGTCGTCTCTGCTTCCGTTCTTTGGTCGCATGCACGTTGGGCAAATTCGGGAACACGACATCGAGCGGTATAAAGCAGATCAGGTTAGGCGGGGATACACAAGCAAGACGATCACGAATCGCCTGACAGTGCTCAATAAGTGCTTGCTCACGGCTTATGAGTGGCTGGAGCTTGATAAAACGCCCCCGAAGATCAAATGGCCGAAAAAGGCGTCGCCTGAGATTGATTATCTTTCACCCGAAGAGTGCGAGCTACTTCTATCCAAGGCGAATGGCCAAACGCGCGAACTGGTTCTAACGGCGCTGCGCACAGGAATGCGGCAGGGAGAGCTTAGAGGTCTACAGTGGTCTTCCATTGATTGGCTGACACGCACGGTTGCGGTAAGACATTCATACGATGATAGGGGGAAGATGCTCGTCGCGCCAAAGAACAACCGGACGCGGTATATACCGCTCGACAATGATGCTACGCAATGCTCTACCGGCGTAAGAAAGAGACCGGGTATGTGTTTCTGGGTGCGGAGGGGCGTCCGTTCACCAACTACCGAATGCACTACGCGATCCGCAAACTCTGCAAGGAGGCCGGATTTAGAAAGATCGGTTGGCACACTCTGCGCCACAGCTTCGCTTCTCACCTGGCGCTGCGGGGCGTCCCGCTGCCAGCAATCAAAGAGCTAATGGGGCACTCCACCGTTACAACGACCATGAGATACGCCCATGTGGCGCCGTCTACGCTTCGAGCGGCCATCGATATGCTGAGCTCAAAGCCGATGACAACATGGGATCGTGGGCAACTGGTGGGCAACCAGTGGCAGGAGAGCCAAAAGAGTGGAACGCGTGAAAAAGGGCTTGCACCGGAATGCGCTTGATTCTAGCGACGAAAACAACTCTCTCACTCAAGAAAGGGATTAAGTGTTCTATGACCCTACGGGGAATCGAACCCTTACAAGGACTTTTGGAGCGAGCCCGAATATATCGCTCAGGAGGAGGATTAATGGCTTAACACAGAGGAAAATGAAGAGTCGCTAGACGATCAATCGTACGCACGAACTATCAGAAATGATCACCTTCTATCAGTTTTTGGGCAACCCGTAGGCAACCGATTCTGAGTCGATTGCACGCGGCATTACTAGCGAAGAGCAGCACAGGGAGTACTGGTGTCAATCGGCTTGCAAATTTGACCCCTCATCGGCGTGCAATTTTGACCCCTTGGTGCGGCGGGGTTTGACGGTAGCGCTCGTCTCGTCGGAGCTGGCCGGGGTAGCGGAGGCGAGACGAGCGCGGGGGGCGTGATCGTCGTCGCGGCTTTTT
>Ga0081540_1003953_pt1 | contig 11514 bp, 7 predicted proteins | sample TabmetS2T1R1_FD_71024 | JGI IMG/M metagenome (GOLD analysis project Ga0081540, IMG submission 71024) | Tabebuia heterophylla rhizosphere microbial communities from the University of Puerto Rico - S2T1R1 | ecosystem: Host-associated > Plants > Roots > Rhizosphere ...
GCATTTGTCCTGGACGAAGCGTCCCGCGGTGGCCGTCCTGCCCTTCCGCAATCTCGGTGGCAATCCCGAGGAGGGATACTTCGGCGACGGCATCACCGAGGACATCATCAGCGGGCTGTCCCACAGTCATTCGCTCTATGTCATCGCTCGGAACTCCACCCTTCGCTATCGCGACCGTGAGATGGATCCGCGCGAGATCGCCTCTGAGCTCGGCGTCCGCTACATCCTTCAGGGCAGCGTCCGCCGTCAAGCGGCGCGGCTCCGCATCTCGTCGGAGCTGATCGACGCCGTGAAGAACCGGACGGTGTGGGCCGAGAAGTTCGACGGCGCCGACGAGGAGATCTTCGACTTCCAGGACCGGATCGCCGCCAGCATCGTGGGCACCCTCGAGCCGAAGCTCTACCAGGTCGAGGCGGCGCGGGCCTTCGAGAAGCCCACGGAGAATCTCGACGCCTACGACTGCGTGCTCCGGGCGCTCTCACTCCTCTACACGTTCGACGACGCGGACTTCGCGGAGGCCGGCAATTATCTGCGGCGCGCGGTGGTCCTCGATCCCCTCTATGCGCAGGCGCACGCCTACCTCGCGTGGTGGCACAACCTGAAGACGGGAGAGGGACGGTCGAAGGACCCGGCGGCCGACAAGGAGAGCGCCGTCATCGGCTCCACCACCGCCGTCGAGCTCGATCCGAACGACGCCTTTTGTCTCGGCGTGGCCGGGCACGTCCAGGCCTATCTGCGGAAGAACCTGGAGACGGCCGTGGACATGTTCGACCGGGCTCTGCGGGTGAACGAGAATTCCGCCTTCGCCTGGGGGGTGAGCGGGTCGACCTACTGCTTCCTCGGGCGCCCGGACGAGGCCTTGGAACGCCTGCGCAACGCGTGGCGGCTGAGCCCCTTCGATCCCCTGAATTTCTGGTTCTGGACAGTGGCAGGCCTCGCCGAGTTCGTCGCCGGCCGCTACGACCAGGCCGTCGGATGGCTCCGCAAAGCCCAGCGCCTGAACGCCCGGTTCGTCGCCTGCCACCGTACGCTCACCGCCTCCCTCGCCCTCTCCGGAGACGTCGAGGCGGCTCGTACGGCAGCCAAGAATCTGCTCGCAGTCGTTCCCACCTTTCGAGTGTCGGTGATCGCATCCACGTATCCATTGAGGCGCCCTGGCGATCTCGAGCGACTCGTCGAAGGCCTTCGGCTCGCAGGCTTGCCGGAATAGGGGCAGCCGAGACTCTCTAGCGATTTCGGACTCGTTCACGGCATCGATCTGTATAACGCCCGCTCCAGAACAGGGAGGTCATGGCGATGGGAACCGGCACTGGAACCGGGACAGGCACGGGAACGGGCACTGGCACGGGAACGGGGACGGGCACTGGGACGGGAACGGGCACTGGGACTGGAACCGGCACGGGAACGGGGACTGGCACAGGGACCGGGACGGGGACGGGTACCGGCACAGGAACGGGCACCGGCACAGGAACGGGCACCGGCACTGGGACAGGAACCGGGACCGGCACGGGTGGCACGGCCCCGATTCCGTGGAGCTACTACGCGACGCCGCTCGATCTAGGCTTCAAGCCGTGGGCCCTCGACTTCGCTCCGGACAATTACGGCGCCGAACCCTTTCCCAAGGCGATTCCGCCCAATGCGGACACGCTTCGCTGGCAGAACGCCGACTGGGATCCCTCGCTGCGGTTCTGGACCCTCGGCTTCGACCCGCACCTCGGCGAATGGCTTAAGGACGAGGACACCTCCCGCGCCTCGATCATGGCGGCCCGGGAATTCGCCGCCCAATACGGGAACTGGGGCTTCGACGAACCGACCCTCCTGGCCAAGGGCTGGCTCGACGCGGACGCGCACCTGGGCTGGAAAAATGGCACGAGCCTGGGCGCATCAGCGCTGACGGTCATCCAGGAAGAGATCGACCAGCTCTTCGTCATGATGGAGGACGACCGGGACCGCTATCTTGCGGAGATCAACATGCAGGCGGACGGCCTTGCCGCCTACATCATCAGCTTCCTCGACGCGGACAGCGAGCGCCGCCCGTTCACCCTCGAACTGATTCGCTGCGGCCTCGCCATCGGGAATCTCGTGTACATGTACTACAAGGAGCAGTTCCGCCGCGTCCGCGCCTCGGTCCTCTGCCCTGGCCTCGTTCCGCCGTTCGGTCCTCCGCGCCATCCCTCATTCCCGAGCGGGCATTCGTTCCTCGGTCACTTCATTGGGCTGCTGCTCCTCGAGATTCCCGAGATCGCCGCAACCTTTGGAGAGATCGTTCCAGCGCGTCTTCCGACGGATCCTCCTGTCATCTCGCCTTCGCCGGGCACCCCGCCATACACACGGGGCAAGGCCGCTATCAACAACGTCATGTCGACGGCGGCGTATCCGTTCAATGGTCCCCTGATGTGGCTGGGCAACCGTCTCGGGAAGAACCGCGAGCGCGCGGGTCTCCACTACCCGTCGGACTCGGCGGCCAGCCAATGGCTCGCGGGCGCGATCTGGCAGATCCTGATGGCGACCGCTCCCGTCCTGCTGCCTCACAACACCGGCGCCCCGAACTCCGCGAGTGACCCTGTTGACTGTCCGACCCTGCAGCGTGTGCTCCGCCTCGCCAAGGCGGAGTGGCAGATCTAAGGAATCATGTAGACCTTCAGACCCAGATTGTTGTCCCCGACCACCAGGTCCACAATCGAAGTCGGCTGACCGGAGCAGGGCAAGCCGGTCGCCGGATCGCTGTTTGCCCGGTCGTCGGGGCAGGTCGCCTGAGCGAAGATCAACAGCCGATTGCCCGTCGGGGTCGTGGGGAGCGACGCGAACGGTCCGAAGGTCACCGCGCCGCCTCCGGGAATCGGCGTCGGTCCATCGGAGCCTAAGCTCGTCCACACTGTCGGTGTCGGATCCCAGTCGGGAGGATCCGGCTGCGCTGTCGGCCAAGTTTTATACCAGACTTGGACCACCACGTCGGTCGCGGACGATGGACCGCGATTGCCCACCGTGACGAAGACCTGTGTCCCGCCGACCACCTGAATGGCTGTGTCGGTCGCGAGCCACCGAGAGCCGTTCGGCGGAGGATCCCAGTCCAGGGACACCGGCATATATCCGCCCCGTGGGTAGGAACCCTCGGAGTCGGGCCGTCTGTTGTCGATGTAGATGTCGATGTCCGGCGGCGCTCCGGGTGCGTCGACCACCTTCAGGGGATCCGTGGTGTTCGCATACAGGCCCTGCGCCTCGAAGGCCCAACGCACCACTTTGTATGCGCAGCCGCCGACGCGCATCCTGGAGGGCCAAGTCATATCTCGCTGGGGCACCGGCCAAGTCACGGTCCCGACGTCGGCATCCGTTAGGGCCGACACGAGCTGATCCGGCGTCTCGGGAGGTGCTCCGCTTATGGGACCAACCCATGCCAGCGCGCGCATGATCAGATAGGCCATGTAGTCAGCCGCCGCCCACCGCTTGAGGAACCCTGTGCTCTTGACGGTGTCGCCACCGAGGACCCGGTAGACGCGAAACAGGGAGGTGGACAGGATCTGCTCCGACTTGTATCCCTTGCGCCGGCGAAGGCCGGTGAGCGGGGCGAAGGCATAGGCGCGATGATACGTCCCGCACCAGCTCCAGCCTGCGTAGACCGAGCGGTCGTGACGTCGGTTCAGGTACACCCAAGGGAACGTCGCCATGCGGAGCGCGTCGGGACCGGTCGTGGGTGGTGGGGGCGGAGGGGTCACGGGCGGCGGATCACCCGCCAGAGCCGACGGTGGATCCCACAGAATGGCCGCGAGCGCGTCGCCGGCGCTGTGGACGAATCGAAGCTCCAGCGCGCCACTCGAGGCGGCAAGCAGCACATGGCTGTACTCGTGCCAGCTCCAGCGAGGATCGGCCGCGAGGCCGAGGGGCTCCCGGCGAGACAGCGACCGTTTCAGGTCGGCCAGCGCGAATCTCACCTGCAGGGGCTGGAAGGCCTTCGGGTCGGGCTCGTCGTTGTAGTTGGTCCGGAGGGGATCGTAGTCCACCATCGCGTTGACGGTCTTCCCGTCCTTGCCCGGTCCCGGGATGATCCCGGCGCGAAAACGGACGTGCAGCGGGAAGGCCGCGAACCTGAAGTACGCGCCCGGGTCGAGGCCGTAGAGGCGCATCGTGTCGAAGAGCTCGCGCGCGTGCTGGTAGCCGCTGAGCGCGGCGAACTCGTTGGTTCGAGCATGCGGAACCAAACTGGGCTCGTCCACAACCAGTTCCTGGTCCTCGTTGGCCGTCGGATCGACGAACGTCGACTGCATCACCTCCGTCTGGTCGAAGTCGGAACTGTCTAGGAGATGCGTGTCCAAGGAACTGTCCAGCGTGAGACCGGGCAATGTCATCCAGGAACGAAAACGCTCGAGCCGGTCGAGAGTGCGGTAGTCCGGCGCTCGGTTGGGTCTCCCCTCGGCCAGATGCCCCACCCCCGCCTGCGAAGCCGGCTCGTGGGGGAAGAGCTTGGCGATCACCGGCGTGGCGTGAGAGATGAGAGGAAACTTTTCCAGGATCTGGAAGCCGAACTTGAGAATGTCGCCGGGGAGGAGCACGGGGGTGGCCGTCACGGCGTACGCAGATCCCGTGACCGTGTCGGCACTCCGCTGCACGTTGGCATAGAACTCGATGAGGGGGAACTTCTTCTCGTCGCTTCTCACTCGCAGTCCATCCAGCCAGAGCTTGTTCCTGTCCTCACCGGCGGCCCGCGCGATTCCCGCCTTGACCGCGGATCTGGCCGCCGGAGAGTCAAAGAAGTCCTTCAGGAAGAGCAGCACAGCATCGACGTGGGGACCAAGGGTGCGCGCGAGATCGGCGGAACATGTCGAACCGGTGATCCGTACCTTGCCGCTCGGGGATACCTGCATGACGATCCGAATGCCGAGGCGGCTGCCCAGGGCCGTCCGAGCGTCGTTGGCGGTTGACGCCTGAACAGCCAGCATGATGGCCGTCCGATCTCTCACCGTGGGGTCCGCGGGAAGAGGTCCGTGGTGCCGGATCCAGAACGACGCCCTCGGGCCCGGGAGATTCTCGTCGAGCCCGATAGGAAGCCAGGTCAGCGGGAATCCCGAGGGGAGCGGTTCCTTCCTGAAGTTCGAGCTGTTGGGAACAAAAAGATCCGGCAGCCCGAACTTGGTCGACACCCTGTCGAGGTACTGGGCGGCGATGGCCTTCAGATCCTCGATATCCTTCCCGCTCCACTGCCCAGGAAAGGGATACGTGGGGTGCCGGAGCGTGATCGCTCGCCTTTCTCCGGGAATGTCGCTGGGAATCGTCTCCTGCCAGATTGCGAGATGATTGGGATTCCACTGTGGCTCGGCTGGCACGTTGTCCTCCCGATGATGGACGAGATGGACTCACGCCGTCTCGGCGCGACCTCACAGGGCCTGAAGACGGGCCATTATGTCACCGTCGAGCACGTGCTTCCAGAGCCCCCGGCCCCGCTCTGGAGCATTCGTGAGAGCATCTGTCCTTGACAGGTCCGCGTGGTACAGGTAAAGTGCGCGTGTACCTCGATTCACTCCTTTAAGCGGACCCTGAGAGGCCCGCAAGGAGCAGCGATGAGACACACGGAGACCATGCAGCATGGAGCCCAGCCAGGCGCTGGGCATTTTTTTTGTGCGGCCATTCCTCGCCTCCCACTCACCCTGCCCTCTTGCCAAGCGACCGGCAGCAGCCCCCTCACCCTGCCCTCTCCCCAAGGGCGAGAGAGAGAGGAAGCGGCGTGACGTTTCGCGAGAAGGCGGAGGTGCTGGACCAGGCCGGGCTCGACCGAGCCCTCACTCGCATCGGCCACGAGATCGTGGAGCAGGCGGGCGGCGCCGATCTCGCCCTGGTGGGCATCAAGACGCGCGGAGAAACACTGGCCGCGCGCATCGCCCAGAAGATCGCGAGTATCGAAGGCCAGCGGCCGGCGGTAGGCGCACTCGACATCACGCTCTACCGCGACGATCTGGGCACGCGCGTCGAGCAGCCGCAGGTCCGGAGCACCGAGATCCCCTTCTCCCTCAAGGGCATCACCGTCGTCCTCGTGGACGACGTGCTGTTCACGGGGCGGACCATCCGGGCGGCCATGGACGCGCTCATGGATCTCGGGCGGCCGCGGGTGATCAGGCTCGCCGTGCTCATCGATCGCGGGCATCGCGAGCTGCCCATCCGCCCCGACTACGTGGGGAAGAACCTCCCCACCAGCCGCAGGGAGACCGTGGCCGTGATGCTCACCGAGCACGACGGCCAGGACCGCGTCGTCATCCAGGAGCCGGAGGAGGGCGAGGCATCCGGGGACGGGGCCGCGCCCCCGAAACGTGAGGCGACCACGACACCGCCGAGGCGCACGATCAAGAAAGGACGGGAGTAGACCATGGCGTGGACGCGGAAGGACCTCGTGAGCATGCAGGACATCGAGGCGGCGGAAATCGGCGAGGTGCTCGACACCGCGGAGTCGATGAAGGAGATCGCCACCCGCGAGATCAAGAAGGTGCCCACCCTGCGCGGCAAGACCGTGGTCAACCTCTTCTACGAGGCCTCCACGCGCACCCGCACCTCCTTCGAGATCGCGGGCAAGTGGCTCTCCGCCGACGTCATCAACTTCTCGGCGTCGGGTTCCAGCGCCGAGAAGGGCGAGAGCTTCCTCGATACCGCGCGAAACATCGAGGCCATGAGTCCCGACGTGGTCGTGGTGCGCCACAAGGCCGCCGGCGGGCCCGCCCTTCTCGCCCGGCATCTTCGCTGCTCCGTCATCAACGCGGGCGACGGCGCCCACGAGCATCCGACCCAGGCCCTCCTCGACCTCCTGACGATCCGGGAGAAGAAAGGGCACCTGGAAGGGCTCAACGTGACCATCGTGGGCGACATCGCCCACAGCCGGGTCGCCCGCTCCAACATCTACGCCATGCGCCGGATGGGCATGACGGTGACGGTGGCAGGCCCGCCCACCTTGATCCCGCCCGCCTGTCAGGAACTGGGCGTGAAGGTGAGCCACCGGCTCGAGGAGTCCATCGCGCACGCCGACGTGATCATGATGCTCCGTCTCCAACACGAGCGCATGACGGGCGGCTTCATCCCCTCCCTCCGCGAATACTCGCGCGTGTGGGGGCTGGGCCTCGATCGCCTCCAGCACTGCCGGCCCGACGTGCTGATCATGCATCCCGGCCCCGTCAATCGTGGCATCGAGATCTCGCCCGAGGTCGCGGACAGCCAGTACTCGGTCATCCTCGACCAGGTCACCAATGGCGTGGCGGTGCGCATGGCCGTGCTCTACCTCCTTGCGGGAGGCAAGGCGGCATGAGTCTCCTCATCAAGGGCGGGCGCGTCGTCGATCCCGCCAACGGCCTCGACGGCGTGGCCGACGTGCTCGTGAGCGACGGCCGCATCGCCAAGATCGGGCGCGGGCTCAAGGCGCCCGAGGGCACCCACGTGGTGACGGCGACGGGCCAGGTCGTCTGCCCGGGGCTGATCGACATCCACGTGCACCTGCGCGAGCCCGGCTACGAGTACAAGGAGACGATCGCCAGCGGCACGCGCGCGGCGGCGGCGGGCGGATTCACAGCGGTGGCCTGCATGGCCAACACCCTGCCCGTGAACGACAACCGCTCCGTCACGGACTACATCCTCGCCAAGGCCCGCGTGGAAGGAGTGGTGCGCGTCTATCCCATCGGCGCCGTCACCCGCGGGCTCAAGGGCAAGGAGCTGGCGGAGATGGCCGAGCTCGCGGAGGCGGGCTGCGTCGCCTTCTCCGACGATGGCCAGTGCGTGATGAACGCCGAGGTCTACCGACGCGCCATGGAGTACGCTCTCCCCTTCGGCACGCCCATCATCAGCCACGCCGAGGACGAGCACCTCGCCCACCGCGGCGCCATGCACGAGGGCTTCGTCTCCACCGAGCTGGGGCTCCTCGGCCAACCCGCGGCGGCCGAAGAGGTGATGGTGGCGCGCGACATCCTCCTCGCCGAGCTCACGGGCGTACACGTGCACATCGCCCATCTCTCCACGGCGGGCGCGGTCCGGCTGGTGCGGGAAGGCAAAGCGCGCGGCGTGCGCGTGACCGCGGAGGTGACGCCGCATCATCTCGTGCTCACCGACGACGCCGTGCGCGAGTACGACCCGAACACCAAGATGGCCCCACCGCTTCGGACCAAGCGAGACGTGGAGGCGGTGCTCGAAGGCCTCCTCGACGGCACCATCGACTGTATCGCCACGGACCACGCGCCGCACGCGCTCTCGGAGAAGGAGGGCGAGTTCAGCGAATGCGCCAACGGGGTGGTCGGACTCGAGACGGCCGTGCCCGTGCTTCTCGATCGCCTGGTGCGGACGGGAGTGATGGATCTGCCCACGCTGGTGGCGCGTCTGTCCGCGGGTCCCGCGCGCCTGCTGAATCTGCCGGGGGGCAGCCTCGCTCCGGGGGCGCCAGCCGACATCACGGTGCTCGACCTCGAGCGCGCATGGACGGTCGAGCCGTCGCGCTTCCGCTCGCGGGCCCGCAACACGCCCTTCGCCGGCTGGACGGGAACGGGCGCGGTCGCCCTCACCGTGGTGGGCGGCAAGGTGGTGACGGCATGACGGCGGCGCTCCTCGCGCTCGCCGACGGCCGCGTCTTCACGGGTCGCGCCTGCGGGGCCGTGGGCGAGGCTCATGGCGAAGTCGTCTTCAACACTTCCATGACCGGCTATCAGGAGATCCTCACCGATCCGTCCTATCGCGGCCAGATCGTGTGCATGACCTATCCGCTGATCGGCAACTACGGCATCAATCCTGAGGACGTGGAGTCTCGGCGTCCGTGGGTCAACGGCTTCATCGTCAAGGAAGCCTGCGCGTATCCCTCGAACTGGCGCGGGCGGATGTCGCTCGAGACGTACATGCGGGAGCACGGCATCGTGGGCATCCAGGGCATCGACACACGCGCGCTCACGCGCCACCTGCGCGATCACGGCGCCCAGGAGGGCATCATCTCCACGGTGGAGACCGATGCGGCCCGCCTCGTCGAGAAAGCGCGGACCCTCCCCGGGTTGATCGGGCGCGATCTCGTGAGCGAAGTGAGCATCGACCAGGCGCACGGATGGAACGAGGGCGACTGGAGCCTCGCGCGCGGCTACACGACGCCGCCCGCCCCGCGCTTCAAGGTGGTCGCCTTCGATTCCGGGATCAAGCGCAACATCATGCGCCAGCTCGCCTCCCTCGGCTGCGAGGTCGAGGTGGTACCCGCGGGCACCCCGGCCGCCGGCGTCCTCGAACGCAAGCCGCATGGCATCTTCCTCTCAAACGGCCCCGGCGATCCCGAGGCGGTGCCCTATCTCGTGGAATCGGTGCGCGGGCTCATCGGCAAGGCGCCGATCTTCGGAATCTGCCTGGGCAACCAGATCCTGGGGCTCGCCTTCAGGGGGGATACCTTCAAGCTCAAGTTCGGGCACCACGGGGCGAACCATCCCGTGAAGGATCTCGCCACCGGTCGCGTGGAGATCACCTCACAGAACCATGGGTTCTCCGTGGATCCCGCCTCGGTGGCGAAGGCGGGGCTCGTGGAGACGCACGTCAACCTCAACGACGGCACCTCCGAGGGGATGCGGCACCGCGAGCTGCCTGTCTTCTCGGTGCAATACCACCCCGAGGCCTCGCCCGGGCCTCACGACTCGCACTACCTGTTCCAGCGGTTCGTCTCACTCATGGAAGGCAAGGAGGGAGGTTGATTCCATGCCGAAATACCTGATCTCGTACCGGAAGACCGAGGAGACCGGACAGAAGCCCGAGTGGGCCGCCTTCACCTGCGAGAGCGAGCTGTCGCTGGAGGCTCACGCCGTCAAGGAGCGCGTGGAGAAGCGCATGAGCGTGCTCGGGGAGAAGCTCTGGGGCAACGGTGAGGCCGTGTGGCTCGGCACGGGGCGCATCGACGACGTGCTCTACAAGCGCGAGGAGGCGATTCCGGAAACGTCCATAGTGTACGGGCAAATAGAGAGCTAGAGGCGACGTGCCGAAGCGCACTGACCTCAAGAAGATCCTCCTGATCGGCTCCGGGCCCATCGTCATCGGTCAGGCCTGCGAGTTCGACTACTCGGGGACCCAGGCCGCCAAGGCGCTCCGCGAGGAGGGCTTCGAGGTCGTCCTCGTCAACTCGAATCCGGCCACCATCATGACGGACCCCGAGATGGCCGACCGGACCTACGTGGAGCCGCTCACGCCGGAGTTCGTGGCCAAGGTCATCGAGCGCGAGCGCCCCGACGCCATGCTGCCGACGGTGGGCGGGCAAACGGGGCTCAACCTCGCAGTGGCTCTCGCCGAGGATGGCACCCTCGAGCGATTCGGGGTCGAGCTGATCGGAGCCAAGCTCCCCGCCATCAAAACGGCGGAGGACCGCCACCTCTTCGCAGCGGCCATGAGCCGCATCGGGCTCGAGATGCCCAAGGGCTTCTTCGCCCGGAGCTACGAGGAGGCGGTGGCCGGGACGCGGACGCATCGCATCGGCTTCCCCATCATCATCCGTCCCTCTTTCACCCTGGGCGGGACGGGTGGCTCCATCGCGCACAATCCCGAGGAGCTGGAGGCGGCCATCAAGTGGGGGCTCTCCCAGAGTCCGGTGGGCCAGGTCCTCGTCGAGGAGTCGGTGATCGGCTGGAAGGAGTTCGAGCTGGAGGTGATGCGTGACCTCGCCGACAACGTGGTCATCGTCTGCTCCATCGAGAACTTCGATCCCATGGGCGTACACACGGGCGACTCCATCACGGTCGCTCCTGCCCAGACGCTCACGGACAAGGAGTACCAGCGGATGCGGGACGCCTCTCTCGCCATCATTCGCGAGATCGGGGTGGAGACGGGCGGCTCCAACATCCAGTTCGGCATCGATCCCGCCGACGGGCGGATGGTGGTGATCGAGATGAACCCGCGCGTGTCGCGCTCCTCCGCCCTCGCCTCCAAGGCGACCGGCTTCCCCATCGCCAAGATCGCGGCCAAGCTCGCGGTGGGCTACACCCTCGACGAGCTCAGAAACGACATCACCCGCGAGACGCCCGCCTCCTTCGAGCCCGCCCTCGACTACTGCGTGGTCAAGTTCCCGCGCTGGGCCTTCGAGAAATTTCCCGAGGCCGACCAGACCCTCACCACCCAGATGAAGTCGGTGGGCGAGGCCATGGCCATCGGACGCACATTCAAGGAGGCCCTCCAGAAGGCCGTGCGCTCCCTCGAGCAGGACCGGTGGGGGCTCGTGATGGACGCGTCGCCGCCCGACCTCGAGACGCTGCGCCAGGCGATCCACATCCCCAACGCCGAGCGTTGCTTCGCGGTGGCCGAGGGGTATCGGCGCGGGATGACCACGCAGGATCTCTACGCGCTGTCCGCCATCGATCCCTGGTTCCTCGAGAACATCCGCGAGATCGTCGAGCTCGAGTCGGTCATCACGCGCGCGGGCCTCGCCGATGCCGCCGTGCTCCGCCAGGCGAAGCAGATGGGCTTCGCCGATCGCCGCCTCGCCGAGCTCTGCGGGACCTCGGAGAGCGAGGTGCGGCGGGGGGGGCTGGGCGCGGGGGAGCGCGCCCC
>Ga0081540_1003954_pt1 | contig 11511 bp, 9 predicted proteins | sample TabmetS2T1R1_FD_71024 | JGI IMG/M metagenome (GOLD analysis project Ga0081540, IMG submission 71024) | Tabebuia heterophylla rhizosphere microbial communities from the University of Puerto Rico - S2T1R1 | ecosystem: Host-associated > Plants > Roots > Rhizosphere ...
GACTTGTTCCTCGGCGCTGAGCGCGTGGCCGTAGACCCGCTCGTCGGTGATGATGGCGAACTGCGTGGTGTTGATCGCATAGGTGCCCTCGCGCAGGATCTTGCGCTGCGGGCCCTTCTGGCCACCACCAAGCAGAAATCGCCGCGCGTTCTGGAAGTCCGACTTGTTCTCGGTGTCGTTGGCGCCCAGCACCTGCGAGGCGCCGAGCGGCGCGCCGTCACGCGCGAACACATAGGCGATCTTGCCCTGGCCAACCGTGACGAGATCCGATTTGTGAATCCGGTACATGAAGGGGAAGAAGACATGGAGGCCGCCGCGTAGCACTTCGGGCTCGTAGCCGGCCTCACCGTTCAGCGCGATGAAACCCTCGCTGATCGAGCCCTTTGTGGTCCATAATTTTTCGACAATGCCGACCTGGTTGTTCGGAATGTAGCGAAAGACATTGGACGCGCGCAGCAGGATGAGAAAGACGACTACTGATCCGGCCCAGATGGCCGGCTGGATAAGGCCAGAACCAAGGGTGGTGAAGTCCATTTTCATCTCCAACGTTTGCAACCGGTCAGCTCTGCGGCTGCGAGCTACAGCCCAGAATTGCAACGGCGCGCAGAGTCCTTTTGCGTCGCCGCAACGACGCCAATGGTTCGGCGCTTCAGGTTTGAGGATTTGTCATAAGCCGGTGGCCCGGCTCTCACCTGGCGGCCTCCGCTTAAAGTGATGCTCGTAGCCGCCGGCCGGTGACGTAGGTGCACCGCCCCGTTGGCGCAAGCGGTGTCGCTGGTCATATTTTTTGGAATAGCTAATGCCTGTCCTGCTGGGCAGCTGCAATTTTAATGTATTCCACTTCGTAGAGGCGCAAGAGCCACCGGGTCCGCGCACAGCACGGCCCGATGACACGCTCCGCGCTTCTCCGAACGATGCTCCGCATCGCCGGCGAACCATGAGGCCCCGTCTGCGGCCTGCATCCTTCGAGACGCCCGCTGTGCGGGCTCCTCAAGATGAGGGTTTGAGCGGCGATGACGCGCTGGAACCAAGAATCGCTCCGGCCTGACACCAGCGACGCCGCTTGTCGAAGGCGGCTGCGCCGTGGCAGCATGCGTCGGTTTGGCGCAGCACCGGGACATGCATGACCACCCAGCGACGAAGCTACGAGACGGGTCACAAGCCAAAATGCCTTGTCATTGTTGACGACACCGCGGAATGGGACCGCGCGGTGTACTACGCCAGCCGCTGGGCTGTCCGCGTCGGCGGCGGGGTGGTGATGCTGCGCATCATCGAAATCGAGGACCAGAACCAGCAATGGCTCGGCGTAGCCGACCTGATGCGCGCCGAGGCCGAGGACGCCGCCAACGAAGCGCTCGACCGCGCCTCCGGCCGCGCCAACGGCATTGCCGCGATCACGCCGGAGCGGGTGATTCGCGAGGGCGACGCGACCACCCAGATCCTCGACGTGATCGACAAGGACGTCGATATTTCGATGCTGGTGCTGGCGGCCAATCCGGGCCCCGAGGGCCCGGGGCCGCTGATCAGCATGATGGCGCAGGTCACAGGTTCCTTCCCGATTCCCGTCGTCATCGTTCCCGGCGATCTCAGCGATCCCGACATCGACGGCCTGTCTTAGGGCTTGATGGGCTTAAGGAATTTCTGATCTGCGCCCCTTGATCGTGCGTCCGCGCTCGCCATCTGCTATGGAACACCCCACGCGCCGGCCTTGAACCGGCGACGCCGGAGAAAACCAATGTTCATTCAGACTGAAGCCACGCCCAATCCCGCCACCCTGAAATTCATTCCGGGCCGCACCGTGCTCGACACCGGCACGATGGAATTCGCCAACCGCGAAGCCGCCGCCCGCTCACCGCTGGCCGAGAGATTGTTCGGCGTGCCCGGTATCTCGAGCGTGTTCTACGGCTACGATTTCGTCACCGTGACCAAGGCGGACGGCGACTGGCAGCACCTCAAGCCCGCGATCCTCGGCGCCATCATGGAGCACTACATGTCCGGCGCGCCGCTGTTGGCGGATGGCACCGCCGGCAACGACGAGGCGGCGGACGAGGAAGGCGAGTTCTTCAGCGAGGCCGATGCCGATACGGTCGCGACCATCAAGGATCTGATCGAGACGCGGGTGCGGCCGGCAGTGGCCAATGACGGCGGCGACATCACCTTCCGCGGCTTCAAGGACGGCGTCGTCTACCTCAACATGAAGGGCGCCTGCGCCGGCTGCCCGTCCTCGACGGCGACGCTGCAGCACGGCATCCAGAACCTGCTGAAGCATTTCGTGCCCGACGTGGTCGAAGTCCGGCCGATGTGAGTAAGGCGCGAATAGTGAGTAGCGAATGGCGAATGGGAGCGAATCCCGATAGTCCATTCGCTATTCGCCACTCGCCATTCGCCTGTTCTCGACGCTAAGCCGCCTGCCCGATGCCAGCCGCTTCCGCGGCTGCGCGCTGCATGCCTTCGGACATCTCGCTCGTTACCGCGCTCTGCTGCTGAACGGCGGCGGCCGTTGACGTCACATACTCGCTGACATCCTGGATCGCCTGCTTGATCGAGGTGAGGGCCGCAACGACATCGCCGGAGATGCCGTTGAGATTGCCGATCTCCTGCTCGATCTTGTCGGTCGCCTGCTTGGCCTGGTTGGCGAGACCTTTCACCTCGGACGCGACCACGGCGAAGCCGCGGCCCGCTTCACCGGCTCGTGCCGATTCGATCGTGGCGTTCAATGCCAGCAGGTTGATCTGGCCGGTGATTGCGCCGATCAGCTGCACGATGCTGCTCATCGACTCCGACGCCTCCGTCAGGCGCTGCGCCTGCTGGTCGGCGGCCTCGACGCGACCGACGGCCGTGTGCGCGGTTTCCTTCGACTTCGCCATCGCCTCGGAGATTTCGCGCACCGATACGTTGAGCTCCTCGGCGCCGGCGGCGACCGTCTCCATCAAGCCGCGGACCTTCTCGCTGCGCATCCGTGCGATCACCTGCGCCGTGGTGTCGGTGGCGTATTTCACGACCTTGTAGGGCTTGCCGTTGAGGTCGCGGATCGGGTTGTAGGACGCCTGAATCCAGATCTGCCGGCCGCCCTTGCCGACGCGCTCATACTCGCCCGACTGGAAATCGCCGCGGTTCAGAGCCGCCCAGAACGCGCGATAGCCGTCACTGTCGCGTGCCTCGGGCGGCATGAACATGCTGTGATGCGCGCCCTCGATCTCGGCCAGCGTGTAGCCGAGCGCGCCGAGGAAGTTCTGGTTGGCGGTCAGCACCTTGCCGTCCATGCCGAACTCGATGACCGCCTGCGACTTGCCGATGGCTTCGATCTGCCCGGCGAAATTCGCTGTCTTCAGTTTTTGTTCGGTGATGTCGGAGGCGAACTTCACCACCTTGAACGGCTTGCCGGCGTCGTCGAGGATAGGGTTGTAGGACGCGAGGATCCAGACCTCCTTGCCGCCCTTGCCGAAGCGCTTGTATTCGGCCGACTGGAATTCGCCGCGGGCAAGCTTGGCCCAGAATTCGCGGTAGGCCGCGCTGTCGCACTCGGCAGGCGCCACGAACATCTGGTGGTGCTTGCCCTGGATCTCGGCGAGCGAATAGCCGAGCGTGCTAAGGAAATTATTGTTTGCGGTGATGATGGTGCCGTCGAGATTGAACTCGATCACGGCTTGCGCACGGGCGATCGCCGCGATCTTGCCGGCATCCTCCATGCTGCGGATCTTGCGATCGGTGATGTCGGTGGCGAACTTGACGACCTTGGCCGGCTTGTTGGCGCTGCCCAGGATCGGATTGTACGACGCCTGAATCCACACCTCGCGGCCGCCCTTGCCGACGCGCTTGTATTCGGCGGCCTGATATTCCCCACGATTGAGCTTCGCCCAGAACGCATGATAGTCCGGGTTGTCGCGCTGCTCCGGCGCCACGAACATCCGGTGATGCTTGCCCGCGATTTCGTCGAGCCGATATCCCATCGTGTCGAGGAAATTCTGGTTGGCGGTGATGATCGTGCCGTCCATGTTGAACTCGATCACCGCCTGCGACTTGCTGATTGCGCTGGCTTGCGCCAACGCCTCATGCGCGGCGGAACTGCTTTTCCACAAAGGCATAAAAAAGTCCTTCCAGTCTCGGAGACGAGCGTGGCTTGAGCTGCCGAAAGTGCGTCGTCCGGATCGCAATTGATCCGTATTTCCCCTGTGGACGATTGTCGCATCGATTGGTAAAGGAAGCCCTAATTCCTCGTATTATCAATAACTTACCGTCGCAGAAGTTGCATGATAATGCGCATGCATCGAAAAGGGGGCGCGAGCATTCTTGCAAGCATCTCCACAAGTAGAGCCACCGCAGGTAGAGTCACGCGACCGTCGTTCCGCGATGGATGCAATCGAGGGAAAATAACGCAGCGACTCATTCAATCGGTGCCGAAAAACCTCTACGCTGGCGCTCATGCTCATCCTCGCCATCGATACCGCGCTTGATGCCTGCGCCGCGGCCGTGCTCGACACCAGTGCAGGCGGCGTCATCGCGCAGGAATCGCAGGCGATGAAGCGCGGTCATGCCGAAGCCCTGATGCCGCTGATCGCGCGCGTGATGAAGGTATCCGGCGTTGCCTTTGCCGCGCTCGATCGCATCGCTGCGACCACCGGTCCCGGCAGCTTTACCGGATTGCGCGTCGGCCTTTCCGCCGCCCGCGGCATTGCGCTCGCCGCCGGCAAGCCGGTCGTCGGCGTGACGACCCTGACCGCTTTTGCCGCCCCCATCGTCAGCGAGATTGGCGATCCTCATCCTGTCGTCGCCGCCATCGATGCGCGGCATGATCATGTCTATTTCCAGGTGCTCGGCGGCGATGGCAGTTCATTGATCAAGCCGAAAGTCGCGCCGATCGCGGAAGCGCTCGACGCGGCGCGCTTGGGTGCGCCACATCTGGTCGGCAATGCGGCGAAGATTCTGGCTGACCGCTGGCCGGCCGATGCAGCGCCGCCCTTCAAGATCGATCAGCAGGCAGCGCCCGATATCGCCTGGGTGGCGTGGCTGGGTGCCGCCGTCAATCCCGAGAGCGCACCGGCGCGGCCCTATTATCTGCGCGCGCCCGATGCCAAGCCGCCGAAGGATCCGCTGTCCGGCGCTTCGCAGCCACCAGCATCATCATGATGACATGGTTCTCCGAATGGTGGAGCGGCGGCACGGCCGTGATCGAACCGGCCAGCCTGCGCGACGCGGCGCGTCTGGCGCAACTGCATGGCGCATCGTTTCACCGCGGCTGGGGCGAAGGCGAATTCGAGGTCATGCTGACCGAGCGCAATACGCTCGTTCACCGACTGAGACAGGCGCGCAGGATCATCGGCTTCGCGGTGTCGCGCATGGCGGCTGACGAGGCGGAGTTATTGTCGATCGCCATCGATGCGGCCCAACGGGGCCGTGGCTTGTCGCGCAACCTGTTGCTGACACATCTTGGTCATCTGGCGGGCCGCGGCGTACGCAAGGTGTTCCTCGAGGTCGAAGAAAACAACCAGCCGGCGCGGCGTCTGTATGAATGGGCCGGATTTGAGGTCGTTGGCCGCCGGGAACGCTATTATCAGCAGCCCGGCGGCGAGCAATTGAATGCACTTCTGATGCGGCGCGACTTGTCGTAGTATGCGCTGGGTGGCAAAAGACCCCCGACCTGCGTTCGAAGGCCCTAAAGACCATGCCCGCACTGAAATCCCCTTCTGCGCACAAGAATACCGGCATCGAGGCGCGTTGCGCTGCTACCGGCATGCGCATGACCGAACAGCGCCGCGTGATCGCGCGCGTGCTGGCGGATTCGGTCGATCATCCAGACGTCGAGGAACTCTACCGGCGCTGTGTCGCGGTCGACGACAAGATCTCGATCTCGACGGTGTACCGCACCGTCAAACTGTTCGAGGATGCCGGCATCATCGAGCGGCACGATTTCCGCGAGGGCCGGGCACGCTATGAGCAGATGCCCGACAGCCATCACGACCATCTGATCAATCTGCGCGACGGCAAGGTGATCGAGTTCACCTCCGAGGAGATCGAGAAATTGCAGGCCGAGATCGCCCGCAAGCTCGGCTACAAGCTGGTCGATCACCGGCTGGAACTGTACTGCGTCCCGCTCGACGAAGACAAAAGCTGATCGATCGCGTTTTCGAGCGAAGTGGGGACTGGTTCGCGTGAAGAAAACGCATCAGAGCGAGAATCCAAATTTCGATCTGGTCATCTTCGACTGCGACGGCGTGCTGGTCGACAGCGAAGTCATTTCATGCCGCGCCCATGCGGAGACGCTGACGCGTCACGGTTATCCGATCACGGCGGAACAGGTGCTCGTGCGCTTTCTCGGCGTGTCTGACCGCGAGGCACGCCAATCGATCGAACGCGAGATCGACCGGAAACTGCCTGATGATTTCGAACAACAGGTGAAGGCGGCCACGCTGAAATTTTACGAGGGCGATTTGCAGGCGATCGCGCATGTCAGCGACGCAATTGGCGCAATACGCCTGCCCAAATGCGTGGCTTCCAGCGGAACGCCCGAAAAGATTCGCCACGGCCTCAACTGCGCCGGCCTTTACGACCAGCTCGCGCCGCATATTTTCTCCGCTACGCAGGTCGATCGCGGCAAGCCGGCGCCCGATCTGTTTCTGTTCGCCGCCGAACAGATGAAGGTGCAACCGGCCCAGTGCCTGGTGATCGAGGACAGCGTTCCCGGTGTCACCGGCGGCCGCGCCGCCGGGATGACCGTGCTCGGTTTCCACGGCGGCAGCCATTGCCAGCCGGGTCATGCCGAGCTGCTGCGTGCCGCCGGCGCCGCGGTGACCTTCGATGATATGCGGGCACTGCCCGAGCTGATTGCGCGCAGCGGTCGAAAGGCCGACTAGATTCGCACCGCATAGTTGAAGTCCGGCGCCGCTTCCAGCGTCAGATCAAACAAGCTTGCCGCGAGTTAACTGGCCGCGAAGCCCGCAGGTGATAGTTTTGCGGTGAACGTGCGCGAGGGAGCGGCGCATTCTGAAATCGCCTGACAGCCAGATGTCGAAAGCAGCCTTGATGTTGAAGGCGGGCTTGCCGCTCACGCTCGTTGCGGCGGTGGCGGTGCTGGCGCGAACCTGGCAGCTTTCGCAGAACGATTTTGGAAGGCAATACTACGCCGCAGCCGTGCGCAGCATGCTGGAGAGCTGGCACAATTTCCTCTTCAACGCGTTCGACCCCGCAGGCTTTGTGTCCATCGACAAGCCGCCCGTGGCGATCTGGCTGCAGGTCGCCAGCGCCAAGCTGTTGGGCTTTTCCGCGCTTTCGATCCTGCTCGCGCAGGTGATAGCGGGATTGGCCGCGGTGCTGATCTTGTACGCGCTGGTGCGGAAATATTGGGGCGGGACGGCGGCCGCTATCGCCGCGCTGTCGCTCGCGCTCAGCCCGGTCAATGTTGCCGTCGACCGTTCCAACAATACCGAGAGCTGTCTCATCCTGGTGCTGCTGGCCGCTGCATGGTTGGGGATGCGGGCAGCCGAAACCGGCGGGCTCGCGATGCTTTGCGCAGCGATGGCCGCGATCGGCGTCGGCTTCAACGTCAAGATGGGCGCTGCGCTGGTGTTGGCTCCGGTGTTGGCGCTCACCTTCAGCCTTGCCCGGCCGGGCGCTCCCGCCACCTGGCATCTCGGGCGACAAGCCATCGCAGGCATCGTCCTCGTTGCCGTCTCGCTGTCATGGGCGATCTTCTTCGATCTCACGCCGGCCCGGGACCGGCCCTATGCGGGCAGCACCAAACACAATTCCATGTTGGAGCTTGCATTGGTGCATAATGGCGCGGCCCGCTTCGTTACGATGGCCGCGCCCACAGCCGATCCGGCCATCTCTTCGCCCGCCGCCTCCGGCAAGACAGCGCCAGCACACACGGAGGTCCGGCAGCCTGTTATGACCGACGACTCGCCGACAGGCCCGCTCCGCCTGTTTCGGCCGCGGGCCGCGGCACAGTTCGCCTGGCTGCTGCCGCTCGCACTCGCGGGCCTCATTCTCGCATGGTCGGATGCAAGAAGTCCGGGCGCACCCGTGTCGCGCCGCATCAGCGCCGGCGTGTGGACCGGTTGGCTCGTGATGTACTGGATCGTGCTCAGCTTTGCGGGCGGATCGATCCACACCTATTACGTCGCCGTGCTTGGTCCGCCGCTCGCAGTTTTTTCCGGCATCGCAATCGCCGGGCTGTGGTCGAGGTGGAAAGCGGGCAGGCCGGGGCGGATATATCTGCCGCTGATGATCGTGGCGACGGCCTGCTGGCAGTTCTATCTCTGCATGGCGCCGTCCGAAACGGTCGGATCCGATTGGCTGAGCCTGACATGGCTGACGTCGATCGGGATCGCCGCGATATGCGCCGCCGTCCTCTATGTGTTGCCGCAGCAGAACGACAGATTGGCGAAACTGTTCGTGGTCGCTTCCATCGCCGCGCTGCTCGTTCCGCCGAGCCTGACGGCCGCGAGCGTCGTTCTGAGGCGCCCGAACATCGCGGCGCCGGTCGCCAACATGACCGCTTTGCTCGCGCCATCAGATACAGACCGTCAGGCATTGCGGACATCGCGGCTGGACGCCGCCCGCCAGAAGCTCACCCGTTACCTGATCGGCAATCGCGAGGCCGCAAGGTTTCTCGTCGCAGTTCCCAACGCCAACGTCGCCGCGCCGCTCATTATCTCGACCGGCCTGCCTGTCATGGCAATCGGCGGCTATCTCGGCGACGATCCGATTCTGACGCCGTCGGACATCGAAAAACTGGCATCGGACAGGCAACTGCGCTTCGTGATGCTTGGCGGATTTACCCTGGCCCCGGCGAAGCAGGCCGCGGCGCTCGATCCGATCGCGCGATGGGTGCACGCCAATGGCCGCCCCGTCGATCCCAAACTGTGGCGGCTGTTGGGGGCTTCGAGCAACGCGCCCTACCGCATCAACCTCGGCAATGAATGGGTGGAGGTTCCGCCGCCCGAACTGTTCGATCTTTGGGACAAGGCGAACCCGGACCAGCCAGACCGGGTCCCTCGCCAGTAACCCGGATAAGAGGCCCGTGCCTGGATACCCGCTGGAGACCAAGAACTTCGGAAATGGGGAGCGGATCGCTGGATTTCCGGGTCCTTAGCCTATAATTGACCCCTGACGCCGGATTGGCGCCATTCAAGCCCGATATCCAAGGTTCCATGAAGCCGCCGCGCAAGCTGCATATCAAGTCCTATGGCTGCCAGATGAACGTCTACGATGCGCAACGCATGGTGGACACGCTGGCTGCAGAAGGCTTTGTCGAGACCGAAAGCGCAGAGGATGCGGACCTGGTGATCCTCAACACCTGCCACATCCGCGAGAAGGCTTCCGAAAAGGTCTACTCCGAACTCGGGCGGCTGCGCGTCGCCAAGGATGAAGCTGCACGCAACGGGCGCGATATGCGCATCGCGGTGGCGGGCTGCGTCGCGCAGGCCGAGGGTGCGGAGATCATCCGCCGCGCGCCTGTTGTCGACGTCGTGGTCGGGCCGCAGAGCTACCATCATCTGCCGCTTCTATTGGCGCGCGCGAAGAGCGAAGGCCGTGCGCTGGAGACCGAATTCCCGGTCGAGGACAAGTTCGGCTTCCTGCCACAGCCAAAACCGGATGCGATCCGCGCGCGCGGCATCTCCGCTTTCGTCACCGTGCAGGAAGGCTGCGACAAATTCTGCACCTTCTGCGTGGTGCCCTATACGCGCGGCGCGGAAGTGTCGCGCCCGGTGGCAAAGATCGTCGACGACGTAAAGCGGCTCACCGACAACGGCGTGCGCGAGATCACGCTCATTGGTCAGAACGTCAACGCCTATCACGGCGAAGGTCCCGACGGACGGACCTGGCCGCTCGGCAGGCTGCTGCACCATCTCGCCGAAATCGAGGGTATCGCTCGGCTGCGCTACTCCACCAGCCATCCCCGCGATGTCGATGATTCGCTCATCACCGCCCATCGCGATCTCGCCGCGCTGATGCCGTTCGTGCATCTTCCGGTGCAGTCCGGCTCCGACCGGATCCTGGCGGCCATGAACCGCAAGCATACCGCCGATGATTATCGCCGCGTCATCGACCGTTTTCGTCAGGCCCGCCAAGATATTGCTTTTTCATCGGATTTTATCGTCGGCTTCCCCGGCGAAACCGAGGGAGAATTTGCCGCGACCCTCGCGCTTGTCATGCAAATCGGATACGCTGCGGCTTATTCGTTCAAATATTCGCCGCGGCCCGGCACGCCGGCGGCGGACATGCAGGAGACGGTGTCAGCGGCTGAAATGGACGAGCGATTGGTGCGGCTTCAGGAATTGATCGACAGCCAGCAATCGGCCTTCAACAAGGCCATGATTGGCAACACCGTCGATGTGCTGTTCGAACGCGCCGCGCGCAACCCCGGCCAGATCGTCGGCCGCACCGCGTACCTGCAGCCTGCGCATGTCTTTGCCTCGCCTGACATCATCGGACAGGTGCGGCCGGTCAAAATCGAGAGCCTCGAGCGTTACAGCCTGCTCGGCGAACTCGCCGCCAACCCCACGCATGCTGCACCATCCACACTTTCATCCATGACCAACCCTTCTCAAGAAACTCAGGGAGCCTGAACCCTTGCCAAAAAGTGCATCGGATTCGCCTTCGCTCGCTCCCAGCCGCAAATTTGATCGCGACATGCAAATTCCGCCCGAGACCCAGGTCGTCATCGACTTCGACGACAACCGCGCCGCTTCCGCGCTGGTCGGTCCCTACGGACAAAACCTGGCGCTGGTCGAACGGCGGCTCGGCATCGTCGTCGATTCCCGCGGCAACCACATCACCATCGCCGGTTCCCGCGACGGCTGCGACGCTGGCCGGCGCGTGCTGGAGACGCTCTATGCACAGGCCTTGCAGGGCCATGACCTCTCGCAGGGCGAGGTCGAAGGCGCGATCCGTGCCGTGCTCGCGCAGGGTTCGCTGTTCGAGTACGACGCCAAGACCGCCAAATCGTCGTTCGAGACCATCAACCTGCGCAAGCGGCCGGTGCGCGCTCGCACGGCGGCGCAGGATTCCTACATCCGCGCGCTGAAGCGCCACGAGATGGTGTTCGGCATCGGCCCGGCCGGCACCGGCAAGACCTGGCTTGCGGTGGCGCATGCCGCGCAATTGTTCGAGCGCAAGGAAGTCGATCGCATCATCCTGTCGCGGCCCGCGGTCGAGGCCGGCGAGCGGCTCGGCTTCCTGCCCGGTGACCTCAGGGAAAAGGTCGATCCTTACCTTCGGCCAATCTACGACGCGCTGTACGACCTGATGGATTCGCGCATCGTGGAGCGCGCGCTGCAGGGCGGCGAGATCGAGATCGCGCCGCTCGCCTTCATGCGCGGCCGCACGTTGACCAATGCCGTCATTATCCTCGACGAGGCGCAGAACACCACGTCTATGCAGATGAAGATGTTCCTGACCCGGCTCGGCGAGAACAGCCGCATGATCGTCACCGGCGATCCATCGCAGGTCGACCTGCCGAATGGACAGGCTTCGGGGCTTGCCGAGGCCTGCAAGCTGCTCGACAACGTC
>Ga0081540_1003955_pt1 | contig 11509 bp, 12 predicted proteins | sample TabmetS2T1R1_FD_71024 | JGI IMG/M metagenome (GOLD analysis project Ga0081540, IMG submission 71024) | Tabebuia heterophylla rhizosphere microbial communities from the University of Puerto Rico - S2T1R1 | ecosystem: Host-associated > Plants > Roots > Rhizosphere ...
TCGTCAAGAGTCAAATACCCAGGTGATATGTTGTGCTGGGGCGATTGGCAGTGGATTTATGATTCGGCGGGAAGAAACTCAAGCTTATCCCCAGGACTTGTTTGTGTCCTGCGAATGGTTCCGGAAGCAAGCTCGAGTACCGAGTGTGCGGTGAGACATGCCGACATGCGGAGGGGAGGCACATCGCTGCGGACCTTCTTCACCCGGTGATTACGATCGAGATAAACGAGATCGATCCGGAAGCGCATCCCGAAGGTATGAACTGCTTCGCAGGGAACAATCCATAGACCCTCTTCAGGAGCGAGGCCGTCGCGCCCAAGTAGGCCTTTCCTGCGCTTCGCACCGTGATCGGCCACCGTCACTCGACTCGCCAGGATCGTCTGGCGAGTCAGATTCGATATCTTCATCTCGCGATCAGGTTGTTTCATTGTTGAGAGCCGCCTCCCGATGGCGCTGCGACTGGAGACGATCCGTATGACCCTGCTGGAGACATGCTGCTATCGATCGCAAGGGGCTGTTCAGGTTGCATGCTCTGCACCAGCTTTTCAACTGGCATGGTGGCTGGCGAAGTAGCAAGCGGTTTGGCCCCGGTTACCGCCGAACCAGGATTCGTCATCGCTATCCCCGTGTTTGGCGGTAGGAACTTATCGGGATAGTGCAATTCGGGAAGAGGCTTGCCGGCGGGGATGGGGGCAACAATCTCCGGCGTAACGATTACGATCAGCTCTGTATTCGATCGAGTCTTTGAAATGGACTGGAAAAACTTACCGAGGACGGGGATATCACCGATGAAGGGGATCTTCTCCAGAGTTTTTGTTTCCCTATTATCGAGCAATCCACCGATAGCGAAACTCTGCCCCTCGCCCAGCTCTACCTCAGTCTTCACTTTGCGTACGTTAACGGAGGGAACGTTGAACCCTGAAAGAACCAGACCGTTCGCGAAATCCAGAGCACTGACTTCTGGAGCTACTTGTAGACGGATGGTATTCCGTGGCGTGATCGTTGGAATAAAGTTCAGCCGCACGCCAAACTCCTTGAACTGGATCGTAACAGCTCCCGTTCCAACGCCTGTGCTTCCCTGAACTGTCGGATATGGATATTGGCCACCGGCTAGAAAGCTTCCTTGCTTGCCATTTTCGACCAACACATTCGGCTCAGCCAGAACCTGAAGCACACCGGTGGTTTCAAGGGCCTGGATGGTGGCACCCAGATCAATGTCCGGTCGGAAGACAAAGAGATTTAGAAGGCTCGATAAGGTTGCTGTGGCATTAGAGCCTGAAATGCTGTTCGCGCCCGAGGAACTACTCGAACCACCAGAACCAGAGTTACTGGAGATGGACGGCGGAGAAAATTGTTGCGTCGTGACGGAACCAATCGTATTTGCCGCACCCAGGCTGAACAGATTAATGCCAAGCTGATTTGTCAGACTTCGGTCAACACTGGCGAAACGTACTTTTAACAGAATCTGCGGCTCGGGAGGCGGAACATCAACGTACAGAAGATTTACTACCTTGCCGGCAGTCGATGCAATCTGCACGGCGCGCTCGGAGCCAGCAAGGTCCTTGACCGTTCCACGAAGAAAGACGATGCCATTTTCGAAGCTGACCTGCATAGGTTGTCCGGGGAACTCTGTCCTGAGCTCGCGACGAAGCCCTTCAATCCGTTCATTCGATCCTTCAGCGCTGGCGCGAACTTTGACATTAAAGAATTGCCGGCCGCCGTTTGCTTCCCAGATGATAAGGGTGGTTTCCCCGAAGGCCTTGCCGTTTACGACAATTTCAGATGGAGTCACAGCCGAGGCTTCAGCGATGTCACCCGAGGCAACGACCACTCGGGTGATGGGCTGCGTTGTATCAAGCAGCACTGATTTACCTACTGCGACGAACAGCTCATTCGAAGCGTCCTGACTGGTTGTCCCAGCGACTGAAGGATGGGGATCTGAAGCCTCGGCACGGAGGACTGCCTCCGACCTGAATCCCAAAGACCAAACACAACAACTGAGGATTGCTATACCTGCTCGCGTTCTCACTGATTTTCCTCACCAGAAACAAATTTCTGCTCGCTTCGCTTGGCCCCGTTAAACACTTCCACTACATAAACGCGTGACGCAGGTTTCCGCGAATTGTGGGTCACGTTCGACGGCCTGGCCTTCGGTACGGGATTCGTGTCTGTAAATAGACTGGCCATGGCGCTTCCCGGTGGATGCGTGACTGCAGTGTCGAGTGGATTGCGTAACACGAGCTGAATGCGAGTTTGATTGCTCGCCAGACTCAGGAGTTCAGCCTGTTCCGGGGTGACCAGCAGATTGACTACTTGCACTTGCTGTGGCTTCCCCGTTGTGTCTTTTTGAATGTCCGTGCCGGCCGACAGAACTTCGACATTTTGTAGAAGCGTCTTTACTTTTGGTCCTTCTTCAGCGTTCGTGGGGCCGGGAGGATTACCCGAGATCAACACGTCCACGCGCATTCCGGGGGTTACGAATCCAGCCACGCCGACGACTTCGTCTACTTTGACCGCGCAGGCTCTCATTCCTTCGCGAATCGTCGCGGCAAGTCCGCCGCCGGAACCGGGGGCTGCCAGCCGGCTGTCCAGAATGGCCTCGCCCTGGTAGACATTGGAGATCACGCCACGGCCTACTGCCTCCTCTGGTTTGAGGATCGCCCCTTTGGGCAAAGGACCAACCATCTGCGCAGTGCTCAGATCAGACGCCTGAAGAATAGTCCCGATTTTGAGGTCAGTGGCGGCCACGATTACGTTTGCAGCTTTTGGCTGCGCCGCCGCAATAATGCGACTGCCGACAAGACGATAGACAACGTAGCTACACCCAAGGGCAACAATAAAAGCAATCAGAAGAATTGTGAGCAGTCTTCGATTCATTCAGACACCTGTGATTGAATCCAGCATGAGCTGGATCAGCTTCCCGTGAAATTCCGGCAATGGATACGGCAATTGCGGTGCCAAAGAAACGACTGCATTTCAACGCCGAATCAGGGGGTTAGAGGGTAAGACCAGAAGGTAATTGTGAACGCGTGTATACCACTCGTCGCACGTGTGTAGCCGGGTAGACACGCCCCGCGACAAAGAATCATTGCTTTACAGGACTTACAGAGCCTTCAGTTGGTAAGGAAATTGCAAACAAATGGGATAGAGCCTTAGGGCTGAGAGCCGGGTATTGCAACGGCTGAAAATGAGATTGCAGTGCTCAGGAGCGAGAACCTAACTCAATGAGGAGATCCTCTCAAACCATCACCCTTTTTGGAGAGGTTCTACCATCAAGTCAGGGACCGTCCGGATTTCTCATTTCAACGCTGCTCCACGGCGTGGCAATGATTTCGCTCTACGCGGGCCTGAAGCATATGCCCAAGGTTGTCGACCCTCTCTCCCAGCGATATACGGTCCGCATCTTGAACCTGCATCGGCAGGCACCGAAGATCGAGCTCGCCTCACTGAAGGGCGTCACGCGTCCTACGCTTAAGGCTGCTAGTCATACAGTTGCGCGCGGAGGCGGCCATCCGCTGGCGCCATCCGGTTCGCGCCATGTCGCGCAGGTGATTCCGGCTCCGCAGACGCTTGTTCAGCCGGACCTGCCGCCAGATATTGTGCTTCCGCGGGAAACTCCGATCCCTCTGGTCGTGATGTGGTCTACCGAAAATAGCCCGGAGCTGAAGATCATTCCGCCCCCATCGCAGGAGGTCACTCAGGCCAATGTTCGACCTTCACTCGACACGCCAAATCAGGAGCCGAAACTTGCCGATGTCCGGATCTCTTCGACTGCGTTTGTTACAGATATGCCTTGGCCTGCACCAAGCACGACGTCTCCTATAACCGTCCGCAAGCCCGGGGCAGTAAATCAGGTTCCGCAAACGAGCTCGCAGCCTGTTGCACCGCCGACTCCCGCCCGCGTGATGTCCCTTTCGGATTTGCTTTTGCAAACCGGTTCAGTTCCGCTGCCTAGCATTAACGAAACTTCGTCCACCTCCGTTTCCGACTTGCTTGCTGCGGAGAAGCCAGAGACCCCTCCGCAGAATGGAAACGGTGATGGTGCAAACAAGGTGGACGGAAGCGGCTTAGACACAAACCTAGGCAATCAGGGAAATGAAGTCGCATCCTCTGGGCCCGCAGGGCAAAATGGCTTCAGCGACGAAGCTGCGGTAACGCGTATTACGCTGCCGAAAGACGGCCATTTTGGGGTAGTTGTGGTGGGGTCATCACCGGTTGAAGAATATCCGGAGGCTCTCGGAGTATGGACGGACCGGCTGGCCTACACAGTCTATCTGCATGTAGGTCTGGCCAAGAGCTGGATTCTTCAGTACGCATTGCCGCGGGTTGTAGAGGCTGCCTCTGCGGGGAGCGTTACGCGGCCTGATGCACCTTGGCCGTACGTCGTTGTGAGACCCCACCTGGCGCCGGGAGACACCAATGGCGACGCCATCATGGTTCACGGCCTCATCAACGCAAGAGGACAGTTTGAGCAGCTAGGCGTCGTATTTCCTCAACAGTTCGGGCAGGCACAATTTGTGCTGAGCGCCTTACAGCAGTGGCAATTCCGACCAGCTACGCAAAATGGACAAATTACAGCAGTGGAAGTGTTGCTGATCATTCCTCACGAATCGTGAGCCTTTGATTCTTCCAGGGCTGCATTGAGGTGGATGCGTCGCGAATCCTTCAGATCATCAATCGGATGAAGGGCTCGTTTTGTTTGCTCGGCCGACTCGCATTGCCAGGGGAGAACAACGCTCAATGCTTTGAACGATTCACGTACGCTCGCCGTTGACATAGTCAGTTGTGGAGAGCCTAGCTCTTCGACGAACTGCGCTGGCGCACCCGCTCCAGAAATCGTTTGAGAGCTTTTTTGTCCGCCATTTCGATTGTTTTGGAACTCGCAGAGCTTTGTGGATCGGTGGCGGCCTCTAAAAAGACAAACTTGAATCCCACGCCATCTCGGCCCGAGCGGATGACCCTGGATAGCACTGAGACAGAGTTGTCCATGTCCTCATCCATCCTGTCGGCGATCAGCAGAGTCATCTTCATCATCGTGCCACGGTACCAGCGCTGCTCGGTCAACAGGTACATGCCGGCGGAGCTGATATCACGAATTGCATGGGGAGTCGGTGTAGCGCTGTCGCCATCCCAGTAATAGGCGAAGACGGTGGACGCAAGCTTGCGTGGAGCTGTCCGATTTTCGGGAGTGCTGAGAAACTTGAGCCAATTCTTCATCTGAGGACAGAGGCGCTGATAGACGCTACCCCACCTTTTCCTTTATGCCACCAAGGTATGCTTCGTGCTCGTTCAGTCGAAATTCCATTTCCTCAGGTGGGCAAATGACCAATTGATCGCCCTGCTGCGTCTGCGACGAATAGATCGTATGAATGGGCAGCTGTAACACACTCGCCGAGTCGGTTCTCAAAGGCGCGATACGAAATGTGCGGAAAAATTCAACCAGATGGATGACACGATAGTCGTCATCCAGATAAATCAGGTCCAGCGGGAACAGCACTCCAAATGTATGAACTCCACTTGAAGGAACCATCCAAAGTCCCTCGTCATACCTCAACTTGAGCCTTCCGATCAATCCTTTGAGACGGGCGAAGGAGGTGTCGGCACGCGTTATGCTCAAGCTGAGAAAGCATTCGCGTGTCTGGTTGTATACGCAATACTTCCGCTTTTCCAATCTGCCTCCTTCCCTGTTGTGCAGGCCCGTTGACAGGGCGTTGATGTCTATAGGCTCGGGCTGCTTATGAGACCCAGGCCATCCGTTCGATTTCGTTCCGTGATGCAGTTTCGTCATCCACCGGCCTTGCTTCATTAAAAGTGAGGAGGCTCCATGTCATAGATCATGTGAAAGCCTATTGGGCATCTTCCATCCGGAAGAGCGTTTCCAGACGGCCGAGCCTCCCTTGTCGCACTTACCTCGCTCTATCCGAAACAACCCCAGAACGTTTCAACCGAACTGCTGAAACTTCCTCTGACATCGTTTGATAACTCCGGATAGAGCGTTTGCTACCGCCAATTCCAGCAACTGCAAGTGAATTGACGGATTCGTTGAACTACTGAACGCGCGTTCTGCGGCGCTGGATCAGGATACCCAGCACGACGACAAAGAGAACGCCGGCAACAACCCGAATAATCGCTACGTTTTCCATATCAGTCCTTCCTCCTCTCAATGAGTGAAATACTTTTGAAATGATTCCGCCATGACGATTGCGGCGGGGCCTATAGTCACCAGAAACAACGATGGAAAGATAAACAGGACGAGCGGGAAGACGAGCTTGACGGTTGTCTTCGCGGCCTGTTCCTCCACCTTCTGGCGACGCTGAGTTCTGAGCGTGTCGGAGTGTGTACGCAATGTCTTAGCTACGCTCGTCCCAAATTTTTCTGACTGAATCAGAATCGAGACGAGATTGCGTACGCTATCTACTGCCGTACGCTCTCCAAAGCCTTTCCAGGCTTCCGCGCGAGCGATACCGGCACGCTGTTCGAGAACGACGATGCCGAGTTCGTCGCTGATCGCAGGTTGAGCGCGACGCAACTCTTCGGCGGTGCGCGCTGTTGCGTGATCGAGGCTCAACCCAGCTTCAATGCAAATAACTAGCAGGTCCAAAACATCCGGCAGTCCGCGCCGAATCTGTCCCTGGCGCTTTGAAATCCTTCGTCCAAGCCAGAAGTCCGGACCTATAAATCCCAATCCCAGAGCGACGGCGAAAACAATGAAGGGATTGCTCTGCCAGACGCCTGTCACAATCGCCAACAGGCACAAGATCAACGGCACTAATACTTTGGCGCCATAGATGACCTTCGTTGCAGATTCGGAACGGTAGCCAGCACGCACCAGACGCTGCTGAACTACGGAGATCTCCTTCTGGCTCTTGGGAAGAATGCGTTCCAATTGTCCCATCGCGCCGCCGATTGAGGAGCCCGTCTGCTGAATAGCAGTTAACAGCTTTCCTCCTTGTTTCGCACGCGGCGAGACCACGTCCGAGAGTCGCTGCAGCATGGCTTCGCGGTAGAACAACAGCAGGCCACCGCTCGCGATCAGCAGGAAGATTACGAAAAATGTGAATGTCGCAAATCCCATAGCTAACTCTCAAACATCCATTCGGACAATTTTCCGAATAATCAAAGACCCAGTGATCGTCATACTGCCAGCAACGTAGAGAAGCTTTACGCCGACTGGACGCTTCCACAGCAAGCTCATCGTGTCCGGATTTACCAGGTACAATGCAAATCCAAGCACCACGGGAAGGAACGAAAGAATCCAGCCAGTCAAGCGTCCCTGGGCGGTGTGAACCATGACCTGACGCTTCATGCGGAAGCGTTCTCGAATTACATACGATACTTTGTCGAGTACTTCTGCGAGGTTTCCTCCGCTCTCCTTCTGAATCAATATTGCGGTTGCCACCATGTTCAGGTCCTGTAGGGGTACCCGCGAGACAAGATTGTTGAGAGCCGTTCTCAATTCAAGGCCGTAGTTCTGTTCTTCGCAGCAAATCCGAAACTCCGTGCTGACTGGATCGGGCGATTCACTGGCCACAAGGCTTAGAGCGGAGATCAGACTTTGGCCAACGCGCAGCCCGCTCACCATCAGATCCAGGGCTTCGGGCAATTCCTGCTCAAATTTGTTAAAGCGCTTCCTGCGCTTGTGGAGCACGTACATGAACGGAGCTGATCCAAACAAGGTTGCAATTAAGAGGGCGAAGATGAATCCGTGAGTCCGCAAATACACAAGGTATCCGGCGATTACGAAAGAAGCAGCCGACATCAGAATCAGGGCACCTGCCGTCCACTTCAGATTGGCCTGATACAAGAGTCGGCTGAGGCGCGGTGCCAGTTCGAGCTTCAGGAGCCACCGATTTATCCAGGGAACTGCACTGAGCAACTCTTCCTTGCGAACGTTGACAATCTGATCTTTAATCTCCGGCTTGTCGACCGCCATGGTCGACTCGAGCACGGCAAGGGTCTGCTTGGCCTCCCGAGAGCCACTCATTCCGCTCCCGACCAGAACCAGCGCCAGGATGAGGAATACGCTCAGAAATACAAGCAGCACCAGCAATAACATCTCTTTCAGTCCTCGCCCTTTCTTAGTTCACTTCCATAACTTGCTCGAACATGCTCTGCGGGAAGAAAATCCCGGAAACGCGGAGCCTTTCGAGGAACTTGGGACGGATCTGTGTTGGCTGGAAGGCGCCAATCACCTTACCATCGGGCCCGATCCCTTTCTTCTTAAAGCCGAAGATCTCGTGCATGCTGATCACGTTCTCCTCCATACCCGTGATCTCGGAGATACTGACAACTTTGCGCGTGCCATCGCTCATGCGAGACACCTGAACAACAACAGAAATTGCGGAAGCTATCTGCTGGCGCACTGACCTTTCAGGAAGATTCATATTGGTCATCGCAACCATGGATTCCAGTCTCGACAGCGCATCACGCGGTGTATTGGCGTGGATTGTAGCCATCGAACCTTCGTGGCCGGTGTTCATTGCCTGGAGCATGTCGAAGGCTTCCTCACCACGCACTTCGCCGATGATGATGCGATCCGGACGCATACGAAGACTGTTAATGAGCAACTGGCGCTGACGAATGGCTCCAACACCTTCCACGTTCGGTGGGCGAGTCTCAAGGCGCACAATGTTCTGTTGTGCGAGCTGTAGTTCGGCGGCGTCTTCAATCGTGACGATGCGCTCAGTCTGTGGAATGTACTGCGACAGAATGTTGAGGAACGTTGTTTTACCAGCGCCGGTACCGCCAGAAATCAGAACGCTCGTGCGGGCACGCACCGCGCCAGCCAGCAGTTCCAGCATTTCCGCAGAGATACTCTTCAGCTCGACAAGTTGGGTTGCGGCGATGGGGCCCGTGCCAAATCGGCGAATCGATAACGCTGGGCCATCAAGCGCAAGAGGAGGAATAATGGCGTTTACGCGGGAGCCATCTGGCAGACGCGCGTCCACCATCGGAGAAGCTTCGTCGACTCGGCGTCCTACGCGTGAGACGATGCGATCAATCACCTGCATCAAATGCCGATCGTCGCGAAACGAGGCTTCCGTCCTTTGCAAACGGCCGCCACGTTCTATGAAAACTCTGTCTTTGCCATTTACCAGGATGTCGGAGATTTTCGAATCTCGAAGCAGCGGCTCCAGCGGTCCGAGCCCGAAGACCTCATCGAGCAAGTCAGCCTGAATCTTCTCTTGTTCGCTGTAGTTCAGCGGTACGCGCTGGTCGCTGATAATTTCGTTGACCATCGCAGCTACCGCTTGGCGTGCCTGGCTGGAATTGACGCGGGACAATTTCTCCAGGTCCAGCTTGGAGATCAGCGTCCGGTGCACTTCAGTTTTGAATTTTTCAAGAATTGTATTTTCCACGCTGTCTCTCTCTTATCCGAATAAAGCGAACCGTTTTTTCTTATCTGAAGTGGCGGGCAAACCAGATGCTGTTCTAGCCATCTGGCGAATGACCTGGGAAATCGGTGAATTCTCCAGCGCGAGCGGCGTAGCTGTATTCTGTGCGCGGCGAGCCGAAATGTAGTCGCTGGGTACCTTCCAATTGACCTGTCTTGTCAGGACCTTAGTAATGTTTTCTTCGTCGATACCAAGTGAGCGAGGAAGAAAACGGTTGAGAACGATCTCGAGTTCAGCGCCGCCAGGCACAGAAAAGAACTCGGTAATCACACGGTTGGAATTGCGCAGTCCGGAGATGCTGACCTGCGTGACCAGGTAGACAATGCTGGCCACTTTGAAAAGCTCTCTGCAGTCCGGGTTGATGCTTGATCCGGCATCAACGACGACGTAGTCAAAATCCTGCCGGGCAATATTCAATAGCTTCTCCACGGCCTGATCCGATGCAGAAACCGGCATATATCTGTCAGGAGCCGCGAGCACTGATAGTCCCGAGCTGTGCTTGGTCAGCAGCTTGGACAGAAAGTTGGAATCGAGACGGTCAACGCTCTCAATTGCATTGGCGGTAGAAAACTGAGTGGTTATGCCGAGATCGATCGCCACGTTGCCGAGAGGTAGATCGAGATCGATCAAGATAGTGTTCTGCCCTGATTCGCGTGCAAGAGTAAGAGCAAAGTTACTGGCAATGGTAGTGACACCGGATCCGCCCTTGGCACTGGCGAATACGAAGAGCTTGCCCGCGGCTTTCTTGCTTGACCGAGCAGCTGGGCGGCGCACCGAGGCACGAATAAGAGCTTCCGCGATCGTATTCGGATCGACTGGAGCCGTGAGGAACTCGCGTGCTCCTGCGCGCATGCAACGGACCAGTAGCTCCGAATCAGCCTGCGCTGAGTAGACCATGACTGTTGCGGAGCTCTTGCCGCAGATATTTTCTACAAGATCGAGCGCGTGCTCGGGATTGGTATCGAGTTCAATGATGATGACGTCGTATTCGGCATCCAGCAGTTGCGGCAGATCGTCGAAACCGGGATAGGAAAGAAACTCGCGCGTTACATTCGTCGGTGATCCGGCGAGAGCACTTGACAATGGTGCGCGATATTTTCCTTCCGGCCCGATCAGCGCAATCGATAAGACGCTGGTGCCTAGCGAGCCTGGATCTTGTGTAACGGTCGATGTCATCGGTTCGTAACTCCCTGGGGTTTACGACATTCTTGTTGCGCGCGTTGAGTTAGGGATGTCGTGTGTAAAGCAGTCATAATTTCCATTTCCAATTTCAACGCGAGAAGAATGAAATAAGTGTTCCGATTGCAATCGCGGGGGCGTATGGCATTTTGCGGGTCAGGGGATTGTCAAGAACCAGCTCCGGGTGAGGGCGCAGTCCGCGCTCCTTCACGCTGAAGAGCAGATCACCCGATCCGCTGAACAACTCACCAAGAAATCCACCGCATGCTGCCCAGACGAAGGCCATAATGCCGCCTGTGATCCCCGTCAGGACCAGCGCAATCATCAGTTGCGCTGGTCCCACCCATGCGCCGATAGCTGCACACAGCTTCACATCCCCCATACCCATGCCACCCATCCAACAGAGGACGCCGAAGAGCAAGCCACCAAGCGCCATACCGGAAAGACTGTGCCCAATACCACTCCATCCGTGGAGCCAACCCGAAACTGCTATCCCCGCAACCAGGAACGGGAACACGAGCCAGTTTGGAATACGGCGGCTGCGTAGATCCGTGAAGGTCGCGATCATGAGAGCAATGATTGTTGGCCACCAGGCGATTGAATGCATACCAGAGACTCTTTCTACTCATTCGGGGGATACGCCGGTGAAAACAGCAATTCTCCGTCCAAACATCGAGTGAGCCAGAATCGAATGAATTCAGGCTCTTAGAGGCTGTTGTTCAATTGGGTGTGCACGACCGTTTACAGGCAACATTCGAGAGTGACGCAGGGCATATACACACTGTTCACCTCTCGTGGCGCGGACACTGTATTCGGAAACAGGCGCGACAGGTCTGAGATCGAGCCAATGACAAACTTATGGCCGCCCTCGGAGACGCTGCATAAGCTCGTGGCTGAAGTCCGCTCATTATTCCTCGCATGTACTCTTGTCTCCG
>Ga0081540_1003956_pt1 | contig 11508 bp, 10 predicted proteins | sample TabmetS2T1R1_FD_71024 | JGI IMG/M metagenome (GOLD analysis project Ga0081540, IMG submission 71024) | Tabebuia heterophylla rhizosphere microbial communities from the University of Puerto Rico - S2T1R1 | ecosystem: Host-associated > Plants > Roots > Rhizosphere ...
ATCCACCAAATTCCAGGCTGGCATCGTACTGGGGCTGAGCAAATACGAAGCCGCGCTGCAACGGCTGATCTTCTTGAGATGTGCGAAAAGAATCCTGGCTGTAGTAACCCGCGCCCATGCCTTCAGGCGCGAAGTAGGCAGCGATGGCCCCGTGATATTTGGTGCCACCAGATTTCGTCACAAGCTGAACAACCCCGCCATTGACCTTGCCATACTTTGGCTCAAAGCCGCCGGTCTTGACCTGGACTTCCTCGACGAAGGAGAGGTTGATACCCGATCCTAGCGAACCATAAACCGGGCTGTAGACGCCAAGTCCACCATAGCCCGAATCGTTTATGCTCACCCCATCGGCAACATACGAATTCTCCAGGCCCGTTGCTCCGCCGATCGAGGGATTGGCCTTGCCTGTTCCGCCGCCATCCACTACGCCCGGCGCCACATAAAAGAGGCTGCCAACATTCCTCTGTATGGGCACTTGTGAATAAAAGGTGTCGGAGAGGTTCGTGCCGATCGCGTTGGAGGAGGTATCGATCGCCACGCTGTTTGATGTCACTTCGACTGTCTGCGAAACTTTTCCGGCGGAGAGGGTGAAATTCATGCTCGAGATCCGATTGATGACTACTTCGACATCTTTCGCCTCGACAGTGCTGAAACCCTCTTTTTCAATTGTTATCTTGTACGTACCCGGCGTGAGTCCGGAAACCGTGAAATGCCCGTTTTCCTCGGTCATCACTTCACGGGTATCAGCGTCGCCCACGATTGTGACTTTCGCCCCTGGAATGATGGCCCCCGCTGTATCGGAAACCACACCTCCAAGTCCGCCCTTCACGCTGGAAAGTTCCTGCCCTCCAGCCTGAAAGGTGAATATCCATGCCAGAGCCAAGAGAAGAAACGCTGGCACACTCCTGCGCTTACAATTCAGTAATTCCATAACGGCCACCCCCCAGGACCCTTCCCCGGGACCATCGAAATGCATTTATGAACCGATGTCTTTTCCTTCAGAGCTTACAAATCGAAGTCCTCGGAGACATGCTTGTTTTCATCAGCAAAAACAGTGCAGTGTAGTGATTAAGACACATAAAATGCAAACTTATTTTTTGCAAAATGGTAATACCTTAGGCTCTAACCGATCTATCTTATAGATAACTAATTAGTTATTTATGGATAGATTTATTTTATGGCTTGAGTATTTGAGGTAACTCGACGGGGAGTTGCTATGGTCCAGAGGGGAAATGCGTCCGTCCCGACGATCTGGAAGCTAATCGCCTGTGTGGAGGTTTCGTGTGTTTCAGGATCGGTGACTCTTACCGCGAGCCGGTAGTTTCCCTGTGGCAGACCCGTTGTGGCTATGTCCCGCCCCACCAATAAGTTGCCGTTACTGTCAAATGTGCTGCGATCGAGCGTTTGCTCTTCCTGTTTCTTGAACGAAGAGCCCAGATGACCAATCACATAGGTTACATCCAGCTTCTTTGATTGCAGTGTTAGCGGCGAAGCTGGTTCTTCCCACACCTGAAATAACAATCGGAGCGGAGTTCCGGGCTTGATCACGGTGTTCTCTGAACCGACCGGCTTCAGTTTGAGGCCTGCAAAACTAAATGGAGCCGACATGTCGGAGTCGCGGTCTGGCTTGTCCGTGGAAAGGAACACCACCTGGCTCAAGCTGAGGGTGTGATGAAACTGCGGAACGAGCACAGCTCGCGTCTGAGTGAAATTCTGCTTTGACGTTTTATTAGTGAAAACCACACGAAGCTGGTAAGCGCCCGGAATTGCTGCCAGGCGTCCTTCCACACCAAAGCATTTTCCCGCTACATCTGCTAGTTGCTCGGCGGAGAGATAGTCGTTGAACTCGTTACTGTTTTGGTAGACCGTCTTGCCAGTGGAGTCCAGCAACTCTGTCTGCATTGTAAGCGAGTAATAAGCCCGCCCATCTGGCTGCTGCGCCAGCGTGAAGTCCTGCGGGTGAAGAAACCGAAAAAGATAATGAATACTGGCTTTGTTCTCCCCATCGCGCGTAGCCAGTACGTCCATGGCGCTGAACTGCTCTCCCAACAGAATGCGATGCGTTACGCCTTCCAGCACAGAGCGGCGCTGCTCAAGGATGCGTTTGTTGTCGTCGAGATTGCGATAGTTTCGTATGTTGCTGATCACAACGTCGGACTGCATGCTGGGATAGGCTTCGTGCACGTCCACCGGCTCGTCAGGAAGCAGAGAGAGAGAAAGGCGGGCTACTTCCTTGTTCACATCTTCTTCGATAATCCGGACAGCTCGCGCCTGATCATTTACAGCATTCGAGCTGGCAATCAGCTTTTCCGGACGATCAGAATAAGGTGAGTAGAGACGGAAGTCCTCAGCTTCTGAGGGCTTGAAAAAGATCAGCGAGAAGTAGACCGGCAGACCCTTGCTCGGGCTCTGGTAAAACCAGACCTCCATCTGACGGAGGTATTTTGTATTTAAATATTTCGCGCGCTGTTGCGGCTGTCCCAGCGTAATGTAGACCATTCCCCGATCTGTACGCCATCCATCGCCGCGATTCCGCGCACCGAAGTTTTCACTCGCAAATGCAAGACGACGGTAGTGCTCGTCTCTGACTGTATTCGAAGGCGCATCCGGGTCGGGATTGCGCAATTTCCAGAAGTTCTCGATGAAAGTGTCGCGGTCCTGATTTGTTTCGAGCTGCAGGAAGGCATCCCGTTCCGCGTCGGTGATGATGAAATTCACTTCCTGATTCAGCCAATGCCGGTAGACTTCCGGTAACTGAGAAGCCTTGGCAGCTGCCCGAAGATCACCGGCAGCAAAGACGAACACAACGCCAAGAACGGCCGCCGCAAATTTCGCCCGGAATGTTATCAAGTTGACACGTCCCAATGGTCGCCGTAAGAAATGAACTCTCAGGGCAAGGTCCAGCCGTGTCAAGTATAACTTTCGTACGCGAAAGAGAATACAGCCTAAACGAACGAAGCTCACGGTTAACGTGAGCTTCGTTTGTTTGCTTTGGGTAAAGTCTTATAGTTTTTCGTAGAAATCGCAGGCCGAGCAGGAAATGTACACGCCGCCCGGGATGCCGCGCTCGCGGTCCTTGACCCGTTTCACGATCCGGGTGGGCTTGCTGCACTTGGGACAATCGGTGCTCTTGGTGGTGTCCATTACCTTCTTACGGTCTGCTGTCTTGGCAATCTTTGCCATGGAAACTCTGTCTCCTCTAAATGACGTTGCTTGTGTCTCGGGGCTTTCACATCCAAAGCGGAATCGGGGAAGCGCGCCAACAAAGCTTGCGCGGCCGGACTTCTCGGCCTGTCGTAAACAGGCATCACACAGTGTAGAAGGACGTCGGACTCGCTCTTTCTATTCTACAACATTCCGCAACTGACACAACGAGCCCGATAAGACCTGAATACCGAGTCAATTACCGCATTATCGTGTTACAAACGAAGAAGTCCCCCAGTGAGGTTGTACGTCAGGAAGCATGCCAATTCAGGAAAAAGTCTTGATCGTAGAAGACGAGGAAAACGCCCTTATGGGGCTAGCCGAACTCGTCTCCGGCTGGGGATATCGCACCGACACCGCTCGTGACGGACTGGAAGGTCTCGAGCGCGCGCAGGCATGGCAGCCAGGCATTGTCCTGACTGACCTGAAGATGCCGCGTATGGATGGTCTTGAGTTGCTGGAGCGCCTCGGCGAGCTCAAGCAACAAGACCAGACCGTCATCGTCATCACTGCGCAGGGCAGCATCGAGCAGGCTGTCGAAGCAATGAAGATCGGCGCGTACGACTTCATTCAGAAGCCCATCGACCCCAACCGCCTGCGCTCCATTCTGGCTAATGCCAGCCGCCAGCGCGAAACACAGCAGGAGCTGGAAGTCACCCGGCGTAAGCTGCGCGATACCGGCGTACTTGGATCGCTCGTTGGTTCATCGAAAAAGATGCAGGAGCTCTTTGCCCTCATCGAACGGGTAGCAACCAGCAATGTCTCAGTGCTGATCACTGGAGAGAGCGGAACTGGTAAGGAGCTTGTAGCGCGTACTCTGCATGATCTGAGTCCTCGCAAGAACAAGCCCTTCGTTGCGGTAAACTGCGCAGCGATCCCCGAAACCCTGATTGAGAGCGAAATTTTCGGCCACGAACGAGGCGCATTCACGGGAGCACTGGAGCGCCGCGCCGGGTGCTTCGAACTGGCTGAAGAGGGCACGCTGCTTCTGGATGAGATTGGCGAAATGCCTGTGGGTACGCAGGCCAAGTTGCTGCGTGTTCTGGAAGACCGCAAACTGCGCCGCCTTGGGAGTAAAATCGAATCTCCAGTAGATGTCCGCGTTCTTGCCGCCACCAACAAGGTTCCCGACGAGGCCGTCGCGGCGGGTCAGCTCCGTGGCGATCTTTATTACCGGCTGAACGTTTTCAACATCAATATGCCGCCGTTGCGCGAGCACAAGGAAGACATTCCCGCCATCGTCGATTCCATGCTGCGCGACATGAACCAGAAGCATGACCGTCAGGTGGCGGGAATCAACGATGAGATGCTGACGCGCCTCATGGTTTACGACTGGCCAGGAAATGTGCGCGAGCTCCGGAACACGATCGAACGGGCGGTGATTCTGTGCGGTGAAGGGTACGTGGATGCACGTCATTTGCCGCCCGGGTTCGGCAGCAAGCCGATCAGACAGACTTTCGATCATGATTCCAACGTCATACAAGTAGAAGTCGGTACTACAGTGGATGAAGCAGAGCGCCGGCTGATTATCAAGACGCTCGAATCGACCAACAACAACAAAACGAAAGCTGCTGAGATTCTGGGTATCAGCCTGAAGACTCTGCACAACAAGTTGAAGGAGTACGGAAACGCAAGCAGCAGCGCGGATGCTATCGAAGAATAGCGATTCCCTCTCCTGGAACGGTCCATGCGACTCAAGACCAAACTCGTTCTGGCGATCACAGGGTTGGTATTCGTCGTCGCCAATCTTCTCTCGTGGCTTTACTTAAGCCAGCTGCTCCAGCATCACATCGAGCAGTCATTCAATGCGACGGACATAATCGCCCACCAGCTGCAGTTTGCCACCCGTCAGGCCATTGAAAATGGCACGCGTAACATCGCTATCAACGCCAATGACCCTGTGCAGCTTCGCGCCGCCGTAGCCACTGCCCTGCGCAACGATCCCGCATTAACCGCGTTGATCAATTCGGTCATTAGCTATTCACCGACCGTGTTCGATATCTCAATTGTGGACGGAGATGGACGGGCCTATGTCAGCACGGACCCGCTCCAGGAGGATCAGATACTCCCGTCGCGGCTGGACTACGCATCGCTCGAGCACGCCTCAGTGGCGCAAATGTTGGGCATCGTCTTCGGCCCTCCGCGGGTATACAACGTTTCCCTCGGCCTTGAACGCCACGGGCAGACAGTAGCCAGCGTACGTATCGGTATCCGCACCACGTTTCTAAGGTCAAATTTTCTCCCCTGGCTTAAAGAGACCGCATGGCTGATCGGCATCTTGATCCTGATCACGATCGTCGTCTCGGCTTTGGTGGCCAATCTCACCGTCCAACCTATCGAACGCATCAGCCACCAACTTGACATCCTGACTCAAACGGAGGTGACCGAGTCTGAACCCGCCGGAGAGCTGGAGGCAGGAGATTCCGCCGACTCAGACGACGCGGTGGTTCAGGTTTCCCACAAGATCGAGCGCCTTGGCCGCCGCATGCGAAATGTGGAAGAGGTCTTCTCTGCGTTGAAGGAAAACCTCGATCAGATACTGTCAAACCTGCAGGACGGCATGATGCTCTTCAATCAGGATGCGCGCGCCGTGCTGGTCAGCAGCTCAATCGAGCGATTCCTCGGTGTGGAGCGGGACCACATTCTAGGCGAGCGAGTACCTGAAATCTTCGACCGCAACACCGTCCTGGGCCGAATCGTGCGCGAGGCATTCGATCGTGGTATTTCCCTTGTGCAGGAGGAAATCACGACCGAGACAGGCCGCCGCGTCGAGGTCTCGCTGGATTTCGTTTATGACGACCGGGCTCCGCAGCAGCGGCAGGGCCTGGGCGCGCTGCTGACGCTGCATGATAGTGAATCCGTGCAGGAAATCGAGTCGGAGCTGGAGCTTTCCCGGCGCATGGCCGCCATCGGGCAGCTCACCTCAGGTGTGGGCCACGAGGTAAAGAATCCTATCAACGCCATCGTCGTACATCTGGAACTGCTTCGGAATAAAATGAATGCACAGGATTCCCCAGCTTTTCGTCATTTAGATGTGATCCAGAATGAGATCCAGCGCCTCGACCGGGTGGTGCAGACGCTGGTTGATTTCTCGCGGCCGGTGGAACTCAAGCTTCACGACCAGGACCTGCGCCAGGTCGTTAATGCGGTACTTATGCTGGCTTCAGTTGAATTTGAAACACGGGATGTTCGGGTCATCAATGAGCAGCCAAGCCATCCGATCATCGCAAAAATCGATGCCGACCTCATGCAACAGGCCCTGCTGAATGTGGTTTTGAACGGGGCGCAGGCAATGATAACCGGCGGAACCCTGCGTGTGCGTCTCGTGGAGGATAGCCGCTGGGTATCCCTGAGCGTTACCGATCAGGGAGAAGGCATCCCGGATGAAGTCCGGTCAAAAATCTTCAATCTTTATTTCACAACAAAGAAAGAGGGCAGCGGAATCGGTTTGGCCATGACATATCGAATTGTTCAGCTGCATAATGGCCAGATTGACGTAGAATCAAGGCTGGGCCAGGGGACGACATTCACTTTAAAAATTCCAGTCGCATCCCCTTCAGAAACAAAATTGCGCGGCTATCTGGAAACAGACGCCGCAACTGGCACGGTCATTTCGAAGGAGCCTTGGGGATGAAAACCGCACACTTGGCTGCGGTCTCAGCACTGTTGGTAATATCTTTGTCTTCATGTAACAAGAGGACAAAGACGGCGCCGCCTCCCCAGGCTGAAGCACCGATTCTCTCTCCTTCAAACATGGTGCATATTCCGAGCCTCCCGGCTCTTCCTCCGCCGCCTCTCCGGGAGGTCGTGATTGCAAGCGCACCGCCGGAGACCACGGAGCCCGTTCGTCAACACAGACCCGCGCGTCGCAAGCCGTCTCCAGCCAAACCCGCTACAGCTGCAGAAGGTTCTGCGCCAACCTCCGACAAAAGTGCGGCGGCTGCTCCGACTCAGACAGCAAGTGTCTCCGATTCCAATAATGTTTCGCCGATCGGGCAGCTCTCTTCGAGCGGCGACGGCTCCGGCTCCCCGGGACGCCCGAATATAGAGCGCCAAATCACGGATACCGAGAATGGGCTCAATGGAATCAAGCGCACGTTAAGCACTGATGAGCAGTTGACCTCGACGCAGATCAAAACCTTTCTCACCAAAGCCAGGCAAGCGCTGGCTGAAAACGACCTGGACGGCGCTCAGACCCTGGCAAACAAGGCCAAAGTACTTCTCGAGGAACTCACAAAGAAGTAAAACTAGTCCGCGGCCGGGTAGTTCTTGTTGAAGGGAAACACAAGTTCCATTTGAGAGGCTACTGGTTGGCCATTGAGCGTGGCAGGGTGAAACTGCCATCCGCGTACCGTTTCCAGAACGATCTGATCCAGGGCATTGCCCAATCCGCTTACTAACTTTGCTTGCTGTACCTGCCCATCTGCCCCTAAATCCACATCGACCACGACCCTTTGATCTGTTTGCGGCAGCAGTGAGCGGTCGCGCACCTGTGGCGATGGCGACACCGTTGGATACGCCGGATACATACTCTGCGCATCGCTTCCCTGCCCTGTAACGCCGGGATTGGGTTTCCCGGCAGAGGACTGACTCACCAAAGTTCGCGGCGGCTGCGGGGCCTGTATTGCCGCAGTGGATTTCGCAGGCGCAGGTTTCGGACGATGGGCCGAAGCGACCTGCGGGACCGGACTTTTTTCGGGAAGCATTGGGCTTTCAGCAGCCAGAACAGCGGCGAGTGCACCACGGCTCACCGCAACGACGGCAATCTGTGTTGACGAACCTCGCGTCATGGGCCGGAAAATCACCGTATGACGCACGTGAATCGTTCCCACAACAATCAGAGCCAGCAGCAGCGCGTGCAGTGCAATTGATAGTCCTGCCGTCCGTCTAAACCGCAGCGGAGAATCCTCCACGTTTTGGAAAAGGCTGCGCATATAGCTGCATCCTCCATAGCCTACCAGGCCCGTGTTTCCCAATTAGACGATCGATCGCTGAAAGCGTCTGCAAACTTCAGCGTTCGCCCCATTTCAACTTCGAACGCAGAACATCGAAGAATCCAGCCGATCCCAGCCGCACCAGCCGCACACCATGTTGCGAACGGCGGCACCGCAGTTCATCACCCACCCTTAACGAAATGGCTTCCTGTCCATCCACCGTCAGATAGGTCTGATCAGGAATGCCCTCCACGCTCAAACTCAGATTGGAATCACCGCGCATGACAATCGGGCGCAGCGTCAGCAAGTGAGGACAAACCGGTGAAACGATTAGAGAGTCCACATTGGGTACAACAATGGGACCATTGGCCGCAAGCGAATACGCGGTCGACCCTGTCGGTGTCGAGACGATCACTCCATCCGCGCGAAATGACGCCACCAGCTGACCATCGAGCTTGATGGTGAAGTTGCCCATGCGGGCAATCGCGCCTTTCGCGACTACAACATCATTCAGAGCCTCGTGCTCGACGAATATTTTGCCGTCACGCCACAACTCGCTATGCAGCATCGCGCGCGTTTCAATCGCGCAGCAGTTGTCGCACCAGCCTTCAAGCGTGGAATAGATATCCGCCAACCGCACTTCCGTGAGAAAGCCCAGCGATCCGAGATTCACGCTCATGATAGGAATATTCGTCTTGGCAAACACCCGCGCCGCCGCCAGCAATGTGCCGTCACCACCCAGCACAACGACCAGCTCGGGCTCCATACTAGACATTTCACCGCGCGGGACAACATTCTTTTCCTGCGCGTAGTTTCCACTCACCGGATCGAGTATCGGCTCAAAGCCGCGTGTGCGCAGCCAGAGAATGAGCTCAGGCAGAAGAGTGGAAAGCTCGTCCTTTTGCGGCTTGGAAATTATTGCTATGCGTCGCATCAGATTTCAGTGTAATTGGTGACTGAATCAATTCTGACAGATAGACGAAGCAATGGTGCTAGAAAGTCTTGCTTTGGGAAAAGCGCGCATGGAGCAGAAACTCGCGATTCCCCTCCGCGCCCAGAATCGGCGAGTCCGTCACTTCAATCTCCTCGCCACCCAACTCCTCAACACACCCACGCACTTTGTCGATTGCAAGTTGATGCGCCGCTGGGTCGCGCACTATGCCGCCTTTGCCAATGTTCTCCCTGCCCGCTTCAAATTGCGGCTTCACCAGCACCACCGCCTCCGTCATTGCAGCAGATTGCCCGAAGGCTGCAGGAACAACGGCAGGCAGAATCAGGGTAGCCGAGATAAACGAAACATCCATGCCAAGAAAAGTAATGCCCTGAGGCAAATCGTCCGGCTTGATATGACGCGCATTTGTTCGTTCCATCAACATCACACGCGAGTCATCGCGCAGCTTCTGCGCAATCTGCCCGTAGCCTGTATCGATGGCCAGTACCTGTCCTGCGCCATGTTGCAGCATGCAGTCGGTAAAGCCGCCCGTCGACGCACCAACATCGAGGCAGAAGCGTCCGGTCAAGTCAATGTTCCAGTGCCGCAGCGCAGCTTCCAGCTTGAATCCGCCACGGCTCACATAGCGCAAATCGTCGCCCAGTATGCGGATCGCGACCTCCTCAGTCACACTGCTGCCGGGCTTGTCAATCTTTTGCTCGTTGACAAGCACCCTTCCCGCCAACACCAATGCCTGTGCCTTTTCTCGTGTGGACACGAGCTGTCGGGCCAACAATAATTTGTCCAGACGCATCTTCATGCTCAGCCTGTTATGCTGACACTTCGCAGTCGACTAAAGTGGACTCCGTTTGTAGAATAGCTGCTCAAACATCGCATGCCTGAGGATTCGCAAAATCCGGAGCGCGACCTGGCGCGTATGAAAGATAGCGGCGCGCAGTATCCAGATGACGCGGAGTTGCTGAAACGCATCTCGCAGCGGGATGAGGCGGCCATGGCCTCCCTCTTCGACCGTTACGGAAGGATCGTGTATTCCATCGCTCTGCGGGTACTACACGACCCTTCCGAAGCTGAGGATGTCATGCAGGAAGTGCTCATGCAGGTATGGCGCGGCGCTCCATCCTTTATCGTCGGGCGGGGATCGCTCGGCGGTTGGCTGGCAGTCGTCGCAAGAAACAGGGCCATCGACGTGCTCCGCCGCCGCCATCCTTCCGACCCCGTCGACGAAGTGGCGCTTCCAGCTTCCACTGACCTGGCCAGCGAAGCAGAACGGAACACGTTGATTGAAAGACTTCGCAAGATCATGCAAGAGCTGCCGCTAGAGCAGCAAAAATCAGTACAGTTAGCCTTCTTTGAAGGTCTGAGTCACTCGGAGATCGCGGACAAGACCGGGGAACCACTCGGCACAGTCAAAACACGCATCCGCCTTGCTCTAATTTCGTTACGAAAGGCATTGCAAGCTTGATTCACGGTAACCATATTTCGGAAGAAGACCTCGCCCTTTACGCGATGCGCTCACTTGCGCCCGATGAAACGGCCACTATGCAGCAGCATCTCAATACGTGCGGGGAATGCCGCAGCACGCTTGCGGATATTTTGGGAGACTTGTCCCTGGTAAGTTTGACTGTGCCACAGGAACCCCTGCCAGCGGAAGCGCGCGATCGCTTCCTGCAGCGGCTCCGGACAGAAAACGGCGCGAAACGACCCGAAGTCGTCAAGCCTGCCCTGGTGCCACCGCAACCTGTGCGCAAGAGCAATTGGTTTAGCGGACTGGGATGGGCTGCCGCCGCTGCGGCTCTTCTCTTTGCCGCCTACATGGGAAACACTGCCCACAACCTGAGGCAGCAGCTTGATTCCCAGCGCTATCAGAACGTGCAGCTCTCCAATCAGGCATCGCGCGCGCAGCAGATACTCAATGTCCTCACGTCCCGGACCGCAAGACGTGTCACCTTGACTGAAGTCAAGGCTTCAACGCTGCCAACCGCTCATGTCATTTATGAGAGAGACAAAGGTGCACTCATCTTTGTCGCCAGCAATCTGCATCCGGTGCAGACGAACAAGACCTACGAGCTATGGCTCATCCCCGCCAACGGACAGGCGCCTATTCCTGCGGGCCTCTTCCGTCCAGACGTCAATGGAAGCGCCAGCGTTGTGTTGCCGCCGCTTCCCACTGGCGTCGAGGCAAAAGCTTTCGGCGTGACAGTTGAAGACGCGCAGGGAGCGACGACTCCAACGATGCCGATCATCATGTCCGGACAATAACCATCAATCATGACGGGTCTCAATACTTCATTCACGGAAGATTGCTAAACTCGGATGCGAGTTCATCTTTCTCAGGAGTTCAAAGCGAATGTCTGAAAACGAAGTCAAAATCACAGTGCGCCCCAATGGTCCTTACCGTGTGGAAGGTCCATGCAAACT
>Ga0081540_1003957_pt1 | contig 11508 bp, 6 predicted proteins | sample TabmetS2T1R1_FD_71024 | JGI IMG/M metagenome (GOLD analysis project Ga0081540, IMG submission 71024) | Tabebuia heterophylla rhizosphere microbial communities from the University of Puerto Rico - S2T1R1 | ecosystem: Host-associated > Plants > Roots > Rhizosphere ...
TCCGTGGTCCGGAAGTAGAACTGCGGCCGGTAGTTCTGGAAGAACGGGGTGTGCCGGCCACCCTCCTCCTTGGAGAGGATGTAGACGGTCGCCTCGAACTCGGTGTGCGGGGTGTTGGAGCCCGGCTTCACCACGACCATGCCGCGCTCGACGTCCTCGCGCTTGATACCGCGCAGGAGCAGACCGACGTTCTCACCGGCCCGGGCCTCGTCCAGCAGCTTGCGGAACATCTCGATGCCGGTGACGACGGTCTTCATCGACTTCGGCTTGATGCCGACGATCTCGACCTCCTCGTTCGGCTTGAGGATGCCGCGCTCGCACCGGCCGGTCACGACCGTACCGCGACCGGTGATCGTGAAGACGTCCTCGATGGGCATGAGGAACGGCTTGTCGGTCTCCCGCTCGGGCTGCGGAATCGCGGTGTCGACCGCGTTCATCAGCTCCATGAGCTTGTCGGACCACTCGGCGTCGCCCTCCAGCGCCTTGAGCGCCGAGACGCGCACGACCGGCAGGTCGTCGCCCGGGTACTCCTGGCTGGAGAGCAGCTCGCGGACCTCGAGCTCGACCAGCTCGAGCAGCTCCTCGTCGTCGACCATGTCGCTCTTGTTGAGCGCCACGACGATGTACGGGACGCCGACCTGGCGGGCCAGCAGAACGTGCTCACGGGTCTGCGGCATCGGGCCGTCGGTGGCGGCCACGACGAGGATCGCGCCGTCCATCTGCGCGGCACCCGTGATCATGTTCTTGATGTAGTCGGCGTGACCAGGACAGTCGACGTGGGCGTAGTGCCGCGCCTCGGTCTGGTACTCGACGTGTGCGATCGAGATTGTGATGCCGCGGGCCTTCTCCTCCGGCGCCTTGTCGATCTCGTCGAACGGCGTGTACGGGTTGAGGTTGGGCATCTTGTCGTGCAGGACCTTGGTAATGGCCGCGGTCAGCGTCGTCTTCCCGTGGTCAATGTGACCGATGGTGCCGATGTTGACGTGCGGCTTAGTCCGCTCGAACTTCGCCTTCGCCACTGCTGTCCTCCTGTGGACTTCTGGTTTACTACGTCGTTTTCCTGTGGTCTGACCGCAGCCGACCCGCCGCTCGGGCGGCCGGGGACTACTCCCCGGTCGCCTTCGCGATGATCTCCTTAGCCACGTTCTGCGGTACCTCGGCGTAGGAGTCGAACTGCATCGAGTAGCTCGCCCGGCCCTGGGTCTTCGACCGCAGGTCGCCGACGTAGCCGAACATCTCCGACAGCGGTACCAGGGCGCGGACGACGCGGGCTCCGCCGCGCTCCTCCATCGCCTGGATGATGCCGCGGCGGGAGTTGAGGTCGCCGATGACGTCACCCATGTTCTCTTCCGGGGTGACGACCTCGACCGCCATCATCGGCTCGAGGAGCACCGGGTCGGCCTTGCGGGCCGCCTCCTTCAGCACCATCGAACCAGCGATCTTGAATGCCATCTCGGACGAGTCGACCTCGTGGTACTGGCCGTCCAGCAGAGACAGCTTCAACCCGACCAGCGGGTACCCGGCCAGCACGCCGTACTGCATGGCGTCCTGCGCACCGGCGTCCACCGAGGGGATGAACTCCTTCGGTACGCGCCCACCCGTCACCGCGTTGACGAACTCGTACGTCGGTCCGTCCGAGGTCAGCGGCAGCGGCTCCAGCTTCACGATGACCCGGGCGTACTGGCCCGACCCACCGGTCTGCTTCTTGTGCGTGTACTCGACCTTGTCCACCGCGCGGCGGATGGTCTCCCGGTAGGCCACCTGCGGCTTGCCGATGTTGGCCTCGACCCGGAACTCCCGCTTCATGCGGTCGACCAGGATCTCCAGGTGCAGCTCGCCCATGCCGCTGATGACCGTCTGACCGGTCTCCTCGTCGTTCTTGACGCGGAAGGTCGGGTCCTCCTCGGCCAGCTTCTGGATCGCCGTACCCAGCTTCTCCTGGTCCGCCTTCGACTTCGGCTCGATGGCCACCGAGATGACCGGCTCGGGGAACGTCATCGACTCCAGGATCACCGGGTGCGCCGGGTCGCAGAGCGTGTCGCCGGTGGTGGTCTGCTTCAGACCCTGTACCGCGACGATGTCTCCGGCCTGCGCGAACGGGCGGTCCTCCCGCTTGTTCGCGTGCATCTGGTAGATCTTGCCGATGCGCTCCTTGCGGTCCTTGGTGGAGTTGATCGTCTGGGCGCCCGAATCGATCCGCCCCGAGTACACCCGGACATAGGTGAGCTTGCCCAGGTGCGGGTCGGTCTGGATCTTGAAGGCCAGCCCGGCGAACGGCTCCGCCACGCTCGGCTGACGGTGGATCGGCGTCTCGCCGTCGGTGGCCGTACCGTCGATCGCCGGTACGTCCAGCGGCGACGGCAGGAAGTCCACCACGGCGTCGAGCATGGGCTGGACGCCCTTGTTCTTGAACGCCGAGCCACACAGCACCGGGTTGACCTGGCCGGCGATGGTCGCCTTGCGGATCGCGGCCTTGATCTCGTCGATGGCGAACTCGCCGCCGTCCAGGAACTTCTCGAGGATCGCGTCGTCGGTCTCGGACAGCTTCTCGAGCAGCTTCTCCCGGTACTCGGCGGCCTGGTCGGCCAGCCCCGCCGGGATCTCCTCGATCGTGTAGTCCTCGCCCTTCTGGGTCTCCCCGTGCCAGGTGAGCGCGCGCATCCCGATCAGGTCGACGACGCCGATGAAGTCGGCCTCGTTACCGATCGGCAGCTGCAGGACCAGGGGGTTGGCCTGCAGCCGGGAGACCATCATGTCGACGCAGCGGAAGAAGTCCGCGCCGGTGCGGTCCAGCTTGTTGACGAAGCACATCCGCGGCACGTGGTACTTCTCCGCCTGCCGCCAGACCTGCTCGGTCTGCGGCTCGACACCGGCCACGCCGTCGTACACGGCCACGGCACCGTCGAGTACCCGCAGCGACCGCTCGACCTCGACCGTGAAGTCGACGTGGCCGGGCGTGTCGATGATCTGGATCGTGTGGCCCTTCCACTCGGCCTTCGTCGCGGCGGAGGTGATGGTGATGCCCCGCTCCTGCTCCTGCTCCATCCAGTCCATGACGGCCGCGCCCTCGTGGACCTCACCGATCTTGTAGGTGATACCGGTGTAGAACAGGATCCGCTCGGTGGTCGTCGTTTTACCAGCGTCGATGTGCGCCATGATGCCAATGTTGCGAACCTTGGCGAGGGCGTTGTCGGCGGCAGCCACTGTGATCCCCTACTTCGTCTTTGTCGTCTCGATCCGCACTACCAGCGGTAGTGCGCGAAGGCCTTGTTGGACTCGGCCATCTTGTGCGTGTCCTCGCGCCGCTTCACCGCGGCGCCGAGGCCGTTGCTCGCGTCGAGCAGCTCGTTCATCAGCCGCTCGACCATGGTCTTCTCGCGGCGGGCCTTGGAGTAGGTCACCAGCCAGCGCAGGCCCAGGGTGGTCGCCCGGGTGGGGCGGACCTCGACCGGTACCTGGTAGGTCGCGCCACCGACGCGGCGGCTGCGGACCTCGAGGGTCGGCTTCACGTTGTCCATCGCGCGCTTGAGCGTGACGACCGGGTCGGTGCCGGTCTTGTCCCGGCAGCCCTCCAGGGCGCCGTAGACGATCCGCTCGGCGAGCTGGCGCTTGCCGCGCAGCAGAATCTTGCTGATCAGCTGCGTGACCAGCGGCGAGTTGTACACCGGGTCGGCGATCAGCGGCCGGCGCGGTGCGGGGCCCTTACGCGGCATGTCAGCTCTTCTCCCTCTTCGCGCCGTAGCGGCTGCGCGCCTGCTTGCGGTTGCGGACGCCCTGGGTGTCCAGCGAACCGCGGATGATCTTGTACCGGACGCCCGGCAGGTCCTTTACCCGGCCACCACGCACCAGCACGATCGAGTGTTCCTGAAGGTTGTGCCCCACGCCTGGGATATACGCGGTGACCTCGATCTGGCTGGTCAGCCGGACGCGGGCGACCTTGCGCAGCGCCGAGTTCGGCTTCTTGGGCGTGGTGGTGTACACGCGGGTGCACACGCCGCGCCGCTGCGGGCTTCCCTTGAGCGCCGGCGTCTTGGTCTTGCTCGTCTTCGCCTGGCGGCCCTTGCGGACCAGCTGCTGGATGGTGGGCATCCGGGTCTCGAATCTCCCTTCGACCGCCGTTTCGCGGCCGCACCGGTGTGGTTTTACCTCTTGTGTTGTTCGGCCGCTCGCTGCCCGCGGACGGCCCTCCGACCCCCGCGGTCGGGTGTGTCGCCCGGTCCACGGTCCCGGCGGCCATCTCGCAAGCCGTCGGATGGGGTCCCGTGCCACGTCGGTGCCGGCGCACGCACGAGGGGCCCGGGCATGCCCGGGCACGAGGAGAAAGCGTACCCATCACCAGCGCCCAGGTCAAAACGAGCCCCGGGGTGAGCGCACTGTGCCCCAATGGTACCTCGTGACTGAAGGTATCCGGTCAGCTCAGCAGGACGGCCAGCAGCACGCCCAGCACGGCGACGCCGAGGCCCGAGCCGCCGCACGCGATTCCGGTCACAGCCAGTCCCCGGCCGCTGAGACGGCCGCCCGAGCGCGCGATCTGGCGGGTGCTGACCAGGCCGGCGGCCAGTGCCCCGCCGCCCACCAGCGCGGCCAGGATGGCGAACGCACCGGAGACCAGGGGTCCCCAGCCGCCGCTGGCCCCGGTCACCCCGAAGCAGATCACCACGAGCGCGACCAGGACCGAACCGATCCCGGCGACCATACTCCCGGCGGCCAGGCCGGACACCGTGGGGTTCACCGGCAGGTACGCGACGCCGAAGTCGGTACCGGGCACCTGGTCCACCCGGGTCGGCCGGCCCTGCGGAGTCAGTACCGGCGGCGGAGCCGGCGCCCTCGGCGGGTACCCCGGCGGGAACTGCGACCAGCCGACCGGCTGGCCGGGCCAGCCCGGCGGCGGCGGCCACGGCGGACCCTGCTGCCAGGCCGGCTGGCCGGCGTAGACCGGCTGACCGGGCGGGGGGCCGTAGTGCGGCCCGTGCTGCGGGCCGTAGGGCGGCCCTGACAGGGGCTGCGGCTCCGGTCGGGCCGCCTGTTGTTGAGCCGGCTGTGACTGGGCCGGCTGTGACTGGGCCTGCTCTGGCTGGGCCGGCGGCGACGGAGCCGGCGACCGCGGCGGACCCGACCACGGACCTTGTGACTGGTCCGGCTGGTCCGGCAGGGGCGGCCAGGGGGGTGACGGTTCCGTCACGGCCAGCCTCTCAGTTGACGTTGGGGCCGAAGTGTTGACCGCCGCCACCGGCCGCCATGTGCAGCAGGCCCACGATCGCGGCCAGGACGATCGCCGTGGCGGCCAGGACGATGCCGGCCCAGGCCAGCGCGATCCCGGTCCGGAGCCGACGACCGCCCGTGAGGTAACCGCCCGCCGCGACCATCTCCGCGCGGGCGTCCCGGGCGAGCAGGAGCGCGAGGGTCGCCGGGACCAGCCCGCCGACGAAGAACCCGGTCACCGCCGCGACGATCCCCAGCCACAGCACGGCGCCCGCCTTGCCGGACCGGACCGGGTCCGGGTCGAGCGGATGCCGCACGTTCACCGGGGTCGTTGGCATCACCAGACCATAGAAACAGATCGGGGCCCCGGGCGTTCACCCGAGGCCCCGACTTACCGCCGAAAGATCAGCGGAACGAGCCCAGATCGAAGTCGTCCAGCGGCACCGCGTGCCCGCTGGCCGGCCCGAAGCCGTAGTCGGTCTCGGCGTACCCGGTCATCGAGTACACCTTGGCCTTGGCCTCCTCGGTCGGCTCCACCCGGATGTTGCGGTACTTGCTGATGCCGGTACCGGCCGGGATGAGCTTGCCGATGATCACGTTCTCCTTCAGCCCGATCAGCGAGTCGCTGCGGGCGTGGATCGCCGCGTCGGTGAGCACCCGGGTCGTCTCCTGGAAGGACGCCGCCGACAGCCACGACTCGGTGGCCAGCGACGCCTTGGTGATGCCCATGAGCACCGGACGCCCCGCGGACGGCTCGCCGCCCTCGGCCACGATCCGCCGGTTCTCCGCCTCGAAGTGCGCCCGGTCCACCAGCACACCCGGCAGGAACTCGGTCGAGCCGGAGTCGATGATCGTCACCCGCTTGAGCATCTGGCGAATGATGATCTCGATGTGCTTGTCGTGGATGAGCACGCCCTGCGACCGGTAGACCTCCTGGACCTCCTGGGTCAGGTGGACCTGCACCGCCCGCGGACCCAGCACCCGCAGCAGCTCGTGCGGGTCGATGGTGCCCTCGGTGATCTTCTCGCCGACGTCCACGTGGCCACCGTCGGTGACCCGCAGGCGTACCCGCTTGGAGATCTTGTCGTGGACGATCTCTTCGCTGCCGTCGTCCGGCACGATGATGATCTTCCGCGACCGGTCGCCCTCCTCGATCCGGATCCGGCCGGCGATCTCCGCGATCGGCGCCTTGCCCTTGGGCACCCGCGCCTCGAAGATCTCCTGCACACGCGGCAGACCCTGGGTGATGTCCTCACCCGCGACGCCACCGGTGTGGAAGGTACGCATCGTCAGCTGGGTACCCGGCTCACCGATCGACTGGGCGGCGATGATGCCCACCGCCTCGCCGACGTCCACCGTCTTGCCGGTCGGCAGCGAACGGCCGTAGCAGGCCGCGCAGACGCCCAGCTTCGACTCGCAGGTCAGCACGCTGCGCACCCGGACGGTGTCGACGGCCGCGTTGACCAGCGCGTCCACGAGGATCGAGTTGAGGTCGTCGCCACGGTGCGCGACGATCCGGCCGGTACCGTCCTTGACGTCGTCCGCCAGGGTACGGGCGTGGGCCCCGGTCTCGGCGTGCTCGTGGACGACGAGCTGGCCGTCGACCATCTGCCCCACCTGCATCGGGATGGCCCGGTCGGTGCCGCAGTCCTCCTCGCGGATGATCACGTCCTGCGACACGTCCACCAGGCGCCGGGTCAGGTACCCGGAGTCGGCGGTACGCAGCGCCGTGTCGGCCAGACCCTTGCGGGCACCGTGCGTGGAGATGAAGTACTCCAGCACGGACAGGCCCTCGCGGAAGGACGACTTGATCGGACGCGGGATGATCTCACCCTTGGGGTTGGCCACCAGACCACGGATCGCCGCGATCTGCCGGAGCTGGAGCAGGTTACCGCGAGCACCCGAGTTGATCATCTTCCACAGCGGGTTCTCCTTGGGCAGCGCCGTCTCCATCTCCTTGGCGACCTCGTTGGTCGCCTTGGTCCAGATCTCGATCAGCTCGCCGCGGCGCTCCTCCGCGGTCATCAGACCACGCTGGTACTGCTTGTCGATCCGCTCGGCTTCCTTCTCGTACCGGTCCAGGATCTCCCGCTTGCGCGGCGGCTGGACGACGTCCTCGATGCCGATGGTCACACCGGACCAGGTGGCCCAGTGGAACCCGGCCTCCTTGAGCGCGTCCAGCGTGGCGGCCAGCGCCACCTTCGGGAACCGCTCGGCGAGGTCGTTGACGATCGCGGACAGCTGACCCTTGCGGATCTCGTAGTTCACGAACCGGTACCCGACGGGCAGCGTCTCGTTGAACAGCACCCGGCCCAGCGTCGTGTCCATGATCAGCGGGGTACCCGGTACCCAGCCCTCCGGCGCCTCCCAGGGGGTGGCACCGGCGCCGTTGTCCACGTCCACCACGCCGTTCAGCCGGATCCGTACCGGCGCCTGCAGGTGCAGCTCGCCGTTGTCGAAGGCCATCCGGGCCTCGGCGTCCGAGCTGAACGTGCGCCCGGCACCGGGCAGGTCCTCGCGCTTGTGGGTCAGGTGGTACAGGCCGATGACCATGTCCTGGGTGGGCATGGTGACCGGCTTGCCGTCGGCCGGCTTGAGGATGTTGTTGCTGGACAGCATCAGGATCCGCGCCTCGGCCTGGGCCTCGGCGGACAGCGGCACGTGCACGGCCATCTGGTCACCGTCGAAGTCCGCGTTGAACGCGGTGCAGACCAGCGGGTGGATCTGGATGGCCTTGCCCTCGACCAGCTGCGGCTCGAAGGCCTGGATGCCCAGGCGGTGCAGGGTGGGCGCGCGGTTGAGCAGCACCGGGTGCTCCCCGATGACCTCCTCCAGCACGTCCCACACCACCGGGCGCTGGCGCTCGACCATGCGCTTGGCGGACTTGATGTTCTGCGCGTGGTTGAGGTCGACCAGCCGCTTCATCACGAACGGCTTGAACAGCTCCAGCGCCATCTGCTTGGGCAGGCCGCACTGGTGCAGCTTCAGCTGCGGGCCGACCACGATGACCGAGCGGCCCGAGTAGTCGACGCGCTTGCCCAGCAGGTTCTGCCGGAACCGGCCCTGCTTGCCCTTGAGCATGTCGGACAGCGACTTCAGCGGCCGGTTGCCCGGGCCGGTGACCGGACGGCCACGGCGGCCGTTGTCGAACAGCGCGTCGACGGCCTCCTGCAGCATCCGCTTCTCGTTGTTCACGATGATCTCGGGCGCGCCCAGGTCGATCAGGCGCTTGAGCCGGTTGTTCCGGTTGATGACCCGCCGGTACAGGTCGTTGAGGTCGGACGTGGCGAACCGGCCACCGTCGAGCTGCACCATCGGGCGCAGGTCCGGCGGGATCACCGGTACGCAGTCGAGCACCATGCCCAGCGGCGAGTTGTTGGTGTTCAGGAACGCAGCGACGACCTTGAGCCGCTTGAGCGCGCGGATCTTCCGCTGCCCCTTGCCGGAGCGGATCGTCTCGCGCAGGTCGTCGGCCTCGGCGTCCAGGTCCATGTTCTCGATCAGGGCCTTGATCGCCTCGGCACCCATCGCACCGGTGAAGTACTCGCCGAACCGGTCGCGCAGCTCGCGGTACAGCAGCTCATCGGTGATCAGCTGCTTGGTGTCGAGCTTGCGGAAGGTGTCCAGCACCTCGTCGAGCCGGTCGACCTCGCGCTGCGCCCGGTCGCGGATCTGGCGCATCTCGCGCTCGCCAGCCTCCTTGACCTTGCGCCGCACGTCGGCCTTGGCGCCCTCCGCCTCCAGCTCGCCCAGGTCCTGCTCGAGCTTTGCGGCGCGCTTCTCGATCTCCGAGTCGCGGGCGTTCTCGGCGTGCCGCTTCTCCGCGCCGATCTCGCTCTCGACCGTGGACATGTCGCGGTGCCGCGCCTCGCCGTCCACGCTCGTGATCACGTACGACGCGAAGTAGATGATCTTCTCAAGGTCCTTCGGGGCGAGGTCCAGCAGGTACCCCAGCCGGCTCGGTACCCCCTTGAAGTACCAGATGTGGGTCACCGGCGCGGCGAGCTCGATGTGGCCCATCCGCTCGCGGCGCACCTTGGCACGGGTCACCTCGACGCCGCAGCGCTCACAGATGATGCCCTTGAACCGGACCCGCTTGTACTTGCCGCAGTAGCACTCCCAGTCGCGGGTCGGACCGAAGATCTTCTCGCAGAAGAGCCCGTCCTTCTCCGGCTTGAGGGTGCGGTAGTTGATCGTCTCGGGCTTCTTGACTTCGCCGTGCGACCACTGGCGGATGTCGTCCGCGGTCGCCAGGCCGATGCGCAACTCGTCGAAGAAGTTGACGTCGAGCACTTGATCCCTCGTATTTCTTTATCGCTTCGCGATTGGCTCGGGTTTGTCGGCCGGGTCCAGGTCCGGCCGGCGCCGCGCGCCGGCCGGACCCGACCGTCAGATCTCCTCGACGCTGCTGACACCCTCGTTCGGGCGCCGGGACAGGTCGATACCCAGCTCCTCTGCGGCCCGGAAGACCTCGTCGTCGGTTTCCCGCATCTCCAGCGCCACGCCGTCGCTGGAGAGCACCTCGACGTTGAGGCACAGCGACTGCAGCTCCTTGAGCAGGACCTTGAACGACTCGGGGATACCCGGCTCCGGGATGTTCTCGCCCTTGACGATGGCCTCGTAGACCTTCACCCGGCCGAGCACGTCGTCCGACTTGATCGTCAGCAGCTCCTGCAGCGCGTACGCCGCGCCGTAGGCCTGCATGGCCCAGCACTCCATCTCGCCGAACCGCTGGCCACCGAACTGCGCCTTACCACCCAGCGGCTGCTGCGTGATCATCGAGTACGGGCCGGTCGAACGCGCGTGGATCTTGTCGTCGACCAGGTGGTTCAGCTTCAGGATGTAGATGTAGCCAACCGCGATCTTGTCGGGCAGCGGCTCACCGGAGCGGCCGTCGAAAAGCTGCGCCTTGCCACTCGCCCCGACCAGCTGTACCCCGTCCCGGTTGGGCAGGGTCGAGTCCAGCAGGCCGGCGATCTCCTCTTCCTTCGCGCCGTCGAAGACCGGGGTCGCCACGTTGGTGTCCGGCTCCGACTCGTGCGCGTTGATCGACTTGAGCGCCTTCTTCCAGGTGGTGTCGTCGCCCTCGAGCTTCCAGCCGGTCTTGGCCACCCAACCGAGGTGGGTCTCCAGGACCTGGCCGACGTTCATCCGGCTCGGCACACCCAGCGGGTTGAGCACGATGTCGACCGGCGTGCCGTCCTCCAGGAACGGCATGTCCTCGACCGGAAGGATCTTGGAGATGACGCCCTTGTTGCCGTGTCGGCCGGCGAGCTTGTCACCGTCCTGGATCTTCCGCTTCTGGGCCACGTAGACCCGGACCAGCTCGTTGACGCCGGGGGACAGCTCGTCGCCGTCCTCGCGGGAGAACGTGCGGACACCGATGACCGTCCCGCTCTCGCCGTGCGGCACCTTCAGGCTCGTGTCCCGGACCTCGCGGGCCTTCTCACCGAAGATCGCGCGCAGCAGCCGCTCCTCCGGGGTCAGCTCGGTCTCGCCCTTCGGGGTGACCTTGCCGACCAGGATGTCGCCGGGGACGACCTCGGCGCCGATCCGGATGATGCCCCGCTCGTCCAGGTCGGCGAGCATCTCCTCGCTGACGTTCGGGATGTCGCGGGTGATCTCCTCCGGACCCAGCTTGGTGTCGCGGGCGTCGACCTCGTGCTCCTCGATGTGGATCGAGGTGAGCACGTCCTCCTGCACGAGGCGCTGCGACAGGATGATCGCGTCCTCGTAGTTGTGGCCCTCCCACGGCATGAACGCGACCAGCAGGTTGCGTCCCAGCGCCATCTCGCCCTCGTCGGTGCAGGGTCCGTCGGCGATGACCTGGCCGGCCTCGACCCGGTCGCCCTCGAAGACGACGGGCTTCTGGTTGACGCAGGAGCCGGAGTTGGAACGGCGGAACTTGTGCAGCAGGTACGTGCGGCGGTGCCCGTCGTCCTGGTGCACCGTCACGTAGTCGGCGCACAGGTCCTCGACCATGCCACCCACCTCGGCCACCACGACGTCGCCGGCGTCGACCGCGGCCCGGTACTCCATGCCGGTGCCGACCAGCGGCGACTCGGCCTTGACCAGCGGGACGGCCTGACGCTGCATGTTCGCGCCCATCAGGGCCCGGTTGGCGTCGTCGTGCTCGAGGAACGGGATCATCGCGGTGGCGACCGAGGTCATCTGCCGCGGTGAGACGTCCATGTAGTCGACGGCGGTGCCGGCGACGAAGTCGACCTCGCCGCCCTTCCGGCGGACCAGGACGCGGTCGTCGGCGAAGGTGCCGTCGCTGTTGAGCACAGCGTTGGCCTGCGCCTT
>Ga0081540_1003958_pt1 | contig 11507 bp, 11 predicted proteins | sample TabmetS2T1R1_FD_71024 | JGI IMG/M metagenome (GOLD analysis project Ga0081540, IMG submission 71024) | Tabebuia heterophylla rhizosphere microbial communities from the University of Puerto Rico - S2T1R1 | ecosystem: Host-associated > Plants > Roots > Rhizosphere ...
GTTCGACTACTACTGCGTCCCGCACGAGCAGATCGGCATGGTCGGCACGGTCGCTGTTACGGGCGGCGGGCCCCCGCCGCCTCCGCCGCCCCCTCCACCACCTCCGCCCCCTCCACCACCTCCGCCGCCTACGCCCCCTCCGCCGCCCGGCCAGCTCGTTGCGACCGTCGGCACGAACGACGGGACGAACATCACGCTGAAGATGAACGGCGTCGCCGTGACGCACCTCGCGGCGGGGACGTACGTCATCCAGGTAAACGACCAGTCGGCGTTGCACAACTTCCACCTGACCGGCCCGGGCGTCGACCAGAAGACCGAGGTCGACTTCAAGGGCACCGAGACGTGGACGGTGACGCTCGCCGATGGGGTCTACAGCTTCGTCTGCGACCCGCACGCGAGCTTCATGAAAGGGCGCTTCACCGTCGGCTCGGCGCAACCGCCGCCTCCGCCGCGGCCCCCCAAGTGCAAGGTCCCGAAGGTCGTCGGCAAGAAGATGGCGGTGGCAAAGCGAATGATCACGCGCGCGCACTGCCGGGTGGGACGGGTGCGCCGCGCGAGGTCGCGGAAGCCACGCGGACGCATCGTCAAGCAAAGCCCGCGCTGGGGCGTCTCACGGGCGAGAGGCGCGCGCGTCAACCTGACCGTCAGCCGCGGCAAGCGTTAGCTGCAACCTGGGCTAGCCTTTAGCGCTGAATGCGGCGTTTTTCCGTCCTCCTCGGCTTGCTGTCGGGCCTCCTGGCCCTCCTCGTCGGCACCCAGATCGCGGGCGCGCAATCGGTGGAGCGCGTCCGGATCTCCGACCCCGCGCGGCAAGCGCACCAGCTTCCGGCGGGCCTCCTCGTCGAGCTCTCCTCGCCGACGACTTACAACCGGGTGTCCACGTCGGGCAACGCGGGCCGTTGGCAGGGCCCCCGGTTCGTGCAGGTGGGACATCCGGAGAATGCCGGCTTCGCGACGCTCGACTGGTCGGTGAGCTTCGACCAGCGTCAGGGCGACCCCGAGGCGGTGGCGAAGGCGAACGTCCAGCACACGGACTGGACGCGGGACCAGCAGGGAGCGATCTCGGTCCCGCACGCCGTCGGGTCGAAGGCGGTCGGGACGATTCTCGGCTTCTACGTGATCATGCGGCCCCTCGGGACGGGCGATGCGCGCTTCGAGGGCGTGCTCGCGTTTCCGCTGGACACGAACCTGCAGGCGGTGATCCGCTTCGCGGCGCTCGACCCGCCGGACGACTCGTACATCGTCAACGGGTCGAGCATCGGCTCGAGCTGGAACCGCGGGCAGGTGCTCGTCGCGCTCGGGAGCGCCGAGCTCCAGGGGAACCTGCCGCCGAAAGTCGTCGCCGCGCGCACGATCCAGAAGGGGCGAAAGGTTCGCGGCAAGGTCGTCGACCGGTACCTGGACGCCGTGCTCGGCGCGCGGGTCTCGCTGCAGAAGAGCTCGGGCGGCGGCTGGACGACGGTCTCGTCCGGGAAGACGAACCAGCGCGGCTTCTACTCGCTGCGTGCGAAGCGCCGTGGGGCGTATCGCGTGGCGGTCAGCCTCGCCGGCTTCAAGGCGACGAGCCGGACGATCCACGCCGGCCGCTAACGACCCTTTCGCACGAGGGACAGTCCCTTGTGAGAGCCACTACGAGGGACAGGCCCTTGTAACACGGCGTTACAAGGTCAGCCGGCGACCGCTTCCAGGACTCGTTCCGGGATGTCGAAGTTCGAGTAGACGGCCTGGACATCGTCGTTCTCCTCGAGCTCGTCCATCAGGCGCACGACCTTGCGGGCCATGGCCTGGTCGTCGATCTCGACCGAGGTCTTCGGCACCATCGTCGACTCGGCCGACTCGATCGAGAAGCCGGCTTCCTCGAGGCCCGCCCGCACGGCGTGGAGCGCCTCGGGCGCGGTCGTGACCCGGAACGTGGACTCGTCCTGCTCGATGTCCTCGGCGCCCGCGTCTGCGGCGGTCAGCATCAGCTCGTCCTCGTCCGCGGAGCCGTCGACGAGGATCACGCCCTTGCGCTCGAAGAGCCACGCGACCGAGCCCGACTCGCCGAGATTCCCGTCGTTCTTCGTGAACGCCGAGCGCACGTCGGCAGCGGTGCGGTTGCGGTTGTCCGTGAGCGCCTCGAGGAAGAGCGCGACGCCGCCGGGCCCGTAGCCCTCGTAGGTCACCGTCTCGTAGGCTGCCGCGTCCGCGCCCGTCCCCGCGCCCTTGGCGATCGCGCGGTCGATGTTGTCCTTCGGCATCGAGTTCTCGCGCGCCTTCTCGATCGCGTTCTGGAGCGCGATGTTCCCGCCCGGATCGGGACCGCCGTCGCGCGCGGCGACGATGATCGCCCGCGTCAGCTTCGAGAAGAGCTGGCCCCGCTTGGCGTCGGTCGCGCCCTTCTTCCGCTTGATCGACGCCCACTTGCTATGTCCGGACAAGGCTCGCCTCCCTCACCGACTCGAGAAAGAGCTCGTGCACGCGCGTGTCGTCCGTGAGCTCGGGGTGGAAGGTAGCGACCAGGAAGCGGCCCTGCCTGAGGAGCACCGGATCGCCGTCGAGCTCTCCGAGCACCTCGACGCCGTCGCCCGCGTCGGTCACGCGGGGTGCCCGGATGAACACGCCTCGGAGGGGCTCGTCCTGGCCGGCCAGGTCGAGATCGGCCTCGAAGCTGAACACCTGGCGGCCGTACCCGTTGCGCGCGACCCCCAGGTCGACGAGGCCGAGGTGGTCGCGGTCGAGCACGATCAGGCCCGCGCAGGTGCCGAGCATGGGCTGCTCGAAGCGCCGAATCGCCTCCTCGAGCCCGTAGAGCCGCATCAACCGCATGAACGTCGTCGACTCGCCGCCCGGGACGACGAGCCCGTCGAGCCCATCGAGCTGCTCCGGCTTGCGCACCTCGAGCGCCTCCACACCGAGCCGCTGGAGCATCGCCGCGTGCTCGCGAAAGTTCCCCTGCAGAGCGAGGACGCCGATCTTCATGAGGACTACCAGCCTCTGGTCTCGAGCAGCTCTTCGGGCGGGATGCCCGCGGCCGCGAGGCCCGTCATCGCGTCGCCCAGGCCCTGCGAGACGCGCGCGAGGACCTCCGCGTCCCGGTAGTGCGTCGTCGCCTCGACGATCGCCTTCGCACGCTCGGACGGGCTCGTCGACTTGAAGATCCCGGAGCCGACGAAGACGCCGTCCGCGCCGAGCTGCATGCAGAGCGCCGCGTCGGCCGGAGTCGCGATTCCCCCGGCGGTGAACGTCACGACCGGGAGCCGCCCGTTCTCGGCGACCCACTGGACGAGCTCGACCGGGGCGCGCAGCTCCTTCGCCTCCGAGTACAACTCGTCGGAGCTCATCGCGCCGAGCTTCTTGATCGCGCCGAAGACCGAGCGCATGTGCGTGACCGCATTGACGATGTCGCCGGTCCCCGCCTCGCCCTTCGTGCGGATCATCGCGGCGCCCTCGGCGATCCTGCGCAGGGCCTCGCCGAGGTTCGTGCAGCCGCAGACGAACGGGACGGTGAACCGCCACTTGTCGATGTGGTTGGCCGTGTCCGCGGGGGTCAGGACCTCCGACTCGTCGATGTAGTCGACCTCGAGCGCCTCGAGGATCTGCGCCTCGACGAAGTGGCCGATGCGCGCCTTGGCCATGACCGGAATCGTCACGGCCTCCTGGATTTCGCGGATCTTGTCCGGATCGGCCATGCGCGCGACGCCGCCCTCGCGGCGGATGTCCGCGGGGACGCGCTCGAGCGCCATCACCGCGCAGGCGCCCGCGTCCTCGGCGATGCGCGCCTGGTCGGCGTCGGTCACGTCCATGATCACGCCGCCCTTGAGCATCTCGGCGAGCCCGCTCTTCACCCGCATCGTGCCGATCTCGGCCATGTCGCGATTCTAGCCCGAGGCACCGCTTGCGGTGCCGGCGCCAGGACGAGCGAGCTTCGCTCGTTCGTCCGTCGGAAATGACCGGTCGAGCCGTCCGACGCGACCAACCACGCCCTACGGCGTAACGGCGAAGTGGTCGCGCACGCGACCGCTCGTGGTCACAGCGAGCACGTCCAGCCGTTCGTCGGTCGCAGTGACGTACAAGAAGCCGTGATCGGCAAAGCGCCGCACCGACCGAGGGTACGAGCGCGGACACCTGTGCAACGCGTACAGCCCGGCTCCGCCGCCCCCGTGGACGACGTACGTCACACCGTTCCGACGCGCGAACCGCTGGTAGTTGTGGTCGTGACCCGAAAGGACGAGCTGGACGCCGTAGCTCTCGAAGAGCGGTACCCAGCTCCGCACGACATCCATGTCACCGGACTCGCCGCCGCACGTGTACGGCGGTTCGTGGAAGAGCGCGATCTTCCACGTCGCCGTCGACTCCGAGAGCTGCTGCTCGAGCCACGCGGTCTCCCGCGCCGTGATCCTGTTCGAATCGAGCAAGAAGAGCTGGACGCCGTCTCCGAGCCTGCGCGTGTAGTAGCGGCCCGGCATCCCGAGCGTGCCGAGCTCGTACGCACCGCGCCCGAGCACGTAGTCGTGATTCCCGAGCACTCCGCCGACGTGCAGACCCGACCGCCGAGCCCACCCGAACGACTTCTGCCAGGTAGCCCGAAAGCGCGCCGGGCTTTCGAGGTAGTCGTTGTCACCGAGCGTGACGAGCCAGTCGGCCGGGTGCCCCGCCGCGAATCGCTTCATGGCGAGGCCCGTCGCAGCCTCGCGCGACCCGCCCACGCCGTAGTCCCCCATCGCGAGGAAGCCGACCTGCGTTTGCGCGGCGGACGAACCGGTCGCCACGAACGCCAGACAGATGAGAAGCGGTATTCGGCGCAAGGGCCGGAGAACTACTGGCTGAGCGAGCTGAGCACGAGCAGCGTCCGCCCGTTTGCGCCCTGAGAGAACTGCGACCGGTATGTGCTGTTATCCGTCAGGCGATCGACGGTCGCCTTTTCTCCGGCGCTCAGTCCCGGAGAGCTCAGCACCTTGTGTGGCGGGAGCGTCACGTCGAGAGGCCTCGAGAGCTCCGACTGGAAGTTCTTGCGCCTGAGATAGATCGCGAGGTTCGTGTTCCCGGACGGCGGAAGCAGGCCGACGATCGAGTCGACACTCGGCGAGTACTTGAAGGTGTAGAGCGCGAGCTCGAGCGTCTCTCGCCGGAGCAACGGCAGCGGGTCCTCGGCGACCGTGCTCGGCAGCCCGCAGCGCGCCGCGCTCCCGCAGAACACGTAGGCGACCGTCGAGTCCGAGGGCTCGAACTGCTTGATCGGAGTCCCGATCTTGCGGAACGGCTGTCGCGTGATCGCGATCCCGTCCACGATCGCGTCCTGGTAGACGAGGGGTTGCGCCTGGACGACCGCGAGCGGCTGGCCGTTGACCTTGTACGCGGGCGCTACGTGGTCGGCCATGTTCTGTGCCTTCGTGAGCACGTTCCCGCCCGTCGGCTTGTACGACGACCAACTGGTCGACGTGCCGCGCGAGACGAGCATTCCGAAGAGCGTGAGCACGCCCAGGAAGCCGGCCACGACCACGAGGTTCGCCGCGATGAAGCCCTTGCTGGCGGCCTTGCGCTTCGGCTCGCCTACAGCATCGGCCATGTCTTCTCCTCCAGAAGGTCGATCGTCGCAGGCTCGAGCTTCGCGCTGTCGAGCAATTCGACGAGATCGTCGCCGTAGATCTCGCGCCGCGCAACGACCTCGTCGGCGATCTTCTCGATCCCGTTGCGGTTCTGGCGAACGAAGTTGTGCGCCGTCACGTATGCCTGGCCGACGAGTTGCGCGGCCATGGCTCGCTTTTCCCGGTCCATGAGCACGCTCGCCACGACGTCGTGATCCTGGACGCTGCCCGTGCGGTTCATCAGCTTGAGGCCGATGTCCTCGAACCGCTTCAGAACGCGTGCCTCCTCCTTCGGGTCGACGACCGCCCCGAGGTCGACCGGTTCGGGCCCCATGCCGGCCGCGCCGACCATGAGGGCTGCCAGTCGCGTGACCGCCTGGATGTCGCCGCCGACGCCGCTCGTGGTCTGACCGTAGAAGACGCGCTCCGCGGCCATCGCGCCGAGCCCCCAGATCAGCGTGGCGATCTGGTCGGAGCGCCACTGGCTGAAGTGCTCGACCTGCTCGGCCGCCTGGTGGTGGCCCAGCGACTCGCCGCGCATCCGGATCGAGATCCGCGTCGACTCCGAGCCCTTCATGTAGACGTGGCTCGCCGCGGCATGCCCGGACTCGTGCACCGCCACGGCCCGCGTGTCCTCCTCGGGGTATTCGATGTTGACCGCGGTCCCGGACTCGACGGTCGTCATCGCCTCGAGGATGTCGCCGTCGTCGAAGCGCTCGCGCCCGTCGGCGTGAGCGTAGGTCAGCGCCATCGAGCAGACCTGCTCCAGCATCGCGGGGCTGTAGCCGGACGTGATTCGGGCCAGCTCGTCGCGCTTCTTGTCCGAGTCGAGCTCCGGCTCGTGCGCGACCTTGCCGATGTACAGATCGAGGATGTCCTTGCGGTCGACCTTGGTCGGTGTGCGAAGCCAGACGTGCCGGCCCATCCGCCCCGGACGCGTGAGAGCCGGGTCGAGCTGGCTGATCGGCACGTTCGTCGCCCCGATGAAGTAGATCTGGTCCTTGCGCGGTTTCGGCCGCGGGATGCGGAGCGAGACCCTGCCGATGCGCGTCGGGATGATGTAGCTCGCGTCGAGCAGCGTGTTCGTCCAGTTCGTGAACAGGCGACGGAAGAAGGGCGGGTTGTCGATCCCGTCCATGACGACGAGCAGCTGGTTCAGCGCCAGCTGGCCTCCGCCGCCGAACAGCCCGGGCATCGCGCCCTGGTTGAAGATCCGCCCGAGGCCCCGCGGCTCCGGCTCAGGTTCTCGCTGTGCGAAGAGCCGGTCCCGCCAGGCACGGGTCTCGAGAATCATGTCGCCCGTCGGATTGAGCGCGCCCCACGGACCGTAGAAGAGCGACTCTTCGATCCGGGCTCCGGTGTAGTTCTGAGCGCCGCCGAGCGCCGCGCGCCGCATGCCGACGGCGTCGATCTCGTCGATGAAGACGATGCACTGCCCGCCCCACTTGCGCGCCAGCTTCTTCGCCTTGCGCGCGAGCCAGCGGACGATCACGGCGTCCATGCCGATGAAGGTCTGCGCGAACCCGGAGCCCGGCATCAACACGAACGGACAGTTGAAGCCGGTCGCAATCGCTTTGGCCAGCATCGTCTTGCCGGTGCCGGGTTGACCGAGGAAGAGCAGGCCGCGCTCCCGCTTTCCACCGGCCTCCTCGAAGGCCTCGCCCGACTGCCAGAGGGTGACGACGCGGCTGACCTCCTGCTTCGCCTCGTCCTGCCCGCGCACGTCCTGAAGGCGCACGCCCCAGTCCGCATCTCCGGGCTCGAAGCCGCGCATCTGGGTGATCCCGATCAGCATCATCGGGCCGATGAAGATCAGCGCGTTGAACAGGAAGAAGATCGGCAGGGTGAAGAGCAGGCCGAGCAGCTGCTGGCCGGTGACCCAGTCCTTGATCGAGGTCCAGATCGTCGTCGTGCTGTCGAGCCAACTCGTCGATCCGCCGGGGACGATCAGCCGAAAGACCCAGATGATGGTCAGCACCGCGACGACGAACACGACCAGCGTGAACACGGATCGCCAGAAGGAGACGCGGCGCCGGGCGATGATGTCCTCTTCCTTGAGGGTGTCGTCGTCGGTGCCGTAGAGGCTCGGCCAGGGCATCATCCGGCGGGTCAGCAGCTCGATTGCGCCGCGGAACGCGGCGACGACGACGAATGTCGCCCCGAGCGACCAGGCGATGCTGTAGCCCTCGACCGAATGGAGCCAGATGAACGGCGCCGGGCTCATGACGAGGGCGATCGCGGTCGCCCTCCTGGTCAGGCGGCGCCAGTCCTCTCCGAGCTCCGAGGTCGCAGAGGTGCGGTCGAGAAGACCAGGCTCCGCTTGGTCTGTCGCCATGCCTAGAAGGTTAGACGTGGATTCGGCACGTTCGGTTGGGCAACGCCACCTGATGCGCGCTGTGCGCGCACGAAAAGGCGGGGCCGGGAAAGGCTCCTGCGGCAAAGCCTCCCCGACCCCATGTACGCCGCAGATACCTGGTGCCCCTGGCCGCGGGGAGACACTTCTGATTATGCGCGCGGTTTCCTCGTAATGCCATAGCCGCCGAAAGTCGCACGCACGACTGTCGCGAGCTTGACACTTCGAATGTCACGCCCGCGAACGACACGGCGGCTCGTGACTCGTACCGTCTGGGCATGAAATCGATGCGGACAGGAGGAGTCATGAACAGCAGGCTTACACGCCGACTGACCATCGCCCTCGGACTCGTCTTGACGCTCGCAGCCCTGGCGGCGCCGAGCGCCAACGCGAAGATGCAGCGCATCTACTCCGACCACGGAGTCGCGCTGATCCCGAGCAGCACCGAGCTGAGCCCCAACCTCGCGTACTCCGACCGGGGCGTCGCCCCGATCTCGGTCGACAAGCCGAACCTCGCGTGCTCGAGCCAGGGCTGCAGCCAGTTCACGCCACAGAGCGGGCCGACCCCGATCGCGAACGTCTCCGACGAGCCTTCGGGCTTCGACTGGAGCAAGACCGGATTCATCGTGAGCCTCTCGATGGTCGGGCTGCTCCTCCTCGGCGGCGGGGCGCTGCTCGCCGGCAAGCACAACAGGCGCCGCCGGTTCGCGGCCGCGTAAGGCGCGCCCACTGCGGAACGAGAGCGGGCCCTCGGGGGCGGGCCCGCTTTCAGTTTGGTCCGACGGCTGCGCGGAGGGCTCGGGCGACCTGCTGCGGGGCCTCGAGCTCGACGTGGTGGCCGACGCCGTCGAGGAGCTCGAGCGTCGCGCCGGAAATCGCCCCCGCGAAGCGCTCGGCCGAAGCAGGCGGCATGACCTCGCTCTCGGCGCCGGCCATGACCTGGACGGGACAATGGACGTCGCCCAGGAACGCGTACGGGTCGACCGGCTCGGTTGCGAGCACGCGCCGGTCCCAGCGGAACCTCCATCCGTCCGCTTCCTGCTCGATCGAGCGGTGGGCCAGGGCGTCGAGCTCGTCCGGCTCGAGGCGCGGGAGCGAACGGACGAGCCAACCGACGAGCTCGGCCCGGTCGAGCTCGACCCGCTGGGAGGCGCCGCGCGACCGTTCGGCGAGCTCGGCGTCCGCGTCCGTCCAGTCGCTCTTCACGTCGATCGCGAGCACCGAGGAGATTTGGTCGCTCCGGGTCGCGGCGAGGAGCGCGACGTACCCGCCGAGCGAGTGGCCGGCCACGGCGACGCTGTCGAGACCGAGCTCGTCGATCAGCTCGAGCAGGTCGCGCTCATAGTCCGCGTATCGGTACGTCTCGCGGTGCTCGCTGAGCCCGTGCCCGCCGAAGTCGATCGCGATCGCGCGCAACCCGTCGAGGAGCGGGACGACGCGGAGCCAGTAGGCCGCGTTGCAGGTCAGGCCGTGGAGCAGGACGACCGGCGCTCCCGACCCCGTGTCCGTGTATGCGGGCACCACACGCATCGTTCCAGAGGTCCGGGGGCTACGCTTGTCCGCGCCGGGCCCGTAGCTCAGCTGGTCAGAGCAGCGGACTCATAATCCGTTGGTCCCTGGTTCGAATCCAGGCGGGCCCATGTTTCGATCCCGGTCGAAAAACCGCGAATGCCACGGGCGTAACCCATGGCCGAGCTGGTCCGTCGCATCCGACAACACGTACGCAACACGCTCTGCGCCCGGCGGCGCTAACATCGGCGGACGGTGAAGGTCTTCCAGCACGAGCGACGGCTCAGGACGGCCGGGGGTCTCTCCGTGCGGGACATCACCGACGAGGTGACCGCGGCGGTCAAGGAGAGCGGCGTGCGCGACGGAATCGTCTGCGTCTACTCGCCCCACACGACCTGCTGCGTGCGCGTGAACGAGTTCGAGGACGGGTTCCTCGAGGACTTCACGGCGCTCCTCAAGAGCCTCGTCCCGCGCGACAAGTACTACGCGCACGACGACTGGGATCGCCGCACCGAGAACATCTGCGAGGAGGACATGACCGTCGGCAACGGCCACTCCCACTGCATGTCGATGCTTCTCGGCTCGGCCGGCGAGGCGATCCCGATCCGCGACGGCGAGCTCTGCCTCGGCACCTGGCAGCGCGTGCTCTTCCTCGAGCTGGACCGCGAGCGCGACCGGCGCTGGCTCGTCCAGGTCGTCGGCACGTAGCCGCGCGAAGCCCGCCTCCTTTCGCGCCTGGGCTGTAGCGGCCTGGAAGCTGTTGGAACGCGGCCACGCGCTCGACTTGCGTGGAAGGACCTTGGCTCCAGCCGCGTCATGAGCAAAGGAGGCCCGATATGGCTAGCAAGAAGAGCGAAGACGCGCCGCGGCCCAACCACCAGGAACCCGACATAGGACGCTCTGAGCCCGACATCGCGGGCGCAAACACCCAGAGGCGCATGGGTGGGCGAGCGCAAGCACCGCCAGGCCCGGAACCCGACGAGGGCCCGAAAGAACGGAAGGCCCTGAAGAAGGTGAAGCTGCAGTCCTTTACGGCAACCCCGCCTTCGATCGAGGCGCTGGGGGCCTCGACGCTTCGGTGGCATGTAACGGGCATTCCTCCGGACGACCCGACGGTCATCCTCGGCGTTTTCCTCGAAGACGACGATGTCGCGCCGAACGGGAGTAAGGAGGTCTCGCCGACGTTTACGAGGACATTTCATTTGAACGTCAAGGGATCGGTCGTCGACCAGTCGCTAGGGACTGCCCAGGTCAAGGTCGACTTCGGCGCGTGCCAGGAGAGGGAAGTGCTGCCAGTCGCGATCCAGGGGCCGATCGAGGATGAGATCGACGCTCAGCTCGCAGGCAGCCGCAAGGTGAGGCCCAAAGGCGGATCGAAGGCGCGCCTCGGCGACTTCCGCGTCGACGTCACGATTCCGCTCGAGATCAAGGTGCGAAACTGGTTCAACGCAGACATGGACGTAAGCCTTCGGTTCAGCCTCTTCGCATCGGATCGCGTCCGTTCCGACCTGCGAGACGCCTCAGCCGACGTCAGCTGGACGCTCCTCGAGCACCTCGCGGGCCTCGGAATCACCGGCATCGTCCAGGCAGCGCTGCAGCAACTGGCTGAGGCCTTTCTCGACCTGATGGGCGACCTGCTGGCCGACCGTTTGGCCAGCCTCGTCCAGAAGGAGGTGGATCGCGAACTCGCTCTGCTCAACGCCGACAATCCGCCCGTTCCCTTCCAGCTGCACTCGATGACCGTGTCCGACCTGGCACTTGCGTTCCGCTTCTGCCCTGCGCCCGCACCCTGAGCGGGGCTTACGTCATGTGATGCGCGATACTCGACTCGCCGGGCTCAGGCGATCTGTGAGAACACAAAGGGCAGGCTCGCCACAGCGCAGGCACGCTGGTCCGGCGCCACTATCCTTCCGGAGGATGGTCGGCGAGCCCTCGCCACACGGTGACTTCCACTACACCGTCGAGACGCTTCGGCGAACCGGGAGGAAGCGCGTCCACCAGTTCGCAACCGACGAGCCTCTGGAGCCGGGCGGCGTCCTCCGCCTCGACGGGCGCTACTGGTTGATCGAGACCATCGA
>Ga0081540_1003959_pt1 | contig 11507 bp, 10 predicted proteins | sample TabmetS2T1R1_FD_71024 | JGI IMG/M metagenome (GOLD analysis project Ga0081540, IMG submission 71024) | Tabebuia heterophylla rhizosphere microbial communities from the University of Puerto Rico - S2T1R1 | ecosystem: Host-associated > Plants > Roots > Rhizosphere ...
AAATCCCCATATGAGGGTGGGCAAAGGCGCAACGCGCCGTGCCCACGACCTCTCTACGCATTCCAAAGATGGTGGGCACGCTTCGCTTTGCCCACCCTACGGCATCTCAGCTACGGCATCTCAGCTTGCCGCAGGCAGCGCGCTGTCCGGCGGCGCGCCCCACGGGCGGTCGGCTGAGGCGAGGCCGATGAGGCGGCCCTGGATGTAGTCGCAGCCCCAGTCGCGCAGCATGTTGGCGGCCTCATCGTCCTGCACCCATTCGGCGACCGTCTTGATGTCGAGGCGACGGGCGAGGTCGATCAGGGTCTGGACGAAGGCGCGGTCGTCGGCGGAATGGGTGATGTTCTGCACGAAGGCGCCGTCGATCTTCACGATATCGACGCCGAGCTTGCGCAGGTTTCGGAACGAGGTGTAGCCGGCGCCGAAATCGTCGATGGCGATGCGGCTGCCGAAATGCTTGAGCCGGCCGACGAAGGCGCGAACGTCGTCGATGTCCTGGATCGCAACCGTCTCGGTGATCTCGACGATCAGCCGCTCGGCAACGCCGGGATGGGCCTGCATCAGCGATTCGATGCCCGCCCACCAGTCCGGATCCATGGTCGTATCCGGCGAGATATTGAGGCTGAGGCAGATGCCGGGCGCGGCGGCAAGCTCGGCGACCACGAGCTCGAGCACGCGGTGATCGACCAGGCGGATCAGGCCGAGCCGCTCCGCCACCGGCACGATGTCGGGCGCGAGCAGCACCTGGCCGTCGCCCTGATCCATCCGCACCAGGCATTCGTGGAATGCGCGCTCGCGCGAGGCGGCCGCGACCACCGGCTCGTAGGCGAGCCTGATCCGGCGCTCGTTCAGCGCGGTGACGATCTCGTCGGTGACGCGGATGTTGACGCGGCGCTGCGCGTCGCGCGCGGCATCCGGGCGCCACGCCGCGAACGAGCCGGCGCGGCGGCGTTTGGCGGCATCCAGCGTCTCATGGGCGCGATTGACCGCCTCGTCGGTGCTGCGGGCATAGCGCGGCACGCTGACCGCGCCGATCGAGGCCGTGACCGAGACCGGGCCCGACTTCGTCGGCACCACCTCGTCGCGGATGCCGGCGAGGAAGCGTTCGGCGGCGACGTTCATGTCGTCGACGGTGCAGTTCTTCAGGATCAGGCCGAACTTGTTGCCGGAGAAGCGCCCGAGCACGTCGCCGCCGCGCAGCCGCGCGCGGATGCGCTTGGCGACGTCGAGGATGACGGCGTCGGCGACGTCGAAGCCGAAGGCGTCATTAACGCGGGCGAGATGATCGATGCCGACCAGCATGAAGGCCGCGGTCGAGCGGAAGCGGGTCGTCTCCTCGATCGACTCGGCCAGCGCCGCGATCAGATGCGAGCGGTTGAGCTCGCCGGTCAGCGGATCGAGCCGGGCGAGCTTGGTCAGCTCCTCGTCGCGGGCGTGGCGCTCATTGTTGATGCGGATAGAGCCGATCGCGCGCGTGGGGCGGCCATCGGGGCCGGCGAACCAGCGGCCGGTCTCCTCGATCCAGACCACGGGATCGGCGGCGCTCATGCGCACGCCATACTCGACCCGGTAGGGCGTGCCGTCGGTACCGTGCACGGCGGAGGTCTGCGCCAGCGCGGCGATCCGCAGCGACTGCGAAGGCTCGATCAGTTTGGCGAATTCGGCGCCGGTGGCGAGCCGCTCAGTGGGGATACCGGGGAAGACCGCGCCGACTTGGTCGCCCCAGGCAATGGCGTCGCTGGCGATGTCCCAGGCGAACACGGCTTGGCCAAGCGCGGCCAGAATGTCGGAGGCTTGCGGCAATGCGGGGGTCAAAATCGCCTCGTTTCGGGACAGCAGGGAGTCCAGGCCCGGCACAGGATAGAGCCAGATTCGCCTACGACCCTAGGCAAAGTTGATAAACAATTTGGAAACCATGTTTCTGCGGTCGGCGGAACCAAACCGGCCCGCCCGGCATAGGCTTTGCGAGTACTGACACGCACCCGGCGCCAGCGTCCCGAAACGCGACATCTTCGCCGGATCAACGGTGATTGCGATGTTGGGTACTGATCGATCGATCCTGGTGGAAGCCGGCACGGGCACGGCCCTGGTGCCGGTTGTGCCCACGCTTGCGTGGGTCCACAAGGCGCCGCTGCCGCGCCCCGATCCGAGCTTCGTCACCCAGCTCATCGCCAATGCCGAGCACCTGCCCCAGACCACCCGGTTGCGCCGCGGCTCGTCTGAAGACGCGCAAATGGCCTATGGCAGCAAACGCCCGCTCGGAAGCGTCACCGCGCGCACGCGGCAGGTGGCTTAAACACGACGAAATTTGCCAGAGGAGGCACTGCCCTTACCTCGCCCCGCTTGCGGGGAGAGGTCGGATCGCCCTTGCGATCCGGGTGAGGGGGTACAGGTCAATCAACTCGCATCAGTATCTGCGGAGAGAGCCCCTCACCCCAACCCTCTCCCCGCAAGCGCGGGGCGAGGGAGCCGAGCTGTCATCGCCCGGCAAAAGCGCGAAGCGCGTCTTTACTGTAACGACCGGGCGACCCAGTACGCCGCGGCCTATCGATTTGATCGCAGGCTTCCCGGCGTACTGGATCCCCGCCTTCGCGGGGATGACGGGCTGTGCGTGGGGCGACGAGAAGGAGACACTGACACCATGCTGAACTTCTACGGCAAAACCTTCTCCTCCCGCCTGCTGATCGGCAGCGCGCTTTACCCCTCGCCGGCGATCATGCAGGACGCGATCCGCGCGTCGGGGGCCAACATCGTCACCGTGTCGCTGCGGCGCGAGGCCGCCGGCGGCAAGACGGGCGATGCGTTCTGGTCGCTGATCCGCGAGCTTGATGTGACGGTGCTGCCGAACACCGCCGGCTGCCGCAGCGTGCGCGAGGCGGTGACGACCGCCAAGCTGGCGCGCGAACTCTTCTCCACGCCCTGGATCAAGCTCGAAGTGATCGCCGACAACGACACGCTGCAGCCCGACGTGGTCGGCCTGGTCGAAGCCGCCGCCATCCTGATCAAGGACGGGTTTGAGGTGTTCCCCTATTGCACCGAGGACCTTTCGGTCGCGATGCGGCTGGTCGATGCGGGGTGCAAGGTCGTGATGCCGTGGGCCGCGCCGATCGGCAGTGCCAAGGGGATCACCAACCGTGACGCGCTGAAACTGATGCGCGAGCGCCTGCCCGATATCACGCTGGTGGTCGATGCCGGCCTGGGCGCGCCCTCGCATGCGGCCCACGCCCTCGAACTCGGCTACGACGCCGTGCTGCTGAACACGGCGATCGCAAAGGCCGCCGACCCCGTCGTGATGGCGAATGCGTTCCGCCTTGGCGTCGAAGCCGGCCGCACCGCCTATGAGGCCGGGCTGATGGAAGCCCGCGACTTCGCCTCGCCCTCAACCCCTGTGATCGGGACACCGTTCTGGCATGCCGTATCCTGATAAATTCTATCCCGTCGTTCACAACGTCGCCTGGGTGACGCGGCTGGCGCTGCTCGGCGCCGGCACCATCCAGCTGCGCGCCAAGGACCTCAATGAATCAGAGGCGCTGCAGATCGTGACCGACGCCCTCGAGGCCATCAAGGGCACCGATGCAAAACTCGTGGTCAACGATTACTGGCGCGCGGCGATCGTCGCCGGCGCAAAACATCTGCATCTCGGCCAGGAAGACCTCGTCGACGCCGACCTCGGCGAAATCCGCAAAGCGAGATTGACGCTCGGCATCTCCACCCATGACGACGCGGAGCTGGCGACCGCGCTTGCAGCCAAACCGGACTATATCGCGCTAGGCCCGATCTTTCCGACCACGCTGAAATCGATGCGCTTTGCGCCGCAGGGCATTGCAAAGATCACGGAGTGGAAGAAGCGCATCGGCAACATCCCGCTGGTAGCGATCGGCGGCATCAAGTTCGAACAGTCCGCCGAGATTTTTGCAGCCGGCGCCGACTCGATTGCCGTCGTCAGCGACGTCACCCAGCACGCTGACCCCGATGCGCGGGTGCGGCAGTGGCTGGGCCACAGCGCGGAGGCCGCGTGATGTGCACTGTTCGAAGCCCCGTGCCATTTATTCCGCCGTCATCGCCCGGCTTGACCGGGCGATCCAGTACGCCGCGGCCTCTCCGTCCTACCGCGCAGCCTCTGGGATACTGGATCCCCGCTTTCGCGGGGATGACAGCGGTGGCCGTTTCTCGCTCAGCGATGCCAACGAATTAGAACAAGGAGGATAACATAATGAACATCCGCTCCAACCCCGACACCACCCTGCCCGCCGTCACCACCGGCCCGCTGCCCTCGTCGCGAAAAATCTTCGCCACGCCCGATGCCGCGCCCGACCTGCGCGTGCCCTTGCGCGAGATCATCCTGAGCGAAGGCGCGGGCGAGCCGAACCTGCCGGTCTACGACACCTCCGGCCCCTACACCGACCCGACCGTGACCATCGACGTCAACGCCGGCCTGTCGCGCAACCGCCTTGCCTGGGTCAAGGAACGCGGTGGCGTCGAGGCGTACGAGGGCCGCGAGATCAAGCCGGAAGACAACGGCAATGTCGGCGCGTCGCACGCCGCAAAAGCCTTCACCGCGCACCACAAACCCTTACGCGGCCTCGACGGCCACAAGATCACCCAGCTCGAATTCGCCCGCGCCGGCATCATCACGAAAGAGATGATCTACGTCGCCGAGCGCGAAAACCTCGGCCGCAAAAAGCAGCTCGAACGCGCGGAGGCAGCGCTTGCCGACGGCGAAAGCTTTGGCGCCGAGGTCCCCGCCTTCATCACGCCGGAGTTCGTCCGCTCCGAGATCGCGCGCGGCCGGGCCATCATTCCCTGCAACATCAACCACGCCGAACTCGAGCCGATGATCATCGGCCGCAATTTCCTGACCAAGATCAACGCCAATATCGGCAACTCCGCCGTCACCTCATCGGTCGAGGAGGAAGTCGACAAGATGGTGTGGGCGATCCGCTGGGGCGCCGACACCGTGATGGACCTCTCGACGGGCCGCAACATCCACACCACCCGCGAATGGATCCTTCGCAACGCACCGATCCCGATCGGCACCGTGCCGATCTACCAGGCGCTGGAGAAGTGCGAAGGCGATCCGGTCAAGCTGACCTGGGAACTGTACAAGGACACGCTGATCGAGCAGTGCGAACAGGGCGTCGACTATTTTACGATCCACGCCGGCGTGCGCCTGCCCTACATCCACCTGACCGCCAACCGCGTCACCGGCATCGTGTCGCGCGGCGGCTCGATCATGGCAAAATGGTGCCTGGCGCATCACAAGGAGAGCTTCCTCTATACGCACTTCGAGGAGATCTGCGACCTCATGCGCAAGTATGACGTCTCGTTCTCGCTCGGCGACGGCCTGCGCCCCGGCTCGATTGCGGATGCCAACGACCGCGCGCAGTTCGCCGAACTGGAGACGCTCGGCGAGCTGACAAAGATCGCGTGGGACAAGGGCTGCCAGGTCATGATCGAAGGCCCCGGCCACGTGCCGATGCACAAGATCAAGATCAACATGGACAAGCAGCTCAAGGAATGCGGCGAAGCCCCGTTCTATACGTTAGGCCCGCTGACAACAGACATCGCGCCCGGCTACGACCACATCACCTCGGGCATTGGTGCAGCCATGATCGGCTGGTTCGGCTGCGCCATGCTCTGCTACGTCACCCCGAAGGAGCATCTCGGCCTCCCCGATCGCAACGACGTCAAGGTCGGCGTCATCACCTACAAGATCGCCGCCCACGCGTCTGATCTGGCCAAGGGCCACCCCGCCGCGCAACTCCGCGACGACGCCCTCTCCCGCGCCCGCTTCGACTTCCGCTGGACCGACCAGTTCAACCTCGGCCTCGATCCGGACACCGCCAAAAGCTTCCACGACGAGACGCTGCCGAAGGAAGCCCACAAGGTCGCCCACTTCTGCTCGATGTGCGGCCCGAAATTCTGCTCGATGAAGATCACGCAGGACGTCCGGGATTACGCGGCGACGCTGAACGATCCGGCAAGTGTTGGGATGTCGGTGAGCGGCACCATCGAGGATGGGATGGCGGCGATGAGCGCCAAGTTCAAGGAGATGGGGAGCAGCGTGTATCTGGATGCGGAGAAGGTGAAGGAGAGTAATCGGGTGTTGTGACGCCGCAGACGCACCAAGCTTAGTGGCACCAGGAAGGCCGGGCGAAAGTCCGGCCTTTTTCTATTGCTTGCGGCAATCAGCCATCGCTCGAAGAGCAAAGGCGGAAGCGTAATCCGCTGCCTTCTCAACATAGTGGTTACATTTCGGTAACTCACCCTGCGAAGTATCTGACTCTGTTGGTCGCAAACCGCACTCAGTATCGATATTAAAGTGAGAAACAAGCCATTGAGAGGCGGACGGGACCGCACCTTTGAAATACAGATTGCACCATCTGATATTTTCTCTCCTTCTCGCCGGAACGTCGACCGCGCCGGCGCAGGAACAGCCGCGCATGGTCGGCGGATTGATCGCGCCTGCGGAAGTCGTGCTCTATATCCAGTCAGACTTGAAACGCACGGACTTCGTTCAAGCGCTGGTTTGCGCGCTTCAGCGCGTGCTCACCGCCCCCGTCTCTGTGCAAACTCTAGACCTTCCGCTCGGATCCGAATTGCTCGCAACGCCCACGCAATTCGAAGTCACCAAGGTGGCAGACCGGTTCATCCAGCGAACAGCGGACGAAGGAAATGCGCCTTCGTTCAAGTATCTTCTTGTTCCGTTCGATATGAAGGTCGAGGCCTGGAATTGGCGCTATGCGTTTTCCACGAGCTTTGGCGACGAAACGACGTCCTACCACGTCGGCGTGGTTTCCACCGCGCGGATCGTCGCTGGCAATGGGTGGCTGCAATCTCCCTGGGACCACGAGATCACGGCGACACGCGCTTACAAGCTGATTCTCAAATCAATCGCGCAGATCACAGGCCATCGCGGCACGGGTGCCTGCGTTCTCGTAACTTCACTTAGCCTCGAGGAGTTGGATCGAAAATCATCCGAGTTTTGCCCGGATGACCGTGCCGCGCTTGTTGCCGCTGGCGTCCTCAAGGAAAAAGAACAGCAGAGCGACCCTGGCTGCTTGAACGTTGCACGGCGATCGCTTCCGGCACTGGTTGTGACAGCACGTAGGATGCTGGACGATTGGTTGGCTACGGTTCGCTAACCCACCTACGCAACCCCTACCTCATCGTAATCGCCAGCAAGCCCGGATGAGCGCAGCGACATCCGAGACTAAAGTCCCCGCATATCGCTGCGCTCATGCGGGCTACAAGCTGACGCGTCTATCTGCCTGCCGTTGGATATATACCTCCGGGTGTGACGAATCGTCATCAAAACCTTCCCGTGCTTCTTAAGCTTTCATTAACCAAACGCGTCCACCCTCCGTCCACGGCAGGGGGCCGTTGATTCCTGATGTTTCTGCTCCGCGTTCCGGAGCAAGCGTCGATCGGGAGGTGTAAATGCCCCGGGAGTATAGTGACCTTTACCTTGGCATGGACTGTGTCCCCATGCCTGAGATGCCGCCATCGGTTTCTCCGCCCCCCTCACCCCACCAGATCGTGCCGATGCTGATCGGCCTGACCGTCGAGGCGATCGAGCGCGAGCTCGTGCTGCAGACGCTGGCGCGCTGCCACGGCAATCGCACCCACGCCGCCCGCGTGCTCGGACTTTCAGTGCGCACGATGCGGAACAAGATCCGGCAGTATGCGACTGACGGCGTCGACATTCCCGCGCACAGCTAGGTCGGGCACGTTTCGCCATCACATGAGTTGCGCGTTCGCGCAGCTGCATTGGCTTGCTTGCTGTAGCGAGGCTGCAGCACCATCAACTCGACAAAGCCAGCCAGCGTCGGGCGGATTTGTGAAGCGTTGCCCGCCGTTCTCACGCAAAAAATGGTGGTTACGCTGCTCGGCATCTTGCGAATTCTAACGCTTGAGGAAAGCGCATTTCCGGGTCTATTCTCCGGCGCTGCAGCAAGCCCACATAGGTTCGATATGGCCGGAACGGACACCTTCATCTTTCGGGCGGCGCTCCAAGGCAGCGGGTCGATCTATCGGGACATCGAGCTCGACCCGGCAAAGTCGCTGTACGTGCTGGCCGAAGCCATCGTCTCCTCGTTCAATTTCGATTTCGATCATGCTTTCGGCTTCTATACCGGGCTCACTCCCGCCAAGATGCACAAGATATTTCCCAAATACGAGCTGTTCGCGGATATGGGCGATGCCGATCCACGGGTGCTCGGCGTCAAGAAGACCGGAATATCGCAGGCTTTTGCCGACGTTGGGCACACAATGCTGTTTCTGTTCGACTATGGCGATGACTGGCTCTTCCGGGTAACCCTGCGCACGATCGGGAAGAAGAGCGCCAAGGCCCGGTACCCGCGCATCGTCGCAACGCTTGGCGAGGCTCCTGCGCAATACGCTGACGATGATGAGGACGCTGACGACTGACCGAGCTTTGGAATCAATCCCCTCACGGGTGAAAAGACATGGTTCAAAAAATAGCGGACATCGCGGGGCGGGTTCATCGACCGACCCGCCATGGCTCGACGCGCGAGACGGAAACGCAGCCCACGCTTCGCAATCGGAAAGACGATGGGTTTCGCTTCGCTCTACCCATCCTACGATCGCCTACTCCTCGAACATTTCCTTAAAGTGCTTCTCCGCCCGCTCCAATCCCTCGTTGGTAAACACCACCGACTTCACCTTGCCGACGGGATCGTGGATCATCCCTTTTTCGTGCAGGCGGCCGAGGACACTCCAATCCATGCTTTTCCATGCCCGGTTGTCGTCATGCAGGGTTATGTAGAGAAGGGCCAGCGCCGCGTCGTCGATCTTGTCCTTGTTGATGGCCATCGTGACCTCTCATCGCGCGATGTTTACGGCATCCTAATCCGGCGCGCGCGAGAGGCAATGGCGACGACTTCCGATGCCGGCAAAGCCAGCTTAGTAGGGCGGGCAACGGCGCAATTGCGCCGTGCCACCACCGGGCACTGCGCGCGATGGTGGGCACGCTTGCGCTTTGCCCACCCTGCGGACTGCCGGCTGATTTGCTCGACGCCAAGCCGAGATTCCGTGCAGGGGTCCGCGACAAATCAACACGACGGGCAAATCACTTCTGATTTTCAGAAATCGCGTCAAGCCCTCTGCGCAAAAATATTCCGCTTTCGTTTCTACCCAAATCAGCCGCATAACTCCGCTTGTCTCACGGCGGATGAGGGGCGCTCGCGAACGTCACGAACGCGCGGTGAGATGCGGTGGACGCTGATGGCGCACAAGACGTAAGCGCCGGATGCGTACGGCGAAGTCGTGTGGTTCGGGCGCCGCGGTGCTGGCGTTAAGCTCGCGATAAGAAGCGCGGGCGACGGAGGCAAAAGAGCCGTTCTCCGGGGAGAGCACGAAGTAAGCCGTAAAGCCACTGCGCAGGGAAGGCCGGGATGCTCCGCCTGTACCTGTATGCTCGTGTGCGCGTCTTTATGCGCAAATTGCACACGGGACCGCGGGTGCAGCGTGCACCCGGTCTTCCCCGCGCCCTCATCTCTTCGAGGGCGGCAAGCGACGCAAAGCCCGGACGCTATCTGCGCCGCGGGAATGCGGACGCGCACTCTCGACAGTTGAATCGGAAATTTACCATGACCACGAAGGCGAATTGGGACGCGAAGCTGGAGCCGCTATCAGCAATCAGTAGTTGTGGCGCTGGGGTTCCTGCTTTCGCGAGGATAATTTGGCAAGCAAGCGCAGCCCGGGTGAGCGGAAGCAATACGCGGGGTCGTCCCGGAGCGAACAGGCCATTCGACGAACGGATCGCCTGCCCGGCAACGCCAAAAGCGACGGCAAAGCCGTGCTCAATCGGGCATCGCAATGACTCTATTCAAAATGCAAATCGCCGGATTGGAACCGATTATTTTTCTGTTTACCCGCTGTGATTGAAATGCGGATGACTTAATTTCGACGTATGAAAAGCCAAGAAAAAAGCCAAGAGAAAAGCAAAGAGAAGAGCCGGCATCGCCGCATCGCCAACCAGATAAGAAACATGCCAGGGAAAGGAAAAGCGTGGGTGAACTTCTGGGGTCGATAGCATTTTCCTTGATCGTCATCGCCGTGATCGCCAGCGCGTGGGCGTGGATTTCGACGCTGTTCAGGAAGGGCATCATGGCGCTGCTCGGCTTCGAGCGGGTCTGCGTGCAGCAGTTTGAAACCGTGCTGCTGTACCGGAACGGCCGTTTTGAAAGGGCCCTGCCCCCCGGCCGGCATCGGATCAGCGCCAGCAGCCGACAACTGGCGCGGATCGACCGACGCCCCGAGGTATTTCGATTTACACAAGGCGCCGTTTCCGCCGACCGCTTTGCAATCAACCTCGTCTGTGTCGCGCGGACTCAAATCATCGATCCCAGGGCCTCCTTCGAAAGCACCCAGAACTACCGGGACGAGATATCCATCCGGCTGCAGTCGGTCGTGAAGGCGGTATGCAGCCGCAAACCCCGCCTCGAAATTCAGATGGATCACCAGAACTTCAACAACAGCGTCCACAAAGCCGCCAACCAGGTGCTGCGCGCCATCGGTTGCGAATGCCTGACCTTCGAACTGCTGCAGGTCGATTCCGCAGGGCCGATTGTGGAATTTGACCACAGGCGAATGGGGTATGCGGCGGAATAGCTCGTGGCGCTTCAACAGGCGCGGGGGTGAATAAAAAGGCATTCGCGGCAATGTGATCGGTTAGGCCCTGATCGGCGGCCCGAGGGGCCGCAACATCAGCCGGAGGCATCCTGATCGCTGCGCCAAGTGCCATTCCGCCAACGCGGCGCCGGCCGGGAGACCGCTTTTGCCGCGCGGCGCCTGATTGCGAATGAATCATCCTACGTCGACGCGCCCGCGCCATGGCCCGACTCCAGCCACACGGCCGGGATCCGGCGCAGCTACTCTGCGCAAGCCGAATGGCTTGCGGGATTGCGCAATTGCCCGCAATGCCCAACTGTCCCCTATCATCATCGATTGCGGACCTATCAGACATGAGCCAGACCAGACTATTCGAGCCCTTCAAGCTTGGCCCGATCACGCTTCCGAACCGCCTCGTGATGGCGCCGCTGACCCGCAACCGCGCGGTGCCGCCCGGCATGGTGCCGAGCCCGCTGGCGATCGACTATTACGGGCAGCGCGCCTCCGCAGGCCTCCTGATCACCGAGGCGAGCCAGGTTTCGCAGCAGGGCCAGGGCTATCAGGATACGCCCGGCATCTATTCGAAGGAGCAGGTCGCAGGCTGGCGCAAGGTGACCGACCGCGTGCACGACAAGGGCGGGCGCATCTTCATCCAGATCTGGCATGTCGGCCGCATCTCGCATGATTCACTGCAGCCGGGCGGCGGCAAGCCAGTGGGGCCATCGGCGATCCGCGCCAAGGGCAAGACCTTTGTCAACGGCACCTTCACCGATATCTCCGAGCCGCGCGCGCTGGAGCTTTCGGAGATTCCGGGGATCATCGAGGATTTCAAGCGCGGCACCGAGAATGCATTGGCGGCCGGTTTCGACGGC
>Ga0081540_1003960_pt1 | contig 11507 bp, 14 predicted proteins | sample TabmetS2T1R1_FD_71024 | JGI IMG/M metagenome (GOLD analysis project Ga0081540, IMG submission 71024) | Tabebuia heterophylla rhizosphere microbial communities from the University of Puerto Rico - S2T1R1 | ecosystem: Host-associated > Plants > Roots > Rhizosphere ...
ACGTGCGGGTGCATCGTCAGCTGGAAGACACCGCCTTCATCATAAGCTGCGTCGAACTCGCGCCGGAAGATATCGAAGACGTCGTTCGGCGGCGTGTAAGGACGCAGCGACTGAAAGCGATTCATCATGAAATAGACAGCGTCGTCGCGAACCCATTCGACCGGAAACTCGACGACCCCAGTAGGCTCGCCATCCAGCAGCAGCTCGTAGCAATCTTCGTCGCTCATCAGCGAAGAATCGTAGAGCAGGCCCATTTCCTTTTCGATTTCCAGCGTATGCCGGCTGAAATCCCAGGACGGGGTTCGGAGACCGACCGGCCGCACACCCGAAATCCGCTCCAGGGTATCCGCCGACCGCATCATCAGGTCGCGTTCGGCCTCCCGCGGCAAGATCGAGTTCAATTCGTGAATCCAGCCATGGATCCCGATCTCATGGCCTTCGGCGACGACCCGGCGCTGCTCGTCGGGATGAAGGAGCGCGGTTACGGCCGGCACGTAAAAGCTGGCTTTGACGGCGTGCTCTTCCAAAAGCCTCAGAATACGCGGAACGCCGACACGATTGCCGTACTGCCCCCAAGCCAGGCGGCCGATCGACTTGCCGCCATCGCGCAGATCGCTGGTCTCGTGGTCGGAGTCAAAAGACAGAGCGACCGCGCACCGAGCACCCCCCGGCCATTCCGCCGGCCGCAATGTCCGACCGGCGCGAACCCGGTTGACGAGCTTTCGCCAATGCTCTTCGGGCCATTGCCAGGGCTCGAGATTTGGGTCGGCGGCAGTCATCTCATCTCCTCCTGATCCGTTGGTCTTTTGGCGGAGAGGGGAAGTTGGTCGGAGCGGTGAGATTCGAACTCACGACCCTCAGCACCCCATGCTGATGCGCTACCAGGCTGCGCTACGCTCCGACTGAGGGCACACTTTACCGAGCAAAGAGATCATAGTCATCCGCGGAAAAGCGCGCAACCGGACCGGCCATCATTCGCCGCTTCGTACCGGACCCGCCCCGGCTGGTCATGCCTTGACAGCCGCCCGGCTCATGGACCTGATTTTGCGCTCGCTTGGGCCAGCCAAGCCATGATTTATCTGGTCCTTCAGGCTATGCGAGGCCCGAAAGACCAGGACGCGGCGCGGATTGATCGGGACTTCCTGACCAGTCTTGGGATTGCGGCCGATACGCTTGCCTTTCTGCCGGACCGCAAAGCTGCCGAATGATGAAATCTTGACCATATCGCCGCGTTCAAGGGCACCGGAAATTTCTGCAATAACCGATTCGACAAGTTCGGCAGACTCGTTGCGGGATAAGCCCACTACTTGGTAAACCGCTTCGCTCAATCTGGCACGAGTGATGGTTTCTCCGGTCATGAACTCCTCCCCTATTTCTTAGAAGGTTAGACCGACAGGAGAATCGCGTCAAATTCCAAAGAATTGATCGATCGAGAACATCCCTTACCAGCGCACCAGGCTCGCTCCCCAGCTGAGCCCGCCGCCAAGCGCCTCCATCAGGACCAAGTCCCCCGGCCTTATCCGTCCATCATCGACCGCAACCGCGAGGGCGAGCGGGATCGAAGCGGCGGAGGTGTTGGCGTGGCGCTCGATCGTCATGACGATCTTTTCCGCGGACAAGCCGAGCTTTCGTCCCATCCCGTCGATAATGCGGCTATTCGCCTGATGCGGGACCAGCCAGTCAATGTCGGTCGCGGCGAGATTGTTCGAGCGCAACGCCTCGTCGACCACCTCGCTTAGACGCTGGACTGCCTGCCGAAAGACCTCTCGCCCTTCCATCCGCAGATAGCCGGAGCTGCCGGTCGAAGAGGGTCCGCCATCGACATAGAGAATATCGTATTGCCGGCCGTCGGAATGCAGGTGGTTCGACAGCACGAAGCGGCTGCCGGGAGACGAAGCCGGCACCGCCTTGAGCACCAGGGCGCCCGCCCCATCGCCAAATAGGACGCAGGTTCCGCGATCCTCCCAATCGAGAATGCGGGAAAACGTCTCCGCGCCGATGACGAGGGCGGTTCGCGCCTGGCCGAGGCGCAACGCGTTGTCCGCAACCGCCAGGGCAAAGATGAAGCCCGCGCAAACCGCCTGAACATCAAAGGCGGCGCCCCGCGTCATTCCCAGTCGGGCCTGCACTTTCGCGGCAGTCGCCGGGAAAGTATTGTCGGGTGTCGCCGTCGCGACGACGAGAAGATCGAGATCGCTGCCTTTCATGCCGGCGCTGTCCAGCGCTCGGCTTGCCGCGCGATAGGCAAGGTCCGAAGTAAGCTCCCCTGGAGCCGCCACGCGACGCTCGCCAATTCCGGTGCGCTGCCGGATCCATTCGTCGGAGGTGTCCAGACGGCTCGCCAGCTCGCTATTGGTGACGATCCGCTCCGGCAGATAGCCACCGCATCCGGCGACCTGAGATCGCAGGTTCATCGCCACCCGCTTACAGCGCCGGCTCCGGAGCGGACGGCGCTGCGCTTACGCGCGCCAACTCGGTGCGGATCGCGTCGAGAGCACCATTTACTTTCATGTCGACGGCCACCCCGATCGCATTAGCAAAGCCGAACGCGTCGGTCGAGCCGTGGCTCTTGACTGCAATCCCGCCCAAGCCCAGGAAAATCGCACCATTGTAGCGGCGCGGGTCGCTGCGCATCCTGAGCTTTCGCAGCGCGTTGCGCGCGAACAAGTAGCCGATACGGGCCGATAGCGAATGGCGAAAGGCCGCCTCGAGAAACTCGCTGAAGAGCTTGCCCATACCCTCCGCCGTCTTGACTGCGACATTGCCGGTAAAGCCGTCGGTCACGACCACATCGACAGTCCCTGCGGCAATATCGTCACCTTCGATGAAACCGTGAAAATGGATCGGGGTTAACGTATCGCGCAGACGGGCGCTCGCCTTGCGAACGGAATCGTTTCCCTTCAGATCCTCGGAGCCGACATTGAGCAGACCGACCGACGGCTCGACGAGCCCGAGGACCGCTCGAGCGAAGACGTCGCCCATCAGCGCGAACTGGACAAGATTCTCGGCGTCGCATTCAACATTGGCCCCCAGATCCAGCATCACGCTTTCGCCGCGGCGCGTCGGAAAAAAAGAGGCAATCGCCGGCCGGTCGATCCCCGGCAGCGTCTTGAGCACAAATTTGGCGATCGCCATCAGCGCACCGGTGTTGCCGGCGGAAACCACGCCATCGGCGCGGCCCTCGGCGACGGCCTCAATCGCCAGCCACATGCTCGATTGCTTCGCGGTACGGAGCGCCAACGATGGTTTCGTATCGTCGGCCACGATTTCGCTCGTATGGTGCAGCGTTACGGATTTGCCGAGATGCGGGAGTTTCGCCAGCAACGGGCGAACCGCATTTTCCGCGCCGAACAGCAGAAAACGCACGTCGGGGTGCCGTTGCAAGGCGATCTCGGCACCCTTGACGACCATTCCCGGAGCATGATCGCCGCCCATTGCGTCGAGGGCGATCGTAATGTTTCCGTTCACCGTGCCAACCACCCGCCTAAGGCTTTTGGCCTCAGGCTGTTTCCGACCGGGTGGGGACTACCTCGCGTCCATCGTAATAGCCGCAGGATTCGCACAGGTGATGCGGCCGCTTGAGCTCGCCGCAATTGGGGCACTCCGCAAAAGCGGCCGCCTTTAGCACGTGATGTGAGCGACGCATATTGCGGCGCGACGGTGAGGTCTTCTTTTTGGGTACGGCCATCGGGATCTCGATGTTGTAAGCAACGGCGGTGCGGGGAAGGTGGGTAATTAGCCAAAAACAGGAGCGGCGGCAACAACCGTACAGCCGCCCGGCGAGACGCGCAGAGCGGCCTGTCGCCCATGCGGTGTGAGCCGCTCAACATTCGTCGCGCTTGCCAAGGCTGGCGAGTGCGGCAAAGGGCCCTTCGATCGCCTCGGCGGGAGCAGCATCCTCTACCGCGGCGTCGGGTTGCCGGGGAAATTCCGGCAGCGCTAGCGAAAGCTCCTGCGCGACCGCTTCGCCGATATCGATCGCGTCGCCGGTCAGCGGTTCTAAGGCCGGCTCGTCTTCACTCAGCACCATTTCCCGCTCCTCTGCACCGGCGGGGCCGTAGACCAGCGAGAACCGCCGAGAGAGAGCTCCGCGGACAGGGTCGAGGGTAACCACGCAGCATTGTTCAAATTCCGCCTCGAAGGCAGCCTCGAGGAGTATGGTGCCACAGCTTTGTCGCCGCAGCTCGACCTCGGCGACAAACCGGTCGAGCGACATCAGGTCAAAGCGCTGCGCAAGCTTTTCACGCTCTTGCCTGCTCGCCTCGATCTGCTGCCGAAATGACGCCGAACCCAGCCGCGCCAACGGAACAAGGCGGGAAAATTCCGGCACGGTATCAGGGGTCACGGTTCCGCAGCCGGGGATACGTTTGAGGGGAAATGAACATCTGCGGGAGTTCCAAAAATTATGCTGCCCGCCAGGAGCTCCGCCACGGGCTGCCTCTGCAATTCTTGCACAGCATTGCGGACATATGGGGTGATCAGCGCGGCAAACGATGCCGGTCCGTAGATCGTACCATAAAGATTACGCGCCAACACCGCGCCGAGCTGCGCATCGTCACCGGAGAGACCGCTCTCGTAGGCGCAGATTCGGCCAAAAAAGGCGCGGGCCATGCGTTTAACCTGTTTGCCGACGCTCAAATCCCCGGTGCCCATCTCGCGCAGCGCCCGGTCGAAATCGGCGAACATCCTGTCAAAAAAGGCTTGGCAAAGCCGATTCGCCAGCGGGCGCTCCGCCTTGAGCCGATGAAGATACAGAAAAGCGTGCAGGCAGATGAGCTCGAAGCGTCCGTCGAGTGTGTCGGGCACGCCGTAATCGGTGAAGAACACCGGTCGACGGGCCTGTTCGACCACGCGCCCATAAGCAAGCTCTGCAGCATCGCGAGCCAAACTGCGCCCCAAGAAAGAAATCAACACCTCCTGATGCCGTCAACGACGCCGTTGACTCCGCACGGCGCACGGCTAAACCTATTCACGTCGGAACTGGCGGGACTCCGTTTGACTTCAACAGACGGGAGATTTCGAAATCCCATGGCTGAATATAAAGCTGTCTCCTCGCGGCGTGTGTTGGCGTTATTGGGCCTTGTCTTCGGGGGGGGAGCGATGGCGAGCTGCTCTCCCTCCATCGAGCAGCGGGGTCATCTGCCCACCGCCGAAAAGATCGCTGAAATCCGCGCCGGCAGCACGACCAAAGACGAGGTCACCAAAATTTTGGGAACGCCCTCGAGCGTCAGCGTCTTCAACAACGACAAGTCCTGGTACTACATAAGCCGTCGAACCGCGCAAACCGCCTTTTTTCAACCCGACGTCCTCGATCAGCAAGTCTATATCGTCAGTTTTGACGACCAAGACGTCGTCAGAGCGGTCGATCACAGGGTGTTGGAGGACGGAAAGGAAATCACGCCCGTAGCCCGGGCCACACCGGCGCCCGGCCGAGAGCTATCCTTTCTAGAGCAGGTGATCGGCAATCTCGGGAAGTTCAACAGTGCTGGCGGAGCGAGCAGCAGCGGCGGCGGTGGTCGAGGCCCTGGTCCGAACCCACAAGATAATCGCTGATCGCGAGCCGGCTCAGCCGGCCCACTTCGCCAGGATCGCGAGCAGCAGCAGCGCGACGATGTTGGTAATCTTGATCATCGGGTTGACCGCGGGTCCGGCAGTATCCTTGTAGGGATCACCGACGGTATCCCCGGTCACCGCGGCCTTGTGAGGCTCGGATCCCTTGCCTCCGTGGTGGCCCTCCTCGATGTATTTCTTGGCATTGTCCCAGGCGCCACCCCCCGAAGTCATCGAAATCGCAACAAAGATCCCGGTCACGATCGTGCCCAGCAGCATCGCTCCGAGGGCGCCGAAGGCGGCCGCGCGTCCGGCAATCAGGGAGATGACGATATAAAGCGCGATCGGCGCCAATACCGGGAGCAAGGACGGCACGATCATCTCGCGGATCGCCGCGCGGGTCAGCATATCGACAGCCAAGCCGTAGTCAGGTTTGGCTTTGCCCTGCATGATGCCCGGAATTTCACGGAACTGCCGCCGCACCTCGACAACGACCGAACTGGCCGCTCTGCCGACCGCCGTCATGCCGAGCGAAGCGAACAAATAGGGCAGCAGACCCCCGATGAAGAGGCCAATCACAACGTAAGGGTCCTGCAGGCCGAAATAGACATCGAGGTTGGGAAAATAGTGCTTGAGATCCTCGGTGTAAGCGGCAAACAGGACGAGCGAGGCAAGCCCGGCCGAACCGATCGCGTATCCTTTGGTCACGGCCTTTGTCGTGTTCCCTACCGCGTCGAGAGCGTCGGTCGTGCGTCGCACCTCGCTCGGCAGATCGGCCATCTCGGCGATACCGCCGGCATTATCCGTGACCGGGCCGTAGGCATCGAGAGCGACGATCATTCCCGCAAGGGCAAGCATTGTGGTTGCGGCGATGGCGATCCCGAACAGACCGGCGATCAGGTAAGAGATGATGATGCCAAAACAGATCACGACGACCGGAAGCGCCGTCGCCTCCATCGACACCGCCAGACCTTGGATCACATTGGTGCCATGTCCGGTAACCGAGCTTCGCGCGATGCTGCGCACCGGCCGATAGTTTGTCGCCGTGTAGTATTCCGTGATCCAAACGATAAAGCCGGTGACAGCGAGCCCGACGATCGCGCACAGCCACAAGCCGAAACCAGTGACTGAGGCGCCTGTCGCCATCGGCACCGGCGCAGACAGGCCGAAGAGCCAGTAGACCACCAGCGCGATCGCGATGACGGACAGAATTCCGGTGGCGACGAGCCCCTTGTAGAGCGCTTTCATGATGCCGTTATCGCGGCCGAGCCGGACAAAAAAAGTGCCGACCACGGAAGTCAGAATGCATACCGCGCCAATCGCCAGCGGCAGCATCAACATCTGGTCGCGCCATGGCGGTGTGAAGAAAATAGCGGCGAGCAACATCGTTGCCACGATCGTCACCGCATAGGTTTCGAACAGGTCGGCGGCCATGCCGGCGCAATCGCCGACATTGTCGCCGACGTTATCGGCGATCACCGCCGGGTTGCGGGGATCGTCTTCGGGTATCCCCGCCTCGACTTTGCCGACGAGATCAGCGCCGACATCGGCGCCCTTTGTGAAGATGCCGCCCCCGAGGCGGGCAAAAATCGATATCAGCGACGCGCCGAAGCTCAGCGCAATCATCGCCTCCAACACCGGACGAAGATCGTCGCCCGGGAGGGTCCCGCGCAGGATGAAATAATATCCCCCGACCCCCAAAAGGCCAAGCCCGACAACCAGCAGCCCGGTAACGGCTCCGGCCTTGAACGCAATTGCCAACCCAGCTTCGAGGCCGCTGCGCGCCGCCTGAGCGGTCCTCACATTGGCGCGCACTGAAACATTCATTCCGACGTAGCCGGCTGCCGCCGACAGAACCGCGCCGATCACATACCCAATCGCGACACGCAGCCCGAGCGTCACACCGAGCACAATGAGAACAACCACTCCGACGATTGCGATAGTGCGGTATTGGCGATTTAGATAGGCGCGTGCACCAACCTGAACGGCGCCGGAGATCTCTTGCATCCGCGCCGTTCCGGCATTGGCGGTCAAGACTTGGCGACTAGTGAACCAGCCGTAGACCAGCGCCAGCACGCCGCAGGCAATTACCAGGAAATATCCCGAAGACATCCAAGCAGTCCCCAAAATAAAACGCCTGTCCGCAGTTCTCGGCGCAGCGGATACAGGCCGGGCGGCGCGGAACATGCCAGAAGGGTGACGGGCAAGCAACCGTACTGTGTCATCGCTACAACTGGTTTTGACGATCAGAAATGGCGGTATCCGGTGGTGTTCAACGGCAGCGACGCACCAGTGCCGTCGACGAGACGGATGCCCGTGCCAGGTCGGATCTCGCCGATCATCGTGATCGGAACGCCGAGGCCGGAGGAGAGCGCGATAACTTTGCCGGCATCCTCGGCGGCGGCCGCAAACATCAGCTCGTAATCGTCCCCACCAGTTGCAAGCAACGGGCGAATTCCGGGATTCGGATCGACGATCGCGCGAGCGGCGAGCGACAGCGGCAGCAGATCGAGTTCGATACGCGCGGCGACGTCCGAACTCTCGCAGATATGGCCAAGATCGGCGACGAGACCGTCCGAGACATCGATCATCGCATGCGCGATGCCGCGCAGGCGCGGCCCGAGCTCGGTACGCGGCTCCGGAACGCGGAAGCGACCGACGAGGTAATCGCGGTGATCGGCCGCGAGATCCGCGAAATCGCCGCGCAACAACCGCAGGCCGAGAAACGGATCTCCGATCGTTCCGGAGACCCAGATATGATCGCCAGGCCTTGCCCCACTGCGCCGCACCTCGGTTCCCGCCGCGACGGCGCCGATTGCTGTCAGCGAGAGAACGGCGGGCCCCTTCGTGCTCACCGAGTCGCCGCCCAGAAGCTCGATCCCGAAGCGTTTCTGGTCTTCACCCAGGCCCCGAGAGAATTCCGCAAGCCATCCCGCGCCGAGCTCCGGCGGCAGCGCCGTCGTCAGCAGATAATACAGAGGCCGCGCGCCCATTGCCGCAAGGTCCGACAAATTGACCCGCAGCAGTTTGCGCGCAACCATCTCCGGGGGGTCTTCAGGCAGGTAGTGGACACCGGCAACGATCGCATCCGCCGTCACGACGAGGGACTGGCCCGCCTCGCAATTTACGAGCGCGGCATCATCCCGAAGGCCGAGCCCTCCGGGTCCCGCAAGCGGTGCGAAAAATCGTCGGATCCGCTCAAATTCGCCGGGCTCATCGGCAGCCATGACGCTACATTTCCGAGGCCCGCAGGCTGCGTCCGAGCCGATCGAGAACGCCGTTTGCCAACCCCGGCTCCTTGCCGGTGAAGAATGCGTATGCGACGGCGGTGTATTCACTGATCGAGACCCGCGGCGGGACGTCCGGCCGATGCATCAGTTCGTAGGCTCCAGCGCGCAGAATTGCGCGAAGGACCGCGTCAAGCCTCATCAGCGGCCACTCCTCGGTGAGCACCGAAGAAATAGTCGTGTCGAGGGTCTCCCGATCCGTCGTCACGCCGCGAACCAGATCGGAAAACAGCGCGGGGTCGGCCTCTCCATACCGATCGCCGTCGATCTCATGGCCAAAGCGATGTCGGACAAATTCGCGCACGACCGATTCCGCATCGGCCTCCGGGTTAAGCTCTAGCTGGTACAACGCCTGCACGGCGGTGAGCCGCGCGACGCTGCGTCGGCGGCTGCCGCCTCGCGAGCCGCCCGCTTGAGCTTCGCGCGTATCCGGTTGCTCACCGGGTGGCTGCGGCCCGGTTTTTATGATCATTCTCCTCCCCGGCGAGGCGGCGCTTCAGATCGACCAAGGCCAAGCAGGCGCGCACCGCTTCGCCACCTTTGTCTCTGCGCTCGGCCGGGGCGCGGGCAAGCGCCTGCGCCTCGTTCTCTACGGTCAGGATCCCATAGCCTATCGCAAGGCCGTCACGTATCGCCAGATCCTGCAAGCCGCGCGCACTCTCTGCACAGATGTGATCGTAGTGGCTCGTCTCCCCTCTTATCACGCAGCCGAGCGCGACAAAGCCCTCATATCTCTTGGTCGCTCTGGCGACCAAGCCGATCGCAGCCGGGATCTCAAAAGCGCCCGGCACCGAGATGACCTCATGTGTGGCTCCGGCCGCCGCAAGCGCGCGCTCCGCGCCCTCGCGCAGCTGGCCGGCGATATGCGCGTAATAAGGCGCCTCGACGATGAGGATATGGGGTGGTCGGTTCATGGCACTCCAACTCCGCGCGAGCCGAGCAGCCTCGCGACATAGCGAGCGATCAGGTCGATTTCGAGATTTATGCGCTGTCCGGGAACAGCCGCGCCAAAACTGGTGCAAGCCAGGGTGTGAGGGATGATGTTTACACCGAAGCCGGCCGGCGAAACCTCATTCACCGTGAGGCTCACGCCATCGACTGCGACCGATCCCTTCGGGGCGATGAAAGGGGCCAGCTCCCTTGGAATTTCGAACACAAAACGGACCGATTCGGCGTCCGGACGCCGCTCGACGATGCGTCCGACTGCGTCGACATGACCGGCAACGAGGTGGCCTCCCAGCTCGTCACCAGCTCGCAGCGACCTTTCGAGATTGACCGGTGTTCCTTCTACCCATTCACCGATTGTCGTGCACGCCACGGTCTCGGCCGACGCCTGGACCGTAAATTCGCCCGGCGCGACCCTGATCACGGTAAGGCACACCCCAGAACAGGCGATCGAGGCTCCAATCGGTATCGACGCAGTATCGAATGCCGTTGCGACTGTCAGCTCGACGAGTCCGCCGCGATGCAGTCGCCGCACCCGGCCGAGATCCGTGACGATGCCGGTGAACATGCGGGTAAGCTACGGTGCCGTCATCCGATTTGCTAGGCCTTCTGGACGCCGGGCAGAAATGACGTCGCGCGGGCAGCTGTTCGCCTAAGGAGAAACCGGAGAGAGCGTAATGAAAACCAGCTTCGGAAAGGAACTCCCCACCGCTTTGCTGGCCGGCATGTTGCCGCTGGCTTCGGGTACGGCGGAAGAAATTAAAGGCGGCAGATAGCAATTCACCACCGAGATGCGGATGCCTGCGGTGGCGTCGCCATCGCCCGCCGCTCCAGCAAGTCAGAGCGGCGGTCGGGAGATGACGCACAGCGCCTGCATCGACGCCAACAATCCGGTGCCGGCAGCGCCTCGACAAGGCGACGTTGTGTGCAATGTCGACAAGGTCCAGCGCAATGGTGGCGTTGTCACCTGGTCGATGACTTGCAGCTCGCCGCAAGGCCCGATCCATTCTGCAGGGACGGCGCGCTACTCCGGCGACACGATGGAAGCGACGCTCACGGCGCGCATTCCCGGTCCGAATGGACAGCCGATTGATGCTCCGGGGCGGACAACCGGGCGCTATCTCGGACCCTGTAATGCAAGATAGCGTCGAGCTGGGCCCTCGGAACCTCGCCTGCGATGGAAATAGCGCTCCCGTTGGGGGAAGCATCCCCGATGCAACCCCTCCTACCCGCGCCCTAGTTACGGAACCTGGCCGCCAAGTACGGCGTTTTCGAAGTAGCCCGCCCACGCAAACCAGTAGGCGACATGGCCTGGAAGACGGGGCAGGTTCTCACCACTCGGCCCGATCAGTACGCTCTCGGTCACGCGCCATCGCACATCGCCGACGACTACTTCGTCAGGCGATGCGCCGCGCACAAAGCGGCGGCCGCTCGACTCGTAGGCGCGCGCGCCGCGCCCGGACGGGTCGCCAATCAAGACGACATCCTTGAAACCGACATGGTCGTTGATCACCGCACCATCAGCGAAGACGCTGAGGGGCCAAGCCTTGACACCGCCCGGCACGCGCAGGCCGAAAATGAGGTCCTTCTGTCGCAATCGCCGATCCTTGACCAGCGCCGGGAACATCAGCTCCGGGCTCGCGAAATAGTCGCGATAGGCGACACCCGGGCCATAGTCTCTCTGAAAACCGGTGTCTCGGGACAAGACGCGCGTGTCCGGGTGGC
>Ga0081540_1003961_pt1 | contig 11505 bp, 8 predicted proteins | sample TabmetS2T1R1_FD_71024 | JGI IMG/M metagenome (GOLD analysis project Ga0081540, IMG submission 71024) | Tabebuia heterophylla rhizosphere microbial communities from the University of Puerto Rico - S2T1R1 | ecosystem: Host-associated > Plants > Roots > Rhizosphere ...
CGCCGAGCCGCATGGTGCCGCCGAGATCGCCGGCCCGCGATCGCTTCTCCAGTTCGTTGCCGCGCAGCCATTCCGTCATCAGGCCGACCAGCGGCTCCGGCGTCGGGCCGAACTCGGTGGAATTGGCCTGTTCGATACCGACCAGATTGCGCGCGGCCTCGATCACCGCCATCTGCATGCCGAAGCAGATCCCGAAATACGGCACATCGCGCTCGCGCGCGAATTGCGCCGCCCGGATTTTTCCTTCGGCGCCACGCTGGCCGAAGCCACCCGGCACCAGGATGCCGTTGACGTGCTCCAGGAACGGCGTCGGGTCCTCGTTCTCGAACACCTCGCTCTCGATCCAGTCGAGATTGACCTTCACCTTGTTGGCGATGCCGCCATGGGAGAGCGCCTCGATCAGCGACTTATAGGCGTCCTTCATCCCGGTATATTTGCCGACGATCGCAATCGTCACCGCGCCCTCGGGGTTGCGGATGCGCTCGTTGATGACATTCCAGCTTTGCAGCGCCGGCGGAATCTTCGGCGCGATCCCGAACGCGGCCAGCACCTCGTCGTCGAGGCCGGCGGCGTGGTAGGCCGCGGGCACGGCATAGATGTTGTCGACGTCGCGCGCCTCGATCACGGCGCTTTCGCGCACATTGCAGAACAGCCCGAGCTTGCGCCGCTCTTCCTTCGGGATCTCGCGGTCGGTGCGGCAGAGCAGGATATCCGGCTGGATGCCGATCGAGCGCAACTCCTTCACCGAGTGCTGAGTCGGTTTTGTCTTGAGTTCGCCGGCGCTTGGAATGTAGGGCAAAAGCGTCAGATGAATGTAGACCGCATGATCGCGCGGCAATTCATTCTTGAGCTGGCGGATCGCCTCGAAGAACGGCAGGCCCTCGATGTCGCCCACCGTGCCGCCGATCTCGACCAGGACGAAATCATAGCCGTCGTTGCCGTCGAGCACGAATTCCTTGATCGCGTTGGTGACGTGCGGGACCACCTGGATGGTGGCGCCGAGATAATCGCCGCGGCGTTCCTTGGAGATGATGTCCTGGTAGATGCGCCCGGTGGTGATGTTGTCGGCCTTGGTCGCCGGGCGCCCGGTGAAGCGCTCGTAGTGGCCGAGATCGAGATCGGTCTCGGCGCCGTCATCGGTCACGAACACTTCGCCGTGCTGGTACGGCGACATCGTTCCGGGATCGAGGTTGAGATAGGGATCGAGCTTGCGGAGGCGGACCTTGTAGCCCCGGGCCTGCAGCAACGCGCCGAGCGCTGCCGATGCCAGACCCTTTCCGAGCGAGGAGACCACGCCGCCGGTGATGAATATGTACCGCGCCATGGGGCCTAACCTTTATCTCCACGAGGGCGATTCGCCAAAATGATTCGTGTTGTCCCGGCAAACATGATGCCGGGCTGTGAGTGACTTGAATTTTACTGCTTAGTCAGGGCGTTAATGGGGGTTCCTGACGCAGGATGCCAGCCCTTCACCCCGCATGGCCACCCCGCATTATTGCGAGCGTGGCGCCTGCGGACCGGCGGGGGGCTGCGGCTGGCCCTGCTGCTCGTCGGCCTTCTTCAGGGAATCCAGGATACCGCCTGAGGTCGGAGGCGTGATCGGCGCTCCGCCCGCCGGCTGCGTTTGCGCCGGCGCCCCGGTGCCGATGATCGAGGAGGGCTGGCGGTCCAGACCGGCGTGCCAGGAGAGGAACAGGCTGGTCAGAAAGAACAGCGCCGCCAGGACCGACGTGGTCCGCGTCAGCAGGTTGGCCGTGCCGCGGCTCGACATGAAGCCCGCGCCTCCACCCATGCCAAGGCCGCCGCCCTCGGATTTCTGCAGCAGCACGGCCCCGATCATCACGGCGACGATCATGAGATGGATGACGATGACGACAGTCTGCATAGTGACCTTCCGTCGCAAGCCTAGAAACGCCGGGTTCCGGCGGCTCGCGTGCTATCAGCGGGTTTTCCTGAAGTTGCGCGGTGTTACACGATCGGGACCGGCAACGCCACCCTAATAACCGCCGCAATTGAGCTAGGGAGCGCCCGCTGCGATCGCAAGGAAATCGGCCGCCTTCAGGCTGGCACCGCCGACCAGCGCTCCGTTGACGTTGGCCACGCCGAGCAGCTCGGCCGCATTCGAGGGTTTTACCGAGCCACCGTAGAGAATGCGGGTATTTACGCCCTCCCCTCTGAACCGATCCGTCAGGACATCCCGGATAAACCGATGAACTTGCTCGACATCCTGCACCGTCGGGGTCAGCCCGGTGCCGATCGCCCAGACCGGCTCGTAGGCGACCACGAGGTTGGCCGCGGTTGAAGCGTCGGGCAACGACCCCTTGAGCTGGGTGCCGCAGACATCGAGCGCCTGCCCGGCGTCGCGCTGCTCGCGCGTCTCGCCGATGCAGACGATTGCGGTGAGGCCTGCGCGCCAGGCGGCTTCCGCCTTCTGGCGGATCAGCGCATCGGTCTCGCCATGGTCGGCACGGCGCTCGGAATGGCCAACGATGATGGCACTGGCGCCGGCATCCGCCAGCATTTCGGCCGAGATGTCGCCGGTATGGGCCCCTGACGCCTTGGGATGGCAATCCTGGGCGCCGACCGCGACCTTCGAGCCACGGGCCTTGTCGGCGAAGGCGGCAATCAGGGTCGCTGGCGGGCAGACCAGGAGATCGGCGTTGCCGGACAGAGTCCCGGCGCCTGCGAGCATGGCGTCGAATTCGCCGATGGAGGCTTTCAGGCCGTTCATTTTCCAGTTGCCGGCGATCAGCGGCCGGATGGCGTCGGTCATGGCAGGATTCCCGAGAAATGGCAGTGCGCCAGCGCTAGCAGAGGCCGGCCGTCACTTCCAGACCCGCCGGTCCACCGCTACAAATCGCCGCTTGCCCAAGGTTGCGAGGGCGCGGCTGCCACTTTATGATGCGTTCCCAACTCGGTGACGCGCTTCAAGGAATCCGCCCGTCGGATTATCCCGGGGCACGACCCGGTTCCCCTCCTTTTCAGACAAGTTGGACCTATGCTTCGAGGAATTCGGACAGCCTCATCAAACTGGCTCGGCAAGATTGTCATGGCCGTGGTGATGGGCGTTTTGATTGTCAGTTTCGGAATCTGGGGCATTGCCGACATCTTCAGGGGGTTCGGCCAGTCGACGCTCGCCAAGGTTGGCAGCACCGAGATCTCGACGGAGCAATTCCGCCAGATCTATACCGACCGGCTGCAGCAGATAGGCCGCCAGTATGGTCGTCCGCTGACGCCTGACCAGGCGCGCGCGTTCGGCTTCGACCGGCAGGTGCTGCAGCAGACGATCGCGGAAGCGGCCCTCGACGAGGAGGCCCGGCGGATGCGGCTCGGCCAGTCCCAGGACGAGACGATGCGCGCGATCTACAACGATCCGAACTTCAAGGGGCTGAACGGCCAGTTCGACCCGCAGCGCTTCCAGTCCGTGATCCGCCAGTTCGGCTACAGTGAGCAGCGCTATCTCGCCGAGCAGCGCCGCGTCGGTCTCCGCCGCCAGATCGCCGGCACGATCGGCGCCGGCATCGAGCCGCCGAAAACATTGATCGAGGCGCTGGTGCGCTACCAGAACGAGCAGCGCTCGATCGAGTACATCAAGCTCGATGCGGCGCAGGCCGGCACCATCGACCCGCCCTCGCCCGAGGCGCTCGCCGCCTATTTCGAGGATCACAAGGCCCAGTTCCGCGCACCCGAATACCGCAAGATCGCGTTCGTGGTCGTGACGCCCGAGGACATCGGCAAGTGGACCGAAGTCTCCGACGAGGATGCGAAGAAGATCTTCGAGCAGCGCCGCAACCAGCTCGGCACGCCGGAGAAGCGCGAGGTATCGCAGATCGTGTTTCCGAGCATGGAAGAGGCCAACGCCGCACGTGCGCGGCTGACCTCGGCCAGCTCGTTCGACGACCTCGCCAAGGAACGCAACCTCAATCTGTCCGACGTCGATCTCGGCATGGTCGCGAAGTCGGCGATCCTCGATCCGGCGGTGGCGGATGCGGCTTTCTCCCTGCCCTCGGGCGAGGTCAGCCAGCCGGTGCAGGGCCGCTTCGGCGTGGCGCTGGTCAAGGTCGGCAAGATCGAGCCGGGCACCACGCCGACCTATGAGAGCATGGCCGGCGAGATCAAGAAGCAGATCGCAGCCGAGCGCGCCCGCGAGAAGGTCGCCGATCTCCACAACAAGATGGAAGACGAGCGCGGCGGCGGCGCCAACCTCGCCGAGGCAGCGCAGAAGCTCGGGCTTGCCGCCGTCACCATCGACGCCGTCGACCGTTCGGGGCGCACGCCGAACGGCCAGCCCGTGGCCAACATTCCGACCGGGCTCGACGTGGTCTCGCAGGCCTTTGGCAGCGATGTCGGCGTCGACAACGAGCCGATCCAGTTCCGCGGCGGCTATGTCTGGTACGACGTGCTCGGCGTGACGCCGTCGCGCGAGCGCAGCCTCGACGAGGTGCGCGACCAGGTCGAGGCGAAATGGCGCGAAGACCAGATCGCGACCAAGCTGCGCGAGAAGGCGACCGAGATCGTCAAGAAGGTCGAGGCCGGCGGCAAGCTCGCCGAGGAGGCCTCCGCGCTCGGCGTCAAGCTCGAGACCGCAGACAAATTCCGCCGCGATGCCGCGCTGCCGGGCATGCCCGAGAGCGTGGTCTCGGCTGCCTTCCGCACCGCCAAGGATGGCGTCGGCCAGGCCACCGGCACCGGCAGCGAGCGCATCATCTTCCGTGTCACCGACATTATCGTGCCGCCGGTCGATCTCGCTTCCGACGAGGTGAAGAAGCTGAAGGAAGCGCTGCAGCGCGGGTTGACCGACGAGCAGGTCGCGCAATACGTCAACAAGATCGAAAACGACATCGGAACCACAATCAATCAGGCCGCCTTCGCACAGGTGACGGGCGCTAATAACAACTGAGTCAGCTCGCGATGGACGACCTGAAATCGATAATTGGAAAAGTCGCCACCGGCGCAACCTTGTCGCGTGACGAAGCGGCCAGTGCTTTCGACAGCATGATGTCGGGCGAAGCCACGCCCTCGCAGATGGGCGGCCTGCTGATGGCGCTGCGGGTGCGCGGCGAGACGGTCGATGAGATCACGGGCGCGGTGTCGGCGATGCGCGGCAAGATGCTGCGCGTGACGGCGCCTGCCGAGGCGGTCGACGTCGTCGGCACCGGCGGCGACGGCTCTGGCTCGGTGAACGTGTCGACCTGCGCCTCGTTCATCGTCGCCGGCGCGGGCGTGCCGGTCGCAAAACACGGCAACCGCGCGCTGTCGTCGCGCTCGGGAGCCGCCGACGTGCTGGCCTCGCTCGGGGTGAAGATCGACCTCACGCCGGCCCAGGTCGGCCGCTGCGTCCAGGAGACCGGGATCGGCTTCATGTTCGCCCCCGCCCATCACCCGGCCATGAAGAATGTCGGCCCGACCCGGGTCGAGCTTGCGACCCGCACCATCTTCAACCTGCTCGGGCCCCTCTCCAATCCCGCCGGCGTGAAGCGGCAGATGGTCGGGGTGTTCTCGCGGCAATGGGTGCAGCCCTTGGCGCAGGTCCTGAAGAACCTCGGCTCGGAAGCAGCATGGGTGGTGCACGGTTCCGACGGGCTCGACGAGATCACCCTGACCGGCCCGACCTTCGTCGCGGCGCTGGAAGGCGGCGAGATCAGGACCTTTGAAGTGACGCCGGACGATGCCGGCCTTGGCCGCGCCGGCGGCGAGGCGCTCAAGGGCGGCGATGCCGATGCCAATGCGATCGCGCTGCTCAGCGTGCTCAACGGCAAGCCGAGCGCCTATCGCGACGTCGCGCTGCTCAATGCCGCCGCGGCGCTGATCGTCGCCGGTCGTGCCAAAGATTTGAAGGAAGGCGTCGCGCTGGGGACCCATTCATTGGATAGCGGTGCTGCCGCCGCGAGACTTAAGCACCTGATCGCGGTTTCCAACAGCTAGAGCGTGATCCGGAAAAGTGGGAACCGGTTTTCCGAGAAGATCATGCTCAAAACAATGAGAGCGTGATCCGGATCATGCTCACACAGAGACGGTAGGGTCCGCGATGTCCGATATCCTGAAGAAGATCGAAGCCTACAAGCGCGAGGAGATCGCCGCCGCCAAGCGCGCGCATCCGCTTTCCGAGATCGAGGCGCGCGCCAGGGCGGCCACCCCGCCGCGCGGCTTCGTGCGCGCCATCAAGGAGAAGCACCGCGATGGCGATTACGCGCTGATCGCCGAGATCAAGAAGGCCTCGCCGTCGAAGGGGCTGATCCGCGCCGATTTCGATCCGCCTGCGCTGGCCAAGGCCTATGAGGCCGGCGGCGCGGCCTGCCTATCGGTGCTGACGGATACGCCCTCGTTCCAGGGCCATATCGACTTCATGGTCGCGGCGCGCGCGGCCACCAGCCTGCCGGTGCTGCGCAAGGATTTCATGTTCGACACCTATCAGGTGTTCGAGGCCCGCGCCCATGGCGCCGACTGCATCCTGATCATCATGGCCGCGCTCGATGACGCCGCCGCCAAGGACATCGAGAACGCCGCGATTGCGCTTCGGATGGACGTGCTGATCGAAATCCACGACCGCGCCGAGCTCGACCGCGCCCTGAAGCTCCGCTCGCCGATGATCGGCGTCAACAACCGCAATCTCCGCACCTTCGAGACCACGCTTGCGACCAGCGAGGCACTGGCGCCGCTGATCCCGAAGGAGCGGCTGATGGTCGGCGAAAGCGGCATCTTCACGCCGCACGATCTGGCCAGGCTCGAACGCGTGGGCATGTCGACCTTCCTGGTCGGCGAAAGCCTGATGCGCCAGGCCGACGTAACAGCGGCAACCCGCACGCTGCTGGCGCGCCAGGCCGCGCCGCGCGCCACCGGAACGCGCTAGAGCGATGGCGGAGAAGTCGAAGGGCGGTCCCGCCCTCACCCATATCGATGCCGGCGGCGAGGCACGGATGGTCGACGTCTCCGCCAAGCCCGCGACGGAACGCACCGCGGTCGCCGAGGGCCGCGTCGTCATGAGCAAGGCGACGCTCGAGTTGATCGTCTCGGGCAACGCCAAGAAGGGCGACGTGCTCGGCACCGCGCGCATCGCCGGCATCATGGCGGCGAAGCGCACCTCGGAGCTGATCCCGCTCTGCCATCCGCTCGCACTGTCGAAGGTCACCGTCGACATCGAGCCCGACACGAAGCTGCCCGGCTGCCTCGTCCGCGCCAGCGTGAAGGTGACGGGACCGACCGGCGTCGAGATGGAGGCGCTCACGGCCGTGTCGGTCGCCTGCCTCACCATCTACGACATGATCAAGGCGGTCGAGCGCGGCGTGCGCATCGAGGGCATCCATCTCGTCGAGAAGCTCGGCGGCAAGTCGGGCCATTACCGGGCCTAGAGCTATTTCAGCGACGAGCTGATCGATCCGAATTTTGCGCTGAGCTTGCTGCCCATCCCGTTGATGACGGTGATGATCGCAAGCGCGATGCCGGCGGCGATCAGGCCGTATTCGATGGCGGTCGCCCCGGATTCGTCGGCAATGAAGTTCTTCAAGACGTTTTTCACGATCGCATCCTCTCTGTCTCGTTCGCAGGGCTTTTCGCAAATCACGTGCCAAAGTCGTCATGAGCATCGCCAGCAGCTTAGATGGTTAAGCCTTGGTTGATCGCGGCCCGTGCGGCAGAAATTGACCGGCATCGCCGGTGCGTCCGGCAATTCCTGCATCGGCGGTCTCGCGCACAGATCGATTGCTTTTGCGCGCGTTCCTTCATGTCGCATTAACCAGCCTTCCTAACTTCGCCTCCACATCGTTCCCGTAAACCAACGGATGTTTTCGGGCTCAAGAATTGACCCTGACGTGTGCACGGCAATGATCCAGCATGATGACGAGATTTGGCAGCCGCCTTTTTGACCAGGCCTTCGTGCGCAGCGGACCGATCCGCTGGCTGGTGGTGGGCGGCACGCTGTTGATCGCGGCGATCGCCGTCGGCGCGACGCTGATGGCGCAGAATTTCCGCGAGCGCGCGCTGCGCAACGCCGGCCGCGAGCTGGAAAACACCGCACTGCTGCTCGCCCACCATTTCGATCAGCAGCTGCAGGATTTCGCGGTCATCCAGAAGGATTTCGTCGGTCACGTCGGCGCGACCGGAATCACCACCGCGGAGGACTATCGCAATCGCCTGTCCGGTCAGGACGTCCACCGCATGCTGCGCTCGAAGATCGAGGCCCTGCCCTACATCGGCGGCGTCAACATCATCGATGCCGACGGCAACTTGATCAATTCGTCGACGGCCTGGCCAGCCCCGAAAGTGAACGTCGCCGACCGCGCCTACTTCCGCACCTTCAAATACGACCCGTATTCGCCTGATGTCCTGATCGAGCCGCTGCACAGCCGCGTCTCCGGCGCCTGGACCATCCTGATCGTCCGCAGGATCGTGGGACCGAACGGCGAGTTCATGGGCGTGGTCGGACGCGGCATCGAGCCCGCCAATTTCGAGAAGTTCTTCGCCTCCGTTGTGCTCGGCGACGGCGCCACGATCTCGATGCTGCACCGGGACGGCACGCTGCTCGCCCGCTATCCCCATTCCAGCGAGCTGATGGGGCGGAATTTCAAGACCGGCTCGTTCGAGCAGCAGAGGATTTTCAGCCTCGATCATTTCGCCGGCCACTTCATGAGCCCGGTCGACGGCGAGGATCGGCTGGCTTCGGCGCGGGCCCTGCCCCACTTCCCGATCCTGATCATGGCAACCACGACGCGCGCGGCGGCCCTGACCGACTGGCGCGAGCAGATCGGCATCCTGATCTCGGTCGCCGGCGCCTCCGCGCTCGCCATCGCCGGCGTTCTGATCGCCATCGTGCGCAAGCTGCTGGAGCAGCATCGCGCCTCCCGCGAGCTGCTGACGCTGGAGAAGCAGCGTCTCGACCGCGCCATCAACAACATGAGTCAGGGCTTGCTGCTGTTCGACGCCGAGCGGCGGCTCGTGGTCTGCAACCAGCGCTACATCGAGATGTACGGACTGTCGTCGGACGTGGTGAAGCCCGGCTCCAGCTTCCACGACATCATCGCCCATCGCAAGGCGACCGGCTCCTTCACCGGCAACGTCCAGGACTATGTCGCGCGCGTGCTGCGCGACATCCATGTCCGCAACTCCATGGTGGTCGACACCGCCGACGGCCGCTCGATCCACGTTCTCAACGAACCGCTCGCCGACGGCGGCTGGGTGGTGACGCACGAGGACATCACCGAGCGCCGGCGCATCGAGGAACGCATCACCCATCTCGCCCATTACGACGCGCTCACTGACCTGCCCAACCGCGCCATGTTCCACGAGCATCTGCGCACGGAGCTGGCTGGCGTCTCAGCCGGCGAACAGGTCGCGGTGCACTACATCGACATCGACGAGTTCAAGGGCGTCAACGACGCGCTCGGCCATCTCGTCGGCGACGAGCTGCTGAAGTCGGTGGCGGCGAGCCTGAGCCGGTGCATCGGCCCCGCGGATTTCGTGGCGCGGCTCGGCGGCGACGAATTCGCCATCGTGCAGAGCGCCGTGACCTCGCCGGACCAGGTCAACGAGCTCGTCGCGCGGGTCTTCCAGGCCATCCGCGCCCCGTTCGACTGCATGGGCCATCATCTCACCACCGATGCCAGCATCGGCATTGCGCTCGCACCGGAGCACGGCACCCTGCTCGACCAGATCCTCAAGAACGCGGATATGGCGATGTATGCGGCCAAATCCGCCGGACGCCGCACCTATCGCTTCTTCGAGCCGGAGATGGACGCCAAGGTACACGAGCGGCGGCAGCTCGAGATCGACCTGCGCCACGCCATCGCTCATGGCGGCCTCGAGGTCTATTATCAGCCCTGCCTCGGCCTGAAGGACGACCGCATCACCGGCTGCGAGGCGCTGGTGCGCTGGCGCCATCCCGAGCGCGGCATGGTCTCGCCGGCCGAGTTCATCCCGATCGCCGAGGATACCGGCCTGATCAACGAGATCGGCGAATGGGTGCTGGCGACCGCCTGCCGGGATGCAGCGAGCTGGCCCGACGACATCCGCCTCGCCGTCAACGTCTCGCCGGTGCAGTTCAAGAGCGGCACGCTGGCGCTGAAGATCATGGCGGCGCTCGCCGCCTCCAATCTGCCGGCGAGCCGGCTCGAGCTCGAGATCACCGAGGCGGTGCTGATCCGCGACGACGATGCGGCGCTCGCGATCCTGCACCAGCTGCGCGCCATCGGCGTGCGCATCGCGCTCGACGATTTCGGCACCGGCTACTCGTCGCTGAGCTATCTGCACCGCTTCCCGTTCGACAAGATCAAGATCGACCGCTGCTTCGTCAAGGACATCGCCGGTCCCGACGGCTCCGCCAGCATCGTGCAGGCCGTCGTCAATCTGGCTGCCGCCCGCCGCATGGCCACCACGGCCGAGGGCGTCGAGACCGAGGAGCAGCAGCGCCTGCTCCGCGCGCTCGGCTGCTCGGAGATGCAGGGCTATCTGTTCAGCGCCGCGAAATCCGCCGACAAGGTGCTGGAGCTGTTCGCGCTGCATCGCAGCCGCCTCGCCCAGCGCGAAGGCGACGAAAGGCGACGCCGCGAGGCGAGTTAGGTCTCCGGCCGCGGCTCACGCTTGACGGTCCCATCAGGCCAAAGTATTTCAGCTCTTGCAGCTGGCCGCGATGCCGCTGCCGTAGGCGTTACCGTCATCCAACGCGTCCTTTGTCGAGAGGATCCCGGCTGGGAGATCTCGATTCACGAGACGCCACGGTCATGCCATCACTCTCCCCGTTCGCGGACATTTCCCCGGTCAAGACGTCGATTCAAGCGCGGCTCCTGTGCGCCTGGATGTTTGCGGTCTTGTCGAGTTGCTCGCTGCCGGGGTCTCCCGGGTTGCCGTGGCCTTCACCTCCATCGAAAGGCACCAACCATGAAGATGACCGGCAACACGATCCTCATCACCGGCGGCACCAGCGGCATCGGCCGCGCGCTGGCCGAAGCTTTCCACGACCGCGGCAATCGCGTCATCGTCACCGGGCGGCGACAGGCCCTGCTCGATCAGATCGCGGCTGAACGCCCCGGCCTGATCGGCCTGCCGCTCGACCTCGATGATGTCATGGCACTACCGCGCCTGTCGGCTGATCTGTGCGCGCGCTTCCCCGAGCTCAACGTGCTGATCGCCAATGCCGGCATCTCGCGGCCGGAGGACATGACGGCGGACGGCTGGGATGCTTCCGATGCGGAAGCCATCGTCGCGACCAACATTCTCGGCGTGCTGCGCGTCACGGCTGCGCTCCTGCCGCTGCTGAAAACGCAGCGGAACGCCACGATCATCGCGACCAGCTCGAACCTCGCCTTCGTGCCCCGCGCCGACTTCCCGACCTACTGCGCCAGCAAGGCGTTCCTGCACTCCTGGCTGCAATCATTGCGGCACCAGCTCCGCAAGATTCCGGTCGAGGTGCTGGAGCTCGCGCCGCCCTATGTGCAGACCGAGCTCACCGGCACGCAGCAGGCCAGCGACGCGCGCGCGATGCCGCTTGCCGCCTACATCGCGGAAGTGATGCAA
>Ga0081540_1003962_pt1 | contig 11504 bp, 9 predicted proteins | sample TabmetS2T1R1_FD_71024 | JGI IMG/M metagenome (GOLD analysis project Ga0081540, IMG submission 71024) | Tabebuia heterophylla rhizosphere microbial communities from the University of Puerto Rico - S2T1R1 | ecosystem: Host-associated > Plants > Roots > Rhizosphere ...
ATAGAGCGCTTCAAGCGAAGTGGGTACCGGTTCGCGTCAAGAAAACACGTCAGTCTGAACCCGGTTCTGATTCAATCAGAACCGAAAGGCTCCAGGCGTCAGCGGCCAAGTCGCTGCGCCGTTCTTTTGCTCAAGCCCGGCGTGCCGTCACGCCCTGCAGCTTCTTGATGATCGGCGTCAGGAACGAAGTCCGGGACCGCTTGGTCACGGCATGGCCGGTCAGGCGCTGCGCCATCTGCAGGAACATCTGCGTGGTGCGGTGCTTGGCGGAGATCTGCGCGATCATCTGGCCATTGTTGGCGGCGGTGCCGAACATCTTGGAATCGAACGGAATGGCTGCGATGGGCTGGCCCTCGATCGCCTTGGCGAATTCGCGCACGGAGATTTCGGGGCGCTTGTGCATGCCGACCTGGTTGAGGCAGTAGAGCGGCGGCCGGTCGTTGGGCCGCGCCGCCTTCAGCACGTTCAGCATGTTCTTGGCGTTGCGCATGTTGGCGAGATCGGGCTCGGCGACGATCAGAATGTCGTCCGCGCCGACCAGCGTTCGCTTGGTCCACGCCGACCATTGATGGGGGACGTCGAGCACGATGCAGGGGGTCGTCATGCGCATCGTATCGAAGATCGCATCGAACGCATCGGCGCCGAAATCATAGACCTGGTCCAATGTTGCCGGCGCAGCCAGCAGGTCGAGGCGGTCGGTGCACTTCGAGAGCAGACGCTCCATGAAGGCGGAGTCCGGCCGTTCCTGCTGGAACACCGCATTGGCGATACCCTGAACCGGGTCCTGGTTATAATCGAGGCCGGCGGTGCCGAAGGCGAGGTCGAGGTCGATCACGACGGAATCGAGCGCGAGATCGCGCGCGATCGCCCAGGCCACGTTGTGCGCGACGGTGGAGGCGCCGACGCCGCCCTTGGCGCCGACCACGGCGACGATGCGGCCGACGGCCACGGCCTCGGAGGCCGCGTAGAGGCCGCATATTGCGCGCACCACGTCGATCGGTTCGACCGGTCCGGTCACGTAGTCGCTGACGCCGCGCCGCACCAGTTCGCGATAGGGCGTGACATCGTTGGCGTTGCCGATCACGACGACGCGGGTTCCGGCGTCGCAGACGGTCGCGAGTTCATCAAGCCCTTCGAGGATATCGCGTCCAGGTTCCGTCTCCAGCAGGATCACGTTCGGGGTCGGTGCCGTGTGATAGGCGTCGATGGCCGCAGCGATGCCGCCCATATGAACCGAAAGGTGGGCCTTGCCGAGACGGCGGTCTTCGCTCGCCGCGCGCGCCGCGGTTGCGACCGCGACGCTGCCGCAAAAGGCCTGCACGGATACGCGTGGCGCCGGCGAGATGTATTCCTCGGGCTGCGCCGGCGTGTCGTCGAGTTGATCGTCTGAGTTTTGAAAGACGCCGCTGATCATTTGCCTGTATCGCTGAGTTTGGCCTTGTCAGATTCGGGATAGATGGTCGCTGACGAAACGCCCTTGCGGTATTTCTCAAAGGCGATATCGCGCCGTGGCGTATAGGCGGGGCTCTCGGGGCGCGGCTGTTCGAGATCGGCGGGATTGTCGATCATCGCAGCAAGGTTGCGCTGGGTGGCGCAGCCGAAATTGTGGTACTTGCGATTTTCATTGTAGGCGACATTGTCGATATTCGGTCCGAGGTCTTGCGGCCACAGGCCGCAAGGTCCGGCCACGGCGGTAATCTTCGGATAGCTTAGCCGGATCGTTGGCAGCGTACGGGGATCGTCGGGCCGATAGTGACGCAGCGTGATGGCGCGCGAGGGCACGCCGCCCGCCATCAGCACCGACTGGATTTCCCGGAACGCCGCCGCCGCCGCGCGCGCGTTCGGCGTATCGATCGGGACATCGGCGATAACAGCACCGGTGCCTTCACGCACCCAGGTCTGCGCCAGTCCCATGACGTCGGCGCGTTGCGACCCGGAGAGGCCGCCGCGGGCATGACCGACGAACACCACGATCGAGCGGTCGGCTTCGGTCACCGCGATCGGATGACGGTGGCGGTAATCATCAGATACGCTGGCGGTTACGATTTCACTGCTCTGCAGCGTGCAGGCGCCGAGCGCGGCCGAAAGGCCGAGCAGGGCGCCAAGCATCGGCGCGGCCTTGACGCGATGGAGCGGAATTCTCGTTGTCATCGTTCTGTCCTCGTCCCCACTCGGTGAACAGCTCTGCGTCTCAATCAATGATGAAGCCGAAATTGCCCTGCATCCCGCCGATGGGATCGATGCGGGCGGCGACCCCGTAGATTCGGTTGATGCGCCCGAGCAAAGCGGACTGTGAATCGGATGCCGGGGCAAAGCCGTCATCGGGTCGCGACAGCTCCTTCTGCGCTACAGCCCGAACGACATAGGGCGTCACGATGACCATCAACTCGGTCTCATGGTTGACGTAGTCCTGGCTCCTGAAAAGCCCTCCAAGAATCGGTATCTGGTCCGCGCCGGGCAATCCGTTGATGGCCTGCTTGGTTTGTTCCTGGATCAGTCCCGCCATCGCGACCGAGCCGCCGGACGGAATTTCCAGCGTGGTTTCCGCGCGACGCGTCTTGATCGAGGGAATCGTTGTTCCACCGGCACCGCCCGTCAAAGCGTTTTCGGTCGAGACTTCCGACACTTCAGTCATCACCCTCAGGCTGATGCGTCCCTCGGTCAGCACGACCGGTGTGAAGTTGAGCGAGATGCCGAATTTCTTGAAACTGACCGTCTGGACGCATTGTCCGATCGCGCCTGCCGTCGTCGTTTGGCAGGTTACGCCGGTCGGAATGGGAAATTCGCCGCCTGAAATGAATGTCGCGGACTCGCCGGAGATCGCCGTCAGATTTGGCTCCGCCAGCGTCCGCACCACGCCGGCGCTCTCCATCGCGCGCAGCGTAGCGGTGACCGATGGCAGACCCGCTTTGTTCAGAGCCGCCGCGGCCAAGCCGTTGCCGGCGACGAGCGGAGCATTGTTGGCGGTGAACGGATTGCTATTGTTGAAAACGACCGCCGCGGTGCCGTAATTCATGCTGGCACTGAGATCGACGCCCAATTGCTTGACGATGTCGCGCCGCACTTCCGCGACGGTGACCTTGAGCATCACCTGGTCGCGGCCGCGGACGACGACCGAGTTGACAACCTTCTCGGTGCCGCCGACCAGCCGCGCCGCGATCTCGCCGGCTTGCTGGGCCTCCACCGGAGAGGATACGGAGCCGGTCAGGACGACGCTGTCGCCGACGCCCTCGATCTGGATGCCGGGCAGGGTCTGCTTCAGCGCGGCGCGCACGCCGTTGAGGTCACGCTTGACCGCGATGTCGTAGGAGGCGACCTGCTGGCCGTCGGCGTCGAAAAACACGACGTTGGTCTGGCCGACCGCGGCGCCGATGATATAGGCGCGTTGCGAGGAACGAACGACGGCATTGGCGATCTTCGGGTCGGCGACCAGCACATCCTTCACGTCGCGGGGCAGGTCGACGACCACGGACTTGCCGATGCCGAGCGACAGGAAGCGCATCTTGACCGGGCCGATGGCGGAGGTCGTCACCGGATCCTTGTCGGACTCGGCGGCAACGACGGGCAGCAGCGGAGCGAGCGTCAGCGCGGCGACGGCCGATAACAACAGGGTGCGCGCCGCCACGGTTCGCATCGCCGACTGATCTTCCCCAAACTTCATCTCGCAGGTCCTTTCGGTCACTTCTGTGCCGTCGTCTGATTGGCGATCCCGTAGCGAACCACGTTGACGCTTTCGTTTCGTTTTTTGACCTGATCCTCGGACTGGCCTTCGGCCGTCGCGTTGACGTCGGTGATGCTGCGCAGCGCAAGCGCCAGCGTGCCGTTCTGGCGCGAGCGCGCCAGCAACTCGGCCTGCTCGGGCTTCAGTTCGAGCGTGACGGTGCGGCCGACGAGGGTGTTGCTTCCCTCTTTTTCCTTCGGCGCCTGATCGATCGCCAGCACACGGATATTGGAGAGAATGATTTCGGATTGGACGGCGTCGCCTCCGCTGCGATCCGGATTCTTTTCGCGCTTGGATAGGATGACGTCGACGCGATCATTGGGCAGGATGAAGCCGCCGGCGCCGGTTTCCGGCGAGATCTCGGTCGAGATTGCCCGCATGCCGGTCGGCAGGATGGCCGCCATGAAGCCGGAGCCATTGGCCTTGACCAGCTTCTGCTCACGGATCGGTTCGCCCGCGATGAAGGGAGCGCGTGCAATCGAACCGGCGATTTCCTTGATGGCCTCGGCCCTGCTGGCGTGGTTGATCAGATTATTGCCGGCCGAAGCCGGCCATGCCTGCCATTGCAGGTCTTCGGGCTTGACCGGCTGGCCGAGCCCGATCTCGGACTTCGCGACCAGAATCTCCACTGTCGGCAACTGCGCGACCGGTTCGGCCACGGGCGGCGATTTATCTTGCGTGCCACGGGCGAGATAGGCGGCGACACCGCCGGCACCCAAGGCGATGATCAGAACGAAGACACGTGCGATACTCATACGCTTTGCTACTCTTACGCAGGGACGCCCCAACTGCACGGCAATGACAGCCATCCCCGGAAGGCATGACTAAGCATCAAAGGTATAAGGGAACTTGAGGCGTGAAGTTTTTGGTTGATCGGACAGCGGGAATCGCCGTCATGGTGAACGGGCGGTTATCGTTTGAAGAAAATTGTCCGCAAAAATCCGGGGATGCGGCCGTGACGGCAACGCGCGGTTGATCTGGCCCAGCAGATGCAAGCGAAAGCATTCCGCGGCATCGGCCGCCGCGAAGACCACTCAAAAATCGAACAGGAATAGCCGCCCTACGCGGCGGCCTTTAGCGCCGCAAAACCACGCTCGAGATCGGCCTTGAGGTCGTCGACATTCTCCAGGCCGATGTGGAGCCGCAGCGTCGGCCCGCCGGGCGACCATTTGGTCGCGGTGCGATATTCATTGCAGTCGAACGGAATGATGAGGCTTTCAAAGCCGCCCCACGAAAAGCCCATGCCGAACAGCTTGACGGTATCGAGCAGGGCGTCGACCGCTTTCTGCGGTATCGGCTTCAACACAATACTGAACAGGCCGGAGGCGCCGGTGAAGTCGCGCTTCCAGATCGCGTGGCCGGGATGGCTTTCGAGCGCCGGATGCAAGACCTGCAAGACTTCGGGGCGGCCTGCGAGCCAGCGCGCCATTTCGAGGCCCGAGCGATAATGCTGCGCGAGCCGCACCGAGAGCGTGCGGGTGCCGCGCAGCGCCAGGAAGACGTCGTCGGGCCCGGCGCAGACGCCGAGCAGCCGGATGCCTTCGGCGAGCAGCGGCCAGGCCTTTGCGTTTGCTGAAATCGTGCCGAACATGATGTCGGAATGGCCGCCGATATATTTGGTGGCGGCCTGCATGCTGATGTCGACGCCCTGGTCGAGCGAGCGGTGAAACAGCGGCGTTGCCCAGGTGTTGTCGTCGATGACGAGCGCGCCCCTCGCATGTGCGACCGCGGCGATGGCGGGGATATCGCTCATTTCAAACGACTGCGAGCCGGGCGCCTCGACCAGCACCGCCTTGGTGTTGGCCTTGAACAGGCTCTCGATGCCGGCGCCGACCAGGGGATCGAAATAGCCGACCTCGACGCCGTAACGAGACAGCATGCCGTTGCAGAAGTTGCGCGACGGCCGGTAGACGTTGTCAGTCACCAGCACATGATCGCCGGCGCTCAATACCGAGAGCAGGGTGGTGGTGATCGCGGCCAGCCCCGACGGCACAAGGCCAACGCCTGTGCATTGCGGGCCTTCCAGCGACATCAGCACGTCCTGCAGCGCGCGTGTGGTCGGAGAGCCGTGACGCCCATAGGTGAATTCGGCGCGGTGGGCGTGCAGGTCCTCCGCGGTCGGATAGAGCACGGTCGAACCATGGAACACGGCGGGATTGACGAACCCCCTTTGTCCCTTGGTGTCACGGCCCGCGGTGACCAGTCTGGTTTCGGGCATTTGCGGGTTGGACGGACTGTCGTTCGAAAAGCTCATGCGTTTGCATTATCCAAGACGTTATGCCGCAGCCACAACTTGATCGCGAAAACACCGCCGAACGGCAAGGGCAGGACCGGGTAAATTAATAACAGGACACAGAAGACGGCAGTCAACCCCTTGACCCGGCACGCCAGTCGTTCTGAGATGCATGCCAACTAACAATCGCTGCAAGTTGAGGGGCCTGCCGCGATATCCGATCCATTGCCCGACCGGACTGCACGTCAAGCTGCACGGCCGAAGGGACGCTTTTCGGCGAGGGATCAGCGGGTTGGCCCCACAACGTCAGGCGTTGCCTAAAAAACGATCTCCGGACGTCCCCCTTGAAAGGCCCAGCCCATGAAACGCGTATCTCTGGTTGTTACCCTTGCCCTCGCCGCCGGTCTCTCGGCCCAGGCCGCCTCGGCGCAAACCCTCAAGACGGTCAAGGACCGGGGCATGCTGTCCTGCGGCGTCGGCCAGGGTCTTCCGGGGTTCTCGTCACCCGACGACAAGGGTAACTGGACGGGGCTCGACGTCGACGTTTGCCGGGCCATTGCAGCCGCGATCTTCAACGACGCAACCAAGATCAAGTTCGTGCCGCTGTCGGCCAAGGACCGCTTCACCGCGCTGCAGTCGGGCGAAATCGACGTGCTGTCGCGCAACACCACCTGGACGCTGTCGCGCGATACCTCGCTCGGCGCCAATTTTACTGGCGTGACCTATTATGACGGCCAGGGCTTTCTGGTGAAGAAGGCGCTGAAGGTGAATTCGGCGCTGGAACTGAACAGCGCGTCCGTTTGCGTGCAGACCGGCACCACGACCGAGCAGAACCTCGCCGACTACTTCAAAGGCAACAACATGAAGTATGAGGTGATCGCGTTCGGCACCAACGATGAAGCTGTCAAGGCTTACGAGTCCGGCCGCTGCGACGTCTTCACCACCGACGTGTCCGGCCTTTATGCCGACCGTTTGAAGCTTGCCAACCCGGCCGATCATGTCGTGCTTCCGGAAGTCATTTCGAAGGAGCCGCTGGGCCCGATGGTGCGCCATGGCGACGATCAGTGGTTTGACATCGTGAAGTGGACGCTGTTCGCAATGATTACCGCCGAAGAGCTCGGCGTTACCCAGAAGAACGTCGATGAAATGGCTAAATCGGACAAACCGGAGATGAAACGGGTGTTCGGGACCGACGGCAATCTCGGTGAACAGCTCGGCCTGACCAAGGACTGGGTGTCGCGGATCGTGAAGGCCGTCGGCAACTACGGCGAGGCCTTCGATCGCAACGTCGGCTCCGGCTCCAAGCTCGGAATTGCCCGCGGCCTCAACGCGCTGTGGAACAAGGGTGGTATCCAGTACGCGCCGCCGATCCGCTGATCGCCGGCACGAGGGCTGCGGCGATGGCCATCGAACCCCGAAAACCACCGACGCAGTTTGTTGCCAAACTGCAGCGGATGCTCGGTGGAAGTGCAGGCTGGAGCGGCTTTGTCGTCCAGATCCTGTTCGTCGCGGCGCTGTCCTGGATTGCCTACGAGATCGTCGCCAATGCCCGCGCCAATCTGCAGGCGCAGCGGATCACCGCGGGCTTCGGCTTTCTTGCCAACAACGCGGGCTTTGACGTCAGCCAGAGCCTGATTCCGTATTCGGGATCCGATCCTTACACCCGCGTCTTTCTGGTCGGCCTGCTCAATACGCTGCTGGTCTCGGTGATCGGCATCTTCTTTGCGACGCTGATTGGATTCCTCGTCGCGCTTGGCCGGCTGTCGCCGAATTGGCTGCTGTCGCGGATTTCGGGCGGCTACGTCGAACTGATCCGCAACCTGCCGCTCTTGTTCCAGATCCTGTTCTGGTATCTCGCCGTGCTCGCCGCATTGCCCAATCCGCGGCAGAGCATCTCCGTTTTTGACAGTTTCTTCCTGAGCAACCGCGGTCTGGTGATTCCGAAACCGATCGGCACGCCCGGGTTCGAGCCGTTTGTTGTTGCGCTGTTGGTGGCGGTCGTGGCGGCGATTGTGCTGTGGCGCTACTCCCGCCGGCAACTCTTCCAGAGTGGCAAGGTGATCAAGGTCTGGCCCTATGCGCTCGGCATGATCATCGGCCTGCCATTGGTCAGCGCGCTGATCTTTGGTCTACCCGTCATGTTTGAAATGCCGGTACTCAAAGGCTTCAACTTCGCCGGCGGCTCGCGGATCATTCCCGAATTCGTCGCGCTGACGCTGGCGTTATCCACCTACACGGCGGCCTTTATCGCCGAGATCGTGCGGGCGGGCATCCTCTCCGTGCATAAAGGGCAGATGGAAGCCGGTGCCTCGCTCGGACTGCAGCGCGGCTCGGTGCTGCGGCTGATCGTGATCCCGCAGGCGCTTCGCGTGATCCTGCCGCCGCTGACCAACCAGTATCTCAACCTGACCAAAAACTCTTCGCTGGCGGTTGGGATCGGTTATCCCGATCTGGTGTCGGTGTTTGCCGGCACGACGCTCAGCCAGACCGGGCAGGCGATCGAGATCATCGGCATTACCATGGGCGTCTATCTGCTGATTTCGCTGGTGACGAGCGCGATCATGAGTTTCTACAGTTGGCGTATCAGCCGGAGTATGGGGTGATGAGCGACACCACACCATCCGGCTTTGTCCGCCAGGACCTCGTCGCCGAACGCCCCGCACCGGTGAAGACCACGGGCTTTGTCGGCTTCCTGCGCACGCGCCTGTTCAATTCGCCGACCAACATCCTGATCACGATCGTCAGCGTGTTGCTGTTATGGTTCACCATCGTTCCCGCGCTGAAATTCCTGCTGGTCGATGCGGTCTGGACCGGCAAGGATCGCACCGCCTGCCTTGCCGAGAATGCCGGGCATGTGGTCGGCGCCTGCTGGCCGTTCATCCAGGCGAAGTTCACTCAGTTCATCTATGGATTCTATCCGGAGCCGGAGCGCTGGCGGGTCAATTTGACCTTCATCCTGGCCGCGATCCTGCTGCTGCCGCTGCTGATTCCGCGGCTTCCGGCCAAGGGCCTCAATGCCGGGCTTTTCTTTGGCGCATTGCCCGTCGCCGCCTTCTTCCTGCTGCATGGCGGCGGACTGGGCGGGCTTGGCGTGAGCTGGACGGCCGGGCTTCTGTCGGGTTTCAACGACAGTATTGGCGACGGCGGGCGAAAGCTCGTGGCCGCGAGCGAGACCACGGCCTTGATCGGACCGCTGCTGTGGCTGCTCGGAAAACTGATCGTGCTGGTGAGCACGCTGATTGGCTGGGTACTGCTGCCGCTGACCTGGCTGCGCGACCAGATCCAGGCTTTTGGCCGTCCGGTGTGGGCGGATTTTGCGCTTACCACCATCATCGCTTCCGCTTTGGTGTTCTGGTTGGGCGCCGGCAAACGTGACGGCTTGCGTCCCCTGGTCAATTGTCTTGCGATCTTCGCCGGCATCGGCATCGTCATCGCGGTGATGGGACTCGACCGTGGCGGATTGCCTGTGGTCGACACGCGGCTGTGGGGTGGCCTGCTGGTGACGCTGGTGGTGGCGGTCACCGGCATCGTCGCGTCGATGCCGGTCGGCATTGCGCTCGCGCTCGGACGGCGTTCGTCGATTCCGCTGATCCGGATTTTCTCGATCTCATTCATCGAGTTCTGGCGCGGAGTTCCGCTGATCACGGTCCTGTTCTTCGCAACCTATATGTTGCCGCTGTTCGTGCCGACCGGTTTTACCATCGACGGATTGGTGCGCGCCCTGATCGGGATCGCGCTGTTTACCGGCGCCTACCAGGCTGAAAACATCCGCGGCGGCCTGCAAGCGATCCCGCGCGGGCAGGGTGAGGCGGCGAGCGCGCTCGGCCTGTCCTGGAGCAAGACCACGGCGTTGGTCGTGATGCCGCAGGCGTTGCGCCACGTCATCCCCAACCTCGTCAACAGCTTCATCAGCCTGTTCAAGGACACCTCGCTGGTTTCGATCGTCGCGCTGTTCGATCTCCTGGGAACGTTGCGCGCGGCGTTTTCCGATCCTAACTGGTCGACGCCGACCACGTTGTTCACCGGCTTTGCATTCACCGGGATCATCTATTTCATCTTCTGTTTTGGCATGTCGCGTTATTCCCTGTTCGTCGAGAACAGGCTGAACGCGCATCGCCGCAACTGAGTGTGGGACCATGAGCACAGACTCGATCGTTGGCATCCAGGGCCTCAATAAATGGTACGGCGAGTTCCACGTCCTGCGCGATATCAACCTCGATGTCTCCAAGGGTGAGCGCATCGTGATCTGCGGTCCGTCGGGCTCGGGCAAGTCGACCCTGATCCGCTGCATCAACGCGCTGGAGGAATTCCAGGAAGGTCAGATCGTCGTCGAGGGCATCGAGCTTGGGCCGAACCTGCGGCGGGTCGACGAAGTCCGGCGCGAGGTCGGCATGGTGTTCCAGAGTTTTAACCTGTTTCCGCATTTGACCGTGCTGGAGAACTGCACGCTGGCGCCGATCTGGGTACGCAACATCCCGAAAAAGGATGCCGAAGCGACCGCGATGAAATTTTTGGAGCGGGTCAAGATCCCGCATCAGGCCAACAAATATCCGGGCCAGATGTCGGGCGGTCAGCAGCAGCGCGTTGCCATCGCCCGCGCGCTGACGATGAACCCGAAGGTGATGCTGTTCGACGAGCCGACGTCGGCGCTGGATCCCGAAATGGTCAAGGAAGTGCTCGACACCATGGTCGACCTCGCCAGGGAAGGCATGACCATGCTGGTCGTCACCCACGAAATGGGATTTGCCCGCGAGGTCGCCAACCGCGTCGTGTTCATGGACGCGGGACAGGTGATCGAGTCCAACACGCCGCAGGAATTCTTCGCCAATCCGCAACACGCGCGGACCAAGCTGTTCCTGAGCCAGATCTTGCGGCATTGATCCGGCAATGACGTAGCCCGGATGGAGCGCAGCGTAATCCGCGATTGGCACCGCGCGCGGGATTCCCGGATTGCGCTGCGCTCCATCCGGGCTACCAATCCAGCTACCCTCACACCTTCTCGAACGGGACGTCGATCTCGGTGCGCTTCTCCAGCCATGCCGGCACCGGCAGGTTCTTCGAGCGCATGAACTCCGGATTGAACAGTTTTGACTGATAGCGGTTGCCGGAGTCCGCAAGGATCGTGACGATGGTCTTGCCCGGTCCGAGCTGCTTGGCGAGTTGGATCGCACCGGCCACGTTAACGCCAGTAGAGCCGCCGAGGCACAGGCCTTCCTGCTCAAGCAGCTCATAGATCACCTTCACGGCTTCTTCGTCCGGAATCAGGAAAGCGTCGTCGACCTTGGCCGTCTCGATCACGGGCGTGACGCGGCCGAGCCCGATGCCCTCGGTGATCGAGTCGCCTGGCGTCGATTTGGCGGTGCCGTGCTTGAACAGTTCGTACATCGCAAAGCCATGCGGATCGGCGCAGGCGTTGACGATGCCCGGGTGCTTTTCCTTCAGATAGCGGCTGGTGCCGGCCAGCGTTCCGCCGGTGCCGACCGAGCAGATGAAGCCGTCGATCTTGCCGCCGGTCTGCTCCCAGATTTCGGGACCGGTGGATTCGTAATG
>Ga0081540_1003963_pt1 | contig 11503 bp, 5 predicted proteins | sample TabmetS2T1R1_FD_71024 | JGI IMG/M metagenome (GOLD analysis project Ga0081540, IMG submission 71024) | Tabebuia heterophylla rhizosphere microbial communities from the University of Puerto Rico - S2T1R1 | ecosystem: Host-associated > Plants > Roots > Rhizosphere ...
GGTCAGGGCGGCCACGGGTTTGCCCAGTTTTTTGCTATAGAGTTGGACAAAATGTGCGGCGAGGGCGGGGATATCTTCGATGCGGTGGCGGAGCGGCGGCAGGGTGAGTGGAAAGACATTGAGCCGGTAGTAAAGATCCATTCTGAAACGGCCGGCGGCCACTTCTGCGCCGAGGTCACGGTTGGTTGCGGCGATGATGCGGCAATTCACTTTTACGTTCTTTTCTCCGCCGAGGACCTCGATCTCTTTGTCCTGCAGCACCCGGAGCAGTTTCACCTGCATGTCGAGGCCCATTTCGCCGATCTCATCGAGAAAGAGCGTGCCTTTGTCCGCCTGTTCGAATTTTCCGCGTTTGCGCTGGGTGGCGCCGGTGAAGGCGCCCTGTTCGTGGCCGAAGAGGATCGATTCGATGAGCGTGGGCGGCATGGCTGCGCAATTAACCTTTACGAGCGGACCTTCCCGCAGGTGGGAGAGCCGGTGGATCATTTCGGCGATGACCTCTTTGCCGGTGCCGGTTTCGCCGAGAAGCAGGACTGACGTGCCGGCGGGGGCGACCACCTGAACATCCTGCAGAACGGCGAGGAAGGCAGGGCTTTTCCCGACGATATTGTCGAACACGCCGGCTGCCTGTTGGGGGAGAGCGGCGGTTGCCGTCTGCTTCTTCGAATCCTTCAGGGTTTTCCGTTGTTCATGGAGATAGAGCGCTATTTCGAGGGAGACCAGGAGGTCCTTTTCCCTGAAGGGTTTTACCAGAAAACCATAGGGTTCGGTGGCTTTCGCCATCTCGAGCGTATCGCGGTTGGAGTTCGCCGAGAGATAGACGAAGGCAATGGCCTGCTGGTGGAGTATTTGGGCGAGGTGGATCCCCGTGAGTGACCCTTTGAGGAAGATGTCCAGGATGACGAGGGAGGGTTTTTCCCTGGCGATCATTTCCAGGGCTATGTTTACGGAGCGGGCGATACCCGTGACCCGGTAGCCAGCCTCTTCCAGAATCGTTTGAATATGATTGGCTTCCACAAACTCGTCCTCAACGATAAGAATGTTTTCTTTCATACGTATTTGCTTTGTTCTTCGGATGCGATGATCTTTAATGCCGTTTCAAAGGGAGCGTTTGCGACAAACCGGATCGATACGGTGGCGCCGTCGTGCGATTCGATGGAAAACGCCCCGCCCAGGTCGGCGGTGAGTCCCTTCATCAATTTTATTCCGAGGGTATTCAATTTCGCGACGTCGATCCCCGGAGGCAGGCCGACCCCGTTGTCGGCTATTCGGAGGTGAACGATATCGTGGCCGGTGGCGAACATCCCGAGGAAGACCGTGTTATACCGGTTTTTTATGGGGAAGGCATGTTTTATGGTATTGGTGAGCGCTTCGTTGAGGATCAGACCGATGCTTACCGCCTGCGAGATGTTGATCTCGATGGGTGCGATGTCGAGGCGAAAGGCGATGTGGTTGCCGATGTCATAGATATCGCGGAGGTAGTTGACAAGGTCGGGCAAATAGGCCGACATTTTCATCCGGCCCACATTTTCGCTTTGGTAGAGTTTTTGGTGGATCAGCGAAATGGAGAACACCCTGTTCTGGATGTCCCGGATGGCCTGTTGGGTTTCGCCGGACACGGAGTTGGGCTGAGTGCTCAGCAGGCTGACGATGGTTTGGAGGTTGTTTTTGACACGATGGTGGATCTCCCGCAAGAGGATCTCCTTTTCGCTCACCAGTTGCTGCAGGGTGCGGTTGTTCTTTTGCTTCAGCCGGTATTGGTTGTACAAGAGCGCGATGATCACGAGTGTACCGATGAGGCTTCCCAGGATGATATTTCGGAGGAGGTTGCTGCGGCTGAGATCGGCCTGCTGAAGCTGCGCCTGCTTGCTGAGGAGGGCAATGTCCCTGTCTTTCTTATCCATTTCGAATTGCATCTGGATCTCGGCTATTTCCCTGGCCTTCGCCGCGTTGAAGATCGAGTCCGCGTATTTCTCATAGAGCAGGCGATGGTTGATGGCCGAGGTGAGTTTGCCCGATGCGGAATCTACTTTGAAGAGCAGCAGGTGAACGTCCCTCATCAGGTCGAGCGGGCAGGGTGCGAGGTCCCGGGTGGTAAGGGCAGTCAGCAGGAAGGGTCGCGCCCGGGCGAACTGCCGTTTGCCGACATAAAACCTTCCCAGTAAATAATGGGCGGAGGTGCGTGCGAGGTCGTAGTCATAGAATTGTTCTATGTCACGTTTGCTTTCTTCGTGTGCAAGCGCGTTATAGTCGATCATGTCCAGGTAGGTTTGTTCGGCTTGCCGGTCCTCGCCTGTCGCTTCGAAGATGCCACCCCAGGCGGCGGCGATCAATTCTTTGTCCCGGCTGCGAACGGGGGGATTTTCCCGGACGAACCCGGTGAGGAATTGCCTGGCTTCCGCGATATTTCCTTTCCTGATGAGGCCCTGTACGATGCGCAGGGCGGGACCATAGACGACAAGGTCACGGCGCCCCTGCATCTCCTTTAGCGCGAGACGGTACCAGAAGAGGCTTTTGTCGATGTCGTTCTCTACCCAGTAAATATTGGCGAGACTCTTGTCGACCCGGCCGGCGCCATAATCTTCCTGCAGGGAATCCATATTCTTTTTCGCCATCATGATGAGACGGAGGGCCACGTTGTGATTGCCGAGGCATAGTTCGTAGTTGGCGAGCTTACGATATTCGTTGTACATCCGACCCTGGCCGAGCTGTCGCAACTCATCGGTGATCTGGCGTCCCTCCTGTTCGGCGAGGCGGGGCTGACCCGTGAGCCAATGCCATTCCGCGATATCGCTTCGGATGAAGAGAGCGTCTTTCCGGTTGCCGGCTTCCTCGAATAGTTGACGGGCTTTTTGCTCTGCCTGAAGGATGTCATCCATGGTGGCCGGCCAGGCGGGCGTGTAGTTGGCCAGTTCGGCCCACCAATGCGCTTCCAGTTGTTTATCGCCCATCCGATGGGCCTGGCGGATGTTCTCCCTGAAGAATTCCATGCCTTTATGGATGTCGCCCCGTTCATAATAATATTTTCCGAGGACGGCGCGGGAATTGAGGGTAGCGTATACCGAATGGAGGGTGTCGGTCAGGGCTACGAGCTGCCGGATGTAGGGCCACGCACTATCGAGGTTTGCGGGAAGGTTTCCGGGGCGGAAGGAATAATGTTCGGAGATCTCCTGCAGCATCCGCATTTTCCAAACACCCGACGCTGCGGCGGCACTGCGTTCGGCGGCAGCGATGTCGCCTTTCATCGCCTGCGCGCGACAGGCCAGGAAGCGGCCCTGCTGTTCTTCCTCAAGCATACCAAGGGACCTTGCCAGGGAGGCCGCCTGACCAGAGTAGAATAGAGCGCTGTCGGTGGCAACTGTTTTGAGATAGGCATTGCTGATATCGAGAAGCAGCATCACTTTCCCGCTGTCCGGTGAGGCCACGCCTAATCTCCGGCCCAGTTCTTCCCGATGTTTGAAGGCATACGTTTGATCCAGCGGACTGAAAATTTGAGCTGCCGCCGGGAATACATTGATTGATAGCGCCGTCAGTAAGAATATCCAGAGGCGTTTCATAGTGGGAGGGCTGTTTTTGTAAAGGTAAGGGAGCGCATCGTACAGACCGGTCTGTCCGGTTGGTTTAGCGATTATTGATGACCGATAGTTCAGCAGGACACCTTACCCGCCGCTAAAGTAGAAAAAAATTGTCGCGAAGTCTTGCGAATATCATCGGGATTGTCGCTGAAATCATCGGCGCTAAAACCAGATGGATGCAGTGAGGGCGGGGATGTTCAGGGGAAGCCGGGAGTATTGCTAACAGATCTGCTTCAGTTTTTGGATGCCCAGCTTCTTTATTCGGGAGTTGAGGGTGGAGGCATGCATTTTCAGGTGTTCGGCGGCGCCGCCTTTGCCGGCTATTTTCCCTTTGCACCGGCGCAATACATCGATGATATGGTCCCGTTCGAGATCTTCCATCGAGGAAGGACCGGGTTTCGGGATCTCATCCCGTCGGAGAATATTGGGCAGCACGATCCGGCGGATCGTGTCTTCGCCGTTGAGCAGGACGGTCCGTTCGATGATGTGTTCCAGTTCGCGGATATTACCTGGCCAGGTGTATCCCTGGAGGTCCGCCATCGCGGCCGGCGAGAGTCCGGTCATGGGTTTGCCCAGTTTCTTGCTATAAAGCTCTACAAAATGCGTAGCGAGGGCCGGTATGTCGTCCGTGCGATGGCGGAGGGCGGGCAGCGTCACCGGAAAAACGTTGAGGCGATAGTAGAGATCCAACCGGAAGCGGCCTGCGGTCACTTCGGTAGCGAGGTCGCGGTTGGTTGCCGCGACGATACGGCAATTCACTCTTATGGTTTTCTCGCAGCCGAGGATGTCGATCTCTTTGTCCTGCAGGACCCGCAGGAGTTTCACCTGCATGTCGAGACTCATTTCACCGATCTCGTCGAGAAAGAGCGTGCCTTTGTCGGCCTGTTCGAATTTTCCGCGTCTGCGTTGAACGGCTCCCGTAAAGGCGCCTTGTTCATGCCCGAACAGGAGCGATTCGATCCGGGTCGGTGGCATTGCCGCACAGTTGACCTTGACCATGGGACCATCCTTGCGCTGGGAGAGCCGGTGGATCATTTCGGCGATGACCTCTTTTCCGGTGCCGGTCTCGCCGAGAAGCAGGACCGAGGTATCCGCGGGGGCGACCATTTGCACGTCCTGTAATACGGATCGAAAGGCGGGACTTTTGCCGATAATGTTGTCAAAGAGATCGGTTGTCGCCTTTGGGTGGGTGGGGGGTGTCGCCTGCGTCTGCGAGCTTTTCAGATTTGTGCGTTGATTGTGAAGATAGATCGCGAATTCGAGCGTGACGAGCAGGTCTTTTTCCCGGAACGGTTTTACGAGGAAGCCATAGGGTTCGGTGGCTTTGGCCATCTCCAGGGTGTCGCGGTGGGAGTTGTCGGATAGATAAATGAAGGCCATACCCTGGTTGCGGAGCATCCGTCCCAGGTGGATGCCTGTGAGCGAGCCTTTGAGGAGGATGTCGACAATAACGAGGGAGGGCTTTTCCCGGGCGACCATTTCGAGGGCCATGTTGACGGATCGGGCGATTCCGGTGACACGATAGCCGTCCTGTTCGAGGATTGCCCGGACACGTTCGGCTTCAACAAACTCGTCTTCGACTATAAGGATGTTCGCTTTCATGGCATTGGGCATTTCGCAAGGCTATTTTACTGAGGTGAATATAAAGATGTTTATCGCGCAGACAGGTCGGTCTGTTATTGAGACCTGCTATGGATAACCGGGCGTTTGCGCCAGATTGGGATCGATGCCGATATCGGTAGGTGGGATCGGCCACCATGCCTTGTAAGGACTCCAGGAGCCGCCTTTCAACGGCGCCAGCGGATTCATTACAGCGTCGAGGTTCCCGGTGCGGCGGAGGTCGAAGAACCGGTGGGCTTCTTCGGTAAATAGTTCTACGCGGCGTTCGTGCAGGATGGCGGCAGCGATATCGGATGATGTGGATGTCGAGGGTGGCAATCCGGCTCGTGTTCGGATCAGGTTGAGGTCGGCGAAGGCGCCGGTTGTATTCCCTAATTGGAATCTTGCTTCGGCGCGGATGAGGTATTGTTCCGCCAGGCGGAAGAGCACTACCATTTCCACCGGTGTGGTGTACGTGCCGGCGGCCTTGTATTTGGATGCATAGAAATAAAGGGTTTGCGGGGTATTGCCGGAAGAGAGTACCGTATCGATGCCGACCCAGACGGAAGATCGGGCGTCGCCGGGCTCGAATGCCTGTACCAGCGAGTCGCTGAGAGTCGCTGCAACGGAGGCCTGGGCCGGAGTTTGGCCGGGGGGGATTTGGTAGGTACGGGCATCGCGGACGATGCCGAACCAGGACTGGGTGGGTTCGAGTCCCCAGATGATCTCGGGGCTGTTGAGCAGGAATACCTGCGACAGTGCCGTCAGGTGGTAGTCCGTCGAATCCGCGATGAGTGTGCCGGCCTGGGATTCAGCATTCGTCCAATCCTGCGTGTAGAGAAATACTCTTGCCAGGAGAGCCGTGGCGGCGGCGCGATTCGGTCTGGCTTTATCCGTCGTTGTTTGTCCGTTGGCATCCTGGTACCGGTTGTCGAGGAGGGATTGTGCCTGGAGAAGGTCGGAAATGATCTGTTTGTAGATATCGGATTGCGGGCTTCTCGCCAGCGTGTTATTTGTGCGATAGTCGGAGCTCAGCGCCAGCGGCAGGTCACCATAGATGTTCGTGAGATAGAAATAGAGCAGGGCGCGGGTAAAGAGGGCTTCGCCGAGCCATTGGTCGCGATGGTCGAGGCGGGTGGCGGGCTTCAGGGCTTCGATAGCGCGGTTGAGGGAATAGAGCAGGGAATAATAATCCGTCCAGTACTGCGTGATATGGAAGACGCTACTGCCTAATGCATCTGTATACAGGGCGATGTTCCAATCGATAGGGGACTGGTTCGAAAGCTCGTCGCCATAGAGACCCATGAAAAAGCCGATCCCGCTGTAGCCATCAAAATCGGCGTCATGATATAGCTGTGCATACACGGCGCTTAACGCAGCTGCGGCCGTCTTATCGTCCTGGAAGACGGCGCTGCCCGGGATGGAATCGATAGGCGGGTCCGTTTGCAGGTATTTTTTGCAACCGGCTATCGTTATCAGGATGAGCAGGCAGAGGCGGCCGGCGGAGACAATTTTGTATGGATGAAGTTTTTGCATGACCGATGTTTTGGAGGTGAACGATCAGAACCGAACGTTCAGTCCGCCGGTGTATAATTTCAGCGGTGAGATGCGGTTTACCATTAGCGTTTCAGGGTCTACATCCTTGTACCCGGTGAAGGTCACCAGGTTCTGGCCCGCGATGTAGACGGACATTTCCGCCAGATGTGCTTTGTGGACCAAGGGAGCCGGCAGGCGATAGCCCAGACTGATATTCTGGAGGCGGGCATAGGCGGCGTTGACAAAGGCGCCGGCACTGTATAAAAAGTTGTACTGGTCGAAGAAACTCCGGCCGTTTTGGACTGCCAGGGGTATGCTTGTCCGGTCGCCGGGTTTCATCCATCTTGCGGCGGCGACGTCCACGGGGATGTTGATGCTGAGAAATCCAGGCGGATAAGATTGGCTGCCTTCGTAACTGCGGGCCATCCGGTTCGTCACTGTAACCAGGAAATCCAAGGTGAAATTCTTATAGGCGAGGGTGTTGACGATACCGCCGTACCATTTTGGCGCACCATCGACGAATGCCGTGCGGTCCGTTCGGGGATCGAGCTGGGTAGGACTGAGAAACGGGGTATACTCGCCTCTTTGTCCTGCCGCGTTGTAAAAATTGTAGTATCCTGTCGCCGGATCGACGCCGGCGTAGTTGTAAAGCCGGAAACCTGTGACCGGCTGGCCGATCTTATAGTTATAGTTTTCAATGAGGCTTGCCAGCCCGGGATAAGAAAGCAGTTTTGTGCGCGGGATCGTGCCGTTCAGTTTTGTTGTCCAGGAGAAGTCTTTGTTCCGGATGGGATTTATCACGACGGAGAATTCGGCGCCATAGCTTCGGAGCGTAACAGGAGCGTTAGCGTCGACGGCTGTAAAGCCCGTTATGGATGCCAGGGGCACCCTGGTGAGCTGATCGGATGCCTTATTGATGTAATAGAGGGCGTCGATGTTTACCCTGCCTTTAAAGAAAGAGAGACTGATGCCCGTTTCAAAATTCCTGTCCGTTTCCCAATGGAGCCCGGGATTGGGGAGGTTTTGCGGTATTAGTCCGGGGCCACCATAACCACTAAAGCCGGGGACGTAGGTATCGATGGCTAAATACGGCGGGATCGAACTGGCTCCGACCAGGCCATAGCTGAGTTTCAGTTTTAGGAAATCCACTACGGGATTGAAGCAGGCAAACCAGGGTTCAGCGCTGAGAATCCAGGCTGCGGCAATGGAACCGAAGTTCCCGAACTGGCGACCGGAGCCGAAGACTGAGGAACCATCCCGGCGGCCGTTGAGATTTAGGATATATTTATCGGCCCAGCGGTAGTTGATCACGGCGAAGGCGCCTATGTATTTATTTGGAGCATAGCTTTCAACGGTAGTAGGATTGCCGGCGAGATGCGGATCCCGCAAAAGCGCCGCGGAGGCGAAGCCCGTACCATTGATATAGTCTACCTGCGTCAGCCTATCCCGAAGGCTGCCGCCGGCAATGAACTCAACATGGCTTTTACCCCAGTTGCGCGTATATTGAACCCTCGGGTCGGTGCTGATCGTTCTTATGCGGTAGTTGTCGATGCTGCTGAACAGGAGGGCCGTTGTGAAGATGGCGGGATCGAAAAAGGAATTCGGTTCAGCCAGGAATTGCTTTGAGGAGATGAGGTTATAGGCACCGGAGGCTGTGACCGTGAGTCCCGGCAGCGGCATCCAGGTGATCGTTGCGTTGGCGACGATGTTATCTGTATTTGTTGTGTGGATCGCATTGCGTACGGCTGCGGCATTCGCGGCATTCGCCCAATTGAGTTTGCCGTCGGGCAAATAGGGATATGGGGCATCGGGCGCCTGGCTTGTCTCACCTTGGCCGGCGAGATCCACCGGTAATGTATTGTCGTGGTTGCTGAACCAGTTTCCCGAAAAGGCGAGGGTTAATTTCCGGTTGTTGATAGCTGTGCTGAGACTCAGACTCAATCCACCCTGGCGAACGGCTCCGCCGCTTCGTTCGATATCGCCGATGGAGCTGTAGAATGCACCCAGGAGAATATTGTTGTTTCCGCCGCCGGCCGACCAGGTGGCATTCCCCTTTGTGACTGGCGCATGAGCGCCGAGGAGGAAGTTGGTCCAGTCCGTGCTTCGGGTGGTGTCCCAGGCGCCGTTGAGATCTGCATCCAATGGACCCGGAGGTGAGCCCGCGTTATCGAGTGCGTTGTGGCGAAATTCCAAATATTGCCGCAAGCCGAGCAGCCGGGGTGTCGTCCCCTTTGTGGCTACACCCTGCACGGCGCCGATCGTCACCGAGGGTTCGCCCGGTTTAGCTTTTTTCGTGGTGATCAACACGACACCAAAGGCGCCGCGGGAGCCATAGATGGCCGTTGCATCCGCGCCTTTCAGAACATTTACGGATTCGATGATGGACGGATCCAGGTAGTTGAGGCCGTTGCCGCCGAACTGCGCCTGGGAGTAGTTTGGCAGGCCGGCGAGGGGAAGCGTGCTATTGGCCGGAAATTCCACACCGTCAACGATAAATATCGGCTGACCGGCCTCCTCTGTAAAGCCGAGCGAGGGCAGGGGGCCGCCGGACAGCGTATTCAGGCCTCTGACCTGGGCCGTGAATCCACCGTTGGGCTTTCCGGTAGTTTCGGTCACGAAGAGGCCTGCCACCCTACCCTGGAGGCTTTGCAAGAGGTTGGATGCGGGGCTGTGGGCGATCTCTCCCGCATCGATGGTGCTAATATCCCCTGTGTTGAAACGCATTGTAGTTCTGGAATACGCCGTCGTCTGGACAATATCCAGTGTCCCGGCGGATCTTTCCAATTGTACGACGATAGACTGGTGCCGATCCTTGACCGCGATCTCCCGGGTCTGGCTATCAAACCCGATAAAACTCAGTTCGAGCCTATAGCTGTCCTTCATGCCGATGGGAATCCGGAATTTGCCATTGGCGTCCGTTATACCCGAGGCGATGGCGGAATGATCCGGCCGGCGGAGAATGAAACTTGCCCCTGCAAGGGGCCTGCTGTTCTGGTCGATGACAAGGACCCGGATCGCCTCATGCGCCTCCGTTCGGGTGTGGGTGGTGTCGTCGATGTTTGACCGGGGAGGGTTGAAGGCTTTTAGGATGATGATGCGGTTTTGGATCGAATAGGTGAGTCCCTGGCCTGCGAGACAACGATCCAGCACCTCTTGAATCGAGGCGTTCTTTATTACGATGGTGACCGGAGTAGTCTTTGCCAGCTGTTCGCGGGTGTAGATAAAGCTGTAGCCGGTGAGTTTTTTTATCTCGTCGAACACCCGTTGCAGCGGGACATTCCGGAGCGAGAGCGTCAGCTGCTGGGACTGGCCGGTTACCGGCGGCAAGAGCCCAAGCATAAGCAGGAAGATAGTGATCCGTTTCATGGCATAACAATGACCTTTTTTCCATCGATGCGGAAGTGGACCTGACCGGTTGCTTCGAGCAGCCTGAGAAATTCCGCAAGGGTTGTGTTTATCGGGATATCGGCTATAAAATGTTTTGCGGCGTGCGTTTCATAGACAATGTCGATATCGTACCAGCGAGCGGCCTGGCGCATAACCGAGCCGATGTCCGCGTCGCGAAAGGAGAAGAAACCGTTGGTCCAGGCAGTTGCGGTTCCCGTGTCCGCTTGCCGGTCGAACCGGATATTGCCATCGCCTCGCGGAATGACCGCCTGTTCGCCTGGAGTCAGGATGCTGCTTTCGCTTCCTTTCGCCACTTTTAGTCTGCCGGAAAGAAGGGTTGTCTTTATCGAGGCTTCGTCGGGGTATCCCGTGATCACGAATGTCGTGCCGAGCACCTGCAGTTGGATGTCGTCCTGTTGTACGACGAAGGGCTGCCTCTCGTTAGCCCTCACCTCGAACAGCGCTTCACCGCTAAGGTGAACGCTGCGTTTGTTATCGGCGAAGACCACCGGGAATGTGATGGACGAGGCGGCGTTGAGGCGGACCTTCGACCCATCGGGGAGCACCAGCGTTCGCTGTTCGCCTTTCAGCGTCGCGACGGTGTTGTATTGGGGGCCGTGGCGGAGCAGCAGCCAGACGGCAACGGCTAGCGATAGGAGGATTGCTGCGGCGGCGAATCGGAGGCGACGACGGACAGACAAGTCGGTTTGATCAGGCAGCGGAATTTCCAGAGGCAGGAGGTCGATGCGGTTGAGCAGTTGTTGTTCCATCCGGGCCTGCAATTGTTTTTCCTCGCCGGTGGCAGTTTTTTCGCCGGCGTCTGCCATTTGTCCATACCATTGTTCGACGAGTGCCAGTTCTTCCGGGGTGATGTCGCCTTCGAGGTAGCGTTGAAGAAGCGCTCGGGCGGCGGTTGCGTCCATAGGCCTGTTTTTTTACAGGTCCGGCGAGAAAGGCGGAAGGGGTAGTGAGTCGGGAAATTTTTTTTCGGGGGTGGTTGCCGACCGCAGAAGGCGGAGGGCATTCTGGATATGTTTTTTTACCGTCTCTTCGGAGATTCCGAGGCGGGTAGCGATCTCGCGGTGGGACAACCCTTCCTGGCGGCTGAGGGTATAGACTTCGCGGGTTTTTGGGGGCATGTTGCCGATCGTCGCCCGGATCAATTCGAGTGCTTCTTTTACCTGTAGGAGGGTCTCCGGCGAGAGGGGTGTCTTGTTCGCCGCGGTTCTGTTCAGCGCATCGAGGTAATGGCGGCGGGTGATGTTCTTTTCGATGTAGCTGATCGCACGGAATTTTACGCTGGCATGGAGGTATGCGGTGAGCGGTCCGGTGAGGCGGAGGTCTTTGCGCCGGCGCCAGAGGGAGAGGAATACTTCCTGGATGATGTCTTCCGCATCTTCTTTGCA
>Ga0081540_1003964_pt1 | contig 11501 bp, 11 predicted proteins | sample TabmetS2T1R1_FD_71024 | JGI IMG/M metagenome (GOLD analysis project Ga0081540, IMG submission 71024) | Tabebuia heterophylla rhizosphere microbial communities from the University of Puerto Rico - S2T1R1 | ecosystem: Host-associated > Plants > Roots > Rhizosphere ...
GCCCCCCAAGGCGGAAAGGGCGAGTCCGGGCCGGTGATCCTGGTGGCGGGCGAGGGCTGGCATCCGGGCGTGGTCGGTATCGTCGCCGGCCGGCTGCGCGAGCGCTACGGCCGCCCGTCCTGCGTCGTCGGGTTCGAGGGCGGCATCGGCAAGGCCTCCGGCCGCTCGGTGCCCGGGGTCGATCTCGGCGCCGCGGTGATCGCGGCGCGTCAGGCCGGCCTCTTGCTCTCCGGCGGCGGCCACCGCATGGCGGCGGGCTTCACCGTGCGGCAGGAGCGTCTGGCCGAGCTGCGGGCCTATCTGGCCGAGCATATCGACGGCCAGGTCGCGGCGCAGCCCGGGGAGCCGATGGTGCCGCTGGTCGAGCTGGACGGCACGCTGGTGGTGGAGGCGGCGACGGTCGAGCTGGCGGAGACGCTGTCCCGCCTGGGGCCTTATGGCGCCGGCAACCCGGAGCCGCGCTTCGCCCTGCCGCGGGTGCGGGTGGTGGCGGCGTCGGTGGTCGGCAGCGGCGGCCATGTCGCCTGCACCCTGGTCGGGCCCGATGGCGGCCGGCTGCGGGCGATCGCCTTCCGCTGCGCCGACCAGCCGGTGGGCCAGGCGCTGCTGCGCCGCGACGCGCTGCTGCATGTCGCCGGCACGCTGCGGCTGGACCGCTGGAACGGCAACGTCCGGGTGCAGCTGTTCATCGAGGATGTGGCGCCGCTCTGGGCCGAAAACGCTTGATTTCCCCGGCCACTGCCGGTAGGTGTCTGCGCCGCGCCGACCCCTTCGTCTAGAGGCCTAGGACATCGCCCTTTCACGGCGGTAACACGGGTTCGAATCCCGTAGGGGTCGCCAAACGCCGCCGTTTCCACGCCGGCAGTGGCGGCAAGTGCCCATAGAAGCTCGCTTCTCGAGCCCGTGATCCGGATCTCCCGGCCCTCGATGATGTCGACGCGCTGGACCAAGGCACGGAGATGGTCGCGTCGGAATGTTCCATCTTTGTTCCGAAGCTTGCGTCGCGCTGCCCGGGCGAACCTCCGGAGCGTGTCCGGCCTCACCGAAGCGGCGGCTCCCGCGACGAGGGAGGCCACTCGGTCGGCATCGGTGAGCAGGTCCTGGACATCGCGGTAGCTCAGCGTGAAGCGGAGATGCATCCAGACCGCGCGCTGGATCACGTCGGATGGAAAGCGATAGCCGGAATAGCCAGGCAGGTGGTCAAGGAAGCCGGTCGCTTCCCCGCTCGGAAGACTCCGCGCCAACGAAGTGCAATGAGCCTACCCCTAAGCCCATACCCTCAAGGCTCGTTCTATCCGGTCAGCGATGCGAGTTACTGTATAAGCGATTACCATGTAGATTGCGACGGCTATTACAAACGCTTCAAGGTAGTAATAATTAAGCGCGGCGGTAAGCTGCGACTGTGCAAAAATATCGACGACCTCTATTGCAAACCCGAGAGAAAGCGCCTTCATGATCACCATGATCGAATTGGTCAGGTCCGGGATCGCTGCGATGACCACTTGAGGAAACAGGATCCGTCGGAACAGCTGGCCACTTTTGTAGCCCAGAGAGCGGGCTGCGTCTGCCTGGCCGGTGTCGAAGGAGTTCAAGGCTCCCTTTACGACCTCGGCCTGGAACGCCGCAATACAGGCGGTTATTGCAACGACAAGAATGACCCAGTTCGGCGTTTCGTGACCGTTGAAATTCACCCCTGCCAGTGAAGCGAGGAACTGGATGACCGGGGGAAGGCCGTAATATGCGAGAAAGATCACGATCACCAACGGCACGCCCTTGAAAGCGACCTTATAGGCCACAACGAATTCCCGCAGTATGGGAATCCGTCTATGCTCGACGAACGCAAACAGGCTGCCGATGATGGTCGAAAAGACGAAAATCGTGAGCGCCATCGCGAGCGTTTGCGGCACGGCGCCCAGGATCTCCCATAAATCCGAGACCAGAACTTCGCTGTCAAACATGTCCGAGGCCTTCTCTCTGTCAAATGCTGGCCACTGCCGCGTCCTTGAACGGCTTAACCGTCGCCGCTTCCGGTGCGTACATGGGGGAGCGATGTTCGAAGAAGCGCACGATGAGCCAAGCAATCAGGCACATTAGGGAATAGATGACCGCCAGCACGAGATAGGTTTCGAACTGGTACTGGTTGTAGGCTCGTTCCATGATCAGATGGGCGGTCGCCATGACGTCTGCCGCCCCGATGTACATGACCAATGCAACATTGTGGATCAGGTAGATCAGGGAGTTTCCGTAGCCGGGCAATGCAATATGCACTGCCTGCGGGCCCACGATCCGGGTCATCTTCTGCCGGAAGGTGTATCCCAGGCTGTCCGCCGCGTCATGCTGGCCACGATCGACGGCCAGGTAGGCAGGCCGCATGACCTCCGACAGATAGCCGCCGTGGTAGAGGCTCAGGCCCACCATTGCGGCGATCGTGGCCGAGAAGAAATCTTCAACACCCAACAGGCTGACCAGCAAGGGAAGCCCGTAAAACGCGACGAACAGCTGGAGTACGACGGGAACACTTCGGGCATAGGACACATAGAGGTCGGCAAGGTGACTGATCACCGGTATCCTGCGAATCCGAAATGTTGTCGCAATGAGGGCCAGACAGAAGCCGACGATAAGGGCTGTAAACGTGATCGCGAGCGTCAGCGGCAACGCAGAGAGCAGCTCGGGAACCATCGTCGAGAGATCCACTTTAAGTACTCCTCCTGCAATTTAAGCCGTAGCCGCCGCGCCCTCGACGAATGAGACAGAGGGGCGCGCTACTTCATGTATTTGACAATTTCCTCGCCGAACCACTGCTGCGAGAGCCTGTCCATCGTGCCGTCGTCCTTCAGCTCTTTGAGAGCCCGGTTGATATCGTCAGCCAGTGCCTGGTTCTCGTCTGACTTGTGGATCAACATGTAGGTGTTGGCGCTGTAGACCGGGTCGGTCGCGACAATATCGAGCTTCTGTTCCTCGATTACGGTCTGCTCGCCCAGGTTCGACGGCAGGATCAGCGCGTCGAACTTGCCGTTCTGAACCTCTTTCAGGCGATCCGGGTACGGGATGCCGGCGCTCGACGCCGTGATATCGATCTTGAACCCTGGATTTTCCTCCATCCAACTCACGACAAACTTGTAGGTCCCGCCGCCGGCCGTGAGGGGCACGATCCGCTTGCCGACCAGATCCTTCATCCCCGTGATGCCGCTGTCCTTGCGGCTGTAGATCTTCATCAGACTGGCCCCCATGGGGTTCTCAGGGATGAGGAACTGCTTGGCTCGCTGGGGAGACTTGTAGTAGCCGCCGCACGCCATGTCGTACTTGCCGGTGGCGAGGCCGGTTTCCTGCGCGATGTCGGCGACGCCTTCCATCTCGAACTTGTACTGGGGCAGCTTTGCGTTGATCGCTCTCAGGAGGTCGGGCTCATATCCCTGCGGCTCGACGCCGATCGCGCCCCATGCCAGCGGCTTGGATTCAGCCGACGTCGCGATCTTGATCGTCCGGACGGAGTTGTCGGCGGTCTGACCATAGCTTCCACCCGCGTTCGCAAGGGCGAGTACGGCGCCGCCACAGAGGGCCAGGCCAAACCGACGGCGCGAAATGGATGTCGTTGCAGGCATCTCTAAAGCCTCCCTTAGTTGGTGGATTAGTGGATTGTGCGTTCGGATTGAAGGAATTGGGCGAGGCGCGGGCTGGAGGGGGTGTCGAAGATCTCAGTGGGGCTGCCGTCGGCTGCGACGACGCCCTGATCCATGAAGATGATCCGGTTCGAGATGCTCCTTGCGAATTGCATCTCATGGGTCACAAGAAGCGACGTAATCCCCGACGAGGTGACGTCTCTGATCACCTTGAGAACCTCGCCAACGAGTTCGGGATCCAGCGACGACGTGGGCTCGTCGAAGAGCATGACATCGGGTCGGACCGCCAGCGCACGTGCGATGCCGGTTCGCTGGAGCTGTCCACCCGAGAGCTGGGACGGATAACTGTCCCGCTTTGCGGAGAGGCCGACGCGATCAAGCTCTCGCAGCGCGATTTCACGCGCCTCCTCCTCGGACTTCCGCTGCACCACCACAAGCGGATCCATGACGTTCTGAATGACCGTCATGTTCTTGAAGACGTTGAATTGCTGGAAGACCATGGCTGTGCGGCGGCGGATCGCCTGGACCGCGGCCTTGTCCGGGTGCTTGTAGTCCATCCGGATCTGATCGAACCTGATGCTGCCGGCCCGCGGCTTGACCAGGTAGTTGATGCACTTCAGCAGCGTGGTCTTTCCGGTGCCGCTGGGACCGATGATCGAAACCACGTCACCGCGGCTGATCGTGAGATCGACGCCGTTCAGGACCTGCGCGTTGCCGTAGGACAGCTTCAAACCTGTGAGCTCAAGCATTTCTGGCTGGTGTCCTTTCCGGCGTGATGAAGCGGGCGGTGTCAGGCTGCGGCATGGGACGCTCCGGCGGTGGCGTCGCTGTCGGTCCATTCGTCGCCGAGCAGCTCAGGAATATCGAAGGCCTTCAGCGCGGCGAAATGCTGCTCCCGGTCAGCGACGAACAGGCTGCGGACGATGCCGCGCGCCAGCCGGTCCGCACCTTGGCTGACCGCCGGAATGTCGCCTGAGAGCTTGCCGTGGCTCAGCGTCGCCGGGAAGTTGAAGCAGTGAATCCGGGGTAGCGCGGGGCATGCACCGGGCGTCCTCTCGAGGAACTCGAAGCTTTCGCCGAGGTCGGGCGAGGTCTCGAGCTCCGGATTGGGCATGTCCGCCGGCACGGGGAAGCGGTCGGGCCAGAGCCGGATATGGGGCGCGAATTCGGCGAGCTCCGGCCGCGCGCCGGGATCGACCTGAAAGCCGGTGCCGAAGATGATGAAGTCGGTCGCGTAGCGACCTTTCGGCGTGGTGATGACGACGTGGTCGCCCTCCTCTTCCAGCTGCAGCAACGGGCTGCCGAGGTGGAAATGGGCGTTGGCGTGCTGCGAGACGCGCAGCATGCTCGGCCGCGGCGGCGGCGTCTGCGCGCGCATCGCATGGTCGAGGAACCGCCACTTCCATTCGTCCGGCAGGCCGGCGAAGCCGTGGACCACGCCCTGGCTGCCGATGCCGGTGAACTTGTTGATGCGCGGGATGTCGGTGCGGCGGACAAAGAGATCGAGCCGCGCACAGCCGGCCTCCAACGCAACCGCGGCATTGTCCACCGAAGACGCCCCCGCACCGATGACGGCGACGCGCTTGCCGCGCAACGCCTCGAAATCGATGGTGTCGGCGGTATGGGCCCAAAAGCGCCGGTCGATCGTGTGCGCGATCGGCGGCACATAGGGACCGCCGAGCCCGTCGCGCCCGGTGGCGAGGACAACGTGCCGGGCATAGACCGTGCTCTCGTTCCCATCCCGGACGATGCGCAGTTCCAGCAGCCCGTCAGGCCGAGCGTGGATCGCCTCGACCTCGATCTCGTTCTCGACCGCCAGGTCCAGAACCTTGCGGTACCAGACGAGATAGTCCATCCACATGGTGCGGGGAATCTTCCCGAGCGTATCCCAGGCGGCGGCGCCGAACTGGGCCTCGTACCAGGCCCGGAAGGTGAGCGCCGGCAGGCCGAGCGCCGGGCCGGTGAGCTGCTTCGGCGAACGCAGCGTCTCCATGCGGGCAAAGGTCACCCAGGGGCCTTCGAGGCCGGCGGGTGCGCGGTCGAGCAGGACGATGTTGGAGAGGCCGAGGCCCTTCAACGCGCCCGCCGCCGCCAGCCCGCACATGCCGGCGCCGACGATGACGACGTCGCGCACGCGCTGACCCTCTTGCTGGCGCGCCGGCACCCAGTCCTTGGCCGGCCATTCCAGCCATTCGAGGTCCTGGCGCAGGCGCTGCTCCAGCGCGGGCAGGCCGATCGGGGGCGGAAGGCCGGCGTTCATGCTGTTCGTCTCACTGGCTTGACCGGGCTTGGCCCGAAGACGTCCGCCTTCAGGCGCTCGCCCGCGGTCGGCGGGTGCTTCACGAAGCCCGGCAGGGTTTCGCGCGAGATCGCCTCCAGCGCCTCGATCAGCCCGACGACCAGCGGCGACGCAGGCCTTCCATAGGGTGTCACGACGCCCCAGAAGAAGGAGATCGGCACGTCGAGCTTGCGGATCGCGACGCCGTCGAGCGGCATGCCATAGGTGATGACCGGCTCCAGGATGGCGACCCCGAGCCCGGCACGGGCGGCCATCAGCGCGGTGTTCGAGGTGTTGGCGTCGAGGATCGCGGCCGGGCGCACGCCGATCCGGTCGAGCGCCATGTCGACGCGCCGGCGCCAGCGGAACGGGTTCGCCATGGTGATGAGCCGGCGGCCCGCGGCCGCGGCGAGCGGGATCGTCTCCTCGGCCGCGAGCGGATCATCGGCGCGCACCGCGGCGACGCAGGGCGCCTCGCCGATCCAGTGGATATCGAGCGCGGGATGATCGACCGGCAGGCTGGTCACGCCGATCTCGGCAACGTGGGTCGCGACCGCCTGCACCACCTGCTCGGCGAGGGCCGCGCGGATATGGACCTGGTCCGGCAGCGCATCCTGGCCGAGCCGGGCGAGCGCGGCCGGCACCATGCCGGCGGCGAAGGAGGCGATCGCCGAGATCTCGAGCGAGCGCGGCTTGTCGGCCGCGATCGTGGCGGCGCGCTCGCGCAGATGCCTGAGCCAGGCGAGGACCGGCTCGGCCTCCTGGTGGAAGCGCAGGCCCTGCTCGGTCGGCGTCACGCGGGGGCCGCTGCGATGCAGCACCCGAAAACCGAGCGTCTCCTCGAGCTCCTGGATCAGGCGGGTGAGGGCCGGTTGCGAGCGGCCGAGCAGCCGTGCCGCGCCGGTGATGCTGCCGGCGGACATGACTGCGGCGAAGGCTTCGAGCTGGCGCAGATCCATGGGATCACCATTCCTTAAGTGGATGATACGTGCTATATCATGCGCGTCAAGCATGAAGGCTGGGGCAGGTCCTCGACCGTTTGAGCTATGTGAGAATGTCCGCCATCTCCCGAGGGGCCGAACTCCATGAGCACTGACGATCTGATCGCAACACTTGGCAAAGCGGGGCCCGCCCTCGCGGAGGTTCTCGCCGAGCGGGCTGAGATCATGCGGCTCAGCCAGGCGGCCCATGATGCCGTGCTGATGCCGCGTGAGCCCGGCGGCGTCAGCCATGCCGAGCGCGCGGCGCTGGCCGCCCGCATGGCACGGTGGCACCGCGACGAGGCCCTTGAGGTGCATTATCGTGAGCGGTTGGCGAAGGCCGGGGAGATCTCGACGCTGGCGGCTGTCGCAACGGGCGCCGCTCCGGCCCAGGCGGCACAGGACGCGCGGCTGCGGGCGATCATCCGCCATGTCGACCTCGTGACGCTGGCGCCGAAGGACGCGACCAAGGCCGATATCGCCGCGCTGGTCGCAGCCGGCGTGGCCGAGCCCGACATCGTGCGCTTGGCCGAACTCATCGCCTTCGTGAACTATCAGGTCCGGGTCATTGCCGGGTTGCGCCTGCTGGAGGCTGCCAAGTGAGCACCGTCGTCCACGACTTCACCACCAAGATCCCGCGCTGGTCGCCCTATGTGACGCCGGTGGACTTGTCCGAGGCGACGCCGGAGCAGCGCGACGCGCTGCAGATCACGCCGTCGAACAAGGGCGTCTCCGCCTATGTGCTGACCCTGGCGCACGACCCGGAATCGCTGAAGGTGCGCTCGCCGCTCTTCAACGCCATCATGTACGGCAAGGACGGGCTGTCCTCGGCCGAGCGCGAACTAGGCGCCGTTGGCTCCTCCATCGTCAACCGCTGCGTCTATTGCGCGGCCGTGCACGCCTCGCGCTTCAACGGCCTGACGAAGCGCACGGACGTGATCGAGGCGATCTTCGACAAGGGCGTCGAGGCCGAGCTCGAGGAGCACCAGCAGGCGATCTTCGATTTCGCGGTGAAGCTCTCGAAGACGCCGTCCGAGGCGACGCCGGAGGATATCGCGGCATTGAGCGACATTGGCCTGTCGAAGCTCGAGATCCTCGACCTCATCCTCTCCGCCTCGATCTTCGGCTGGGCCAACCGGCTGATGCACACGCTGGGCGAACCCACGGAGCCGTGACGCCGTCGGTGGATGTCTCGACAGCTCGCCCCATCGGACCGGATCATCGGAGCACCTACAGCCTGCCGGAAGGTTTATGATCGTGAGCGAGGGCCCCTGCCTGCTCAAGTGAATTGGGACGGCGTGACATTCGAGCAGAAGAGGCAATAGACAATGCGTGTGGGTATCCTGGGAGCAGGGGCTGCGGCCTTCAGTGCTGCTGTCCAGCTGTCGATCATGGGCCACGATCCGATGCTGTGGTCGCCCTCCGGCCGGAGCACCGAGCCGCTCGCGGCCGGCGCAGCGCTGCGTGCGACCGGGGCGATCGAAGCCAGCGTCCATCTGCGGATCGCGAGCAGTGCCGAGGAGGCGGTCATCGACGCCGATGTCGTGATGCTGGCGATGCCGGGCTATGCCCACAAGATGGCCTTCGACATGGCGGCCGGCCATCTGCGGGATGGGCAGCCCTTCATCATCAGCTCGCACGCCTCCTTCGGCGCGACCTATCTCTCGCGGCTGCTGGCGGCCCGAAAGCTGCGCGTGCCGATCATCGCATGGGGAACGACCCTGACGACCGGCCGCAAGGCTTCGCCGACCGAAGTTGCCGTGACTTCGCTGCGCTCCAGGATCGATCTCGCGACCGTGCCCCAGAGCGCGTCCGCCGAGGCGCTTACGCTGTGCACCTCGCTGTTCGGCGACCGCTTCGTCCTGCGCGAAGGGCTTCTCGCGATCGCGCTCAGCAACCTCAACCCGCAGAACCATCTCGCGATCGCGCTGTTCAACCTGACCCGGATGGAACGAGGGGAAAGCTGGGGCCAGGCGGAGAACGTCACGCCCGCGGTCGGGCGCGTCATGGAAGCGCTCGATGCCGAACGGCTCGCCATTGCCGAAGCCTTCGGCGTCTCGGTCAGGACGATCCGGGAGCACTACGCCTATTCCTACCAGCTTCCGGTCGCCAGCATCGCGGAGATGAACGCCGAACTGCATCGAAGTGGGCGAGGTGGCCTGGGTCCCGCGACGCTGGAGAGCCGCTATGTTCTCGAGGATGCCCCCTATGGATTGCTGCCGACGATGCTCCTCGGCCGGCTCGTCGGCCGCCCGGCGACCTTGCACGAGGCAGGGCTGACCATGCTGTCGGCCGCCTATGGGCGTGATTTCGCGGGCGAGAACGACCTGCTGCCCGCGCTCGGCTTCGCAGGGATGACGCGCGAAGAGCTGGAAGCGCGGGCGCGGGATGGATTTTAGAGGCGCTGTGGACCTCCCGGTGCAGCCCCGCCCGAACGGGCCTTGTCGGCCCATGAGAGCGACCTATGCCAAGGCCCAGGATCTCCTATCCTTCAATGTGCGGGGTTACCGGTCGGCATAATGGCGGAGGGGCTCCGAATTCCGCGATCTTCATCGCGTTTCCAGGCGCCGCCTGAAACAGACATCGTCGATGAGGGATATTCCGCCATGAAGCACGCCATCCTCGCTGCAGTTCTGGTCGCGCTCCCCCTGGGTTCGGCCCTCGCCGAAACCTCGGGCTCGAAGAATGCCAACGTCACGCAGGTCTATGAGCATGCGCTGCCGGACGTGCCCGGCAAAAGCGTCAGGGGCGTTCTCGTCGAGTACGGGCCGGGCGGCTTCTCGCCGTCGCACATCCATCCCAAATCGGCGATGATCTACGTCACCGTGCTGGAAGGCGCCGTGAAGATGCAGGTCAACAAGGAGCCGGTACGCATCTACAAGGCCGGCGAGAATCTCACCGAGCTGCCCGGCGACCATCACGGCGTCAGCGCCAATGCCAGCGAGACGGAGCCGGCCAAGCTCCTCGCGGTCTTCGTCCTCAATTCGGACGAGACGGAGCTGGTGACCCCGGATCCGAAATAAGTCCCGTCGTGTGACCACCTTCTCGCTGATGCGGGAGTCGCTCGGACAAGCCAGGCGAGCTCCCGCGCTTCGGTCAGCCCACTCGCAAATCCTCTCCCTGCCTCAAAGGATCCGCTTGATCTCGGCGTAGTCGCCATTGGTCCGCAACGTCACGGTGACGTCGGCTCGGCCGCGGTTGCGCCAGAACCAGCCATGGTTGCCGTCGAACGCCGCCTCGAGGAAGCCTTCGTCGCTCTCGACGCCGCGCCCCTTGTTGTAGCTGGTCGACTGGCCGGGGGCGTCGCCATGGGTGTCGAAGTTCACGGGCCCGCCGGAGGAGGCCCAGGCGAAGCCGGCGCGGGCGCCTTGCCGCATGACCAGCTTGATCTCGGCGCCTTGCCCTGGCGCCAGCGTGAAGCTCAGCTCATCCGCCCGGCCGGCCGCGGGTTTCGCGGCCGCAGGGTTCGCGGCCGCCTGGACCGTGGGCGCCGGAGCCGCCGTGGCGACGGGTTCCAGGCTCCCGGCCGGCTCCGGCGTGGCCCGGCCCTGCTGCGGCTGTGCGGTCAGCAGCGCCTCGATCCGGTCGAGCCGGCGCATGACGTCGGTGCCGGCGGCATCCGTGCCGGCCGGCGCCGGCGCGGCAGCCGCATCGCCGGCAGCCTCCTCCGCCAGCTGGGCCTTGATCTCGCCCATCTGGGTCAGGCCCATGAGCCGGCCGATTCGTGTCGGGTCGATCGCATATTCGGAGGGGAGGACCACCGTCACCAGGATGACGGATGCCGCAAGGGCCGCGATGAGGGTGGAGCGCCGGAGCTGGGCCGATGTCGGAAGCTCGGCGCGCGCGGGTCGGTCGGTGTTGTACATGGCCGGAATCCTCTCAGGAGACGACCCAGCCCGTGAGCTGATAGCCGATCAGCACGAACCCGGCGGTCATCATGACGACGTTTGCGGTGTAGGCGTGACGCCAGAAGCTCTCCGTCCGGCGCCAGTAGCCCATGACAATCAGGATGGCGGCGAGGGCCAGGAGCTGGCCGATCTCCACGCCGACATTGAAGGCGAGCAGGTTCGGCACGAGGCCATCGGGCGAGATCTCGTACTCGATGATCTTCGTCGACAGGCCGAAGCCGTGGCAGAAGCCGAAGACCAGCGTCGCCGCCTTGGTGTTCGGCTGAAAGCCGAGCCAGCGCTGGAAGGCGCCCATGTTGTCGAGCGCCTTGTAGACCACCGACAGGCCGATGATGGCGTCGATGATGTAGCTGTTGATCCCGACATTGAAGTAGACGCCGAGCAGCATCGTCGTCGAATGCCCGAAGGCGAACAGGCTCACATAGATGCCGATGTGCTTCATCCGGTACAGGAAGAAGATCACCCCGAGCAGGAAGAGGATGTGGTCGTATCCCGTGACCATGTGCTTGGCGCCGAGATAGATGAAGGGCAGCAGGTGGGGGCCGGTGATCTCCTGGATGTAGCCCTTGTCGCCCTCGGCGACGGCATGTGCCAGGGCCGTGCCGCAGAAGGCCGGCAGGCTCAGCAGGGCTGACAGCACGGGAAGGGCGAGCCGCCGGCGCTCACGGCGCGGCGGGCCCTCGGTGGGAGGTTCTTGCATCGAGAATCCGATCTT
>Ga0081540_1003965_pt1 | contig 11501 bp, 10 predicted proteins | sample TabmetS2T1R1_FD_71024 | JGI IMG/M metagenome (GOLD analysis project Ga0081540, IMG submission 71024) | Tabebuia heterophylla rhizosphere microbial communities from the University of Puerto Rico - S2T1R1 | ecosystem: Host-associated > Plants > Roots > Rhizosphere ...
GTCGCTCAAGCTGGCGGCCATCGTCGGCGACGATGTGCTCGATGCCTGCAAGGCAGGCGATCTGCCGATCATGGAATTCGACGGCACCATCAAGCAGCTCGGCAATCGGCTGTTGTCGGCGAATGCCTATCTCGGCTCTGAGCCAATGGCGCAGGCGCTGGCCGCGGGCGCCGATGTCGTCATCACCGGAAGAGCATCCGATCCGGCGCTGTTCCTGGCGCCGATGATCCATGCCTTCGGCTGGGCCATGGACGACTGGAATCTGCTCGGGCAGGGCACCGTCGCCGGTCACCTGCTGGAATGCGCCGGCCAGATCACCGGCGGTTATTTTGCCGACCCCGGCTACAAGGACGTGGCGGATCTGGCGCGGCTCGGCTTTCCGATCGGTGAGGTCGGCGAGGACGGCAGCCTTGTCGTCACCAAGGTCGCAGGCTCCGGCGGCGCGGTGACCGCGCAAACCTGCAAGGAGCAGTTGCTGTACGAGGTGCACGACCCCACGAAATATTTCCAGCCGGACGTGGTCGCGGATTTCTCGCAGGTGAAGGTCGAGGAAATCGGTCCCGATCGCGTCCGCGTCAGCGGCGGGCGCGGCGCCAAGCGAACCGATACGCTGAAGGTCTCGGTCGGTTACGTCGACAGCTATATCGGCGAGGGACAGATCTCCTATGCCGGTCCCGGCGCACTGGCGCGGGGACGGCTGGCGCTGGAGATTGTCCGCGAGCGGCTGAAGCTGACCAATGTGGCCGCGAGCGAATTGCGCTTTGAGCTCGTCGGTGTCGACTCCCTGCACGGGCCGGAAGTCTCTGCGCGCGCCAATGAGCCCTATGAGGTGCGCGTGCGAGTGTCGGGGCGTACCGAGAATTTGCGCGAGGCGGTCAGGATCGGCAACGAGGTCGAGACGCTCTATACCAACGGTCCGGCCGCCGGCGGCGGCGCGTGGAAATCGGCGCGAGACGTGGTCGCGGTCGCATCCGTACTGCTGCCGCGCGAACTGGCAACGCCGCAGATCCGGTTTGTGGGAGAGCCAAGGTGAAGCTGCGCGAGATCGCCCATTCCCGCACCGGCGACAAGGGCAACATCTCCAACATTTCCGTCATCGCCTATGACGCCAAGGACTATCCGCTGCTGCTCGAGCAGGTGACGGCGGCGCGGGTGAAGTCGCATTTCGCCGGTGTTGTCCAGGGCGAGGTGGTCCGCTACGAACTGCCCAATCTTTCCGCGCTGAATTTCGTGATGGACCAGGCGCTCGGTGGCGGCGTGACGCGTTCGCTGGCGCTCGATGCTCACGGAAAATCCTTGAGTTCGGCGCTGCTCGATCTCGACATTGTACCTGTGCCGGATGCCAAGTAACCAGAGAGAGCGACGACAATCATGCCTGCCAACCCCACACTCGCCAGCCTCGCCGCCGATCTCGAAGCCGGGCGCACCACTGCGCGCAAGCTGGTCGAGGAATGCCTCGCCAGGATTGCCGATCCCGCGGGCGAGGGCGAGCGGGCCTTCATTCACGTCGACAAAGCGGGCGCGCTTGCCGCCGCCGAGGCGATGGATCATTTGCGGAAAGCGCATGCCGCGCCGTCGCCCTATGCCGGCATTCCCGTCTCGATCAAGGACCTGTTCGACATCAAGGGACAGGTGACCCGCGCCGGCTCGCGTGCGCTGGATGACTCCGCACCCGCGGAAGCGGACGCGCCCGTGGTGGCGCGGCTGCGTCGTGCCGGCTTCATCGTGATCGGCCGCACCAACATGACCGAATTCGCCTATTCCGGCATCGGCATCAATCCGCATTACGGCACGCCGAAAAGCGTCTTCAACCGCAGCGTCGGCCATGTGCCGGGCGGCTCGTCCTCCGGCGCCGCGGTCTCGATCGCCGACCGGATGGCCCATGGCGCGCTCGGCACCGATACCGGCGGCTCCTGCCGGATTCCGGCGGCCTATAACGGCATCGTCGGTTTCAAGCCGACGCAAGCCCGCGTGCCGCTCGATGGCGGCGTGCCGCTGTCGTCCTCGCTGGACAGCTTCGGGCCGCTGGCCCGTAGTGTTTCCTGCTGCGCGGTGCTGGACGCTGTGCTGGCCGACGAAGACGTGCAGCCATTGCAGCCGCGCCCGGTGAAGGGCATGCGCCTTGCGGTGCCGACCACGGTCGCGCTCGACGACCTCGACGACGAAGTCGCAGACACCTTCGAGCGCGCGCTGGAAGCGCTGTCGCGGCAGGGCGCGTCGATCGAGCGGATCGAGGTGCCGGAATTCCACGATGTCGGCGTCATGAACAGCAAGGGCGGCTTTGCCGCCGCCGAGAGTTACGCCTGGCACCGCTTCCTGATCGTCAGCCATGGCGACGTCTACGATCCCCGCGTCCACGTCCGCATCCTGCGCGGCGAGGGCATCAGCGCGGCCGACTATATCGACATCGCCAATGCGCGCCGCTCGTTCATTGCGCGCACCGAGCAGCGGATCGCGCCCTACGACGCGCTGGTGATGCCGACCACGGCGAACACGCCGCCGAAAATCGCTGATCTCGCCGACGACAAGGCTTTTGCCGCGCAGAATGTGCGTTCATTGCGCAATTGTACGCTGATCAACATGCTCGACGGCTGCGCGATCTCGCTGCCCGCGCACCGCGAAGGCGAAATGCCGGTCGGGCTGATGTTGGCCGGGGCGGGCGGACGGGATCGCTGCATCTTCGAACTCGCCGCCGGAATGGAGGATGTCATCCGTGTTTGATCTGACCTTCAATGTCGATGACAAGGGCATGTCGACGCCGCTGACGCTTGCGATCGACAAGGCGGTCATCGCCGGCTGGACCGGGCGCGATCCGGTGGCGCGCGACAAGCATATCGCCGAGCTCGAGGCGATCGGCATCGCGCGGCCCGCTTCGACCCCGATCTATTACCGCTGCTCGGCGTGCCGCATTACCCTGGAAGACAGCATCGAGGTCTCGGGCACCGATTCCAGCGGCGAGGTCGAGTTCGTGCTGATCGGCTGGCAGGGCCGCATTTTCGTCGGCGTCGGCTCCGACCATACCGACCGCAAGGTGGAAGCCTACAGCGTCACGGTCTCGAAGCAGATGTGCGACAAGCCGGTGGCGCGCGAGCTCTGGGAACTCGAGGACGTCATCGCCCACTGGGACCAACTGATCCTGCGCTCCTGGGCCTTCATCGGCGGCGAGCGGGTGCTGTACCAGGAAGGCACGCTGGATGCGATGCTCCCGGTCAGCGACCTGATCGAGCGCGGTTTTGGCGGCAAAACACTGCCCGACGGCTGCGCCATGTTCGGCGGCACGTTTGCCGCCAAGGGCGGCATCCGCCCGGCCGATCGTTTCGAGTTCGAACTGGAAGATCCCGTGTTAAAGCGCAAGATCAGCCACGGCTATGATGTGATCACGATGCCGGTGCTGGGCTGAACCCATCCACACGTCGTCCCCGCGAAAGCGGGGACCCATGACCACAAATGCTTGACGTAGGCTGAGGCTGTGGCCACAGCGAGCTCCAACAAGGTGCGGCGGCGGTTATGGGTCCCTGCTTTCGCAGGGACGACGGCGGATAGTTCGGAAATCGGGTGGCTTGAAGTCGCCACTGCTGCGAAACTCCTCGTCATGAAAGCAACCGCAACAAAGCTCCACCATCCCGCCGCCGACGTCGCCGCCCGCGTCGATGCCATCGACTGGGCGCAGGCGACCGCCGACCTCGACGCGCAGGGCTGCGCTGTGCTGAAAGAATTGTTGTCGGCTGACGAATGTACCGCGGTGGCCGCGCTCTATCCTGACGACAAGAATTTCCGCAGCCGGATCGTGATGGGGCGTCATGGCTTCGGCCGCGGCGAATACAAGTATTTCGCCTATCCGTTGCCCGACTTGATCGCAGAACTGCGGCCCGCGCTCTATGCGCGGCTGTGCGGCACGGCCAATCGCTGGAACGAGACGATGGGGATCGACATCCGCTATCCCGACCGGCATGCGGCGTTCCTGAAACGGTGTCAGGACGCCGGGCAAGCCCGGCCGACGCCGCTGTTGCTGCAATATGGCGAGGGCGACTACAACTGCCTGCACCAGGACCTCTATGGCGAGCACGTGTTCCCGCTGCAGGTCGCGATCCTGCTGTCGGAACCCGGGCGCGATTTCGAAGGCGGCGAGTTCGTGCTGACGGAGCAGCGGCCGCGCATGCAGTCACGGCCCGAGGTGGTGCCGCTCCGCCAGGGCGATGCGGTCGCCTTTGCTGTGCACCACCGGCCGGTGCAGGGGACGCGCGGGCCCTACCGCGTTAACCTGCGCCATGGCGTCAGCCGGATCAGATCCGGCCATCGCCACACCGTCGGCGTGATCTTCCACGATGCCAAGTGAGTATGAACTGAGTTGACTGCTGATCTGTTCGAGAGTGTTGGCGACGCGCGCCCGTCGCGCGAGGCCATGGTGGAGGGCGCGGTGCTCCTGCGCGGCTTTGCGCGGCCGTTCGAAGGCGAGTTGCTCCCGGCGCTGCGTGCGATCGTCAAACAGGCGCCGTTCCGGCATCTGATCACGCCGGGCGGGCACCGCATGTCGGTCGCGATGACCAATTGCGGCAGTGTCGGCTGGGTGTCGGACCACTCTGGTTATCGCTATGACGCCATCGATCCCGGGTCCGGACAAGCGTGGCCGGCGATGCCGCCTGTGCTGCGCAGACTAGCGGCCGATGCTGCGGCGAGCGCCGGCTTCAACGGCTTCGGACCGGAGGCCTGCCTGATCAACCGCTATGTATCAGGCGCGAAGCTGTCGCTGCATCAGGACAAGGACGAGCTCGATTTTGGTGCACCCATTGTCTCGGTCTCGCTCGGGCTGCCCGCGATCTTCCTGTTCGGCGGCCCGAAGCGCGCCGACAAGCCAGCACGTTACCGGCTGGAGCATGGCGATGTCGTAGTCTGGGGCGGCCCGTCGCGGCTGTTCTTTCATGGTGTCGCGCCGCTGGCCGAGGGCGAACATGCGCTGATGGGGCGGCAACGGATCAATCTGACTTTTCGCAAAGCGCGCTAATCTCCTTCTCCCCTTGTGGGAGAAGGTGCCTTCGCGAAGCGAAGGCGGATGAGGGGTTCTCTCCGCGGAGACAGACCCCTCATCCGTCTCGCTGCCGCTTCGCGTCCATAGCCGATGCAAAGCATCGGCGTACTTTTCTAAGGACGGCGGCCGAGGGCCGCCTATGCCACCTTCTCCCACAAGGGGAGAAGGGAAGAGGCGTTCCATCGAACTTTCCCCTGGTCTATGCTCCCACCGCCGGGGGGCCGACATGAGCACGACAGACGCAGCGTCCAGCACCAGCGCCAATCGCACCGGCGTCTATCTCGCCATTCTGCAACTCGTCTTCACGCTGGGCTGGACCACCTACGTCATCTACCTGCCAAAGCTGTGCGCCGATGTCGGCATCGCGCCATCGGCGGTGATCCTGATCCTGATGCTGGACCAGGCGATCTTCACGATCACAGATACTGCGATGGGAATCGCAGCCGACAGGATCGCGCCGGTTGTCGGCAGGCTCGGCGTCTTCGTGGGCGCGTTGACCGCCATCTCCTGCGCGGCCTTTGTCGCGCTGCCGTTCGTGGCCGGCACCGGGCCGGCCGCGCAGGTCTGGTTCATTGGGCTGATCCTGATCTGGGTCGTAACGTCATCGGCGCTGCGCGCACCGCCGCTGACGCTGCTCGGCAAATACGCCGCGCGGCCGGCGATCCCATTCTTGTCGGCGCTGGCGATGCTCGGCTACGGCCTGGCGGGCGCGGTATCGCCCTATCTCGGCGTCGTGCTGCGCAACCACGACCCGCGGCTGCCTTTCGTGATCTCGGGCGCCGTGCTGCTGCTCACCACGCTTGCCCTGTCGAAGGTCGAGCGTGATCTGGCGCAGGCGCCGCCGGTCATGAAACAGCCGGCGGCAGCAGCAAAATCTCTGGGCCCGGTGCCGATGTTCTTCATTGCCACGATGGTCATCCTGTCGCTCGGCTATCAGCTTCACTTTTCCATCAACAGCACGCCGTTCTTCCTGCGCTTCGCCAGGCCGGAAGAATTGCAATGGCTGATGCCGGTGTTCTGGATCGGCTTCAACATCGCGATGTTTCCGGCCAGCGTCGTGGTCAAGCACCGCGGCGGGCTGGTCGTGATGGGCGCGGCGGGCCTGCTCGGTGCGTTGGCCGTGCTGGCCGCGGAAATGGCCGGCAATCTCAACATGCTGATTGCGGCGCAGTTCATCGCAGGCGCGGCCTGGGGCTGCATGCTGATGGCAGCGGTGTCGGCAGCGCTTGCGATCGGCGAGACCGGTGCCGAGGGCAAGGTGGTCGGGCTGGTGTTCTCAGCGCTCGCGCTTGCGACTTTTGCGCGGATGGCGGCGGTCGCCGGCGGACTGCAGAAGCTGCCGGAATATGCGCCATTGCTGCACTGGGCTCCCGTCGCTTGCTGGTCGGTCGCCGGCGCGGGCCTGCTGGTGATTGCGGCGTCGCAGATGCAGCGGAGTTTGGCGGAGAGGAGGGTTTAGTTCTCACCACAGTCATTCCGGGATGGTGCGAAGCACCAGACCCGGAATCTCGAGATTCCGGGTTCGGTCCTGCGGACCGCCCCGGAATGACGGAGGATGAATCACGGCTTCGGCGGGTGAATGAACGCCCACGGGCTCACTTCCGAATCCGTCTGCACTTCCACTGAAATCAAATACGGCCCGCCGTCGGCCAGCGCCTTTTCCAGCGCGGGCCGGAATTGATCGGGCGAGGTGACGCGCGCGGCTGCGACGCCAAAAGATTCCGCAAGCTTCACGAAATCCGGATTGACCAGGTCCGACGCCACCACGCGGCCGTCGAAACGCTCGCGCTGGTCGCGGCGCACGTTGCCATAGGCGTTGTTGTTGAACACCAGCGTCACCACGCCGATCTTGAATTGCACGGCGGTCGACAGTTCCTGCACCGCGAACATGAAGCCGCCGTCGCCGGTGATCGCAACGACCGGCCGGTCCGGATTGGCGACCTTGGCGCCGAGGGCGGTCGGAAAGCCCGAACCGAGCGTGCCCTGATAGCCCGAGGTGATGAAGGTGCGCGGCTCGTAGACCGGAAAGCCGTACCAGGAGGCAAAGCCGACCTGCGACAGTTCATCGGTGACGATGGCGTTCGCGGGCAGCACCTCGCGCAGGATGTTCAGATATGCCATCTGCGGCTGCACCTTTTGAATCTCCTGCTGCGCCGCCGCGGCGGCCTCGCGGATTTCCCCGCGCCGGCCGCTGGTCTTGCTGTAGCCGGCCTTCTTCACCGCGGCGACCAGATCGGCGGTGCCGGCCTTGGCATCGGCGATCACGGCCGCATCCGACGTGAACCGCCGCATCTCGACGGGGTCGATATCGATGCGAACCGATTTCAGGCCGTCGGGCCGATAAGGCCAGCGCGACATCGTCGGCAATTCCAGCCGGGTGCCGATCCCGATCATCAGATCGGTGGTCGGCCACAGCCGGTACGCCGCCGCCATGGTCAGCCCGAGCTCGTGCGCATTGGAGACGATGCCGCGGCCACTCCGGAAGGCCACCACGGGCGCATCGATCATCTCAGCCAGTTCCAGTATTTCCTCGCGCGCATGGAGCGCGCCGCTGCCGACGAAGATCATCGGCCGCTTGCTGTTCTTGATGAGGTCGGCGGCGGCCTTGATACGGTCAGGGTCGGGCAGCGGTGCAGGGAAGGTATCTAACACCTTGGAAGCGCCGACTTCGGCGCGCTGGGTGAACACGTCCCAAGGCATTTCCAGCGACACCGGCCCGCGCCGGCCCGACATCATCTCCTGAAACGCGCGCGACACCATCGCGGGCGCGACATCGGGATATTCGATGCGGTCGGCCCATTTGACGAAGGTACGCAGCGTCGCGATCTGGTCCGGCATCTCGTGCAGATGGCCGCGGCCTTTGCCCAGAAATTGCGTCGGCACCTGCCCGGTGAGGCAGAGCACCGGCTCGTTGCAGCCGAACGCAGTGAGCAGCGCCGCGCTCGCATTGAGCACGCCGGGGCCGGGCACCACGCTGAACACCCCGGGGCGCCCCGAGGACCGCGCATAACCAAAGGCCATGTAGCCGCAGGCCTGCTCATGGCGCGCGCCGATCACCTTCAACTGCGCCTGATGGAAGGCATCGAACAGGCCGTAGGTTTGCGCGCCGGGCAGGCCGAACACGGTGTCGACGCCATGCGCGACGAGGCCATTGACGATTGCTTCGCCGCCGGAGGTTGATTTCATCGTTCTGTCCACTCGCTTCTCGGGATTTATCAGGCTTCGTCGATCACGCCGTTCTTCAGCTGGCCTATGCCCTCGGCTTCAACCTCGATGACGTCGCCGGGCTTGAGGTAGCGCGGCGGGTCGAACCGCGCGCCGGCGCCGGTCGGCGTTCCCGTCACGATGACGTCGCCAGGCATCAGCGTGGTGAAGGTCGAGAGATAGTTGATGAGATAGCGGAAGCCGAAGATCAGCCGGCCGGTGCGGTCGTCCTGCCGCGTCTCGCCGTTGACTTTCGTTGTCAGGCGGATGTCCGCGATCTGGCCTTCATCGGTATAAGGCACGATCCACGGCCCGAGGCTGCCGGTGGAATCGAAATTCTTGCCTTGGGTGACGTTGAATTTTGCGTGCCGCACCCAGTCGCGGATGGTGCCTTCGTTGCAGAGCGTGACCGCAGCGATATGGTCAAGCGCGTCGCTTTCCCTGATATGCCGCCCGGCCTTGCCGATGACCAGCACCAGTTCACCTTCATAGTCGAGCTGTGCCGAGGCGCGCGGGCGGACCAGCGGAGTATTGTGGCCGACAAAGGAGCGCGGCGTACGCATGAACATGCTCGGATATTTCGGCGCGTCCTGCCCGTCCTTGTATTCCGCATTGCGATCCGGATAGTTCACGCCGATGCAGATGATCTTTTCCGGCGAGGGGATCGGTGGTTGCCAGGTGATCGCATCGAGCGCGTGGTCCGGCTCACGCCGCGCGCCTTCTTCCGCGAGTTTCATCAGCGCGCCGGCGGCGATGGCCTCGCGCAGCGTCGGATAGTCCTTTCCGAACCGCGCGGAGAGATCGACGATGCCGGCGTCGATCACAGCGCCGTATTTGGTGGCGCTGCCGATGGAATAGGTCGCAAGACGAGGGGGGGCCATGGAATTTCCTGTTAGCCCGGCGTCATGCCGGCAGCCCTGATGATCGCGGTGGCTTCTTGTGTTTTGAGATAGTCGATCAGCGCCTTGGCGGCGTCGGCCGCCTTGGTGTCGGCGGCGACCGCCGAGGTGAACACCAGCTCCTGCTGCAGATCGCCCGGGAACGGGCCGACGAGCTCGACGCCGGGTGCGGTCAGCACATTGGTCAGGAACACACCAAGCTCGGCCTCGCCCTTGGCGACAGCCGGCGCGATCTGGCCCGGAGCCGCCTGCGCTTTTGTCTTGGCCTTCATTTCCTCTGATATCCCGAGGCGCTCAAACACCTTTGTCACGTAAGCGCCGGCGGCGCTGGCCGGCAGAAAGGCAATTGACGGCGCCGCGAGCAGGGCGTTCTTGAACGCGTCCGGCGTCGAAATATCGGGCTTGCTTGCGCCGGCGCGAACGATGACGCCATAGCCGACGCGGGCGATATCGACGCTCGCTCCGGGCGCAAAGCGCGCCTTGGCCGCGGCGTCCTTGAAGACATCGACGGGAACGACGACCACGTCGAACGGCGTGCCGGAATTCACCCGCGCGATGATGTTGGGCGTGGAATCGAAATGGATCGACAGTCTATGCCCGGTCGCTTTCTCGAACGGCGCGGCGAGGGCATTCATCGATGCGGTCATCGAGCCGCCGGCGATGACCTTGAGTTCGGCGGCGTGAGTTAAGGCGGTGGATGTCATGACGAGCGCACCAGAAAGCAGGATTGCGACGGATTTCAGCAGCGATTGGCTCATGACGCCCTCCCGATGGTTTCAAGCTGATCCTAATCCGCGATCGTGACGTCGGCCACAAAGGCCGGCTCACGCACCTTCTGGCCCGAGAAGGGCGAACCCTCCTCGAACCAGGAGCGCGGCGCCGGCGCCCCCCACAGCGTCTGTCGGCGCGGGTCCTTCAGCGACCAGCGCAGCGGCTCATGGTCGTGGTCGCCGGTGAAATAGTCGCTGGTGTAGAGTTCGAGTCGGTGGCCGTCGGGATCGCGGACATAAAGGAAGAACGCGTTCGAGATGCCGTGACGGCCCGGACCGCGCTCGATGTTCTTCAAATATCCGCTGGAGGCCATGACGTCGCAGAGATGCAGGATGTTCATCGCGGTCGGTGTCCAATAGGCCATATGGTGCAGGCGAGGGCCGCGGCCGTTGGTGATGGCAAAGTCATGGACATTGCCCTTGCGGTGCATCCAGGCCGCCGCGATGCGGCCATTCGGCCCGTCTTCCTCGCCATATTCGGTCAGGCGGAAGCCGAGCCGGGCGTAGAAATCGACGGTGTTCTGCACTTCCGGCGCGAAGACGTTGAAGTGGTCGAGCCGCTGCGGATGGCAGCCTTTATAAAGGTCATAGCGCCGGAGCAGGTGCGGGCGCTTTTCCATCGTCGCATAGAGTTCGAGCTGGAAGCCGGCGGGATCGGTGAATTGCAGCGTGCGGCCCTGGAACGGCTGGTCGGCGAAGGCGTAGGCGATGCCGTTCTCGGAAAAGAAGCTGGCCGCCTTGTCCAGATCGCCGTCATTGCCGACCTTGAAGCCGAGCCGGCTGCAGGCGGCAACAGGAGCCTTCCGCAGCACCAGCGAGTGATGCTGATGCTCTTCGCTGCCGCGCAAATACACCGCCTTGTCATCTGCGTCCTCGACATGGAGGCCGACCGTGTTCTCGTAGAACGCGCGGCTCTTGTTGAGGTCGACGACGTCGAGCACGGCATGGCTGCAGCGGATGATGTTGAACGGCGGGTCGAAGATGTGTGTCGGAACGGGCATGTGGGGTCCCTTGGTTGTTCGTCATTCCGGGGCAGCCCGCAGGGCTGAACCCGGAATCTCGAGGTTCCGGGTTCGATGCTGACGCATCGCCCCGGAACGACCGTGAATTAAATTCCCAGCTTCTGAATGTTATGCGTCCCGCGCGCGAGCGAGACGTGCTTGGTTTCCATGTAGAAGTCGAACGAATAGTCGCCGCCGTCGCGGCCGATGCCGGACGATTTCATGCCGCCGAACGGCGTCGGCAGGTGGCGGACGTTTTCCGAGTTAAGCCAGATCATCCCGGCCTCCAGCGCGTCCGCCACGCGGAGCGCGCGGCCCATGTCGCCGGTCCAGACATAGCCGGTCAGGCCGTACTGCACGCCGTTGGCGATCTCGATCGCGTCCTTTTCGTCCTTGAACGGGATCACGGTCAGGAACGGGCCGAACACTTCCTCCTGCGCCACCCGCATCTTCGCGTTGGCGCCGGTGACCAGCGTCGGCTGCACATAGTGGCCGCCGCCGGGTCCGTCATGCGGCTTGCCGCCGACCGCAATCGTTGCGCCGTCCTTTGTCGCAACCTCGAAATAGCTGCAGACTTTTGCCAGGTGCCGCTCATGGATCA
>Ga0081540_1003966_pt1 | contig 11501 bp, 9 predicted proteins | sample TabmetS2T1R1_FD_71024 | JGI IMG/M metagenome (GOLD analysis project Ga0081540, IMG submission 71024) | Tabebuia heterophylla rhizosphere microbial communities from the University of Puerto Rico - S2T1R1 | ecosystem: Host-associated > Plants > Roots > Rhizosphere ...
CGACATCCTCAACGGCGATGCCTCCTGGCCGCAGGCCGAGGCGCTGATGGACGCGGTCTGGCCGGACCACGTCATGGAGACGCTTTCGTGGGCTCACATCAAATGGGCCCATGCCGACCTGCGCGTGCTGATCGACGCGCCCGAAGACAACGGCCTCGCCTGCCATGTCGGTATCTATTTCCGCACCGTGACCTGGAATGGCCACAAGGTGCATGTCGGCGGCATCGGCGGCGTGTCGACCCGCGAGGATTGCCGCGGCCGCGGCTATGCCAGCCTCGCGCTCGATGCGGCCGTGCAGACCATGCGCGCCAACGAAGCGGTGAAGTTCGCGATCCTGTTCTGCGAGCCGCATAATGAGGCGTTCTATGAAGCCCGCGGCTGGCACCGCTTTGCCGGCGATGTCTGGTGCGAGCAACCGGAGGGGCGCATTCGCTTCACCGTGATGGCGCCCTTCGTGTTCGACATCGTCCGCGCCCCACGCCAGGGCACCATCGACCTATGCGGCCTGCCGTGGTGACCCCTGCGCAAGCAGGGGTGGCTTGAAACGGCCCCGGCCCTTAATATGTCGACCATAATCTATTGGCATACTGCCTCGAGATGTTTTGGCGCGGTGACGCATGACCCTGGAAGCTTCCGCTGACGCGCGTCCACCGGCGACCCCAATGGGCAGCCTGCTGACCTCGCCCATCCTGCCGACGCTATCAAGACTGGCCCTGCCCAATGCGATCGCGATGTTCGGCACCGCGCTGGTCGCCGTGGCCGAGACCTCCTATATCGGCCGGCTCGGCGTTGAACCCTTGGCCGGCATCGCGCTGGTGTTTCCCTTCGTGATGCTGACGCAGATGATGTCCGCGGGCGCGATGGGCGGCGGCGTGTCATCCGCGGTGAGCCGCGCGCTCGGCGCCGGCGACCGTGAGCGCGCCGCCAATCTGGCGCTGCATGCCGCGATCATCGGCACCGGCGCCGGGCTGTTCTTCACCGCGATGATGCTCGTATTCGGCAGAACCTTCTATTCGCTGCTCGGCGGCAGCGGCGAGGTGCTTGAACAGGCGATGCATTATTCGCAGGTGCTGTTCGCAGGCGCCGTGTCGATCTGGCTGGTCAACACGCTTGCCTCCGTGGTGCGCGGCACCGGCGACATGCGCGTGCCGTCGCTGGTGCTGATCGGCGTTGCGATCGTCCAGGTCACGGTGGGCGGTGGATTTGGGCTAGGCCTGTTCGGCTTGCCGAAGCTCGGCATGCGCGGCGTTGCCGCGGGCCAACTCGCAGCCTTCACATCAGGCGCGCTGTTCCTCATCTGGTACCTGGCAAGCGGCCGCAGCCGGCTGAAGCTCAATTTCAGGAGCTTCGCGTTCCAGCGCGACATGTTTCTCGACATTCTCAGGGTCGGTGCGGTGTCGTGCCTGTCGCCGCTGCAGACCGTGCTGGCCATCGTGATCTTCACAAAAATCCTGGCGGGCTTCGGCACGGTAGTGCTCGCCGGTTACGGCATGGGCTCACGGCTGGAATTTCTGCTGATCCCGATCGCGTTCGCCTTCGGCACCGCCTCTATCCCGATGGTCGGCATGGCGATGGGTGCCGGGCTCGTTGCGCGTGCGCGGCATGTGGCGTGGATTGCGGCTGCCTCCGCGGGAGTCGTGGTCGGGCTGATTGGCCTGGTCGTCGCGATCAATCCCGGCCTGTGGGTATCGCTGTTCACCAGCGATCCCGGCGTCACCGCGGCCGCCTATTCCTATTTCCACTGGGCGGGTCCGGGGTTTGGCTTCTTCGGCGCCGGCGTCTGTCTGTACTTCTCCTCGCAGGGTGCGGCGAAAGTCGGCGGCCCCGTGCTCGCCGGCACCCTCCGCCTCGTGCTGGTCGCTTTGGGCGGCTGGTGGCTCGCCGCATCGGGCGCACCGGCATGGACCCTGTTTGCCCTCATCGGCACGGCGATGGTCGTATTCGGGCTCACCACCGTGCTGTCGATCTACCTGACGCGTTGGTAGCGGACCGTACCCGCGAAAGCGTGATTGCCCGCCGCATTGTAGATTCCGGATTTGTTGGTATTGAAGCCCCCGCTTTCAGGAGGGGGTTATGTCTCGATTCGCCTTTGTTCTCGCGATCATCGCCACGCTGTTCGATGCATCGTCGGCTCTCGCGCAGAGCACCGAGCCGGTCGGCGTCTGGCTGACGGAGAAAGGCGACGCACGGGTCAAGATCACCAAATGCGGCAGCGGAATTTGCGGGGTCATTGTCGGGCTGAAGGATCCGATCGATCATGCTACCGGGCAACCGCAGGTCGACGACAAGAATCCTAATCCCGCGCTGCGGACGCGGCCGGTGATCGGGATATCCTTGTTTGTCGGCATGCGCCCGTCGGCTCCTGGCAAATGGTCCGGCCAGATCTACAACGCCGACGATGGCGGCACCTATGTCAGCTACGTCACCTTCAGCGGCGGCGATGCGCTGCGCGTCGAAGGTTGCGTCGGCATGATCTGCGGCGGCGAGACCTGGAGCCGCGTCGGGCGCTGATGGATCAGGCTGCACTGGCCTTGAGCGCCGTTGCCGCCGTGGCGTAGCCGCCGCGAGCGCCGTCGATAAAATGCACGTGATCGCTGCGCATCACCGACGGCGTGAAGCAGGTCATCATCGCCGCGTCCTGGCGGTGCAGGCCGTAGCGCAAAATCCCGGACGAGGCGGCGGCCTTGAGGTACTGCGCCAGCGCGGCCTCGAGATCTTCCGTACAGTCGAGGATCATCTTCAACCCGTCGTCATATTTCCGGAAGTCGGAGTTCTCGACCACCTGCTGCACGTAGTTCCGCGGCACGAAATTGCCGACCTTGATGCCGAAGCGCATCACAAAATAGGCCCATAGCGTGACGGCGAGCACGACGGCGCGGCGTTTCGCCAGCGACCCGCCACGCGCGGCGCGCGCTTCATACTCCACGCCCTGCGGCGGCCAGCGCAGCGGCGGCCCGCTCGCCGGCACCGGCCGCCCGGCCTCCGGGCTGCGCTCGACGAGGGCGATGATGTCCTCGATCGCCTTGCGGAACGCCGCTTGATCCGCGCCTTTGACCGGCAACACCAGCACCGACAGGATGATGCCACGGGACGCGGGGATTTCCTCAAAACGGCACGACAGGCCGGAGAGATCGGGCTGGGTGCCCGCAGGCGCCGCCGCCACGGCAAACTCGCCGCGCTTCATCGCGGCCTCCGCCCAGCCGAGCCCGCCGCCGGAGAACATCGCGTAGGAAAGATTCGCCGACGGGCCGAAGCGCGCGACCCGCACGTCGAGACCTTGCGCGCGTACGGCCGAGACCGGCACCAGCGCGACCCGCATCGAAAGTTCGAGGTCTTCTCTCACCCAGGCCGCGGTCGCCGCCAGCGCCTCGCGCGCAAGCTCGAGATCAGTGGGCGCGACCGCAAAGCTCGCGCCATCGCCACCGAACACGAAGGGAAATTCCCTTCCCTCCAACGCGTTGGTGACCGCGGCGATCACGGCGGCGCCCGCCATGTTGACGGCCTTGTAGCGCTGGGCGGCGATGGCCTTGGTCGACTCGACGATGTCGGCGACGCCGATGGTCCAGTCGTCAGGCAAGGGCATATAGAGCTTCGGGTCCATCAGCCTGGAGAAGCCCCGAAACACCGGAATGCGCCCATAGAAAATGTCGGTCCCGCCGGCGGTGTCCATCATCGTCCCGAATTATCCCGTACCCGCTGGGTGTAGCAGATACGCGCCTTTCTGTATCCGGGTTCGCGACGGCTAGAGCGAGATGACTTTTCTTCGAATCGTCATCTCACTCTAGCTCTTTGTTGGAGCATGATCTTTTCGGAAAACCGCTTCACACTTTTCCGGATCAAGCTCTAGAACTTCAACCCGCGCAGCACGAGCTGGTTGAGCCTGCTTGCGAACGCCGCCGGGTCTTCCGGCAGTTCGCCGTCGAGAATCTGCGCCTGCTCCAGCAACAGGAACGACAAATCCTTTGCCGCGTCCCCGGCTCCCGCGATCGCCGCGACCAGCGGATGCTTCAGATTGATCTCGAGGATCGGCTTCTTCGCCACGCCCTTGTCGTGCTGGGCGAGCAGCCGTTCCAGCGCGCGGTCGCGCGCCTCGCCCGAGGCAACGAGGCAGGACGCGCTTAAGGTCAGCCGCTGCGAGGCGCGGACGTCGGCGACGCGTTCGCCCAAGGCGTCCTTGACGATGGCAATCGTCATGGCTTCGTCCGCCGCGGGCTCATCTTTCTTCTCTTCCGCCTTGTCCTCGACGGATGGGATCAGGCTGAAGTCGACATCGCCCTGGCTCAGCGACTTCAGCGGCTTGCCGCCGAAATCGAGCGGCGCTGCGGTCCAGAACGCATCGACGGGATCGGTGAGCAGCAGCACCTCGATGCCGCGCGCCTTGGCCTGCTCCAGCTTCGGATTGGATTTCAGCCGCTCGATGCTGTCGCCGACGAGATAATAGATGTCGGTCTGGTTCGGCTTGATGTCCTCGACATATTGCTTGAGCGTCCGCTTCTCGCCTGACGTGGTGGTGAAGCGCGTCAGCGCCAGCAGTTTTTCGCGCCGCTCGAAATCTTCCCAGATGCCTTCCTTGATCACGGCGCCGAACGCATCCCAGATCTTTGCGAACGCCTCTGGCTCCTTCTCGGCAAGACTCTCCAGTTCGCCGATCACGCGGCCCGTCACCGCCTTGCGGATTTGCACCAGTTGCGGATTGTTCTGCAGCATCTCCCGCGAGATGTTCAGCGGCAGATCCTCGCTGTCGATGACGCCGCGAATGAAGCGCAGATAGGCGGGCAATAGCTCCGCATCATCGGCGATGAAGACGCGCCGCACATAGAGCTTCACCTTGCCCTTGCGCGCCTGGTCGAACAGGTCGAACGGCTTGGTCGAAGGCGCAAACAGCAGCACCGCATAGGACTGCCGGCCTTCGGCGCGGTAATGCAGCGTCATCGCCGGCTCGTCGAAGGCGCCGGCGATCGATTGATAGGCCTGCTTGTAGTCCTCCGCCGACAGTTCCGACTTCGGCCGCTGCCACAGCGCGCTCGCCGAATTGATCTGGCGCGGCTCGCCCTCCTCGGGCACCAGGAAGATCGGAAACTGGATATTGTCGGAATAGGCGCGGACAACACGCTCGATCTCGTAGGTCTCGAGATATTTGGCCGCGTCCTTCTTCAGATGCAGCACGATCTCGCTACCGCGGACAACGCGTTTCGCCGTCTCTTCGCTGGCGGGCGCGATCTCAAAGCCGCTGCCTCCGGAGGCGGACCAGACCCAGACCTGGTCCGATCCGGCGCGCCGGCTGGTGACGACGATGCGCTCGGCCACCATGAAGGCCGCATAGAAGCCGACGCCGAACTGGCCGATCAGATTGGCGCCATCCTTGGCCTCGGCGAGGCGGGCGACAAAGGACTTTGTGCCGGAGCGCGCGATGGTGCCGAGATTGTCGATCAGCTCCTGGCGGTCCATGCCGATGCCGCCATCGACTACGGCGAGCGTGTTCGCCTTCTTGTCGGGCACGATCCGGATTTCCGGAGGGGCGCCATCGGCGATCAGATCGGGCCTGGCGATCGCCTCATAACGCAGCTTGTCGCAGGCGTCGGACGCATTCGAGATCAGCTCGCGCAGGAAGATGTCGGTTTCCGAGTAGACCGAATGCACCATCAGGTGCAGCAACTCGGCAACTTCGGCCTGGAACGGCTGGGTTTCGGGGGCAGTGGTCGTCGTCATGCGGGCTCAGTCGAAAATGAAAGTGTCAGGAAAGCCCTGATATAGCGAGGCTATCCCTCCTGGCAAGGTCACTGCATAGCTGCTCGTCCACGGCAGCCGGCTGGTCGTCCCGTCGTCCAATCGAAATGTCGTGACCGGCTCAATCTTTTTGAGGCGAGTGGGTTGCGCTATGCTCGTGTTGGTTCGTCCTGTCCGGGTTGATGGCCGGGAGAAATATCATGATCAAGGTCATCATGTTCGATCTCGGGGATACGCTGATCGGTGCCGACCAGCGACCGTTCCCCCATGTGCGCGAGGCGCTCACCGCCTTGAGGGATTTTCGTACCGGTGACGACAAGCCGCTGCAGAGCTGTCTCGTCTCCGACTACAAGATGGTCCCGCCACCTCCCACCCGGGAAAAGATCCGGCCGCTGTTTGAAAAATACCTCGGCATACTAGCCGACTCCGGCCTTCGTGAGTTCTTCGAACCGGTCGACGAGCGCGTGACATTGTCCACCCATGCCGGCGTCGCAAAGCCCGACCGCGCGATACTTGAGCTGGCCCTGCAGCGGCTGCGATCTGCGGCGCGCTTGCGGGAATGTCTTTTCATCACCGAGAATGCCGATCATATCCGTGCAGCGCGCCAGACGCTGGGGATGGCCACCCTGCAGTTCAAGGCACCGGGTGCTACCGAATTCGATTTTGATGACTGGTCAAAGGCGCCGGCCCTGATCGCACATCTTGTCGATCCGGAGCAGCCCGACAATCTGCGCGGTGCCGTGCAGGTGCATCTGGCGGCACAGGGAGTCGAGAACGTCAACACGGAACCGGTAGGCGCGTCAGGCAAGCTCCATGTGACCGGTCAGGTCTGGCACAAGCTCTCCGTGCCCGGGCATCCCGACCTGAGCGATGTGCATGTCGCCGTACCCGTGGAGGGTGAACTGACGCGCGGGAAAACGGGCGAGTTGGCCGGCAAATTGCCGACACAACCCGACAAGGAACAACTGGACGAAGTGGGCAGCTACGTCCGCAGCCTCGCCACGCACGGACAGATCGGGGGCAGCGCGGGCGCTTCGGCGCGCGCCACCCATGTTATCGAAACCGACGATCAAGGCCGCCGCAAGCTCGTACGAAAACGCTTCAGCGCCCTGTGACGTTTATCGAGGCGTGATGGCTTCGCCCGAGTAACCCGATCCTGGCCGGCACCCCGTGCATCCACACAGGAATCGCACGCGCTCGAGCACCTTCTTGCCGCCCACCGATTTGACGACGTGGGTGACATGTTCCGGGAAAGCGCGCTTGGCAACCGCGCCTTTGGCCTTGCCGCCAAAGCCGATCCGATTGTGCGCGACCAGGGCCTCGACAAAGGCTTTCACCTCGTCCTCAGTCTCGGCCGTGTTCGGTACGGCTCCCATGACGGCGGCGCGGTTGCCAGATGAGCCGACGATCACCGGCTCGTGGGCCATCGCAACGACGCCCTTCAGCTTCGAACTCACCGAACCCAGCTGCACGCTGCGCGTCTGCACTGCGTGAACCGCCCGTACCCCGAAGAAGTCGGTCGCCGACAGGCTCAGCTTGGCGCCGCGGACACTGCCCAGCCGCCGCTTCAGGTCGTCCCGCGCCTTTGCGGCCAGCGTCGCGCCCTTCGGCGCAGCGCCGGCCAACGCCATGGTCGGCGCCATCATCGCGTTAGAGCCGAGCATGATGTCATGGCGCATAAACGCATCGGCAATGTGCTCGCGGTTGGCCCCGCCGTTGAGGTTCTGGTCGGCCAGGGTCATTGCTCGACCGATCGACTGAATGAAGCGCGGCCTTACCACCACACCCTTTACGCCTTCGAGCAGGATCTTGCCGGCCAGCCTTGACGCCGCCAGCAGCGCAGCCTCGTCTTTCGCTGCCGAAGCGTTGAACAAGTTGGCAATCAGATCCCAAAAGCAGCCTGTGAAGATCATACCGAAGCTGTGAACTTCGTTAATGAGCGCTCCCGGTCCGCCATTGCTCGGCAGGGTACTCGGTATCTGGAACTTGAAGTGGTTGAACGCGTGTCGCGGTTCGGCCGCATTGTGTCCGGGAATCGCGAGGCCGATGGCCATGGACAGTTCCTCTGCGGTGCTCTCCACAAAGTTGCGCGTGCGCAAGTCGGGCGCCACCGCGAGCAGCTTCCTCCGGATATCGATGTCGCCGAGGCCGGTCAGGATAGCGATGACGTCGCCGAAGGCTTCGTGGAACGCGCCGACCTCGAGGAGATTGACTCCGAAGAGATCGGGACGCATCGAATCGAGCAACGCGTGCCCGGTCTCGTGCGACACGACGTCGGTGCTGATGCCCGAGAAGAAGGTCCGGTTGCCGACCGTCTCGTGGAAGAACGAAAGGCTTTGACGGTCGTAGAAGGCGTTGAGGTCTACGCCTTCATCCTGCAGCAGCGGCAGCTTCTTGCGGTTGCCTTGCCACGCCTTGTGCGACACGCCGGCGCACGCCTCCCAGGCGGCGACGGCCGAGATGGCGGCTTCGCGCGCCTGCCAGAACAGGAACTGCTGCGTGCCCGGGGTGGCCACACCTTCCGGGCTTTGATTACTGAAGGAGAAGCCCGAACCTGATGACGGGCGGTCGGGCGACGGATTCTTCTGCCCCATCGCCGGCGCCGCTGGTCCTGCCGCGGGATCATTGGGAATGAAATTGATGGACATGACTGCCTCCACATTTTGCGAACGTAAAATTGGAAAAAACTTCTTTTCTCCAATTCCACGTTCGAACCATGAGGGACAGTCAACCAACGCGAGTGTGATTTAGATTACACGACCTGGACTTCTTTTTTGCCGCGGACCACGGAAGGAACAGGCGAATTTGGACCGTGGTCGGGAGACCGCACGATAATTTGACGCAAGCGAATGCCGGGCGGACGCAACCGCCGCGCCTAGCCGCCTCCAAAATTACGATATGGCGGCCAGATATCGATGGACAGACGCCTCGAACGCCGCCTTGGCGCCGCTCTCGATATTGCGGCCCCACCAAGCGCCGTAGAGGCGGTCGAAGGAAAGCGGCTCGACCGCCTGCCAGATGGCGCGCACGGCACTGGCGTTGAGCGGGATGTAGTTCGGAAAGCTGTACATGAAGCTGACCCAGCGGCGATCCATCGTCGCCATGGCGATGTCGCCGGTGAGCAGCGCGCCGCGGCCTTCCGCTCCTGCCCGCCAATGCATGATGGTACCGCCGGCAAAATGCCCCCCGGTGCGGACCAGGACGATGTCGTCGGAAATGCGGTGGCTCTCTCCCGACCATGCCACAATGGCCGGATGCGGCCGCGTGATCCATTGCCGGTCATCGCCGTGCAGATAGATGGGGACGCCGCCGAAGGCGTCGCTCCAGTCGGCGACCGCACCATAGAAATGCGGATGCGACACCGCGATCGCCTTCAGCCCTCCCAGTGACCGGACGTGTTCGATCGCCCCGGACGTCACCAGCGGCACGCAATCCCAGAGAACGCAACCATCCTTCTCGCTGACCAGAAGCGCGCGCTGACCGATCGCAAAGCCCGGCTCGACGGCAAAGCCGGTGAGGCCGAGGTCGTCGCGCCGGACCAGCCTGTGGCTCGCGCCAAGCTGCTCGCGCGACAACCAGATCTGCCCCTTCCAGTTGACGAATTGCCGCTCATCCTCGCAGATCGGGCAAGAGGCCGGCGGCGTACTGTCGTCCGGAAATTGCGCGCCGCATTGTTCGCAGGTCCAGAAAGGCATGAAGAGGCTCCATCAAGCGAGCCTCTTCTATCACGCCGTGCCAGGACGCCTCAGCAGATAAGGGCATCCCAGCCTTACGGGAACTCAGGCCACCTTCATGAAATCCGGCGGACGGCGTTCGGCGAAAGCCGTGAACGCCTCGCGTGCCTCGGCGGTCGTCAGTCGCTGGGCGAAGTGTTCGCTTTCAGCGGCGATCTGCGCAGTCAGCACCGCAGGATTGCGCATCAACCGCTTGGTGGCGGCGAGTGAGCCGGCCGGCAATTTGGCAAGCCGTGCGGCGACGTCAGCCGCTTCCGCGTGCAATCTATCGAGCGACACCACGCGGTTGGCGATGCCGAGATTGAGCGCGGTTTTCGCATCCATGGCCTCGCCGAGCGCGAACATCTCGTAGGCGCGCGCATAGCCGATGCGCATCGGCATCAGCAGGGTCGAGGCCGCTTCCGGCACCAGCGCAAGGTTGATGAAGGGCGTCGAAAGCTGCGCGTTGTCGGCCAGCACGATGAAATCGCAATGCAACAGCATGGTGGTGCCGATGCCGACGCCTCGACCTTGCACGGCGGCAACCAGGGGGCGGGTCGATTGAACCAGGGCCCGCAGGAAGCGCGAGACATTCCGTTCGCCCTGGACGGCGCCGCTGGCAATCGCGGCGAACTCGCCGACGTCGTTGCCTGACGTGAACATGTCGCCCTCGCCGCGCAACACGATGACGCGCGCTGCGGGGTCAGTCTCGGCAGCAACAAGCGAGTCCGCCAGCACGCCATACATAGCGTTGGTCAGCGCGTTCTTCTTGTCGGGGCGGGCGAAGGTCAGCGTCAGGATGCCGTCCTTGCGTTCGATCTTGATATGCTCGGTCATTCGCTCTCTCCTTTGGGAAACTTTTGCTGCACGCTGGCGAGCCAGCGCGCGACGATGTCGATCTCGGCGTCGCTAAAACCTTCCATCAGCTTTGCGTTGAGCTCGGCGGCGCCGGCTTTGGCGCGCGCCAGCGCCCGCCGGCCGGACGCCGTCAGCCACAGCCGCCAGGCCCTTCCGTCCTCGGGATCGGCGCGCTTCTCGATCAGCCCGGCCTCGAGCGTCCGCTCCACCAGGCCGCTGATGCCGGGCATGCCGAGGTCGAGCGCGGCGCCCGCTTCGCCCAGCAGCACGCCGTCGCGGCGTCCCAGCACGAACAAGAGCCCCGCCTGCGTCGCCGTGACGCCCTCCGGCGGCTGCGTCGCGACGTAGCGTTGCACGCGGCGCTGCGCCACGTTGAGCAGAAAGATCAGCCGGCGGTCCAAATCAGTCTCGTCCGTATTTTAGTTCGTATGCGAACTTATTTAGTTCGTATGCGAAGTATCTACACCAAGCGGCGGCATTTGTCACACACGACTGCGTGAGGCGGCGATATCTCAATCAAACGTGCGATGGCTGGATACTTGCAATTAAAGAGCGACTGCGGCGCCTGCCGCAGCGGTCGGTTTGCTGCAGATTTGCCGAATAAAAACCCGCAAAAAATCCCCCTAAAAAATCACGATAATTTCACGGCAGGCCTCGCAGGCTCGCTAACTTAAGCGGGGCGAGAAATCCGTGATGGCGACGCGCAGTGCCGATGCAACTTTCCTGAGGGCGCTCGAGACCGAGCCGGCCGCCAAGTGCGCTCTGGACGGCGCCGCAACCGGTTTTCGTCACTTCCTCGGCACGCCGCGCGCGTCGCAACGCTTTCGCGCATTCGGCATCGATCCGCTGGAATCCCCGGCGCATCACCAGAGTATCCGCGCACTGATGCACCGCCTGTCGCGGCGGATGGATGCGGAAATCGCCTGGCCTTCGCATGACGGCGCGTCGCTGCTGCGCTGGGAAAACCCGGCCATTCCTTCGGGCTACACCTATCTGCTTCAATTCGTCGCGCACGATTTGGTGCAATCCGCCATTCCGCTGTCCGTCGCCGGACAGCTCGGCGCGGGCACGAACAATGCGCGCCGCACGCCGCTCATGCTTGAAAGCCTCTACGGCAGCGGGCCGGTCGGCTCGCCTCACCTCTACGCGCTCGATGCGCCGAACGACGACCGCCGCACCAAGCTGCGGCTCGGACGGATGCGC
>Ga0081540_1003967_pt1 | contig 11499 bp, 8 predicted proteins | sample TabmetS2T1R1_FD_71024 | JGI IMG/M metagenome (GOLD analysis project Ga0081540, IMG submission 71024) | Tabebuia heterophylla rhizosphere microbial communities from the University of Puerto Rico - S2T1R1 | ecosystem: Host-associated > Plants > Roots > Rhizosphere ...
GAAATCCGAGCTGATGAGATCGGAGAGTTGCCAGTCCGGCCCCTGCTCCAGGAGAACGACCTTCTTGCCGGCCTTGGCGAGGACCGCGGCGAAGACCGAGCCGGACGCGCCGGCGCCGACGATGACGACGTCTACTTTTTCGTTGGCCATGTCACCACCTCTTGGTCGGCGCGATGTGGGGCATGTAGGGAATGCCGAGGCCGGCATAGCCTTCCATGGTGCCGTAGACGACGTCGACGGCGTCGCTGCGCAGCACCAGATAGACGAATGGTCCGCCGGGCCCTTGCCAGCCTTCGATCTTGTTCTGGCGCATGCCGTCGACGAAGCTGCGCTGCTCCGCGGGTGTGAGGTCCGCGAAAGCGCGGCCGTTGTTGAGCGCCTGGCTCGAGCGATCGATCCCGCCCAGCGCTGCGCGGTAGAAATTCGCGTAAGGCGGGCGCACGTTGAGGATGCGCGCCTCGAGCAGCGCCTCCTCCGCCGGGATCGATATCTGCTGATCGATGAAATGAGATATGCCGGCTTGTCGCGCGCCCGGGACAAGCGTCTCGCCGAGCGCGTCGAGCGTCGCCGCCTGCGCGGCCGTCAGCGTCCGCAGCGCAACCCCCTGCGCGCGCGCCGCGCGCGGCGTGAGCAGAACCTCGGCACCGCCAACCGTGAACGCCAGCGCGCCGATTGCCGCGCCCTTGATTAGGGCGCGCCGTTCGATGTCGTGCATGATCTCCTCCCCCGGCGCCCCGCATTTGGGCGCGTTATCACCGCCAGCGGTCCGTCCCGGGAAAGACGGCGGCTGTCTTTATCACTGTAAAAATTCAACTCCTGTTTAGGAATTGAATCAAGGAGCAAGGTTGCCCCTAGAGCCCGCTGGGGCGCCGGTGAAATACGCCTGGCAGAATCACTTCTCCGGCAGCGCCAGCCGGATGTGCAGCTCGCGCAGTTGCTTGGGCGAGACTTCCGAGGGCGCCCCCATCATCAGATCCTCGGCGCGTTGGTTCATCGGAAAGAGCACCACTTCCCGCAGGTTCTCTTCCCCGCACAGCAGCATCACGATGCGGTCGATGCCGGGCGCGATGCCGCCGTGCGGCGGCGCACCGAGCGACAGCGCGCGCAGCATGCCGCCGAATTTCTGCTCGAGCGCGTTCTCGCCATAGCCGGCGATCGCAAACGCCTTGCGCATGACGTCGGGGCGGTGATTGCGGATGGCGCCGGAGGACAGCTCAATCCCGTTGCAGACGATGTCGTACTGGATCGCCTTGATCGACAAAACCCGCTCGCGATCGGCCGGATCGAGCGCGAGGAATTCTTCCGGCGCCATGTTCGGCATGGAGAATGGATTGTGCGAGAAGTCGATACGCTTCTCCTCCTCGTTCCATTCGTACATGGGAAAATCGACGATCCAGCAAAACTCGAAGCGGTCCTTGTCGATCAGCCCGAGCTCCTCGCCGATCTTGGCCCGCGCGGCGCCCGCGAGCCTGGCCGCCGCCGCCGGCTTGTCGGCGGCAAAGAACAGACAGTCGCCTGGACCGATGCCAGCCTTGACGCGAAGCGCTTCCTGAACGTCTGCCGGCACGAATTTGGCGATCGGGCCTTTGCCCTCATTGCTCTCCCACACGATATATCCAAGCCCTGCCGCGCCCATGTCGGAGCGCGCCCATTCGACAAGCTTGTCGAACCAGGACCGCGGCTGGTTAGCCGCGCCCGGCGCCGGAATCGCGCGGACGACGCCGCCAGCTTTGATCACGTTCTTGAAAGCATTGAACGTAACGCTCGCCTCGCTGAATTCTTGCGTTACGTCGGCGATCGCCAGCGGATTGCGCAGATCGGGTTTGTCAGATCCGTATTTCAGCATCGCCTCTTGATAGGGGATGAGCGGAAACTTCGGCGACACCGGCTTGCCAGCGGAAAATTCTTCGAACACGCCGCGCATGACCGGCTCGACCGCGTCGAACACGTCCTGCTGGGTGACGAAACTCATTTCCAGGTCGAGCTGATAGAACTCGCCGGGAGAACGGTCGGCGCGCGCATCCTCATCGCGAAAGCAGGGCGCGATCTGGAAGTAGCGGTCGAAACCGGCGACCATGATCAGCTGCTTGAACTGCTGCGGCGCCTGCGGCAGCGCGTAGAATTGTCCTGGATGCAGCCGCGAGGGCACGAGATAATCGCGGGCGCCCTCGGGCGAGGATGCGGTCAAGATCGGCGTCTGAAACTCGAAGAAGCCTTCTTCCTTCATGCGCCGCCGGATGGAATCGATCACCGCGCCGCGCATCATGATGTTGCGATGCAGGCGCTCGCGGCGCAGATCGAGAAAGCGGTATTTCAGCCGGATTTCTTCCGGGTATTCCTGCTCGCCGAACACCGGCATGGGCAACTCGCCGGCCGGACCGAGCACCTCGATGTCGCTGATATAGACTTCGACGGCGCCGGTCGGCAGTTCCGGATTCTCGGTGCCGGCGGGACGCTCGCGCACCCTGCCATCGATCCGCACCACCCATTCGGAGCGCAGCGTCTCGGCCGTTTTGAACGCCGGCGAGTCGGGGTCGGCCACCACCTGAGTGATACCGTAGTGGTCGCGCAAGTCGATGAACAGCACGCCGCCATGGTCGCGGATGCGATGGCACCAGCCGGAAAGGCGCACCTCGTTGCCGACGTCGCTCGCGCGCAAGGCGCCGCAGGTATGGGTGCGATAGCGGTGCATGCCTTCGAGGGATCCTTTGTGCCGCGCGGAAAGGCACATGCGCGGGCTCGCTTGTCAAGAACGGGAGGACCGTGGGCGCGGCGCGCGAATCGCGTTGGTTAAACGGCGTGTCCAGCAGCACGCCAGCGGCACCGGTGTTCGCGCTATTTTCCGGAGATGATCTTCGGCACCGTCCCGACTTGCTCCGCCGCCGCACCTGCGCGCGCGGGCGCAAGACCGCGCTGCCATTCGGGACGCCGAGCCGCGTGTTCGAGGGCACCGGAGAGGTGCGCTTCGGGACTGGCGGCGATCCTCGCGGACTCGAGCGAGCCGGCTATCATCACCACGAGCGCGAGGAGGCTTGCGCCAATGAGCAGATTTCCGAGCATGGGCACGTGCTCTGCTTTCCGAGCGTTTGACCGTTGGTCGAGGGCTTGCCGAGAAAGGTTCAACCCGACTGCCACGCGTGCCGCGGCGAATAGATCGGAGCTCTCGACAGCGCGACGCCGATCTGCACACTCGGCAGCGTTGCGAGTTCAGGGATGAACAAGCCGAAACCGCCCAAGACGCCGCCCGTCGCCGCCGCCGCGCGCATGACGACAGCCGAAGCGACCGTGGGCGCGCTCATCACTCATGGCATCGACACGATCTACGCGCTGCCGGGCGTGCACAACGACGCACTGTTCGACGCGCTGTTCAAGGCCGGCGATGCCATCCGCACCGTTCACACGCGACACGAGCAGGGTGCGGCCTATCTCGCCCTCGGCGCCGCACTCGCGACCGGCAAGCCGCAGGTTTACTCGGTGGTGCCCGGACCCGGCTTGCTCAATTCCTCGGCCGCCCTGCTCACCGCCTACGGAATGAACGCACCGGTGCTGGCGTTGGTCGGTCAAATCCCGCAATCCGCGATCGGCCGCGGACTTGGGCACCTGCACGAGATTCGCGATCAGGCGGGGATTATCGCCCGTCTGGCCGATTTCTCCGCGCGCATTCGCGCGCCGGCGCAGGCTGCCGCGCTCGTCGCGCAAGCGATACGCGCGATGCGCACGGGCCGGCCCGGTCCGGCCGTGCTGGAGTGCGCAATCGACGTTTGGGGCCGCAGCGCCCCCGTGCCTGCTTCCGCGCCGCTTGCGTCCGCGCCGCAGCAGCCGATCGACGAGGATGCGCTCGCCGACGCGGCCAAGCGGCTGGCCGCCGCCAAACGGCCGCTGATCGTCGCCGGCGGCGGCGCGCAAGACGCGGCGGTGGAGGTCGCCGAGCTGTCGCGGCTGTTGCAAGCACCGGTGCTCGCGTATCGGCGCGGTCGCGGCGTGCTCGACAGCCGCGATCCGTTAAGCGTCACACTGCCGCTCGGCCGCGAGCTGTGGGGCGAAGCCGACGTCGTGCTCGGCGTCGGCACGCGGCTCTTCCACGGCTACACGCACTGGGGCATCGATGCCGATCTTGCCGTCATCCGCATCAATGCCGATCCGGAGGAGCCGGAGCGGTTTGCGCCGCCCGCGGTGGCGCTCATCGGCGACGCCAAGCCGATCTTGCGCCGTCTGATCGACGCGCTTCCCACCCATCAGCGGCCCTCGCGCCGCGCGGAAATGGAGGAGCGGCAAGCCAAGATGCGCCGCCGCCTCGGCAAGCTCGCGCCGCAGATTGCCCTGCTCGAAGCGATCCGCGCCGAGCTTCCCGAGGAGGGCGTCTTTGTCGACGAGGTCACGCAGATGGGTTTTGCCGCGCGGCTTCTGCTGCCGGTCTACAAGCCGAGAACCTTCCTTTCCCCCGGATATCAGGACAATCTCGGCTGGGGTTACGCCACCGCGCTCGGCGCGCAGCACGCGCGCACCGAGGTGCCGGTGCTCTCGATCGCGGGGGACGGCGGGTTTCTCTTCACGTCCAACGAGCTTGCCACCGCCATCCGCCATCGGATTCCATTGACCGTCATCGTGTTCAACGACGGCGCCTTCGGCAATGTGCGGCGCACCCAAGAGGAGCAGTTCGGCAACCGCCTCATCGCCAGCGATCTCGCCAATCCCGATTTTGTGCGCTATGCGCAGAGCTTCGGCGCCGAAGCCGAGCGTGCGCGCAGTCCACAAGAGCTGCGGGCGGCGCTCAACCGCGCGTTCAAGCGGCGCGACGGGCCGAGCCTGGTCGAAGTGCCGGTCTCGCAAATGCCCTCGCCCTGGGAATTCATCCACATGCCGCGCGTGCGCGGGCTTACCTGAGCCGCGAGGGCTTGGATCCGGGCATCGGCCGGCACCGCGTGTGCCGGACGGTCGATGTTGATACCGTTCGCGGCACCCGCTCGTGCCCCTGACAAAACCAGCAGGCTGCGCTATCTAGCCCTCATGCAGTCGATCACGACGACCAAGCAACTCGCGGATGCTTGCGCGCGCATGGCCAGGCATCCCTTCGTGACGGTCGACACTGAATTCTTGCGAGAGAGCACCTATTACCCCCGGCTCTGCGTGGCGCAGATGGCGAGCCCCGAAGAGGCGGTGGTCATCGACGCGCTCGCCGACGGTATGGATTTCGCTCCCTTCTTCGCCCTGATGGCGAACGAGAACGTCACCAAGGTATTTCACGCCGCCCGTCAGGACATCGAAATCTGCTGGCACGAAGCCGGCATTATCCCGTCTCCCATCGTCGACACGCAGGTTGCGGCCATGGTGCTGGGCTACGGCGATTCGATCTCCTACGACCAGCTGGTGCAACGCATCACTGGCGACAGCCTCGACAAGTCGCACCGCTTCACCGACTGGACGCGCCGGCCGCTGAGCGAGGCGCAGCTGGCCTATGCGATCTCCGACGTCACCCATCTACGCGACGTCTATCTCAAGCTCTCCGCCGACCTCGAGCGGCGTGGACGCAGCGACTGGATGCGCGAAGAGATGAAGGTGCTCACCTCTCCCGCGACCTACCGTTTCGAGCCCGAGCATGCTTGGGAGCGCCTGAAGACGCGGGTGCGCAAACCCAAAGAGCTCGCCGTGCTGATCGAGGTCGCCGCCTGGCGTGAGCGCGAGGCGCAGGAGCGCGACGTGCCGCGCGGGCGCGTGCTCAAGGATGACGTCGTCGCCGATATCGCGGTGCAGGCCCCCACGACGATCGAGCGCCTTGCGGCGCTGCGCTCGTTGCCGCGCGGGTTCGAGCGGTCGAAATGGGGCGATGCGATCATCGAGGCGGTTCGCCGCGGGCTCGCGCAGGATCCGAAAACGCTGCCACGGCTCGATCGCCCGCGGCCGCCGGTCAACGGCCAGGCCACCGTGGAGCTGCTCAAGGTGTTGCTGCGCATGACCGCGGAACGCCATGGGGTCGCCGCCAAGGTGATTGCAACCGTCGACGACCTCGACCGCATCGCCGCCGACGACACGGCCGATGTGCCGGCGCTCTCCGGTTGGCGGCGCGAGCTGTTCGGCAACAAAGCGCTCGCTCTCAAGCAGGGACGGCTCTCGCTGGCAATCGAGAAAGGCCGGGTCGTGACGCTGGAGCGCGATTGACACTCACTAGGGTACTGCCGCCATAAAACCCCGCGCCGCGGTCGCAGCATCCGCTCGCAACAGGAGCGACGCAGGCGCCGCCTACCCCGTCTCCATCACCGGCTCGCGGCCGATGAGGCGCGCGAGCTGGCGCAGCCGCACGAACACCCGTTCCCCGGCGAGCGCCTTGAAGCCGTTGTCGAAGCGCAGCACCAAGCGGCCGCGCTCGACCACCATCGGTGTCCGCGGCAGCACGCCGGTGGTCGAGGCGGAAACGAGATAAGCCACCCGCAGCACCGCGCCGAGGACGCGCGCGCGATCGAGCACGCGGGTCGACGCCAGCTCGCGCAGCCGCGGCGAGAGCTCCTCGTCAACGAGACCGACGTGGCGGAAGAACACGGCGAGCGCGATGTAGGTGCGGCCGGGATGGTCCACGGCGACGAATGCGGCGTTGGCAATAATGTTGAGCGATTGCTCGCCGCGATAGTCAGGATGCGCCCGCCAGCCGATGTCGGCCAAAAGGCAGGCCACGTGGCGCAGTCGCCGCTCCTCGGCGGTCTCCTCGAGCCCGGAGGACGTCATGAACCGGTCGGTCCAGGCGATCAACTCCTCGCCGTGAGCGGGCGAGCGCGAGCGCAGCACGTTGAGCTCGCTTGCGGCCGCGATCAGCGGGTCCTTGTCGCGCTCCTTGGCATCGAGCATCGAATAGAGCAATCCCTCGCGCACGCCGAGCGCCGAGATCACGATGTCCTTCGGCCGCGCAATCCGCACCAGATTTTCGAGCACGAGCGCGGCATAGGCCAAGAGCGGACGCCGCGCGTCGGTGACCACCTCGATCTGCGATAGCATCTCGGGATCGACCCGGTGCACGAGACTGGAGAATTCGAACGCCTCCCGCGCCGGCATCACATAGCCGTGCATCACGTGCAGCGGATAACCGGTTTGCCAGATGTGCAGCCGTGCCAGCGCGCGCCAAGTGCCTCCGATCGCGTAGAAGGTGCGCCCCTTGCCGTGTTCGAGCAGGCGGACGTCCTCGAGCGCTGCGCGCACGATCTTTTCCGCCTTCTTGAGCGACTTTGACGAAATGTCCTGTAGCGCCAGGCCGCCCAGCGGCAGCGTCACGCCGGACTTGATGCGTTGCCCCTGGACGTCGGTCAGTTCGAGCGAGCCGCCGCCGAGATCGCCGACGATGCCGTCGGGCTTGTGGAAGCCAGACACCACGCCGAGCGCAGACAACTCCGCCTCGCGCTTGCCGGAGAGAACATCGATCTTGATGCCGCAAATCTCTTCGGCTTCGGCGACGAAAGCCTTGCCGTTCTTCGCCTCTCGGCAGGCCGCGGTCGCGATCACCCACAGCTGCGCGACCGCCATACGCTCGCACAAGGCACGAAAGCGGCGCAGCGCCGCATAGGCTTTCTCGATCGCGTCGGCGGCGAGAAGACCGGTCGTCTGCACCTCGCGTCCGAGCCCGGCCAGTACTTTTTCGTTGAAGATCGGCGTCGGGCTGCGCGTGAGGCCTTCGTAGACGACCAGCCGCACGGAATTCGAGCCGATGTCGATCACCCCGACCGGCGGCCCGTAATCGAGACGACCTTGCGCGACATTCATGGCAGGATGACGCCGCTTACGAGCGGTCGAGACGGCGTATAAGGCTTCGCGGGGATGATTCCTTGAGCGATTTGCCACGGCCCGACAGACTCGGATTGGTCATAAAGTACTTATGAGCATTGAAGGGCTCCTCCCCCTCGGCGGGTTTTATGCGATTCGAGGAGCCGTCGGGTAGTAATTTCCAGCTTTGTTCGTTGTCCTTGAGATTCGCCACCATGATTTGATCGAGCACTTGCTCGTGCACGGTGGGATTGAGAATCGGGCACAATACCTCGACGCGGCGGTCGAGATTGCGCGGCATCATGTCAGCAGAGGAGATGTAGACCGCCGCCTTCGGGTGCGGCAGCCCGTAGCCGGTTCCGAAGCAGTAGATGCGGCTGTGCTCGAGAAAACGGCCGACGATCGATTTGACCCGGATATTCTCGGACAGACCCGGCAGGCCCGGCCGCAAGCAGCAGATGCCGCGCACCACGAGCTCGACCGAAACGCCGGCGCGCGAGGCCTCGTACAGCATGTCGATGACCTCGGGATCGACGAGGGCATTGTCCTTGATCCAGATCGCGGCCGGGCGACCGCTGCGTGCGTGCGCGATTTCCTGCTCGATGTGCTCGCAGATGCGGTCGCGCAACGTGAGCGGCGAAACCGCCATTCGTTCGAGCGCGGCCGGCTCGGCGTAGCCGGTGACGTAATTGAAAATGTGCGCGACGTCGCGGGCAATGACGGGATCGGAGGTGAAGAACGACAGGTCGGTGTAGATGCGGGCGGTGACCGGATGATAGTTGCCGGTGCCGACGTGGATATATGACGCAAGCGCCCCGGCCTCGCGCCGCACCACCATCGACAGCTTGGCGTGGGTCTTGAGCTCGATGAAGCCGTACACGACCTGCGCGCCGGCGCGCTCGAGCGCGCGCGACCAGCGGATATTCGCCTCCTCGTCGAAACGCGCCTTGAGCTCGATGAGCGCGGTGACCGTTTTCCCCGCTTCCGCCGCCTCGACGAGCGCCCGCACGATGGGAGATTCGGCCGATGTCCGGTAGAGTGTCTGCTTGATGGCGACCACGTCGGGGTCGCGTGCCGCCTGCTGCAGGAACTGCACCACGACGTCGAACGACTCGTAAGGATGGTGGACAACGAGGTCCTTCTGACGAATGGCCGCGAAACAGTCGCCGGCATGATCGCGAATGCGCTCCGGATAGCGCGGGTTGTACGGCACGAATTCCAGATCCGGCCGATCGAGGCTCATGAGCTGGGAGAGCTCGTTGAGCGCCAGAACCCCGTCGACCAAGAAAATCTCGTCGTCGGCGCAGGCAAGCGCCCGCTGTACGAATCGGCGCAGCTCCACCGGCATGGCGGCTTCGAGCTCGAGGCGGATCACCGATCCGCGCCGCCGGCGCTTGAGCACCGTCTCGAATTCGCGCACCAGGTCCTCGGCCTCTTCCTCGATCTCGACCTCGGAGTCGCGGATGACGCGGAAGGCGCCCTGCCCCTTCACCGCATAGCCAGGGAAAAGGCGAGCGATGAACAGCCCGATCACCTGTTCCAGCGTGATCACGCGGGCGGCGGTTCCTCCCTCGACGCTCGGCAGACGCACGAAGCGGTCGATCTTGTTCGGCATGCGGATGAGCGCGTTCATCGCCTTGCCATCGCTCGCGCGCGCAAGCTGCAACGCGATGGTGAAGCCGAGGTTGGGAATGAACGGAAACGGATGCGCCGGGTCGATGGCGAGCGGTGTCAGCAAGGGAAAGATTTGCCGGAGAAAATGGTCCTCGAGCCAGGTCTTCTCTTTCTTCGTCACCTCCGGCCCTTCGACCAGCACGATGGCCTGCTCGGCCAGCATCTGTCGAAGCTCACGCCAGCGCTTCTGCTGGTCGCTGGCGAGCACACCGACCGCCTCGGTGATGCGGGTGAGCTGTTCCGCCGGGCTGAGCCCGTCCGGGCTCTTGATCGTAATGCCGGCGCGCAGCTGCGCCTTGAGGCCGGCCACGCGCACCATGAAGAACTCGTCGAGGTTGTTGGCGGAAATCGACAGAAATCGAACACGCTCAAGCAAAGGATGGGCGTCGTTCGAGGCCTCTTCGAGCACACGCCGATTGAACTGGAGCCACGACAACTCACGATTGATAAACCGTTCCGGGCTGGCGATGAGATCGACGGCCGCGCCCGGCTCGAGCGTGGCCGGCGCCGGCGCCGCGCCGGCCAGCAGGTCCTCGACGAGGTCGCGCCGCAGGGCCTCGCCCTGCGCCGACTGCAGCCGCTCGCCCTCGATGAACACCTCCGCGGCCTCGGTCGTGGCGACGTCGATGTAGCGGATGATGATCCCGACCGCCCGCAGCGCGGTGTCCTTGCTGCGCTCGTCGGCGCCGGTCTCGAGCACCGCCTCCCACAGCAGCTCCATGTAGGTGCGAAAGCCCCGCAGGAACGCCGTCAGCGGGATCCGCCCGACCCGCCGGCTCGCGCGCGGGCGGATGAACGACATCTCGTCGCGGTCGAGCGCCCGGCCCCGCGCGATGCTGCGCACGAGCGCCTCGTGGTGCTCGGTCACGTGGCGGTCGACGTCGGCCCAGAACGCCTCGTCGCTCACGCGGGCGTAGTCCGGGATCTCGCGGATGCGGCGGATGCCCTCGGCGACGAGTTCGTCCTGGCGCGCGGTGAGCACCAGGACGAGCGGCTCCATCGCGGGGTCGACCGCCGCGACCTCCATACCGGCGATCCTAAGCCGGATGGAGGCTGCGGCGCCAGGGCCCTCGCTCAGGTGCCCGGGATCTCGTAGGCCTTCGCGTTGACGGACTCGCGGATGTCGCCGAGCACGGTCAGGCCGCCGAGGGCCTTCGCGTCGACCTTCGCCAGGTACACGGAGCGCGACGGCGGGACCCCGAGCTTCGAGTAGTCCAGGGTGCCGGCGACCAGGCCGCCGCGGGTGCCATTGAGCAGCCAGCCGATGTAGATGGCCAGTTGCTGGGCTTCTGGTCCGGGTAGCAGCATGCAGTAGCTGAGGGCGTGGTTGAAGCGTTGCTGGCCGATCCAGCGTTTGTCGTCGACCAGGGTGCGTTGCATGACCGCAATCTGGCCGGCCGGCCCGCCGAAGCTGAGCCAGCCGATCATGGACCAGACGCGCGTCGCTTCGGCGAAGCCGACATCGGGTCGAACGCGATCGCCCATGTCGACGGAAATCGTGGGCGTCGCCGGTTCATTCACTTCGCAGCTTTCTGCGCATCCAGCACCGAGCGAAAGCCGCGCGCCAGATCGGCGGCCGATCCTTTACCCCAGAAGTGCGTGAAGTACAGCATCGGAGTCGTGTCGATCATATGCTGGTGGAGCGCAACGACATGGAAATGCGCGGCGCGGAGGGCTTTCAAGACGGGCTGTATTTCTCTTGCCGACATGACGATGTCGCCATCCGCCGCGGCGAGTGCATCGCTGCCCGTGATTGCAATCCACGTTGTGACACCCATGGATTCGCCGACGTTCATCCCGTCCATCGAGACGGTGCGACCGATCGTGATCTTCGCGACGCCTTGCATGTCGGTGGCCGGCGAGCCGACGATCTTCCCGACTGCGTCTGCCGACACATGACCGACCACAGTATTGGGGCCGCCGAATCCCGCCACGGGTGTGGCATGTGAGTTGCGGACGTTGCGGATCGCATCCCACATGCTCTTCACTGCGCCAGCGACGTCATCGATCTTCCCTTCGCCACCGATGTGCATGAAGTAGACTTTGGGCTCTTCGAAGAAGAAGTGATTGTGCAGCGCCGTC
>Ga0081540_1003968_pt1 | contig 11497 bp, 8 predicted proteins | sample TabmetS2T1R1_FD_71024 | JGI IMG/M metagenome (GOLD analysis project Ga0081540, IMG submission 71024) | Tabebuia heterophylla rhizosphere microbial communities from the University of Puerto Rico - S2T1R1 | ecosystem: Host-associated > Plants > Roots > Rhizosphere ...
TCTCGCCAACATCAGCTTCATAAAGGGCGATACGGGCTGGATTGTCTTCGACCCGCTGACCGCGCAAGAGACAGCACGGGCGGCGCTCGAGTTCATCAACGACAAGATCGGCAAGCGCCCGGTCGTTGGAGTCGTATACTCTCACTCACATGTCGATCACTTCGGCGGGGTGCGCGGCGTCGTCGACGAGGCCGACGTTGCCAACGGTAAGGTGATGGTGATTGCGCCGGACGGTTTCCTGCAGGAGGCAATCGCTGAGAATGTCTTTGCGGGCAACGCGATGTCGCGGCGTACGCAGTGGCAATACGCGGTGCTGCTGCAGCGTAGTCCCTTCGGTCACGTCGACCAGGCGATCGGAAAGAACGCGGCGAACGGCAACATTGGGCTGATCGCGCCAAACCGGCTGGTGGGCAAGGACATCGAGGAGATCACGCTCGACGGCGTGACGATGGTATTCCAGAACGCGCCGGACACTGAGGCTCCGGTCGAGATGAACACTTATTTCCCGCAGTTCAAGGCGCTCTGGACGTCGGAAATTATCACCGGCACGGTCCACAACATCTATACGCTGCGTGGTGCCCAGGTGCGCAACGCGTTGAATTGGTCGAAGGAGATCAACGAGGCGCTGTACAAGTTCGGGCAGGAGGCCGAGGTGATGTTCGCCTCGCATAGCTGGCCGCGCTGGGGCAATGCCCGTATCCAGGAAGTGCTGCGCGCTCAGCGCGACGCCTATGCCAACCTGAACAATCAGGCGCTGCACTATGCCAACCGGGGCGTGACCATCAACGAGATCCACAACGTGTACGAGGTTCCGAAGAGTCTCCGCGACCAGTGGGCTGTCCGCAGCTACCATGGCGATGCACAGAACAACTCGCGTGCGGTAATCAACCGCTTCCTCGGCCACTACGACGGAAATCCGGTCAACCTGATCCCGCTGCCGCAGAAAGAATCGGCGCCGCTATACGTGGAGATGATGGGAGGTGCAGCAAAGATCATCGCCAAGGGCGAGGACTTGCTCGCACAGGGCAAGTATCTGCTCGCCACCGAGATCCTCAACAAGCTGGTCTTTGCAGAACCTCAGAACCAGCAGGCGCGGCGGCTGCTCGCCGACGCCTACGAGCAACTCGGATACCGGGCGGAGAGCACCAGCGTACGCAACAGCTTCCTGCAAGGCGCCTTCGAACTCCGCAACGGTTTGCCCGGAGGCGTCCCGCCGCGGAGTACCGGCCCGGATGTCGTGCGCGCGATGTCCACCGAGCAGTGGCTCGACTTCGTTGGCATCAGCATGGACCCGAAGAAGGCCGAAGGGATGCAATTTACAATCAACCTTGTAACGCCGGACAACGGCGAGCGGTATACGATCGAGATGAGCAATGCGACGCTTACCAACATCAAGGGCTTCCAGTCGAAAGACGCTGCCCTGACGGTGACTGTCAACCGCGCCGATCTCAACCAGGTGATGATGGGACAAGCGTCGTTCGATGATTTGATCGCGTCCGACAAGGCGCGATTCGACGGCGATCGAAGCGGTTTCGATAAGTTGCGTGCTATCCTCGTCCCGTTCACGCCTGATTTCGAAGTCCTGCCGGGCACTGCCGCGAAAGCATCGACGCCTCCGCCGAAGCCTTTTGAGGTTCGCGATCTCGTCGACATCGACTGAACCCTCAGGCTGGAGGGGCGCTTATCGAGCCCCGGCAGCGACGAGTATCGCATCGGACATGAGCCAAGTGGCTTCCTCTGGCTCTGGATATTGGTTTCACGACATATTGGTCGCAAGGTCCGTTGATGGCCCGAAGCCGGCTAAAGGAGAGTGCTGAGCTTGTCCGCTCTGCCCCTTATGATTCAGACGTCGACCAGTTCTGCTATCGCCAAGGCGTCGTCGACCTCGATACCAAGATATCAGACGGTACTCTCGATCCTGGTGTGCCCGGTGGCAACCCCTGCCTCATGTGATAGCTTCCAGTTCCCGGGGCTTACGAAAGCCTGACGTTCGCGGAGCAAAAAATGGATCGCCGTCAGTTGTTGTCCGGTGTGGCCTTGCTGACGTTTGCACCTTCCGTCGCGCGTGCTCAGGCAAGCACCCTGAGCAAGGCTGTTCGGGTTTCGGAGAACATGGAGCCATCCATTCCGCGACCAGAACAGGATGCCTCGGCGCTCAGGAAGCTGGCGGAGCTGCAGACCAAGACCGGCAAGAAACCCAACATCGTGTGGTTGCTCATCGACGACATGGGCTGGGGTGACCCCGGCTGTTATGGCGGGGGAGCGGCAATCGGCGCGGCCACCCCTCATATGGATCGGCTGGCACAAGAAGGATTGAAGCTCACCTCGGCCTATTCCCAGCCGACCTGCACGCCCACTCGCTCCGCCATTCTCACCGGCCGGCTACCGGTACGCACGGGCCTGACGCGGCCGATATTGGCGGGCGACAAGATAACCAAAAACCCGTGGGCCGACGAAATCTCACTGCCGAAGCTCCTCAGCGACGCCGGCTATACAACCGTGTTGTCAGGCAAATGGCATGTCGGCGAGAGCGTGGGCATGCGGCCCCACGAGGTTGGCTTCGACGAATACTATGGGTACTACCCCGCGCAGAAGGAACTGTCACAATCGGTCGACAAGCGCCGATATCCTGATCTTGTGCTCAATCCCGAACGGCTCGCGCAACTGCACGAGACCGGCGCCAGTGAGGCCCTCGTGCATGGCTTCAAGGGCGGCGCTACAACGGAGGTCGCGCAGGTCAAGAGCATCGAGGACGTTGCCGAGGCCGACCGCCTCCTCAAGGAATTCACCCTCAAGAAAATCACCGAACTCGCCGGAGCCGGCAAACCGTTCTTTCTCGAGCACGCCTTCATGAAGGTGCACGCAGACAACTTTGCGTCGAAGGAATTCGAGGGCAAGAGCGGCAGCAAATACCCGTACAAGGATGCAGTGGTCGAAGTCGATGCCTACATCGGTGAAATCGTAAAGGCGCTCGACGATGCGAAATTGCTCGACAATACGTTCATCTTTGTCACCTCCGACAACGGTCCGCAAATGGATAGCTGGCCTGACAGCGGCTATTCCCCGTTCAAGGGTGCCAAGACCACACCGTGGGAAGCCGGCGTGCGCGTGCCGGGCATCGCATATTGGAGGGGGGTCATCAAGCCAGGGCGGCAGAGCGACGAATTATTCGACCTGATGGACCTGTTCAACACGTCGCTTGCGCTGGCGGGTGTCGGCACCGATAAACTGCCCAATGATCGTTACTACGACGGCATCGACCAGACGTCATTTCTTCTGATGGACGACGGTCACTCCAAACGGGAGAAAGTCTACATCTGGGCGCAGGCCGATCTGATGGCGATGCGAATGTACGAGTACAAGATTCACATCAAGGTCGTCGAGGCAAAGGCGCAGTGGCTGTGGACCGACATGTCCACGGTTACCGACGTCGGCCTCGCGCCGTGGCTGTTCAATCTCTACATTGATCCCAAGGAAGAATATCCGGTCGGGCATCGGCAGAATGCCTGGCTGGCTTCGATGGCGGCAGAACTGAAAGCGCACGCGGCCACGTTCAAGAAGTACCCTCCGAAGAATATCGGACTTGGGCAATAGATCAGCCGGTGGAGTGACGTCCGCTTGCGGCCCCGAAGCAGTCTTGAGGCAAGCGTGCAGTGCGAGCCCCTGATCCTGGCGGGTGCCCCAACCGGCCATGTCCCGAGACGACAATTCCAGTTGTCCGCTTCTCTTAGCTGACCTTGCGGCGCTAGTCGTCGAGCGTCAGCTTGTAACCCAAGGTGGAACTGGAGGCTCAAACAGTGCAGGACACTCGCGCCAAAATTGCTATGCTGTCCTACCTCACTTGGGACCCCAATAAGTTCGTCCGCGCGAGACCGGCATGTGCCCCCCGCCAAAGCGGGGAAATTGGGAGGAATGATGATGAAAGCGATTGCGGCCGCGCTCGCCCTGATGGGATCGGTTGTCGTAGCGCAAGCTCAGAAATCCCCTGACGAATTAAGCCGACGGCTTACGGAAAATCGCGCGCTCGAGGCCGCCATCTGGGGCATGTCAGCCGTCAATTTCGACCTGATGTACCAGGCGATGGTCCGCGAGACGAAGGGTGCCTACAACCAAATCGTCTACTGGTCGCGCCTGCCGGACTGGAAGAACCAGACGCTGACGCCCAATCCGGATTCGATCTACCTGATCCCCTTCATCAACACGAAGGACGCCGGCCCTGTGGTGATCGAAATCCCGCCCGCGGACGACGGCTCCATCGTTGGCACCATCATGGACGCCTGGCAGACCCCGCTGGAGGACGTCGGCCCGGCCGGCGTCGACAAGGGCGCAGGCGGCAAGTATCTGGTGCTGCCGCCCGGACACGGCGAGAAGGCACCCGACGGGTATGTCGTGCTACCGTCCAGCACCTACCAGGGCTACGCGCTGCTGCGCTCGATTCTCCAGAGCGGCAGCGACGCCGATGCCGCTAAGGCAGCGGCTTACGGCCGGCGCATCAAGGTCTATCCGCTGTCGCAGGCGGCGAACCCTCCGCCGACCACGTTCGTCGACGCGATCGACGTCGTCTACGATTCAACCATTCCCTATGACGTTCGCTTCTATCAATCGCTCGATCGTTTCGTGCAGGCCGAGCCGTGGCTGGCGCGCGACAGGGCGATGATCGACCAGTTAAGATCGATCGGGATCGAAAAGGGAAAGTCCTTCAATCCGGACGCAAAGACGGTGGCGATCCTGAACGAGGCCGCCCGCGAGGCGCATGCGTTGCTCCAAAGCAGGTATGAAGGCGTTTTCCATCCCTTCTTCGACGGCAGCCGCTGGGCGCTGCCCGCCCCGCCCGACTACATCAAGGGGGCGCAGACCGGCTACGCCGACCCTGACGCCTATCCCGTCGACAGCCGAGGCCTCCTCTTCACCTATGCCTTCTTCACGTCCAAGCATGTGGGTGAAGGCCAGTTCTACCTGATGACGATCAAGGACAAGGATGGCAACGATTTCGACGGCGACAAGACCTATCGTCTGACGGTGCCGCCCAATGCTCCGGTCAAGCTCTACTGGTCGGCCACCGTTTACGACCGCGCCACCCATGGCTTGATCCGCAACCAGTCGCGGCCCAGCCGCTCATCACAAAGCGTAGGATTGCAAAAGAACGCCGACGGATCGGTCGATCTGTTTTTCGGACCGAAGGCGCCGGCGGGGAAGGAAACGAACTGGGTGCCGACCAACGCGGGCGGGCGGTTTGAGGTGTTGTTCCGTCTCTACGGCCCCGAAAAGTCGTTTTTCGAAAAGAAGTGGGTGCTTCCGGACATCGAGAAGACGAACTGACGGAGATCGGAATGAAGACCGTCCTGAACGGCTTTGTAATAGCAGCCGTTGCGATGATCTCGGTCGCCGCCGCTGCGGCGCAATCGGCCCCTGGTGCAATCCCCGTAACGGTGGACAACTACGTCCGCGCCGAGAGCGACAAGACACTCGCAGGCCTGATCGCAATGGGCGGCGGGGTCGGCAAGTTCCACCACAATCGCGAGATGACGCCGATCGAGATCCGCGTGGTCCAGCGCGGCAATCGCGACACGCTCTACTCGACGTCCGTGCTCGATCTGGACGCCGGACCGGTTACGATCACCCTGCCCGATGCGGGCAAGCGATTCATGACCATGATCTTCATCGACGAGGACCACTACGTCCACGACGTGGTGTACGGCCAGGGAACGTATTTTCTGTCGAGGGACAAGATCGGCACGCGCTATGCGCTGGCGGCGGTGCGCATCCTGGCCGATCCGAGCGACCCAAAAGACATCGAGCAGGTTAACAAACTTCAGGATCAGATCCGGCTCGAGCAGCCCGGCGGGCCAGGCAAGTTCGAGCCGCCGAGCTGGGACGAAGCCGGCCGCAAGAAGATCGCCGACGCCTTGACTGTGCTTGGAGAGACCCTTCCTGACTGGCGCGGCGCCGCTGGACGCAAGGGCGAGGTCGATCCGATCCGGCACCTGATCGTCACGGCGACCGGCTGGGGCCTCAACCCCGACAAGGACGCGATCTATCTGAACGTCACGCCGAAGCGGAACGACGGGCAGACGGTTCACATCCTGACGGTGAAGGACGTTCCGGTCGACGGCTTCTGGTCGATCAGCATCTACGACACGCAAGGCTACTTCGAGAAGAACGCCGTCGACGCGTACTCCCTGAACAATATTACCGCGAAGACGAACCCCGACGCCTCGGTGACCGTCCAGTTCGGAGGTTGCGACGGCAAAGTTGCGAATTGTCTGCCGGTCATGCCGGGCTGGAACTACATGGTGCGGCTCTATCGGCCGCGACCGGAAGCCCTGAGCGGCACGTGGAAATTCCCGGAAGCTCTGCCGGTGAATTGAGTCGGGGAGGACATACGCGTGAGGGCCACCACCACGAGAGCCGTAGCCGGGGTCATTGCCCTTGTGTTCATGACGGCAACCGCGCAGGCGCAGAATTCCGCCGACGAACTCAAGCGAGCCACCTTCACCCGACGAGCCGTAGACGCCGCACTGTGGGGCATGCCGGCCGCTTCAATGGCGGCTTTCCGCAGGAGCCTTGCCGGGGTCGGCGCCGGCTACAACGATGTGCTCTACTTCTCGCAACCGCTGGAAGCGCGCCACGAGTTCATCACCGCCAACAACAATACGCCGTATGTGGCAACCGCGCTCGACCTGCACCAGGGGCCGATGGTGGTCGACGTGCCCGCCGCGTCCGGCAAGGTCGCGCTGTTCGGCAGCGCCATCGACAGTTTTCAGGTGCCGCTGGCCGATGTCGGGCCGGCCGGCGAGGATGCAGGCAAGGGCGGCAAGTACCTGTTCCTGCCGCCAGGCTACAAGGACAGCGTGCCCGCCGGTTATCTCGTGATCCCCTCGACCACGAATTTTTTGCACGTGGCGTTTCGCCCGATCGTCGGCAAGGGCGCGACCATCGAGGACGGTGTCGCCTATGCCAAGACCTTGAAGGTTTACCCGCTGTCGGGCGCCGCCCATCCACCACCCACAAAATTCGTCGACGCCTATCCGCAGGCCTGGCACACGCTGCCGGTGTTCGACCTCTCGTTTTTCAAGGACATTGCCGCCGTCGTGAACGACGAGCCGGCGCAGGAGAAAGACGCGGTGATGCTCGGGCTCTTGGCCTCGATCGGCATCGAGAAGGGTAAACCGTTCAACCCCACCGGCGATACCGCGAAGGCGTTCGAGCAGGCGGCCGCACAGGCCTATGATGTCATGCAAGCTAATCTCGTCGGCCCGCTCTCGGACCGCATCTGGCCCGACCGGCAATGGACGGAGCTCCATATGACACCGACAAGGAACACCGACTTCATGATCGACGGAAGGCTTCTGATCGACGAGCGCGCCACGGTCTATTTCCTTGGGACGTGGGTGCCGAAGAAATCGGTGGCGAGCGCCTACCCGCAGGCCTACCGCGACGGCACCGGCGCCCTTCTCAAGGGCGACAAGACCTACCGCCTCCGCGTTCCCGCCGACACGCCGGCGCGCGATTTCTGGTCGGCCATCGTCTACAGCATGAAGACCAAGTCGATGATTCCGAACGCGCAGAACATCGTGGGGCTGTCGTCCTACGACAAGTCGAAGCTGCAGATGAACGGCGACGGCAGCGTCGATCTCTTTTTCGCGCCAAAGGCCCCGGCCGGCAAGGAGGCTAACTGGATTCCGACCGGCGAGGAATTCTTCATCATCTTCCGGCTCTACGGCCCGGAGAAGGCCTATTTCGACAGAACCTGGAAGCTGCCGGATATCGAGAATGTGGCAGGTTAGAGAGAATGAAATGAAGCAGGCTTGCCTTGCCGGGTTGGCGCTGTTGTGGACGGCATCGGCGCAGGCGCAAAATGCCGCCGTTACCGTCAACGCCGAGAACTACAATCGAGCGGAGTCTGACGCGAGCTTCAGCTCAGTCGTCAAGAGAGGCGCCTTCGGCAAGCTGGCGCATTCCCGCGACCTCAAGCCGCTCGACGAGCAGGGCGTTGTCCGGGCGAACCGCGACACGCTCTATTCCGAGGGCGTGTTCGATCTGGATGCAGGTCGGGTCACGATCACTATGCCCGATGCGGGCAAGCGCTACATGTCGATCGAAGTCATCAATCAGGACGGCTACGTGCCGGCCTTTCATTACGGCGCCGGAGATTACACGCTGACGAAGAAGAACGTCGGCACGCGCTACGTGCTGCCGCTGATCCGCGTCCTGATTGATCCCAACGATCCCAAGGATGTCGAACAGGTCCACGCCCTGCAGGACAAAATCAAGGTCGCTCAGAAGCGTGTGGGCAAATTCGAGGTGCCCAACTGGGATCACGATAGCCTGCTGAAGGTTCGTAAGGCTTTGCTGGTTCTCGGTGAGGGCATCGATTCCAGAAACATGTTCGGCGCGCGTGGCAAGGTCGATCCGGTCAAGCACCTGATCGGCTCAGCGGTTGGGTGGGGCGGCGCTCCGGAAAAGGACGCGCTGTACGCCGCCGTGACGCCGCCGAAGAACGACGGCACGACGGTTCACAGGATCCTGGTGCCGCCGAACGTGCCTGTCGACGGCTTCTGGTCGATCAGCCTCTACAACGCCGAGGGTTATTTCCAGAAGAACGACCTCAACGCCTATTCGCTCAACAACATCACGTCGAAAACGAATCCAGATGGCTCCGTCACCGTCCAGTTCGGCGGCTGCGAGGGCAAAATTCCGAATTGTTTGCCGATCATGAAGGGCTGGAACTACACGGTGCGGCTCTATCGGGCGCGACCGGAGGTCCTGAGCGGCAAATGGAAATTCCCGGAGGCGCAGGCGGTTACGCCTTGAGGCGTTCGCAAGTATCAAGCTGTGAAGTGGGGAGGACGACATGCCCAAGACGACCACCGCAAAGCAAGTCTTGTTTGCGATCGCCCTGATCGCCCTGCCCGCGCCAGCTCTGGCAGACGCCGGAGGAATAAGCTTCTGGCTGCCTGGTTCGTTTGGAAGCCTCGCCGCCACGCCGGTCGCGCCAGGATGGGCCTATTCGACTATCTATTTGCATCTGCAGGCCAACGCTGGCGCGACGCAGAACTTCGTCACCAGCAATGGCTTGCGCGGCAGCGTGGTCACGGGTCTGAGCGCGCGAGCGGACGCGCTCGCCGTCGGCATCACCTACACATCTCCGACCCCGGTGCTTGGCGGCCAGGCGGCGATCAGCTTTCTCACCGCGCCCGGCAACGTGGGGGCAGGCATCGGCGCCACTCTGACGGGGCCGGCCGGGAACACCATTTCGGGCGTGGCGACCGACAACCGCACGACGGTCTCGGACGTCCTCTATCAGGGCACCCTGAAATGGAACCATGGCGTCCACAACGAGATAGTCTACGTCGTCGGTAACATTCCGAGCGGCACCTACGACCCCAGCCGGCTTTCCAATCTGAGTTTCGGATTCGGCGGCATCGACGTCGGCGCCGGATATACCTACCTCGACCAGAAGACAGGCCACGAATTTTCGGTGGTCGGCGGCGTGACCTACAGCACCATCAACCCGTATCTGCAGTACCAGAACGGCATCGACTTCCATCTCGACTGGGGCGCTTCGCAGTTCATCAGCAAGAACGTCCATATCGGTCTCGTCGGTTACTACTTTCAGCAGCTCACCGACGACAGCGGCCCGGGCGCGAAGCTCGGCGGCTTCCGCGGGCAAGCGGTCGGTCTCGGCCCGCAGATCGGTTTCATCATCCCGATCTCAAAGGACTATCAGGGCTATCTCAACATCAAGGGTTACAAGGATCCGGAAACCGAGAACCGGGCGAAGACTTGGAGCACGTGGGTGACGTTTGCAATCTCGTCGGCGCCGGCAGAGCTGGGACCTTCAAAGCCGTCAATGCGAAAATGAGTCAAACGCAACATTTTAGGCAGAGTGCTCCTTGCAGCTTCACGTCGCGCTATAGCCCAGCTGCATCACCCAGTGCAGCCCCGACCGAGCTCTAGGGTAGAGGAGGATACCAAGGCATGAAACGGACCGTGATCGCCGCCGTCGCTTGCGCCGCGACCATGACCGCGGGCCAGGCCGAGCCGGCCGCCTCGCCGCCGGCACTGATGAAAGGCTTTGGAGGAATGTCGCGCGCCCCCGTTCCAGGCAATCATTGGAACCGAATGGAGAGATAGGTGTTTCAGTAAACCTGTCCCACGCCCTTTGGGGCTGGGAAGGATCAGCATGGAAATTTCTGACCGCTTCGAGGATGCCAAGACTAGCGACGGCCGCTACCGGCTCCTCGTCGAGGCTATCACTGACTACGCGATTTATATGCTGGATCGCGAAGGTCGCGTGACCAGTTGGAACCCCGGTGCCCGGCGCTTCAAAGGCTATGAGGCGGATGAGATCATAGGTCAGCACTTCTCGACCTTTTACACCGAGGTTGAACGATCGCAGAATATCCCCGCTCTGGCGCTAACCGAGGCCGAGCGCACGGGCCGTTTCGAGCGCGAGGGTTGGCGCGTGCGTAAGGACGGCACGCAGTTCTGGGCCCATGTTGTCATTGACGCGATTCGCTCTCCTGAAGGAGACCTTGTCGGATTCGCCAAGATCACCCGCGACTTGACCGAGCGAAGAGCCGCCGAAATCAAATTGCGCGAAAGCCAAGAACAGTTCCGATTGCTTGTTCAAAGTGTCACCGATTATGCCATCTACATGCTGGACGCTCGCGGCCACGTGGCGAGCTGGAACGCCGGCGCGCAGCGCATCAAAGGCTATTCTCCCGAAGAGATTATTGGCCGGCACTTCTCCAATTTTTACACGGAAGCCGACCGTGCATCCGGGCTCCCGCGTGTCGGCCTAGAGACCGCCACTCGAGAGGGGCGCTGGGAGCACGAAGGCCTACGGGTCCGAAAAGACGGCACCGCGTTCTGGGCGCACGTCGTGATCGACGCCATCCGGGACGACGACGGCAAGCTTGTCGGCTTCGCGAAGGTGACGCGGGATATCACCGAACGCCGCGAGGCGGAAGCTGCGCTCCAGGCCGCACAGGCGACTATGATCCGTTCGCAGAAGCTGGAGGCGATCGGGCAACTCACCGGCGGCATCGCTCACGATTTCAACAATTTGCTTCAGGTTATCAGTGGAAACCTGCAACTGCTGAGCAAAGATATCGCCAGCAACGTCCGGGCCGAGATGCGGGTTCAAAGCGCTCTCGCGGGTGTGGCCCGCGGTTCGAAACTTGCCTCCCAGTTGCTTGCCTTCGCAAGGCGCCAGCCGCTGGAGCCGAGAGTGTTGAACGTCGGCCGTCTGATCAAGGGCATGGATGAGATGCTTCGTCGCGCTCTTGGCGGGGAGATCGAGGTCGAGACTGTCATCGCGGGCGGGCTTTGGAATAGTCTCGTCGATCCGGACCAACTTGAAAACGCAGTTTTGAACTTGGCGATCAACGCCCGCGACGCGATGAACGGCGAAGGCCGGCTCACGATCGAGGCGAGCAATGCCTTCCTCGATGACGAATATGTCCGGCAGCACGATGAATTGTCTGCGGGG
>Ga0081540_1003969_pt1 | contig 11494 bp, 8 predicted proteins | sample TabmetS2T1R1_FD_71024 | JGI IMG/M metagenome (GOLD analysis project Ga0081540, IMG submission 71024) | Tabebuia heterophylla rhizosphere microbial communities from the University of Puerto Rico - S2T1R1 | ecosystem: Host-associated > Plants > Roots > Rhizosphere ...
AACTTGTCCTGGGTCTTGTGCCGCGCGATCAGGCCGTAGAGCAGGATGTCGTCGGTCGCGAACGCGTCGGCCTTGCCGTCCACCAGCATCTGGTAGGATTGCTCGTGATCGGGCGATGTCAGGATGTTCAGGCCGAGCGAGAACTTCTTGTCGATCGTGCGCATCGCCTGCTCGTTGGTGGTGCCTTTCGTCACCACCACGGTCTTGCCTTTCAGGTCGGTGGGCGCCGAAATCGTCGACGCCTTCGGCACCATCAGCTTGGTGCCGGCCACGAATATCAGCGGCGAAAACGCCACCAGCTTGGCGCGCTCGGCGTTCGCCGTGGTCGAGCCGCATTCGAGGTCGATCTTGTTTTCCGTCACCGCCGGGATGCGGTCGTCCGAGGTGACCTTGACGTATTCGATCCTGAGATTGGGGTCGTCGACCTCGACGCCGATCTCTTCGACGATCGCCTCGCACAGTTCGAGGCTGTAGCCGATCGGCCGGTTGGAGTGATCGAGGAACGAGAACGGCGGCGAGCTCTCGCGATAGCCGAGACGCACGACGTGGGTCCGCTTGATGTTGTCGAGCGTCGGGCTAAGCCCCTCGCCGGCGGTCTGGCCAGAGGCCGGTGTTGCCAGCAGACAGGCTGCCAGCAACATTCCGCCCAGCCACGCCGGCCCGCTCGCTGGCCTACTCGCTGGCCTCCCTGGGAATGGATGCATGCACCTCTCCCATCAATGCGCCGGCAGCGGATTGCCCGGAACGGCATCGGTGGGCACGACGTCGTCGGGCCCGAGTTCATGCTCCGGCTTCAGTTCGCCCTCCCACTTCGCCACCACGGCGGTCGCCAGCGAGTTGCCGATCACGTTGGTGGCGCTGCGTCCCATGTCGAGGAAGGTGTCGATGCCCATGATCATCAGCAGCCCGGCCTCGGGAATGCCGAACTGGCTGAGCGTCGAGGCGATCACCACCAGCGAGGCGCGCGGCACGCCGGCGACCCCCTTCGACGTGATCATCAGCGTCGCCAGCATCGCAAGCTGGGTGCCGAGCGACATATCGATCTGGTAGGTCTGGGCGATGAAGACGCTGGCAAAGGTGCAGTACATCATCGTGCCGTCGAGGTTGAAGGAGTAGCCGAGCGGCAGCACGAAGGCGGAGATCCGCGACGAGGCGCCGAAGCGGTTCAGCCCCTCCAGCGTCTTCGGATAGGCCGCTTCCGACGACGCGGTCGAGAACGCGATCATCAGCGGCTCGCGGATCAGACGCAGCAGATGGCTGTAGCGCGGCCCGATCACGATAAATCCGACCACGACCAGGATGCCCCACAGGAGCAGCAGCGACAGATAGAAGCCGCCCATGAACACGATCAGCTTCCACAGCACGCCGAGGCCGTTCTTCGACACCGTCGCCATGATAGCCGCCCATACCGCGATCGGCGCGAACAGCATCACATAGCCCGTCACTTTCAGCATGATGTGGGCGAGGTCGTCGATCAGCCCCATGATCGGCTTGGCGCGCTCCGGCATTGCGCCGAGCGCCACCGCGAAGAACACCGCGAACACCACGATCTGCAGGATTTCGTTCTGCGCCATCGCGTCCGCGATCGAGGTCGGGATCAGATGCGTCAGGAACTTCTCGATCGAGAATGCCGAGACCGGCAGGCCGGTCGATTGCGCCTTGTCGGGCAGAGTGCCCGGGAAGTTGGCGCCGGGCTGCAGCAGATTGACCATCACGAGGCCGAGCAGCAGCGAGACAAAGGAGGCGCTGATGAACCAGCCCATGGTCTTGGCGAACACGCGCCCCAGCTTGGAACCGGAGCCCATATGCGCGATGCCACCGACGAGGGTGGCGAACACCAGCGGCGCGATGATCATCTTGATCAGTCGCAGGAACAGCATGGCAATCAGATTGACGTCTGCATCGATCTCCACCCGGCTGTCGGGCAGGTAGTTGAAGACCAGCGTCCCCATCACGATGCCGAGCGCCATCGCGATCAGGATGAGTTGCGTAAACCTGTTGGACATTCCTTGCCCCCGTTCTCTGCAACCGGCAAAGGGAGTGTGGCAGATTTACGCACCTATGCAATACGATTGCCGCCTTCCGGTGCGCCGCCGGAATGTTCCAGTTGTGGAAAGCGTGCGCGCCGACTAGCGTTCATGCAGCGCACAATCTGTGCAGTTGAACGCTTGATGCGCAGCCGATTGCATCCGTAAACGCCAGAACGAGCGTTGCATCGAGGGGAGAGAACACCATGAACGACACCGTGAATCGTCAGATCCTGCTCGTCGAAAAGCCGACCGGCAAACTCGGTCCCGAACATTTCAAGCTGACCGAAGCCGCGATCCCCGAACCGAAGGACGGCGAGGTGCTGCTGCGCACGCGCTACATCTCGCTCGACGCCGCCAACCGGGCATGGATGCATGGCGCCACCTACCGCGCTGCGGTCGAGGCCAACACCGTGATGGCCGGCGGCAGCGTCGCCGAAGTCGTGGCATCCAAGGCGCCGGGCTTCGCGCCGGGCGATCTCGCGTTCGGCGATACCGGCTGGCAGGATTACGCCGCCGTTCCCGCAAAACAACTGAGCAAGCTGCCGAAGATGGAACCGATGACGCACCTGCTCAGCGTCTACGGCATCGCCGGCCTCACCGCCTATTTCGGTCTGCTGCATGTCGGCAAGCCCAGGGAAGGCGAGACGGTGGTGGTGTCGGCCGCCGCCGGCTCGGTCGGGTCGATCGTCGGCCAGATCGCCAGGATCAAGGGCTGCCGTGTCGTCGGCATCGCCGGCGGCAACGACAAGTGCCACTGGCTGACTTCAGAACTCGGGTTCGACGCCGCCGTCGACTACAAGGACGGCGCCACCTTCAAGGCGCTGCGGGCCGCGGCGCCCAAGGGCATCGACGTCTATTTCGACAATGTCGGCGGCGACATCCTCGAAGCCTGCATCGCGCTGATGAACAATCGCGGCCGTATCGCCTGCTGCGGCGCGATCTCGCAATATGACGGCGTGCCGTCCGCCCATGGCCCGCGCGGCGTGCCCGGCCTGATCGTGGTGAAGCGCCTCGTCATGCAGGGCTTCATCGTGATGGACTACATGGACCAGCGCGAGGTGGCATTGAAGGACCTGCAGTCCTGGGTCGCCTCGGGCAAGCTGAAGGTGCAGGAGGACGTGATCGACGGCCTCGAAAACACGCCAAGGGCCCTGATCGGGCTACTCGCCGGCGAGAACCGCGGCAAGCGGATGGTGAAGGTGTAGGTCGGGATCTATCAAGCCGTCGTCCCTGCGAACGCAGGGACCCATAACCACAGGTTTTCATGGCTATGGCGGGCTGTGGCTCCGGCTCGTCGCAAAACGACATGCGGTGGTTATGGGTCCCCGCGTTCGCGGAGACGACGTTGCTAGTCTAATGCGCCGCGCTCGGTGTTTGCGGCGCTGGCTGCACTCCAGCCTTCTCCGCCTTGCGTCCCTTCAGCCAGTTCTCGAACCGCTGGATCACCACGAAGAATGTCGGCACGAACAGCACGGCCAGGCAGGTCGAGGCCAGCATGCCCGAGAACACCGTAATGCCGATCGACTTCCGCGCATTGGCGCCGGCGCCGGTGGCGAGCACCAGCGGGACGACGCCGAGGATGAAGGCGAACGACGTCATCAGGATCGGCCGGAACCGGGCGCGCGCCGCCGCGACGGCGGATTCCAATAGCGGCTGGCGGTCGCGCACGTGGAGCTCGAGCGCCACCTCAACGATCAGGATGGCGTTCTTGGCCGAGAGCGCGATCAGCAGAATGATGCCGATCTGGGTGTAGAGATTGTTCTCGATCCTCAAGCCACTCAGCACCAGCATCGGCCCGAGCAACGACAACGGCACCGCAAGGATCACCGAGATCGGCGCATACCAGCTCTCATATTGTCCGGCGAGCACGAGGTAGACCAGCAGCAAGGCGAGGCCGAACGCCCAGTAGATCTGGCCGCCGACGACCTTCTCCTGGTAGGACATCGCGGTCCACTCGTAGCCGGCGCCCGGCGGCAGGGTTTTCGCGGCGATCTCTTCCATCAGCGTCATCGACTGGCCGGAGCTGTAGCCCGTGGCGGGCAGGCCGATGATGGTGGCCGATGGATAGAGATTGTACAGGCTGATCAGCGAAGGCCCGACCGCCGGCGTGATCTTCGCCACCGTGCCGAGCGGAATCATATCGCCCTGGCTGTTGCGCACCATCATGTTCTGGATGTCGCGCGACGTCAGGCGGAACTGCGAATCCGCCTGTGCATAGACCTGGAAGGTGCGGCCGAACTTGTTGAACTGGTTGACGTAGGTCGAGCCCATATACGACGACAACGTCGAGAAGATCTGGTCAGTCGTGACATGCAGCGTCTGGGTCTTGATCCGGTCCACCTCGACGTCGAACTGCGGCACCGTCGAACGGAACGGCGAACTGACCCGCTGCAGCGCGCTTTGCGTCGTCGCATTGGCGACCATCGCGCCGGTGATCGCCTGCAACTTGGCGAAATCGGAAGTGCCGTCGCGGATCTGGACCTGCATCGCGAAGCCGGCGGCGTTGCCGATGCCCTGGATCGGCGGCGGCGGAACCACGAGAATCCGCGCTTCCTCGATCACGGACAGCTTTTCGTTCAGCCCGACGAACAGCGAGCGCAGGTCCTCGCCCTTCCCGCGCGCGCTCCACTCCTTCAGGATCAGGTAGGCGACGCCCGCATTGGCGAGACTGGAGGAATTGTCGAGCGCGGAGATGCCGGCAATGGTGATGACCTGATCGACGCCCGGCGACTTGCCGGTGATCTCGCTGACCCGGGTCAGCACGCGCTGGGTGCGCTCCAGCGAAGCGCCGTCGGGCAATTGCACGGCGACCAGCAGGTAGCCCTGGTCCTCGATCGGAATGAAGCCGGTTGGCACGCGCGACAGCCCGTAACCGGCGATGCCGATCACGATCAGCGCGCAGATCACCGATATATTGCTGTGCGCGACCAGCCGGCTGATCAGCCGACCATACCAGGCCTCGATGCGGTTATAGACCGCATTGAAGCCGCGATAGAAGAAATTGCGCTGCTCCGGCGGCGCCGGCCGGCGCAGCCATAACGCGCACTGCGTCGGCTTCAGCGTCGCCGCATTGACGGCGCTGAGCAGCGCGGTTGCGGCGATCACCAGCGCGAACTGCGCATACATCCGCCCCGTCAATCCCGGCAGGAAGGCCGCCGGCAGGAACACCGAGATCAGCACCAGCGTGATGCCGATGATCGGCGCGAACAGCGCGTCCATCGCGCTGATCGCCGCGTCATGGCCGGACATGCCTTTCTCGATATTGTGCGCAGCGCCTTCGACCACCACGATGGCGTCGTCAACCACGATGCCGATCGCGAGCACGATCGCAAACAGGGTCGAGATATTGACGGTAAAGCCGAGCGCCGCCATCGCCGCGAACGCGCCGATGATCGTCACCGGCACCGTGGTCGCGGGCACCAGCATCGCGCGCCAGTCCTGCAGGAAGACCAGGATCACGACGAGGACGAGCAGGCCCGCCTCGATCAGCGTCTTGTAGACCTCGTTGATCGATTCGGAGACGAACTTGGTGGTGTCGAACGGCGCGTCATAGACCACGTCCTGGGGAAACGCCTTCGCCAGCACCTCCATCTTCTTCTTGACGGCCTGCTCGACCTCCAGCGCGTTGGCGCCGGGCGACTGGAACACGCCGATGCCGGTGGCCGGCTTGTTGTTGAGCGAGAACACCTGGCTGTAGGTCTGGGCGCCGAGCTCAACCGAGCCGACGTCGCGCACCCGGGTGACGTCACCGTTGTTGCCGGTCTTGACGATCACGTTCTCGAATTCGGAGGTGTCGTCGAGCCGCCCGGCGACGTTCAGCGTATACTGGAACGCCTGCCCCGAAGGCGCCGGCGGCGCGCCGACCTGACCCGCAGTGACCTGCTGGCTCTGCTGCTGGATCGCGTTGATGACGTCCTGCGGCATCAGGTTGCGCGCATAGAGCTTGTTGGGGTCGAGCCAGACCCGCATCGAATACTGGCCGGCGCCGAACACGGTGACGTTGCCGACGCCGGGCAGACGCGACAGCTCGTCGCGGATGTTGATGGTGGCGTAGTTGCTCAGGAACAGGCTGTCATAGGTCGATTTCGGCGAAGTCAGCGTCACGAATAGCAGGATCGCCGTCGACTTCTTCTGCACCGTGACGCCCTGGTTCTGGACCGACGGCGGCAGTTGCGCCAGCGCGCTCGACACCCGGTTCTGCACCAGCACCTGCGCGAAGTTGAGATCGGTGCCGATCTTGAACGTCACCGTCAGCGAATAGGAGCCGTCGGCACCGCTGTAGGACTGCATGTAGAGCATGTCCTCGACGCCGTTGACCTGCTGCTCGATCGGCAGCGCCACCGTATCGGTCACCGTTTTCGCGCTGGCGCCGGGATAGCGCGTCGTCACCTGCACCGTGGGCGGCACCACTTCGGGATATTGCGCGACCGCGAGCCGGAACAGGCAGACGCCGCCGATCAGGATCATCAGGATCGCGATGACGTTGGAAAGGACCGGCCGCTCGATGAAAAATTTCGAAATCATGGCCGGCTCCTACCTGGTCGCAGCAGGCTGGGCTTCGATCTTCTTCAGTTGCGGGTCGACCTTCTGGCCCGGGATCGCGCGCAACAGCCCGGCGGTGACGACGCGGTCGTCGGCCTTCAGACCCTCCTCGATGACGCGCAACTCGCCTTCCAGCGGCCCGACCCGCACCTTGCGCTGTTCGACGACGTTGTCGCCGTTGACGACCAGCAGGTAGCGTCCGGCCTGATCGCTGCCGAGCGCGACATCCGGCACAAACAGCCCATTGGGCACCTGATCGACGGGCACGCGGATCCGGACAAAAAATCCCGGCAGCAAGGTGCGATCGGCATTGGGCAGCACCCCGCGCACCGGAAGCGTGCCGGTCGACTGGGTCAATGTCGCGGCAGCATAGTCGAGCCTGCCCTTGTGCGGAAATCCTGTCTCGGTCTGCAAGCCGACCTCGACCGGCAATTGCCTGAGATCGTCAGCGGTCAACCCGCGGCGGCGGGCTTCAGCGCGGATCCGCAGCACATCCAGTTCGTTGACGTTGAAGTTCACCCAGATCGGATCGAGCGCCACGATGGTGGCAAGCTGCGTCGGCGACGACGCGCCGACGAGTTCGCCGACGGAGACGAGATGCGCGCTCACTACGCCGTCGAACGGCGCGGCGACATTGGTGTAGCCGTAATTGACCGCCGCGATCCTGGTGTTGACCTGCGCTTGCAAAAGGTTCGCCTGGGCGTTATCGCGCGTCGAGGTGGAATTATCGAGCGTCGCCTGGGAAACGGCCTGCCGCTGCACCAGTTCCTGCTGGCGCTTGAAGTCCGCCTCGGCCTGCCGCAACGTTGCCTGCGCGCCGACTTCCGCGGCTTGCGCCTGCTCGAGCTTCAGCTTGTAGGTATCGGGCTCGATCTTGAAAAGCGGCGTGCCTTCCTTCACAAAGGCGCCGTCCTTGTAATCGATCGATTGCAGGAAGCCCTGCACGCGCGCAACCAGATCGACGTTCTTGATCGCCGCGGTATTACCCGTCGCTTCCAGATAGCGCGTGAACGCCTGTTGCAGCGGCACCGCCACTTCGACCTTCGGCGGCGGCGGCTGAACAAAAGCATTTTGTTCGCAGGCACTTAAGATGCCCATTGCGGCAAGAGCGAACGCCACGCGGCAGACAGCGCTACCTCTTCGCATGGCGGCGTCGCGCGGGCTCAAGCGTGGCGAACGCGTAGGCTTCATTTTCGTGCCTCAATTTTGTTTGTGCTGGAAAATTTTCTATTCAGAAAAATCGGCCGCTCGCCACCCCATGAAATCGGCATTCCTCTACTCCATAAAAGTAGCAACAATCCGCTTGCAGTGGAACCGGAAAGCGAAAATGATGCAGGCCGATTTTTCCACTAGGCGCATCACGATTTTTTACTTCGCCTGAAGCTGCTTCTTCTTGACGACAAAAGGATTGTTCAAATGGTCATCACGTTGACACGTGCGACGAAGGTTCGGCCGTGGCTGGCGGTCGCGGCGGTATTCGCAATTGCCACACCCGCGCTGGCGCAAGCGCCGAGCCAGGCTCAGCGCGACGCGATCAAGTCGCAGTGCCGTTCCGATTACATGGCGCATTGTTCGAGCATTCCGCCGGGCGGCGAGGCTTCGCTGCAATGCCTGCAAAAGAACATGTCGAGCCTTTCATCGGGCTGCCAGAGCGCGGTGCGCGCCGTCGAGGCGCCGGCTGCGCCTGCGGCGACATCAGCCAAACCGGCTGCCGAGACCGCGGCGCCCAAAGCGGCCGAGCCCAAAGCTGCGGCAGCCGGCCAGCCGACAAGCGCGCAGGTTTCCGCCATTCGCACCGCGTGCCGCTCTGATTATCCGAAAGTTTGCGCGGGCGTACCGACCGGCGGCACTCCGGCGTTGCAGTGCCTGGAAAAGAACAAGGCAAAACTCTCGGCCAATTGCGCGACGGCGGTCGCCGCTGCCGGCGGCGGTGGTGCGGCAGCCCCCGCGGCGGCCGCGGCTCCGGCGGCAGCAGGAGCGGCAGGCGCCGCGACGCCGGCCGTGATCGTGCTGCGGCCGATGCGGCCGCGTGAGGAATTGTTCGTGCTGCGGTCGGCCTGCGGCGCCGATGTCCGCTCGATTTGCGGCGGCGTGGAGCCCGGCGGCGGGAGGATCATGGCGTGCCTCGCAGCCAACGCGGCGCAGCTTTCGCCTGCGTGCAAGGACGTGCTGTCGCAGTTCGCCGCGCGGTAATCCGCGCGGACGAAATCGGCATTGATCCCGGACTGCCCGCTATTCTCCACGAAAAGCGAGAATGAGCTGAATGAGGCGTACCGACAGGGCGACGTAAAAGAACGTCATCAGGATTTGGTACGCAACATGCCAATTGAGCTTTGCGAGCTTGTAAAGGCCGTCAATAAAATTCAGCAGCAAAAGGATGACGCCGAACAACATGACGCCGCGGCCGATCAGGCCGTGGCGCAGATAGCCGAACAGAACGATCGCGGGCTCCGTGCTCGAGACATGGGCGCCGGCCGACACGATCAGCGTACCGATGATCATCTTTTCGACGTGAGAGAATATTTCCTTGGAGACCGGTTCGACACGCTCGGCATAGAACGTCAGCCATTTGGCTCTGACCTCGGCCATAGGTCCTCCTCGCGACAATGAACGGGAGCTTCACTACAGCGGGTCCGCGATCAAGAAGCAAGAAGGCCGCCGGCCTGATCTGCGGACAGTCAACTGGGCGGCCACCACAAGGAAGGAAGATCGATGCTGCGTGCCATTCTCACCGCCACCACCCTGCTCTGCGTTTCTCAGGCAGCATTCGCGCAGGAAATGACTGCCGAACAGCGCAACGCCTGCATGGGCGACTACGAGAAATTCTGCAAAGGCGTGACGCCCGGCGGCGGACGCATCATCGCCTGCCTCGCCAAGGAGAGCGACAAGCTCACGCCCGCCTGCAAGAAGGTGCTCGCGGCGGCCGAGAAGAAATGAGCGAAGGCTGACGCTTCCGTCGGCCGATGACTAGAGCGAGACCGGCGTGCAAGGCACGCCGCCTCGCCCATCCGCCGAGCCTTCCGCCGCGCCCTCCGATAACGACATTCCAAACAATCACGCCGCGTCCGGTTCCGGTTCGGTCCGAGCCGAGCCCGCGACCAGATATCCGATAATTCCTCTGGCGGAAACTTCCGGACCGGATTAGTCTCAACTCAATTAGTAAGTATACTGCCGATCTGGGAGGAAGACGTGCGTATCGCCGTGATCGGCGGAGGCCCCGGCGGCCTCTATTTTGCGTATCTCTGGAAGCGGCGTCACCCCGACGCGCAGATCGATCTGTTCGAGCAGAACCCCGAAGGCGCGACCTGGGGCTTTGGCGTCGTGTTCTCCGAACAGGCGTTGGAATTCCTGCGCGCCGACGATCCCGAGACCGTGGACGCCATCACGCCGCGGATGGAGAGCTGGAAGAACATCACGCTTAATCTGCGCGGGCAAAGCGTCGAGATCGACGGCGTCGGCTTCTCCTCGATCGGACGGCTGGAATTGCTGACCATCCTGCAGCAACGCGTGCGCGCCACCGGCGTCGCGCCGCGATACGACACGACGATCCAATCGGTGGACGATCTCAGGGGATACGATCTGATAGTCGCGGCCGACGGGCTGAACTCGCTGGTGCGCCGCAGTTTTGAAGCCGCGTTCGGCGCCGCTGTATCGCATTCGACCAACAAATTTGCGTGGTACGGCACGACCAAACGTTTCGCCACGCTGTCGCAGACTTTTGTGAAGACCGACCTCGGTTCGTTCAACGCGCATCACTATCGCTATTCGCCCTCGATGAGCACGTTCCTGGTCGAATGCGACGCCGCGACATGGCAGTCTTACAGCTTCGAGCACAAGACCATCGAGCAGTCGCAGGCGATCTGCGAGAAGATATTCGCCGACACGCTCGACGGCCACCCGCTGATCTCGAACAAATCGGTGTGGCGCAACTTTCCCTGGATCTGGAACGAGAACTGGTCGCACGGCAACATGGTGCTGATCGGCGACGCCCTGCACTCGGCGCATTTCTCGATCGGCTCGGGCACGCGGCTCGCGATCGAGGATGCCATCGCGCTCGTCAAGGCGCTGGAATCGGACGCGCATATGTCGACCGCGCTGCATCGCTACCAGGCCGCACGCAAGCCGATCGTGCAGAAGCTCGTCAACGCCGCACGCACCTCGGCCTTCTGGTACGAGCACTTTGCCCAGCACATGCAGCTCGAGCTGATGGACTTTGCCTACAGCTACATCACCCGCTCCGGCCGCATCGACGATGCACGGCTGCGCCATATGTCGCCCGCCTTCATGGCGCGTTACGAGGCCACCAGGAACGGCGGAGACGCCGGCGGCGAGGCTAGCGCATGAGCAATGAGATTCGTGATCAGGTGCCGGCCGACAGCGTGGGGGCACGCGAGATCGGTTTTGCCGTTCCGCAAGTCTACAACGCCAGCCGCGTGCTGTTCGACAATCCCGGCAAAGGCCATGGCGACAAGGTCGCGCTGATCGGGCCGGCAGGCACGCGGACCTATGCCGAGCTGTGCGCGGAGGCTTGCCGCTGGGGCAACGGCTTTGTCTCGCTGGGTCTGAAGCGCGGCGACCGTGTGCTGCTGTTCCTCGACGACACGCCGGCTTATCCTGCCGCCTTCTTCGGCGCGGTGCGGGCCGGCTTCGTGCCGCTCCTGATCAACACGCTGACGCCGCCGGATCTGCTGCAATTCTATCTCGCCGATTCCGGCGCGGCCGTTGCGGTGGCGGACGCCGAGTTCTGCGCACGCTTCAATGCGGAGGCCTGCAAGGACACGAAGCTGCATACGTTGATCGTCGTCAATGGCGATGTGGGCGATCACGCTGCGCCTGCGGCGCTTGCGGCGGCAAGCTGGCTTGCGCCATTCCCGGCTGAGCTTGCCGAGGCCCCCACCGATCGCAACGAGATGGCGTTCTGG
>Ga0081540_1003970_pt1 | contig 11494 bp, 6 predicted proteins | sample TabmetS2T1R1_FD_71024 | JGI IMG/M metagenome (GOLD analysis project Ga0081540, IMG submission 71024) | Tabebuia heterophylla rhizosphere microbial communities from the University of Puerto Rico - S2T1R1 | ecosystem: Host-associated > Plants > Roots > Rhizosphere ...
CGGCGCGCTGGCCCTTGGCCTCGCCCGGGGCGGACTTCTCGGACTTCATCTCGGACCCGCCACCCGACGGCTGCGCCGAATCACGGCTGCCAGGCGTGGCAGCAGTCCCCGACGGCGCGCTGTGCTGCATCGCGGCTCCGCCGGACTCCTTGTTCATTCCCTGCGCATTGGCGGCGCCTGCGCCGGCGATCAACGCAATCGCTGCAACCGACACTAAAAAGCGGTTGGACATCCTGTTCTCTCCTCCAGTGTATCTCTGCCCGCGCCGACAACGACAGGAGATGCCAGATGTTCCTCGTCTTCACCGGTTCCATCGCGATCATTTTGCTGAATGCGCGGTGAACGAAAAAGTCCGGCTGCCCAGGGCAACCGGACTTAACAGGGCAACCGGACTTAACAGGGCAACCGGACTTAACAAGGCAACCGGACTTAACAAGGCAACCGGACTTGCCGCGACAACCGGACTTCAGCTTCGAACGATGAAAACGAAACTTCGCGGTCTCAGCAGGTCGCTTTGCCGCAGCGGGCGATGCCGATCTTTTCCTTCAGCCCTTCGAGGCCGACCGCGCCGACCACGACCTGCTTGCCGATCACGTAGCTCGGCGTGCCGTTCATGCCCATGTCTTCGGCAAGCTTGAAGTTCTCGGCGATGGTGGCCTTGACCTCGGGGCTTGCGAGGTCCTTCTCGATCCGCGCGGTGTCGAGGCCCGCGTCCTTTGCAGCCGCCATCGCACGGGCCTTGTCGGCAGGGCCGCGGCCGCCGAGCAGCTTCTGGTGGAAGTCGAGATATTTCTTGCCGGTCGGATCCTGCATGCGCACGGCAACGGCGACCTGGGCTGCTTCGACCGAACCCGCGCTCAGCACCGGGAATTCCTTGAGCACGACCTTGAGCTTCGGATCGGACTTCATCAGCTCCATCATGTCGGCCATCGCGCGCTTGCAGTAGCCGCAATTGTAGTCGAAGAACTCGACGAAGGTGACGTCGCCGTCCTTGTTGCCGAGCATCACGCCGCGCGGCGAGTTGAAGATCGCATCCGAATGGGTGGCTACGCCTGCTTCGTGCTTGGCGGCTTCCGCCGCGGTCTGCCGCTTGCTGAGTTCGGCCATTGCCTCTTCCAGCACTTCGGGGTGCGCGATGAGGTAATTCCGTACGATGGTCTCGATGTCGCCGCGCTGGGTGTCGGAGAAGCTCTGCGCGGAGGCGGAGAGTGGTGCGCCGCACAGCGCGAGAGCGAAGAATGCGGGAATGAGACGACGGAACGAGGGCATCGGTAAATCCTTATACGGCGGGTTCCCGGGCAATTCTGCTGAAGGCCGGCTCCTGGACGGTATCGTGGTCGCGGGTGACCGAGACCGATTATAGCCGAATGTGGCTGATTTCTAGTTGCTCTTCTGGCCCGGCATCGGCTTGGCGCTCACAATGTCGTCAGCCTTGACCCATCCCGGCGTTCCGATCGCAAAGCGCGTCTTCGCGCGCGAGGCGAGGTCGCGCGCAGTCTTGTTGTCGCCACGGAGGTAGGCGGCCTGGGCCGACGCCAGATCGGCCTGGGCGTAGTCGCCTTTCCGGCCATAGGCCATGGCGAGCTGCATGTAGCCGAGCGGCGCCTCGGTTTCGCGCGCTACCGCCGTACGCAGGATCGTGATCGCCTCGTCGGTGTAGGCATTATTGCCGGTTGCCACCAGAGCCTGCCCGAGCAGCATCTCGATCAGGGCCGAGTTGTTCGAGAGCTGGACTGCCTTGCGGAGCGGCGCAATGGCGTCCTGTGGCTTGCCGCCCTCCAGCAGCGCCTGGCCGCGCACTTCATGGAAGTAGGGATTGTTGGGCTGCTGCTGAATCAACGCGTCGATCTGGGCGAGCGCGCTGCGCAGATCGCCGTGCCGATAGGTCGCGATGGCGTGCGCATAGCGGGCGGGCAGGCTGTTGTTGGACAGCGGATAGCGCCGGTACACGGTGTCTTGCCGCTCCATGAAGGCGGAGATCTTGGCGCGCACCATGTCGTGGCGGAGCTGCAGCGCAGGGTCGTCCTTCTTGTCCCAATAGGGGCTCGACCTCGCCAATTCCTCCAGGGCAGCTACGCGCTGCGCCGGCATCGGATGCGACTGAACATAGGGATCGGCGCCGCGCGCGGCGTACAGGCTCTCGTCGGTGAAGCGCTTGAAGGTCTCGTACATGCCCTTGGGGGACTGCCCCGTGGCGGTCAGAAACTTCACGCCGGCCTTGTCGGCATTTTCCTCCTGCTGGCGCACATAGGACAGCAGGTTGCGGCGGATCATCTCTCCCGGTGCGGAGAACATCGCCGCGCCCGCATTGGTCAGCCCGCTGGTGCCGCCGCCGCTTTGCGCGCCCGCGACCATCGCGCCGGCGCCAAGCAGCATGGCGATGATCATCTGGGTCTGGGCCTGCGCCATCTGTTCGCGCATCTTGGCGAGATGGCCGCCAGCGAGATGGCCGGTTTCGTGCGCCAGCACGCCGATAATCTGGTTCGGCGTGTCCGACTGCATGATGGCGCCGTAGTTCACGAAGATGCGGCGTCCATCGGCAACGAAAGCGTTGAAGACGCTCTGGTTGATGATCACCATCTGGATGTTCTGCTTTTCCATGCCGGCGGCGCGCAGGATCGGGCGGGTGTATTCCCGCAGCAGTTGTTCCGTCTCGGTGTCGCGGAGAACGGGCGGCCCCTTGTTCTCCTGCGCCAGCGCGGCCGTCGGCGCGATGGCGAGCGCGATCGCCGCCATCAACGCGGTCCATTTCAGCGATTTCTTGCGGAGGGTGGTGCGGAGCAGCATGAGCGGTCTTTTGGTGATGGCGGCGGCCGGGTTTGCCGGAAGCGTGTTCGGCTTCTGATTAGATCAGAAACGGGTCACAGTCTCTTGTTTCGGGGCCTCTTGTTTCAGCGCGTTTCTTCACGTGAACCCGGGTATCACTGCGTGAACCCGGGGTATCACTTCGCCCGAAAACGCTATAACAAGCCATTGAATACGGCCAGTCTGGGGCGGCGGCCGATTCGGGAACCTGAATTCAGACCGCGCCGGCGCCAATAGCAGATATCGATGCTGGAATCGACACTTAGAGACCGAGTCAAGGCCTTGCTTGCCCCCTCCGGGCGGAGCGACGTTCCGCCCTTCATGGTGATGGATGTGATGGCGGCGGCGGCGCGCATCGAGGCGGCCGGCGGTCACGTGATTCACATGGAAGTGGGGCAGCCGGCGGCGCCGGCGCCCAAGACCGCGATCGCGGCGGCGCACGCCGCGCTCGATGCAGTGCGCATCGACTATACGTCCGCGCTCGGCATTCCCTCGCTACGCGAGCGCATCGCCAGGCACTACCACGATACTTACGGCTGTACTGTCGATCCCGACAGGATCGTGGTCACGACCGGCTCGTCCGGCGGATTCATTCTGGCCTTTCTGTCGATGTTCGAGCCGGGTGATCGCGTGGCGGTCACCGTGCCGGGCTATCCGCCGTATCGCCATATCCTGACCGCGCTCGGCTGCGAGCCGGTGCTGATCGAGACCTCGAGTGCAACGCGTCACGCGCTGACGGGAGAGGCGCTTCTGGCCGCGCACCGCAGGGCGCCGCTGAAGGGCGTACTGGTCGCAAGCCCCGCCAATCCGACGGGAACGATGATGTCGCGCGAGGCGCTCACCAGCCTGATCCATGCGGCGGAGAGCGCGGGCATCCGCTTCATCTCCGACGAGATCTATCACGGTCTCGATTATGCGTTTCCGGCGGTGACGGCGGCGGAACTGTCGCCGCAGGCGCTCGTGATCAACTCGTTCTCGAAATACTTCTGCATGACCGGCTGGCGGGTCGGCTGGATGGTGGTTCCGGAGCCGCTGGTGCGGCCGATCGAACGGCTGCAGCAGAACCTGTCGATTTCGGTGCCGACACTGTCGCAGATCGCCGCCGAAGCCGCGTTCGAAGGCCGCGAGGAGATGGAAGCGATCAAGCGCGGCTATCAGGAGAACCGCCGCATCCTGATCGAGGGGCTGCCGAAGGCCGGTCTCACCAAGTTCCTGCCCGCTGACGGCGCGTTCTATCTCTACGCCGATGTTTCGGATTTCACCTCTGACAGTTTCGAATTTGCCGGCCGCATGCTGGAAAAGGCGCATGTGGCCGCGACGCCGGGCGTCGACTTCGATCCGATCCACGGCCGCGCCTTCATTCGTTTCTCTTACGCGCGCTCGGCCGACGAGATGCGCGAAGCGGTGACGCGCATCGCGCGCTGGCTTGGATCGTAGCCGGCAGCCCGCCATCCATCATTTTGTGTTTTGCCTTCATTCCGGGGAGCCATCCGTGTCCAAGACCATGTCTGAAACCATCGCGCCGCCGCACTTCCTGCTCTCCGCGTTGCTGTGGCCGCAGCGTGCCGGCGGATTGTCGGGCCTTTGGCGCAGCGTGATTCTGGTCGCGCTGGGAACGGCGCTGCTGACCTTGTCGGCCAAGGTCTATCTACCGCTGCCGTATGTTCCGATGACGCTGCAGACGCTGGCCGTCCTGGTGATCGGCGCGGCGTATGGCGCGCGGCTTGGCGCGGCGACGGTGCTGACTTATCTCGCCGCGGGGGCGATTGGATTGCCGGTGTTCGCGGGCCCGGTCGGCGGGCTTGCGCCGCTGTTCGGGCCGACGGCCGGATATCTCTTCGGCTTCGTGGCCGCAGCCTTCGTAACCGGCTGGTTCAGCGAGCGCGGCTGGGATCGATCGGTGCTGCGCCTGTTCGTGGCGATGGCATTCGGACACCTTCTCATTCTCGCCGCAGGCTTTGGCTGGCTGGCGTTCGGCATGAAGTTCGGCGTCGAGAAGGCGTGGCTGGTCGGCATCGTGCCGTTCATCGCGGGCTCGCTGGTCAAGAATGCGCTCGGCGCCGCATTGCTGCCCGCGATCCGACGAATTTTCGATTCGCGGCCTTGACCGGTCGCTGCCGCGGCAACACCATTGACTTCGCTGCCCCAAAGGACTTTGGCTGTGTGCGACGGATTGGCGCAGACGCTGTCCGCCACTACTGAGGGGAGTAAACGTCATGGCGACCATCGCGGCCGAGGCACCGGCGAGTGCGGCAAAGCCCTGGTACAGGGTTCTCTATGTTCAGGTGTTGATCGCCATCGTGCTCGGCGCGCTGGTCGGATGGCTGTGGCCGACGGTGGCGACCAACGACTGGATCAAGGCGCTCGGCGACGGCTTCATCAAGCTGATCAAGATGGTGATCGCGCCGATCATCTTCTGCACCGTGGTATCCGGCATCTCCCATATCCAGGACGCCAAGAAGGTCGGCCGCATCGGCGTCAAGGCGCTGGTCTATTTCGAGGTCGTCTCCACCTTCGCGCTGGTGATCGGTCTTCTCGTCGGCAACCTGATCAGACCGGGAGCGGGTTTCGGCGGCTCCATGGCGAACGCGCAGGCTGTCGCCGGCTACGCCAAACAGGCCGAGGCGCAGAGGACGGTCGATTTCTTCCTGCACATCATTCCCGACACGGTGGTGGGTGCGTTCGCGCAGGGCGAAATCCTGCAGGTGCTGCTGTTCTCGATCCTGTTCGGCTTCGCGCTGATGGGTCTTGGCGAGCGCGGCCATACCATCCGCACCTTTGTCGACGATGCCGCCCACGCCGTGTTCGGCGTCATCTCGATCGTGATGAAGGCCGCGCCGATCGGCGCGTTCGGCGCGATGGCGTACACGATCGGCAAATTCGGAACCGGCGCAATCCTGAACCTGGTCGGGCTGATCGCGACCTTCTACCTGACCGCGGCGCTGTTCGTGTTCGTGGTGCTTGGCGTGATCGCGCGCATGGTCGGCTTCTCGATCCTGAAGTTCCTGGCCTACATCAAGGACGAACTGCTGATCGTGCTCGGCACGTCGTCGTCGGAAAGCGCGCTGCCGTCCTTGATGGAGAAGCTCGAACGGCTCGGCTGCTCCAAGTCGGTCGTCGGTCTCGTGGTGCCGACCGGTTATTCGTTCAACCTCGACGGCACCAACATCTATATGACGCTGGCGACCCTGTTCATCGCGCAGGCGCTCGGCTTCGATCTCACCTTCGGCCAGCAACTGACCATCCTGCTGGTTGCGATGCTGACCTCGAAGGGGGCGTCCGGCATCACTGGCGCCGGCTTCATCACGCTGGCGGCGACGCTCGCGGTGGTCGATCCGCGGCTGGTGCCGGGCATGGCGATCGTTCTCGGCATCGACAAGTTCATGAGCGAGTGCCGCGCACTGACCAATCTGTGCGGCAACGGCGTGGCCTGCGTGGTGGTTTCGTGGTGGGAAGGTGAACTCGACCAGGACAAGCTGCACGCCAATCTGAACAAGCAGATCGATCCGGCCGACATGGAGACCGCGATCACGACGGGCTAGGGCTGTAGCCCGCGGTCAATCGGGGTAGATCGAAAATCGGGCGCTCGTTTTGGACGAGGCCTTTGGTGCCGACGACGGGGTCGTCGGTATTCAATCCGACTGTCGCACGGGGAGCTTGGTGGCCCCCGCGACATAGTCATGCTTCGGCTTAAGCGGACTTCAAAAGGCCGTACCACGCCCGATTCAAGCGCTTGAAGCAGGTCTGGGTTGCATTGCAACTATGTGGAGAAGTTTATCCTTCGACAACCTGATTGTCGGTGGTCACCATGATATTCGCCCGTATATAACGCTTCGAAAGTACTTCGGGTTTGGGGACCTGCGTGATGGTTGTGATGAGAGTGCCCGGTGCGGGCGCGGGTCGAGCACCCGGGCCGCAGCGTTCCAGTCGTGCTTCGCGTTCCATTTCCTGCATTCCATCAACCGTTGGCAGAACATTTGCGACGATGACCGCGGTGGCGGCGCTGCTGATCAGCCAGCGCCCGGTGCAGGCCGAACCTCGCGGCGGCACGGTTGTCGAAGGCGCTGCGGGCATCTCCCAGGCCGGCAGCATTACCAACGTCAACCAGTCGACCAGCAAGGCGATCATCAACTGGCAGGGTTTTTCGGTCGGCGCGAACGAGGCGGTCAATTTCCAGCAGCCGGGCGCTTCGTCGGTGACGCTCAACCGCGTGATCGGCAACGAAACCAGCGTCATCAACGGCGCGATCGGCGCCAACGGCCAGGTGTTCATCGTCAACTCGGCGGGCGTGCTTTTCGGCAAGGGCTCGCAGGTCAATGTCGGCGGTCTCGTCGCCTCGACGCATGACATCTCCAACAAGGACTTCATGGCCGGGAATTACACCTTCTCCGGCACCTCGAACGCTGCGGTGATCAACCAGGGCCGCATCCGCGCCCATGGCGGCGGGACCGGCGGCGGCTATGTCGCGCTGCTCGGCAAGACGGTTTCGAATGAGGGCGTGATCTCGGCACGGCTCGGCACGGTGGCGATGTCCGCCGGCGAGAAGATGACTCTGAACTTCGACGGCAACTCGCTGCTCGACGTCACCATCGACAAGGGCGCGCTGAACGCGATGGTAGCGAACAAGCGGGCGATCCGCGCCGATGGCGGCCGCGTCATCATGACCGCGCGGGCGGCGGACCAGGTGCTGTCGGCGCAGGTCAACAATACCGGCATCGTGCAGGCACGCACCGTGGCGGCGCTGAAGGGTGGATCGGGCGCCACCGCGCGCAAGGGCAACATCAAGATCTACGCCTATGGTGGCACAGCAAACGTCGGCGGCAAGCTCGACGCATCGGCGCCCAAAGGCGGCGACGGCGGCTTCATCGAGACCTCGGGCGACCGGGTGCAGATTGCCGAGGGTACCAAGGTCACGACGCTTGCGCCTTTCGGCAAGACCGGAACCTGGCTGGTCGATCCGACCGATTTCAATATCTTTGCGGGCAATGGCGCCCAGACCACGAGCGGGATCGGCGCGGATACGCTGGTCGGCAATCTCGCGAACACCAACTTCACAGTGACGACCGCCGCCGGCGGCACGCAGAATGGCGATATTAACGTCAATGCGAAGGTCGAGTGGAGCGCGAACACCACGCTGACGCTGAACGCGGCCCACGACATCAACATCAACGCGCCGATCATCGCCAATGGCGCGAGGGCCGGCCTCGTGTTGAACTACGGCGGCTACAACGGCACCACCGTCACCACGGCCGCCGCCGGCACCGGCTACAACATCCGCACCAAGGCGAGCTATGCCGGCACCGTGCTCGACGCCGACGGCAATCCGGTGGCGAGGCAGGACACCAGCGGCGGCGTCTATGGCAGCGTCACGTTCAACAACAGCGCTAACAAAAACGGCCTGACCATCAACGGGACGACCTTCACGCTCATCCACAGCGTGAGCGATCTCACCAACATCGCCAGTGCTACGCCGGATATCAACGGCTATGCGAGCGGCGCGGGCCATTTTGCTCTTGCAACCGATCTCAATGCCAACGTTGCGAATGGAAGCCTTGCCACAGCGCAGCTCAATAGCGACGGCACCACTACCTACTATTACAGTGCCGCGCTGCTCCCAACGCTGACGGGTACCTTATCAGGGCTCGGCCACACCATCAGCAACCTTACTATCAATGCCCCGACAACTGCGCCGATAGGCCTCATCGGCCTCGCGACGGCAGGCAGCACGGTCCGGGATATCGGGGTGGTGAATGCCAATATCACCGGCAGAGGCAACTTGGGGACGCTGCTGGGGCAGGCAGCCAATGCCACGACAATCAACAACGTGTATGCGAGCGGGGTAGTTACGGCTACGGCCAAGAACGCCGCGACCGGCGGTGTCGCAGGCGCGCTGGGCAACAATGTCGGCGGATTGGTCGGGCTATTCCAGGGCGGCCGCGTCACCTTCGCCTACGCAGACGTCAACCTGCTGGTGGTCTTCAGCAACAGCGGCGGCCTGATCGGGCAAGCTCAAAACAATGCCGTCATCAGCAATGTCGATGCCACGGGCGATCTGACCTTGCACCCGACGCTGGGGGGCACCGGTGTGGGCGGCCTCGTCGGTGCTGGCAGCAACATGACGGTCAGCAACGCCTACGCTACGGGGGACGTTTTCGGAGCTGGTAACAATCACGGCGGACTGGTCGGAACCATCGTCGGTGGACGCATCTCGAATTCGTTCGCGAGCGGCAAGGTGAGCGGCGGCACCAACAATCTCTATTCCGGCGGATTGCTCGGATATCAGAACAGTGGAACGACCACGCTCGAGAATGTCTACGCGACCGGCGACGTCAGCGGGTACACCTATATCGGCGGTTTGATCGGTGGGAACGGTGGCACAATGATCGTCAACAACGCCCATGCCGGGGGCCGCGTGACGGGTGACACCGATGTTGGAGGCTTCATCGGTAACGCCAACTCTGCTTCTACCATCACCAATGCCTATGCCACGGGCGACGTGGTGGTAACGAAAGCGGGCAGCGGCGGCGGTTTCGTGGGGGTCAATGCCGGCACCATCGATCAAGCCTACGCCACTGGCGCGGTGACCGGCACTTACGCGGATCCGGTGATTTCCAGTTCTGTCGGCGGCTTTGCTGGACTCAACACCGCAGGAGGTACGATCAACAACGCGCACTCGACCGGTGAGGTGACGGGCACGCGAGTCGTCGGCGGGTTCGTCGGTAACAACGAGGGCCAGATCGCCAGCTCCTGGACGACCGGTAATGTCACGGGCACGCAGACGTGGTTTACGACCGCCGTATTCGGAACGAATGAGACGATCATCCTCGATCCGGGCGGGATCGGCGGCTTTGCCGGCAAGACGGGTAGCACCAGCCTCATCGTCGATTCCTACGCTAACAACAAGGCGACAGGGGAAGGCGCGGTCGGTGCGATGGTCGGCAGCGGCGTCACTGGTTCGACGGTCAAAAACAGCTTCTGGAACATTGAAAAGAACCCCGGCCTGGGTCCTGTCGGAAGGACCAGGTGGGTTGACGGAACCCTCAACGAGCAAAGAGTTGAAGTGATTGGCGGCCGTGGACTGCGCACCAGCCAGTTCGCCGACATTGCCTATTATCTCAACGGCACGATCGACAAGGTTCTGGCGGATCGCGAGGCCGCGGAAGCTGAAGTCAAGGCCGCAGTCAGGGCCGCCGCGGAAGCTGCAGCGAGGGCCGCGGCCAGAGCCGAAGCCCAAAGGGCTGCCTTCCGGGCGGAAGCAGTACGGACGGGAAGCGCGATTGCGACAGGTCCGGACGTATCATCAGCCGCGCCACCCGCGTCGGCCGCGGAGGTCTCGGCAACGCGGCAGGAGGCGAGGCGGGACCAGATCGACGCTGGTCTCAAAGACACCGAGCGGCAGCTCAAGGACGACGACAAGCGGCGCGAGAACGAGCGTAAGGCGGCAGCGGGGCGCGCGAGCGCAGCCAGCGCCAACCGGGGCAGTGGTTCAGGCGCGGGCTATCGCGCGACCATCCGCAGCATCGATGTCGATGGCCAACGCTTCTATCTCGAACGCGACGACAACAACGGCGCCAAGAACAATAGCGCGCCGCCGCCGAGCGGACGCGCGCAGTAAGGCGTCGGAGGTCTGGCGGATCCGGCACGATCTTCCAGACCAGGGCGTCGGTCGTGAGGCCGGCGCTATCTGCGGATGCGAAAAAGTAGGGACGCCGCAGAGGGGCGGTTAAAGAGGGTTGGGGTATGCAAGCGTATCAGTGTGTGGCTCGTGGCGCCGGGGCGCCCGCGGGATCGGAGGAGTCAGCGCGGTTTTCTTTTGTAGCGGGATCGCCAGCGCCTTGGTCGGCGATCGGATCAGTTTGGTCCTCGCCGATGCGAGACTGGTTCGGCGTTCCATCGCTGGCGCTGGCGGTCACACTGCTTGCTTCTTCGCAGGCGCTGGCGCAGGTGCTGCCCTACAATATCGGTGGCGCGGTGCCCCAATCCGAGGAGACCCGCCGCGCTGCGCCGCAGCCGCGCATGGGCGCGGGCCCGGTCTTGCCGACGCTGGCCGATCCGCCATTCGTGCTCAAGGACAAGGAGAAGCTGCTGGTTCGCCGCTTCAAGGTCGAGGGCCCGCAACTGGTCGATGAAGCGCAGGCGCATGCGCTGCTCGCACCTTACGAAGGCCGTAGCCTGACCATTGGCGATATCTATGAGGCCGCGGATCGGATCACCACGCTCTATCGCAACGCCGGTTACGTCGTCGCCAAGGCCTATGTGCCGGCGCAAAACGCCAAGGGCGGGACGCTGCGGATCAAGGTCGTGCCCGGCAAATACGGCGCAGTGACGCTGAAGAACGAGTCGCTGGTGCGCGACCAGCATATGCAAGGTGTGCTCGACGCCGCGCTCAAAGGGGAAACCTACATCCACAAGGATCGGCTCGAGCGCGCCATGTTGCTGATGTCGGATCTCGCTGGCGCCGCCGTACCGCGCATCGCGATCGCGCCGAGCCGGGTGCCGGAGGCCTCCGACTTCGTGTTCAGCGTGCCGGAAGGGCGCCGCCTCGACGGCTACCTGCTCGGCGACAATTACGGCTCGCCGTTTACCGGTCGCAATCGGCTCAGCGGCGGCTTTAACTTCAACTCGCCCTTCGGCTTTGGCGACCGCGTCTCGGCTTACGGCATCGTGTCGGATGACGCCAAGCTGCAGA
>Ga0081540_1003971_pt1 | contig 11491 bp, 10 predicted proteins | sample TabmetS2T1R1_FD_71024 | JGI IMG/M metagenome (GOLD analysis project Ga0081540, IMG submission 71024) | Tabebuia heterophylla rhizosphere microbial communities from the University of Puerto Rico - S2T1R1 | ecosystem: Host-associated > Plants > Roots > Rhizosphere ...
CGCGCAGGTCTTCCAGGAGTTCGAGTCGGCCCTCGGGCAGATGCTCGCCGGTAAAGTCCCACCAATGGGTATAGTAGCCGCGCCAGCAGCCTCGTGCCTCAGCTGCCCTCTCGGGCACGACGAAACGCGTGTACAGGGTTCGCTCAGGGTGAGCCGAGGCGATCGCGCGGATGTTCGGCAGGACGCGGTTAATGTCGGGCACAACCCAGCGCCCCGGCGGGGTGAACAGCACCTGCATGTCGATGGCGATGTGAACCGTATCAGGGCCGATCGGACCGAGAGTGGACATCTGCGCTAATCCTCCAGGCAAACGGTGTCGGCGGGCGACCATTGCAGGCGGACCTCGCTTCCTGGGGCAAAGCGTGTCCCGTCGCGGTTTTGCACGAAGACCCGCAGGTCGAGCCCGCCGGGGCCATCCAGACGATAGGTCGTGACAGCGCCGGCATAGGTCGCCTGACGGACAACACCTGCCATGGCGTTGCTGCCATTGAGATGGCTCTCGCTCGGCGCTGCCATGGACATGCGCTCCGGCCGTACCGCCAGGGTCACCGCCGTACCGTTCGCCGGCAGGGCCGCATCGCACTGCACGGCGACATCTCCGACCCGAACCGCCCCCTGCGCAACCGTGCCAGGCAGGAAATTGGCATCGCCCAGAAAGCTGGCAGCAAAGCGAGTGCGCGGCCGCTCGTAGATGGCAGAGGGAATGCCCTGCTGTATGATACGCCCCCGGTCGAGAATGGCGATCCGGTCTGAGAGCGTCAGCGCCTCCTCCTGATCATGTGTCACGAAAATGGTCGTCAGGCCGCTTTCCCGCTGGATCCGCAAGAGCTCCACCTGCATCTCTTGGCGAAGCCGCCGATCGAGCGCCGACAACGGCTCATCGAGCAACAGCACCTTCGGCCGGGTGACGATGGCGCGAGCCAGCGCCACGCGCTGCTGCTGGCCGCCGGACAATTGCTTCGGCCGGCGATCGTCGAAGCCCGTCAGTCGCACCGTCTCTAAGGCTTCGGCAGCGCGCCGGCGTGCCTCCGCGCCGCGGATGCCGCGCCGGTTGAGGCCGAATACGACGTTCTCCATAACGCTCATATGCGGGAACAGGGCATAGGACTGAAACACAATGCCGATGTCACGCTTCCAGACCGGTGTCGTCGTAACGTCTTCGCCCCGGATATAAAGGCTGCCGACGTCCGGGATGATGAAACCCGCGATGATCCGCAGAACCGTGGTCTTGCCGGACCCAGATGGACCAAGCAGGCTCGTGAACCGGCCGGCTTCAAAGCCGATGCTGACGTGATCAAGAACGGTGACCGGGCCGTAAGTCTTGGTGACACCCCGAATGTCAACGGCGCTCATGAGCGCCTCCGAAATTCGACAGCCAGGCAAAGGCGATGACCAGAACCATCGAGGCGCCAAGCAAGAGCGTCGAGATGGCGTTGATTTCCGGCGTGAAGCCTTTGCGGATCGAGGAATAGATCTCGACAGGCAATGTCGTCACCCCCGGCTTCGCCAGGAAATAGGAGACGACGAACTGGTCGAGCGAGACGGCGAAGGCGAAGAGGCCAGCGGCAATGATGCTTGGCATCAGGGCGGGCAACGTCACCGCAAAAAACGCGTGCTGCGGCGTGGAGCCGAGGCTCATGGCAGCCTCTTCGAGATCGGGCTGCAGCGTCTGAATGCCGGTGCCGATCACCAACATGACATAGGGCAACGACAGGGCGACATGGCCGAGGATCATGGCATGCAAGCCGCGGCCGATGCCGGTCCAGTGGAAGAACACCAGCATCGCCGTGCCGATGATCAGCCAGGGGATCGCCATCGGTGGCAACAACAGGATCTGGAGCAGTCTCTTGCCGCGAAAGGTCTGGCGCCCGAGCACCAGCGCCGCCGCGGTTCCGCAGACGGTTGAGATGATGGCGGTGGCTGTCGCGATCAGCAGGCTGTTGCGGCTGGCGTCGAGGAGCTTTTCATTTTGGGCAAGGTCTGTGAACCAGTGGCCGGTCAGCTCAATGGGCAGCGTGTAGAAGGGCGAGGCATTGAATGCCATCAGCATCATCACGCCGATCGGCAAATAGAGAAAGGCCACCACGACCATCAGCCAGCCAATCCCAAGCCTTCGCATGGCCGCTATTCCTCAGGATGCCGCTGTGGCGGGCTGCTTCAGCGCCCGGCCGAACACGCCGAACAACAGGAGAATGAAGCCGAGCATGGCGAAGGACATGGCTGATCCGAGCGGCCAGTTGAACGCCTGGGTGAACTGATCCTCGATCACTGTTCCCATGGTGACGCCTGTCTTGCCCCCAAGGATGCGCGGCTCCATGAAGCTCCCGATCACCGGCACGAAGATGAGCACCGAGCCGGATATGATTCCCGGCATGGCCAGAGGCAGGATGATCTTCAGGAACGTCATCGGCCATCTGGCGCCAAGGCTTTCGGCCGCCTCAATGAGCTGATTATCGATCGCCGAAATGGAGAGGTAGCAAGTGAGGATCATGTAAGGCAGGTAGGCGTGTACCAAGCCGATCACCATCGCTGGAAAGCTGTAAAGCAGGCCGAGCGGAGCCGCTGAGGGCAAGACCAGATGGTAGGCGTAATCGAGGATACCGCCGTCCCGCAGCACCATCGTCCAGGAGAAGATGCGCACCAGCCCATTCGACCAGAACGGCAATATGATCAGGAAGAACAGGATCTTTTGCGATCGCCCCTCGGTCGCCTTGGCGAGTGCCAGCGCCGCCGGAAGCCCGATGGCAACACAGACGCCCGTGATCCACAGGCCGAGCTGTATCGACGTCCAGGCCACATCGATGAGATACGGTCGCCGCACAAAGACCAGATAGTGGTCGATGGTGAAGCTCAGCGGACCGGGATCGAAGGGCGAGCGCTTGAGGACGCTGAAGAACGCCATGACCAGCAGAGGCAGGAAGACGCTGATCGTCAGGATGCCATAGGCGGGAAGCAGCATCGCGCCGGTGGTCAGCCGCCGCGTCCAGGCCACTCCCCTTGCGGCGAACGCCGGAGGAGCGGAGGTTATCGCTGGCGCCGCCTCACTTGGCATAGAACGCCTTTGTCTCTTCCCATAGGTCGACGAAGGACTGGCGGGTCTCGTCAGACAGCGTTCCCATGATCTGCATCTGCTGCAGGTATTCCTGCTTGTGTATCAGCTTGTTGAGATCGTCCGCGGGCAGTTTGGCCATTGCCGCCGGATTGGCGGAAGCCGGAGCGCCGACCTTGGTGGCCCATTCGTAATAGAAATCCGGATCGATCATATAGTTGATGAATTTATAGGCCGCCTCCGCCTTGGTGCTGGATGTCGGTATCGTCAGCGTGTCCACCCAGGCGATGGCGCCTTCCTTGGCGACGATGAAGTCGACCGGGAGCTTGAAATTGCGGCGCGACCGGGTGGCGCTGCCCGACCAGTAGATAGCCAGGTCGAACTGGTCTGCGGCGAAGGCCTTGTTCCATTCGTCCTCGCTCTGCCAGAGCAGACGGATGTTCTTTTTCATCGACTTGAGCTTTTCGCCGACGAGCTTCAGATCCTTCGGAGCGTTGATATCCTGGCCGCTCATCAGCGCGCCAATGCCTACCGCGATGATCGGGTCATCATTCATGGCGACGCGATTGGTGAATGCCGGATCGGCAAGCAGCGCGAAGCTGTCGCCCTGTTTCGCCTTCCCTTCACGGGCGGCAAGCCCGGTCATACCCCAGAGCCAGACATTGCCGTAGGGCTTGCCGTTGATCACGAAATTCGGGTGCATGCTGAGTGATGCGGGGATGCTGCTGTTGTTCGGTATCTTTGCCGGGTCGATCGGGCTGAGGTAGTCGGCGCCGAGCTGGCGAACGCGCGCGCTGTTGACAAGCACGACGTCGTAAGCGCCAGGATTGGTCTTGACCTTGGTGACCATCTCGGATTCGGCGTTGAAATATTCATGCTTGACCGTGATGCCGGTCTTTTCGGCAAAGGCCTTCAGCGCCCATTCCTCATCGGTGCCATAGCCCTGCCAATTGAGGACCGTGATGGTTTCGGCAGCAAAGGCGCGTGCTTTGATGAGGGCCGGAGCAGCGAGACTGCTCAAGGCCAACAGGTTGAATTTACGGCGACTGATTGAACCCGACATGCCTCGTCCCTTCGCTCTTCGTTATAATTGATGTCACACATCCACTTGCATGCTGACAATAATTCGCGAGGGGGAACTCCCGCGCCCATTTAAGCGACAGGCAGGGCCTCGCAAAAATTCGGCCAGCTTGTCCCGATCCGTGCAAAAATATCATTGGACGCTGGAGGAAGCGAGAATGCATCCGGATTACTGCGCGGCTTCAACCCCCGTTGCAAAGGCAGAGCATGCGGGACGATGAGAACGCTGACGGCGGGTTCACTGGCAGGCCGAAGGTTTATATCGCCGGGCCGATGGTGTTCTATCCTGACGCCAGCCAGCGCTTCGTGGAGATGAAGCGCATATTGCGGGTTTGCAATCTGGACGGCTGCGCTCCTCTCGACAATCAATTGGGCCTCGAAACCACTGCTCCGGGCCGCGCTCTGGCACGAGCGATCTATCAAGCCGACGAAGACCTGATGGGCAAGGTTGACGGCGCGATATTCAACCTGGACCCGTTTCGCCGCGGGACCGAGATGGACGCGGGCACTGCCTTTGAGGTTGGATATTGCAAGGCGTTGGGCTTGCCCATTGTCGGCTGGACCATCGACGCACGGCCTTATCCGGTGAAAGTCCGCGACTTCATGAGGGACGCATATCAGCTTGAATTGTACGAAACGGCGCCGAATGCATCCGGGGCAACCTCAGGTGTTCTGCGCGACGCCGACGGGATTCTGGTTCACTCCGAAGGGCTTTACCAGAATCTGATGATCGAGATGGCTATTGAGGCAGCGGGAGGAAAAGTGTTTGCTTCGCCCGACTGGAAGACCGCCTTTGCGGCGGCGGGGCAGTGTCTGGCCAATCTCATGACGGCGAAAGGCGCGGCTCGATAGTGGCGATGGGCGACACGGCAGTCCTCAAGCTAGGAAGCGGGGCGGCTCCGGCGGCTGGACATAATGCCATTGCACGCAATGCCGGCACGGCACTGGACCTCGACCGGATCAACGCCGTCCGCTTCAATCTTTCCGCAGGAGAGCGCCGCGTCGCGACTCTGCCCGGTCGCCGGACCGTCAAGGGGGACGCCCAGGCCGCATGGCTGCTCAAGGCCGTCACCTGCATTGACCTCACCACACTGAACGGCGACGACACGGCGGAGCGTGTGAAACGGCTCTGCGCCAAGGCGAGGTCGCCGGTGCGCACCGATCTCCTCGAGGCTCTCGGTATGGCGGATCGCAGGATTACCGTAGGCGCGGTCTGCGTCTATCATCGCTTCGTCGTCACCGCGGTTGAAGCGCTTGAAGGAAGCGGCATTCCGGTCGCGGCCGTCTCTACAGGTTTTCCGGGCGGCCTGGTGCCACATGACGTCAAGTTGCGGGAGATCGAAGCCTCGGTCCAGGACGGCGCCACCGAGATCGACGTCGTCATTACCCGGGAACATGTGCTCACCGCCAACTGGCAGGCGGTCTACCAAGAGATGCGCGACTTCCGTCACGCCTGCGGAGCCGCGCATGTGAAAGCGATCCTGGCGACGGGCGACCTCAAGACGCTGCGCAATATCGCAAGGGCGTCGCTGCTCTGCATGATGGCCGGCGCGGACTTCATCAAGACCTCGACCGGCAAGGAGGGCGTCAACGCCACTCCGCTCGTGACCCTGGCCATGCTCCGCGCCATCCGCGACTACCACGATGCGACCGGGTTCCGCGTCGGTTACAAGCCAGCCGGCGGCATCTCCACCGCAAAAGATGTGCTCAATTATCAGATCCTGATGAAGGAGGAACTCGACCGGCGCTGGCTGGAACCGGACCTTTTCCGCATCGGCGCATCGAGCCTCCTGGCCGACATCGAACGCCAACTCGAGCATCACGTCACCGGCCGCTATTCGGCCTTTAACCGTCACGCTGTCGGGTGATCCGATGAGCGTTGCTAGCTATTTCGACGCCATGTCCTATGGGCCTGCCCCGGAAGGGGACAGTGAAGCACGCGCCTGGCTCGCCCGCCATGCGTATGGCTTTGGCCATTTCATCAACGGGAGCTTCGTTCCGTCAACGAGCGGCGAGACGTTCGAGACCTTCGAGCCGGCAACAGGCAGGTTCCTGGCCAAGCTCGCAAGCGGCAGCAAGGCGGACGTCTATACGGCCGTCAGTGCGGCGCGTGAGGCCCAAACCCGTTGGGCAGAGCTGTCTGGCCACGCCCGCGCGCGTCATCTCTATGCCCTTGCGCGTGTCATTCAGCGCCACGCGCGTCTGATCGCCGTCGTCGAGGCGCTGGATAATGGCAAGCCGATCCGAGAGACCCGCGACATCGATATCCTGCTGGCCGCCCGTCATTTCTATCATCATGCCGGCTGGGCGCAGATTCAGGAGCGGGAGTTTTCTGCCTGGCAGCCGGTTGGCGTCCTCGGCCAGATCATCCCGTGGAACTTTCCGTTCCTGATGCTGGCCTGGAAGGTCGCGCCGGCGCTCGCGCTCGGCAACACCGTGGTGCTGAAGCCGGCGGAATTTACCTCGCTATCGGCGCTGCTCTTTGCCGAGATGGCTTCAGCGGCCGGGCTTCCTGCCGGAGTGCTCAACATCGTCACCGGCCATGGCGACACCGGCGCGCTGATCGTCGAACATCCTGACATCGACAAGATCGCCTTTACCGGCTCGACCGAAGTGGGTCGCCTCATCCGCGAGAAAACGGCCGGCTCGCGCAAATCGCTGACGCTGGAGCTTGGCGGCAAGTCGCCGTTCATCGTCTTTGACGATGCCGACATTGACGGCGCCATTGAGGGTGTCGTCGACGCGATCTGGTTCAACCAGGGGCAGGTGTGCTGCGCGGGATCGCGGCTGCTGCTTCAGGAAAGCATTGCCGAGACGTTCCTCGCGCGTCTGCGGCGGCGCATGGACACGCTGCGTGTCGGCCATTCCCTCGATAAATGCATCGATATGTCGGCCATCATCGCACCGGTCCAGCTTGAGCGGATCGAAAAGCTTGTTGCGACCGGGATAGCCGAAGGCGCGCACATCTATCAGGCCCCGATCGACCTGCCACACGGCGGCTGCTTCATGCGCCCGACTTTGCTCTCTGGCGTCCAGCCGGCGGCGACCGTCGCGCGCGAGGAGATCTTCGGGCCGGTGGCCGTGTCCATGACCTTCCGTACCCAGGATGAGGCGGTGATGCTGGCCAATAACTCCCGCTATGGCCTGGCAGCCAGCGTCTGGAGCGAGACCATCGGCCTGGCGCTCGATGTCGCCGCAAAGGTTCAGGCAGGCGTGGTCTGGGTCAATGCCACCAATCTCTTCGACGCGGGCACCGGCTTCGGTGGCTATCGCGAGTCCGGTTATGGCCGCGAGGGTGGGCGCGAAGGCGTCTTCGAATATCTCAAGCCAAGGGCTTGGGCGGCGCGTAAGCCGCGGTTATCAGCCGCCGCGCCTGCTGCACTAAAAGCCGCCGGCACTGGCTTCAGCGTGCCTACGCTCGACCGCACGGCCAAGCTCTTCATCGGCGGCAAGCAGGTTCGGCCCGACGGCAACTATTCGCGGCCGGTCTTGTCACCCGACGGGCAGCGTCTCGGCGAGGTCGGCGAAGGCAATCGCAAAGACATCCGCAATGCGGTGGAAGCCACACGGAAAGCCGATAGCTGGTTGAAGGCAAGCGCCCACAACCGTGCCCAGGTGCTGTATTACATCGCGGAAAACCTGTCGGTGCGCGCCCGGGAGTTTGCCGAGCGTATCGCAGCGATGACCGGCGTTACGCAGGCTGCGGCCGAGGCCGAAGTCGCCGCCTCGATCTCCCGGCTTTTCAGCGCCGCGGCCGATACCGACAAATATGAAGGACGAATCCATGTGCCCCCGCTGCGCGGACTGGCGCTTGCCGTCCACGAGCCAGTAGGTGTCGTCGGTCTCGTCTGTCCGCCGGAAGCGCCGCTTCTGGCGTTCATCAGCCTGCTCGGGCCGCTGCTGGCCTGCGGCAACCGCGTGATCGTTGTGCCGAGCGAACCTCATCCACTTGCCGCGACCGATTTCTATCAAGTGATCGAGATATCGGACGTTCCCGCAGGCGCCGTCAACATCGTGACCGGCTCGGCCGACGTGCTCCTGAAGACACTTGCCGGGCATGACGATATCGATGCGCTCTGGGTCTTCGGTGCCAAGGAGCTTTCCGCGATGGCCGAACGGCTGTCGGTGGGCAATCTCAAGCGCACCCTAACTGACAATGGCCTGTTGACGGATTGGTATGATGCGGCTTCCAGCGAGGGTGAGATCCTGCTGAGGCATGCGGTGCAAGTGAAGAACGTCTGGATACCCTACGGGGAATAAGTCGAAGAACGGCGATATCGGGAGGACGACATGCTCAAAAATCTTGATCCAATGCTCAATGCGGAGGTGCTCTACGCGCTCCGCTCCATGGGGCATGGCGACAAGCTGGTCATCGCCGACACCAATTTTCCCGCCGACTCGATCGCGCGCGAGACAGTCTTCGGCGAATTGCTGCGCATCGACAATGTCACTGCGCCCCGCGCCATCAAGGCGATCCTCTCGGTGCTGCCGCTCGACACGCCCCTGCAGCCCTCTGTCGGCCGCATGGAGGTCATGGGCGCACCGGATGAAATCCCGACAGTTCAAAAGGAGGTTCAGGCTGAGATCGATCTTGCCGAAGGCAAATCGGCGCCGATGTATGGCATCGAACGCTTTGCGTTCTACGAAGCAGCGAAGCAGGCGTATTGCGTGATCCAGACCGGCGAGACGCGGTTTTACGGCTGCTTCCTGGTCACCAAGGGTGTCATTCCTCCGACTGCGGAGTAAGAGCGATGGCGGAAGGGAGAGAAGGCGTCGCCATTCTCGGCATCTTCGTCGCGGACACGGCCTTCATGGCGTCGCGCCTGCCGGTGATCGGCGAAACCATTATCGGATCAGGCTTTGCGATCGGGCCGGGCGGCAAAGGCTCCAACCAGTCGGTCGCCGCCGCGCGGGCGGGAGCAAAGGTCTCCTTCATATCCAAGATCGGTGACGACACGTTTGGCAATATGGCGCTCGCGACCTGGAAGGCCGAGGGGGTCGACCCGCGGGTCGTCATGAGCAAGACCGATGCGACCGGCGCCGCCTTCATCTACGTCAATCCCGCAACCGGCGAGAATGCCATCATCGTCTATCCCGGTGCGGCCGGAACGATCACGCCGGCCGATGTCGAAGGCAATGCCGAAGCGATCCGGGGCGCGAAAGTCTTCGTCACTCAGCTCGAACAGCCGGTTGACGCGGCCGAGCGCGGCCTTGCCATCGCCCGCGCTGCGGGGGTTATCACGGTCTTCAATCCGGCCCCGGCCGAGGCTTTCCCCGAGGCTATCTACGGTCTTTGCGACTATATCGTCCCCAATGAAACGGAAGCAGCCGCGATCACCGGCATCGCTCCGGGATCAGAAGATGATGCCCGCCGCGCCGGCGATGTGCTCCTGGACCGGGGTGTGGGCTGCGCCCTTATCACCCTCGGTGAGCGCGGCGCGCTGTTCCATACGCGCGACCAATCCGTCCTTGTGCCCGCGACCAATGCCGGCAAGGTGATCGACACGACCGGTGCCGGCGATGCTTTTGTCGGCGGCTTCGCGGTCGCGCTCGCTGACGGACTCGATCCCATTGAGGCGACACGCTTTGGCTCCGTGACGGCTGGAATTTCGGTTACACGCCGCGGCACCGCGCCCGCGATGCCGTCGCGCGCGGAGATCGACGGGCTGCTCGCCGCCGGCGGCGCCGTATGACTCGACGGCATGTCATCGCACCAGTTCGCTTGCCTTGTATTGCTTGTGCTCCAGCCAATCCGGATCGATCTCAACGCCCCAGCCCGGCGCATCGGGGATAGTCACCTTGCCGTCCTCGATCCTGTACGGATCGCCGAGGAAGAGTCCCTCCTGCCAGGGGTAATAGTCGGCGCCCTCGATGGAGAATTCGAGATACTTCCCGGCATTGGGGATCGCGGTCAGCAGGTGCATGGTGCACATCGTCACGAGCGACCGGTTGGCAGAATGCGGCGTGCAGGGCAGGCCGGCTTCGGAGGCCATTCGCGCCACCTCCAGGGTCCGGCAGATGCCGCCCATATACATCACGTCCGGCTGCACGACATCGACGGCGCGCATGTCGATCATCCGCCGCCAGATCTGGAATTCACAGTCCTGCTCGCCGCCGGTAACGTCGATGGCGAGGGCTTCAGTCACCTGTTTGGTCTGCTCCAGCTCCCAATAGGGGCAGGGCTCTTCGAAATGACCGATACCTTCGTCGGCCAGCAATTTGCCGACTTCGATCGCGTGCTGAGGCGAAAAGCCGGAGTTGGCGTCGACGAGCTTGTCGACTCCTGGCCCTAGTGCGCGAGAGACCAGCGCCACGATCGCTTCGGTCCGGCCCGGCCACTCGTCATGGTCGCGGCCGCATTCGGCGCCGACACGCCATTTGAACGCGTCGAAGCCTTTCTCGTCCCGCAGTTTCTGGAGGCGCACGGCCTCTTCTTCCGGCGTGATATCGCGTTTCATCGATGAAGCGTAGGCCCGGAGCTTGCCGGGCTTGCCGCCTAAGAGGCTTGCGACCGGCTTGCCCGCCAGCTTGCCGCGCAGATCCCAGATGGCGGTGTCGAGACCCGCGGTCGCGCGGCGGAGATAGGAGCCCGGGAACTTATGCTCGCGCTCATTGATGAGCCGCAGCGTCTCTTCAAGCGCGGCCGGGTCGGTGCCCAGCGCATACGGCGCGATCTGCCGGTGAAAGACTTCGCAGGTGATATCGGCGTGATAGGTCGAAACCTGCCCCCAGCCGTGATCGCCGGTGTCACAGGTGACGCGCACGAATCCGACGAAGGGATCGCAGAAGGTTTCCAGTTTGCAGATTTTCATGGGTGCGATATTCCATCGAGAACGGTCTCCCTCGAAGCGCCATTCTGATGAAATGAGCAGACCAATTCCCCAGAGACCCGATCCATGGTGAAACGGCCCGGCGGCGTTCTGCTCCAGGATATTGCTATCAATCCAAGCGCCGAGCGGACGATCAGTTCGCAGCTGACCTCTGCCCTGCGCAAGCTCATCCTCGATGGCGCGTTGAAGCCCGGCGACCGTTTGCCTGCGAGCCGCACGCTCGCTGGCGAGCTTTCGATCGCGCGGTCGACCGTCGTCGAAGCCTTCGAGCAACTCCTCTCGGAAGGACTGATCGATGCGCGGATCGGCGCGGGAAGCTTCGTCAGCAGTATTGCGCTGGCCGAAAACCCACGCCGGCAGCCGCGACGCGCCGCGGAGCCCAGGCTTGCCCAGCCCGAGCGCCTCGCCCGGCTGATGGACGCTGCAACGAAGCAGTTCGCCCGGCGCATCCACCATCAGCCGCGGCCCTTCACGACCGCTATGCCCGCTTTCGACGCGTTTCCGGTGGCGCAGTGGTCGCGCATCATCGCCA
>Ga0081540_1003972_pt1 | contig 11486 bp, 11 predicted proteins | sample TabmetS2T1R1_FD_71024 | JGI IMG/M metagenome (GOLD analysis project Ga0081540, IMG submission 71024) | Tabebuia heterophylla rhizosphere microbial communities from the University of Puerto Rico - S2T1R1 | ecosystem: Host-associated > Plants > Roots > Rhizosphere ...
CCTCACACACCTACCGGGAACCGGGCGCGAACTCATCGCTCCCGGCGGCCGGATCTCGGTCGCGGTGTGACATAGGCTCCCGGCGTGGTGGGGGCGACGACGCGGCACCGCGAGGTGCCGTACCACGAGCGGCACGAGGCGTTCCGAGGTGAGCTGCTGGCCCACTGCTACCGGATGCTCGGCTCGGTCGACGAGGCGGAGGACCTGGTCCAGGAGACGCTGCTGCGGGCCTGGCGGGCGGCCGACCGTTACGACCCCCAGCTGGCGTCGCTGCGGACCTGGCTGCACCGGATCGCCACCAACGTCTGCTTCACGGCCTTGGCGGGCCGGGCCCGTCGGCCGTTGCCGAGCGGATTGGGCCCGGCCGGGGACGACCCGCAGGTGCCGCTGGTCCCGAGGCTGGACATTCCGTGGCTGCAGCCGTTCCCGGACACCCTGCTCGGCGACCCCGCCGACGCCGCCCAGCAGCGTGCCGGGCTCCGGCTGGCCCTCGTGGCCGCGCTGCAACTGCTACCGGCGCGGCAACGCGCGGCGTTGGTGCTGCGAGAGGTGCTCCAACTCTCGGCCGTGGAGGTGGCGCAGATCCTGGACAGCAGCGTGGCGTCGGTGAACAGCAGCCTGCAGCGGGCGCGCGCCACGCTGCGGGCCGCCGGGCCGGTCATCGACGAGCTACGCGAACCCGACGACCCCACGGAGCGGGCGGTCATCGAGCAGTATCTGACGGCGTTCGAGGCGGCCGACGTGCCGGGTCTGACCCGGATGCTGGCCGACGACGTGGTCCTCGAGATGCCGCCGGTGGCGCTCTGGCTCGCAGGCAGGGCGCACTACCGGGAGTTCATGCGGCGGGTCTTCGTCACGCGCGGGCCCGGCTGGCGGCTGCTCCCGATCCGGGCCAACGGGAGCCCCGCTCTGGCCGCCTACGCCCCCGACCCGGCTGCCGGCGGAGTCCGGCGTCACTCGGTCCAGGTGTTCACCGTGACCGGCGGCCTGATCCGGCGCTGCGTCACGTTCGCCGATCCGACGGTTTTCGACGTGTTCGCCCTGCCGCCCGGGTGACGTCTGCCGGTCGTGCGTCAGGTCCTCGGGATCCCTGTCGACGGGGGTGACACGTGCCCCGGCCCGAGGGAGATACCCGCATGCGTCGTCGCGTCGCCACCGGATCGCTGCTCACCGTCCCGCTCCTGATCCTCGCGATGGCGAGCTCGTCGGACGCCGCGTCCGTCGGCCATCGTCAGCCGCCGCACCGCGCCAAGCCGGCCAAGGTGACCGCGCGCTGCCACGGGAACCGGGCGACCATCGTGGTCACCTCGGCGTCGCGACACGTCGTCCAGGGGACGCAGCGCCGCGACGTGATCGTCGTCCTTGCCGCCGGCCACGTCGTCGACGCGCGCGGCGGCAACGACCTGATCTGCGGCTCCAGCGGCAGCGACGTGCTGCGCGGCGGACCCGGCAACGACGTGATCCTCGGCGGCGCCGGCAACGACACCCTGAGCGGCGGGGCGGGCCGTGACGCGCTCGACGGCGGTGCCGGCAACGACCAGGAGGACGGCGGAGCCGGCAACGACGCCGTCGCCGGGGGCGCGGGCCAGGACACCCTGCACGGCGGCGTCGGCAACGATGTGGTCGCCGGTGGCGACGGCAGCGACACGGAGTCGGGCGACGCGGGCAACGACGTGATCGCCGGAGGTGTCGGCGACGACGTCCTCAACGGCGACGCCGGCGACGACCGCCTGTCCGGCGACCGGGGCGACGACCACGAGCACGGCGGCGCCGGCGACGACGTCGTCCTCGGCGGCGCGGGGGACGACTGGCTGTACGGCGACGACGGGGACGACCACCTCGACGGCGGCCAGGGCGCCGACGTCGAGGACGGCGGAGCGGGCGTCGACGACTGCATCGTGGACGAGGACGACGACGTCGTGCCCGATGAGGCGGACGACGCCACCGACGACAGCGACGACTCGAGCGACGATTCGGCGGACGACGTCTCCGACGGCTCCACCGACGGCTCCACCGACGGCTCCGACGACGGAACCGGCACCTCAGTCGAGGTCGGGTAGCCCCTGCCCGACGGGGGGCGCGACGCCCGTGGTGTCCGGCCGTGAGCGGCTCGGCATGACCCGCTTCGGCTCGCCCGGCATCTTCGGGTAGTTCGGTGGATAGGGCAGGTCGCCGAGGCCGCCCGCCTCGTCGCGTTCGGCGAGGTCCAGGAGCACGTCCAGGGAGTGCGCGACCTCGCCGATCGGGGCCATCGGATCACCCCGCCGGGCGACGAGCGCCGGCACGGTCGCGATGGTGAAGTCGTCAGGATCAGCGCCCGCCACCTCGTCCCAGGTCAGCGGGGTGGAGACGGTCGCGGTCGGCGTACGGCGGGCCGAGTAGGCCGACGCGATGGTGCGGTCGCGCGCGTTCTGGTTGTAGTCGAGAAAGACCTGCTGGCCGCGCTGCTCCTTCCACCATGCCGTGGTCACCCGACCGCCGGCTCGGCGCTCGATCTCCCGCGCCAGGGCGATCGCGGCGCGACGAACCTGGGTGAAGGTCCAGCGCGGCTCGATCGCCAGAAAGACGTGCAGCCCGCGGCCTCCGCTGGTCTTCGGGAAGCCGAGGTAGCCCAACTCGTCGAGCAGAGGCCGGACGACGTCGACGGCGACGCCGGCGGCGTCCGCGAAGCCGGTGCCGGGCTGCGGGTCGAAGTCGATGCGCAGCTGATCGGGGTGCTCGACGTCGGCGCAGCTCGCGTGCCACGGGTGGAACGTGACGGTCCCCAGGTTGGCGGCCCAGACGACGTCGGCCGGGTTGGTGACCTCGAGCGCGTCGGCATGCCGGCCGGAGGGGAACGTCACGCGGCAGGACTGCACGTGCGGCGGCACCTTGGGGGGCAGCCGCTTCTGGTAGACCTCCTCGCCCTCGATGCCGTCCGGGAACCGCTGCAGATAGGTCGGCCGGTTCTGCAGCGCCCGGACGAGCGGCGCACCCTGCGTCGTGGCGATGGTCCGGTAGTACTCGACGAGGTGCCGCTTCGTTCCGCCCTCGGCGCCGAGGCGGGGGAAGTAGACCTTGTCGGGGTTCGAGAGCCGGACGGCGACGCCGCCGACGTCGAGCTCCTCGGCCGGAGTGGGCATACGAGCATCCTGCCGCAGCAACGCGCCTACAAGGGTGGGCAGCCGATGGCCACCGTCCCCTTTCCGAGGAGCTCGAGGACGGGCTGCCTCGCCGCCTCGATGCCGATGATGTCCCGGCCCTGCTGGGGGGTGACGTCGAAGCCGACGATGAGCGGGGGGACCGTGGCCGCCCCGTCGACCGGGGAGTCGGACTGGTTGCCGACGGTGAGGACGCGGACGCGTCCCACGATGCAGCGCGGAGTGGCCGCTCTTGAGGCGCCGTTGTCCAGCGAGTAGACGGCGACCTCGGTGTCGGGGCGAAGCAAGGCAGGGACCTGATGCGGCTGTGCGATCGATATCGACACGAAGGCGTGCTCGGGCGGCAGGCCGGACGATGCCTGGTTCGTGAACATCGCCGTTAGGAGCAGCTGCCCGTGGACCGCCTGATACTCCAGATGCTGACCCTGCACCTGCTGCAGCGACGTCAGAGCGCCGACGGCGACGTCGGTGGGGACCCTTCTGGTGACGACGAGCTTCGCCAAGTCGTCGGCCGGCGTTGATGCGGCGGCGTCACCGTTCATCACGAGCACGGGGACGAGGGCCTGGCCCTGCTGGGCCCGTGATTCGGCGCCCTGGACGTAGAGCCAGACGAGCGCCGTCCCCAACGCCGCCACCAGGATCGACGCGATCAACAAAAGGGTCCGGCGAGCCATCTGTCCTGCCTCTCGGAACGTGCGTGGTCCTCCAGCGGGCGCGGCGCGGGTGGTGAACGTCGCCGCTACGAGCTGCGCAGGATGCTCGCCAGGTCGTACGTGACCGGCTGCTCGAGCTGCTCGTATGTGCACGAGCGGGGATCGCGGTCGGGCCGCCACCGGCGGAACTGCGCCGTGTGCCGGAACCGGTCGCCCTCCATCCGCTCGTACGCGACCTCGACGACGAGCTCGGGGCGCAGCGGCACGAACGAGAGGTCCTTGCCCGCGTTCCAGCGCGAGACGTTGCCCGGCATCCTTCGGTCGACGTGCGCCTGGGCGTCGGCCCAGCTCCCCCAGGGATGGCCGGCGGCAGCGGCGCCGCCCTCCGGGAGCCGGTACGGGGCGATCTCGTCGAGCAGCTCCCGCCGGCGCGCCATCGGGAACGAGGCGGTGACGCCGACGTGTTGCAGCGTCTCGTCGTCCCGGTAGAGGCCGAGCAGCAGCGAGCCCACCACCGGTCCCGACTTGTGCCACCGGAAGCCGGCGACCACACAGTCCGCCGTCCGCTCGTGCTTGACCTTGAACATGACGCGCTTGTCCTGCACGTAGGGCGCCTCGAGCGGCTTGGCGACGACGCCGTCCAGGCCCGCCCCCTCGAACTCCTCGAACCACCGCCGGGCCTGCTCCAGCTCTCCGGTCGCGGGTGTCACGTACACCGGCTCCGTCGCGTCGGCGAGCGCCTCGCGTAGCCGGGATCGGCGCTCTCCGAACGGCCGCCGCGTCAGGTCGTCGTCGTCCAGGGCGAGGACGTCGAAGGTGACGAGCGAGGCCGGAGTCTCGTTCGCGAGCAGGGTGATCCGGCTGGCCGCCGGGTGGATCCGCAGCTGCAACGCGTCGAAGTCGAGCCGGTCACCGCGAGCGACGACGATCTCGCCGTCGAGGACGCAACGCTCCGGCGTGTTCGCCTTGATCGCCTCGACGACCTCGGGGAAGTACCGCGTCATCGGACGCTCGTTCCGGGACCCGAGCTCGACCTCGTCGCCGTCCCGGAAGACGATCGTCCGGAAGCCGTCCCACTTGGGCTCGACGTGCCCGGTGTCCGGGATCTCCGGCACCAGCTTCGACAGCATCGGCGCGATCGGCGGCATCACGGGCAGGTCCATGAGGGCATCCTGCCTCAGCGGGTGGTCGTGCTTCAGGTCGCGCCGACGGGCTCCGCCGTCCGGGTCTCGACGCGGCGCCGCGACGCCGACCGAACGGTGTCGGCGGTGAGCACGACGAGCGCGGCCCAGACGAGGCCGAACCCGACCCACCGCTCGGCAGGCATGCGCTCGCCGAGCAGCACCACGCCGCAGAGGAGTTGCAGGGTCGGAGTGAGGTACTGCAACAGGCCGAGCGTGCTCAGCGGCACCCGGCGTGCGGAGGCGGCGAAGAACAGCAGCGGGACGACCGTCGCGAGGCCGAGGGATGCGAGCAGCAAGGCTTGCCAGGGTGGGTTCTGTGAGAAGTGGCCGTCGCCGGTCGCCTCCAGCCAGGCCAGCACGATGGCCGCCGGCGCCGCGAGCACCAGAGTCTCCGTGGTGAGGCTGGTCACGGCTCCGACGCCTGCCCCGATCCGGTTCTTGATCAGCCCGTACAGGCCGAACGACAGCGCGAGCGTGAGGGCGATGAGCGGCGGCCGGCCGTACGCCACGGTGAGGACGGCGACCGCCACGGCGCCGAGCCCGACCGCGACCCACTGCCAGGCGCGCAGGCGTTCGTGCAGGACGAGCACGCCCAGCAGCACCGTGACGAGGGGATTGATGTAGTACCCCAGGGATGCCTCGAGGACCTGCCCGCTGTTGACGGCGTAGACGTAGACGCCCCAGTTCACGGCGAGCAGCACGGCTCCTGCGGCCAGCGGAAGGACCCGGCGGGGCATGGCCAGCGTGGCGCGCAGGTCGTGCCAGCCCTTGACGGCGGCGACGACGCCGAGACAGACGACGAGCGACCAGAGCACGCGGTGAGCGACGACCTCCAGCGCGCTCGATCGTTCGAGCAGCCGGAAGTACAGCGGGAAGACACCCCACAGCCCGTAGGCGCCGACGCCGTAGAGCACGCCCCGGGTCTGCGAATTCATAGGACGATCCTACGGGCTTGCTCACCTCGTGCAGGATCGTCCGCGCGCAACGTCGCCGAAGTCGACGGCGTCGGTCGACGCGCGCCGTCAGGCGACGTGTGCCGTCAGTCGACGCGCCAGGTGTCGGATCCGGCGAGCAACGCGGCCAGGTCGTCGTCCGACGCCGCACCGCCGGCCTCCCCCACGGCGTCGCCGACCTGCTGACGGACGACGTCGTCGTACGTCGGCCGCGACACCGACCGGAACACGCCGATCGGCACGTGGGCCATCGACCGGTCGTCGAGCCGGGAGAGCGCGAACGCTCCCGAGGGGTCCGCGGCGTGCGCGTCGTGCACGACGGGCGCCACGTCCGCGGCGTGCTCCACGACGCTCAGCCCGCCGTCCGATCCCCGGACGACGGCCCTCTCGGCGCCCGGGGTGCCGAAGACGACCGGCCTGTCCTGCTCCAGCGGGACGAGCCGGGCCTGCGCCTCGTCGCGATCCTTGAGCATGTCGAACGCGCCGTCGTTGAAGATCGGACAGTTCTGGTAGATCTCGACGAGGGCGCTGCCGCGATGCTCCACCGCCTGCCGCAGCACTGAGGTGAGGTGCTTGCGATCGCTGTCCAGCGTGCGCGCAACGAACGTGGCCTCGGCGCCCAGCGCCAGCGAGATCGGGTTGAACGGTTCGTCGACCGAGCCCACCGGCGTCGACTTCGTGATCTTCCCCGTTTCCGAGGTCGGCGAGTACTGGCCCTTCGTCAGCCCGTAGATCCGGTTGTTGAACAGCAGGATCGTGAGGTTGACGTTGCGCCGCAGCGCGTGGATCAGGTGGTTCCCGCCGATCGACAGGGCGTCGCCGTCCCCGGTGATGACCCACACGTTGAGGTCGGGACGCGACGTCGCCAGTCCGGTGGCGATCGCCGGCGCCCGGCCGTGAATCGAGTGCAGGCCGTAGGTGTCGAGGTAGTACGGGAACCGCGACGAGCAGCCGATGCCGCTGACGCAGACGATGTTCTCCCTGCGGAGGCCGAGCTCGGGCAGGAACGACTGCACGGCGGCGAGGATCGCGTAGTCGCCGCAGCCCGGGCACCAGCGCACCTCCGACGCCGAGGTGAAGTCCTTCTTGGTCTGCTTGGCCGCCGGGTCGGAGAGTCGGGGAACGCCGTCGAGACCGCTCCGCAGCTCTGCGGAGGGGGCGACGGGGATACCGAGATCGGTGGTGCTCACAGCTGGCCCTCCTGCGCGAGCTTGCTGATGGCGTCCGCGAGCTCGGCGGACGTGAACGGCACGCCACGGACCCGGTTGTACCCGACGGCGTCGACGAGGTACCGAGCCCGCACGAGCATCGCGAGCTGCCCGAGGTTCATCTCCGGGACGAGAACCTTGCGGTAGCGGCGGAGCACGTCGCCCGTGTTGGCCGGGAACGGATTGAGATGCCGCAGATGGGCGGTGGCGACGGGGAGGCCGACCTCTCGGACGGCGCGCGCCGCGGCGCTGATCGGCCCGTAGGTCGAGCCCCAGCCGAGCACGAGCAGCTCCGCGTCGCCGGTGGGATCGTCGAGCTCGAGCGGCGGCACGTCGATGCCGTCGATCTTCGCCTGACGCAGCCGGACCATGTGGTCGTGGTTGTCGGGGTCGTAGGAGATCTCGCCGGTGCCGTCGGCCTTCTCGATGCCGCCGATCCGATGCTCCAGCCCCGGGACGCCCGGCGGCGCCCACGGGCGCGCCAGCGTCAGCGGGTCGCGGTCGTAGGGGCGGAAGGGCTCGGCGTCCGGGCCCTCCGGCGGCGGCGCGAACTGGACCCGCAGGTCCGGCAGGGCGGCGACGTCCGGCACGAGCCATGGCTCCGAGCCGTTCGCCAGGTAGCCGTCGGAGAGCAGCAGCACCGGCGTCCGGTACGTCGTGGCGATGCGCACCGCTTCGAGCGCGGCCTCGAAGCAGTCGGCGGGGGAGCGCGGCGCCACGATCGCGACCGGGGCCTCGCCGTTACGACCGAACATGGCCTGCAGCAGGTCCGCCTGCTCCGCCTTGGTCGGCAGACCGGTGCTGGGGCCGCCGCGCTGGACGTCGACGACGACCAGCGGCAGCTCGAGGCTGACGGCCAGCCCGATCGTCTCGGACTTCAGGGCCAGGCCGGGCCCGGACGTCGTCGAGACGCCGATCGCGCCGCCGTAGGCCGCGCCGAGCGCCATGCCGATCGACCCGATCTCGTCCTCGGCCTGCAGCGTCGTCACGCCGAACTGCTTGAGGCGGCTGAGGGTGTGCAGGATGTCGGACGCCGGCGTGATCGGATACGAGCCGAGGACCACCGGCAGTCCGGCGCGGTGGGCCGCCGCGACCAGCCCGTACGCCAGCGCGATGTTGCCCGTGACGTTGCGGTACACCCCGGACGGCGCCGGCGCGGGCGCGACCTCGTAGTGGACGGCGAAGGCCTCGGTCGTCTCGCCGAACGACCACCCTGCCTCGAAGGCCCGCAGGTTGGCCTCGAGCAGCTGGGGCTTCGAGGCGAACTTGGTCCGCAGGAAGCGTCGGGTCGGCTCCGTCGGGCGGCTGTACAGCCAGGAGAGCATCCCCAGCGCGAACATGTTCTTCGCCCGCTCGGCCTCCTTGCGGGTGAGCTCGAGGTCCTTGAGCGCCTGGACGGTCATGCTCGTCAACGGAAGCGATTGCACCTGGTAGGAGTCGAGGCTGCCGTCGTCCCTGGGGTCGCCGGCGTAGCCCACCTTGGTGAGGTTGCGCTTGGTGAACTCGTCCGAGTCCAGGATGATCAAGGAGCCACGGGGCAGGTCGCGCAAGTTCGCCTTGAGGGCCGCCGGGTTCATGGCGACGAGGACGTCCGGGGCGTCACCGGGGGTGAGGACCTCGTGGTCGGCGAAGTGCAGCTGGAAGCTGGAGACGCCCGGCAGCGTCCCCTGTGGAGCGCGGATCTCCGCCGGGAAGTTCGGTAGCGTCGCGAGGTCGTTGCCGAGAGTCGCGGTCTCGGCGGTGAAGCGGTCCCCGGTCAGCTGCATGCCGTCACCGGAGTCGCCGGCGAAACGGATGACAACGCGGTCAAGCCGCTCGAGGGGCTTGGTCGCCGCGGGCGCGGTGGTCATGGCTGGCGCAGTCCTTCGTGTTGCCGGGAGGGGAGGGCAACCTTCGCAACGTCACTGTAGGTCAGGTAACGGACGATCTCCCTCGCGGGCCGTTCCGATCAGTGCAAACTGCGGTTAACCCCCACCCTGTTCCGGGTCCGATGCGGCCGGCTCGGATCTCGACCACCCGCCCGGTGACCTGCTGGTCGGATTAGAGTCCTTGCCATGTCCCCCGGGCAGTCGTGGCTCGTCGTCGGGGCCGTCGCCCTCGGCGGCGTCCTGTTCTTCGCCGCGGCCATGGTCGCGAACCGGTTGCTGCGGCCCGCCGCGCCCACCCAGGAGAAGCTCGCCACCTACGAGAGCGGCGTCGACCCCGTGGGTCGCGGCTGGTCGCAGACCCAGGTCCGCTACTACCTGTATGCCTTTCTCTACGTGCTGTTCGCCGTGGACGCCGTGTACCTCTTCCCGTGGGCCACCGTGGTGAAGGACTTCGGCTGGGCCACGGTCGCGGAGATGGGCGCCTTCCTCGGTGTCCTCGCCGTCGGCCTGCTCCACGCCTATCGCCGCGGGGCGCTGCGATGGCCGTGACGCCGACGCCGCCGACGAGGCGGACGGCGCCGGCAGCGCGGGCGGGCGCGCGACCGGTCGACCTGGGCATGCCCTCCGTCGGCGAGCTGCAGGCGGTCGCGCCGCACCCGCTGCGCTTGGTCCTGAACTGGGGACGCCGCTACAGCCTGTGGGTGTTCAACTTCGGCCTGGCGTGCTGCGCCATCGAGTTCATCGCCGCGAGCATGGGCCGGCACGACTTCATCCGCCTGGGCGTGATCCCCTTCGCCAACGGCCCCCGGCAGGCGGACCTGATGGTCGTCTCCGGCACGGTGACCGACAAGATGGCGCCCGCGGTCCACCGGCTCTACGAGCAGATGCCCGACCCGAAGTACGTCATCTCGTTCGGGGCCTGCTCGAACTCCGGCGGCCCCTACTGGGACTCCTACTGCGTGACCAAGGGCGTCGATCAGATCGTGCCCGTCGACGTCTACGTGCCCGGGTGCCCGCCCCGCCCCGAGGCGTTGCTGCAGGGCATCGTGCGGCTCCAGGAGAAGATCGCCGCCGAGGATCTCGGGGGTCGCTACGGCCGGCGCTCCGGACGTCGAGGCCGGTCCGGCCTCCCCGCCGCCGCGCTCACCCGCGACATCGTCGGGCGGCCATGAGCACCTCCGCGGACGTGCCCGGCGACCCGCCGTCGTCCGACGGGCCGTTCCCTGCCACGGACACGGATGCCGCCGGGACGCCCGTCGTCGACGTCGCGGTCGCGCGATGGCTGGATGCCGCCGTCAACGCCCGCGACGACCTCGGCATGGACTACATCGACTGGCTCTCCGCGGTCGACGTCCCGGACGGCGAGCCGCCCGGCGTCGACATCGTGGTGCACGTCCTGAACAGCCGCTCGACCCGCGGTACGGCCGACGGTCAGCCGGGCGGTCCGGCAGGCAGGAGGAACGGCATCCGGCGGATGCTGCTGCGCACCCGCGTCCCGGACGCCGATCCTCGGCTGCCGAGCCTCACCTCCGTCTGGCCCGGGGCGGCCTGGCACGAGCGCGAGACCTTCGAGATGTTCGGCGTGACGTTCGAGGGGTTCGACGACGGGTCCGGGGACTGGTTGCGTCCGCTGCTCCTGCCCGACGGGTTCGAGGGCACCCCGCTGCGCAAGACCTTCGTCCTCGCCGCGCGCGCCAGCAAGCCGTGGCCCGGCGCGAAGGAACCCGGGGAGTCGGACGCCCACGTGGCGCCCGGTCGTCGCAAGACGCTGCCGCCGGGGGTCCCGGACGCCGCCGCCTGGGGGCCCAGAGCGGCGGGAACCGAGGACGGCGATGCCTGACGCGGGGGCCGTTCTGGACATCGTGGTCCGGGCGGTGCTGGTCGTCGTGGCCTTTCTGGTCCTGCCCCTGCTGGTCGGCCAGACCGAGCACAAGGTCATGGCGCACATGCAGAGCCGGCTGGGCCCGATGTACGCCGGTGGGTTCCACGGCTGGGCGCAGCTCATCGCGGACGGCGTCAAGTTCGTGCAGAAGGAGGAGATCGTCCCGTCGGCCGCCGATCGGCCCGTCTTCCGGTTGGCGCCGGCCGTCGCGTTGGTGCCCTACGTCGTGGCGCTGGCGGCGATCCCGCTGGCGCCCGGCGTCGTGGGTGCCGACCTGGACGCCGGGCTCCTCTTCGTGCTCGCCGCCAGCGGCGTCGGCGTCCTGGGCACCCTGATGGCGGGGTGGGCGAGCGCGAACAAGTACGCCCTGCTCGGGGCCATGCGCGCAGCTGCCCAGCTGCTCGCGTACGAGCTCCCCCTGGTGTTGGCGGCGAGCAGCGTGGCCATCGCCGCCGGCACGCTTTCGCTCACCGGCATCGTCGAGGCGTGGCGGCCCTGGTGGCTGTTGTGGCAGGGACCCCCCGCGCCGGGGGGGCTGCTGGCCCGGGCCGCCCCGCTGCCACCGCCGCCCCTTGGCCAGCCCGGACGCGGGGCCCGG
>Ga0081540_1003973_pt1 | contig 11485 bp, 12 predicted proteins | sample TabmetS2T1R1_FD_71024 | JGI IMG/M metagenome (GOLD analysis project Ga0081540, IMG submission 71024) | Tabebuia heterophylla rhizosphere microbial communities from the University of Puerto Rico - S2T1R1 | ecosystem: Host-associated > Plants > Roots > Rhizosphere ...
GTCGGGCAACCGGCTCAAAGCCAAGGTGGAGCCTGCGGCCGGCGGCGCGGCCGAAACCATCGAAGCTGACGTGGTGCTGGTCGCCGTCGGTCGCGTGCCCTACAGCAACGGGCTTGGCCTCGATGAGGCTGGCGTGAAGAAAGACAATCGCGGGCGCATCGTGGTCGACGGGCATTTCGCGACCAACGTCCCTGGCATCTATGCGATTGGCGACGTGATCGCGGGCCCGATGCTGGCGCACAAGGCCGAGGATGAAGGCGTCGCGGTTGCGGAGATCATCGCCGGCCAGGCCGGCCACGTGAACTACGATGTGATTCCGAACGTGGTCTACACCTATCCGGAGATCGCCTCGGTCGGAAAATCCGAGGAGGAGCTCAAAGCTGCCGGCGTTGCCTACAATGTCGGGAAGTTTCCATTCACCGCCAATGGGCGCGCCAAGGTCAATCTGCAGACCGAGGGCTTTGTGAAGATCCTGGCTGATGCCAAGACGGATCGCGTTCTGGGTGTCCACATCCTGGGACCCGATGCCGGCAATATGATTGCGGAGGCGGCGGTTGCGATGGAATTCGGCGCGGCCGCCGAAGATATCGCCCGCACTTGCCACGCTCACCCGACCTTGACCGAGGCCGTGAAGGAAGCTGCGCTCGCGGTCGGCAAGCGATCGATCCATATGTGACTTTTATGTGACCCCCGTCACAGACGGCAAGCGGGCTCTCGTCCAAAAACATCCTGCAGACAGGGTGGCCCGGCCGAACGCGATCATGCTCGCGCGCGACAAATGGCCGGGCGCCATCCAGACAGGAGGGCGAAGTCATGCTTGCAAAGCAGCAACCACAATCGGGCTGGACGGCGTTCGTGGAGCGGTGGGACGGGCGTTTGGAACGTTTCCGGCAGTCCGTCGACCCCTATTCGGACGGTCCGGAGCGCCGGATGAAGCCATGGGCGGTTGCCGTCCTGTCGCTTGGATTGGTTGCGCTCGCAGCCCTCATCGGCTTTGGCGGCTGGTGGATCTATGACCATCACAAATGGGCGCTGATCTGGCCGCTGCTCAAAGTCGGCAAGTTGTTCGCGGTTGGCGGCGCGATCGTGGTCGCCATCGTTTTCGGCGGAAATCTCACGAAAAAGCCGCAGATTGAGCAGGCTCAGAACGGTGACGCTGCCGGCTCGAAAGGGTAGGATCGGGGAACCTCGATCATTGCCTGCCGGCTAGGCGGCGGCTCGCGTCGGGGCGGCCAATACCGATGCGCCGACTGCTCCACCCGTTCCTCGTCCTGCTCGCGCTCGTCCCGGTCGCCTTCGTCGCCGCGCTGGCGACGTCGAGCCGCGGGCTGGGCGGCTCGATCTCGAAGGGCTGGAAGGACCTCACCGACCCCAACGCGCAGGGCAACGTGGTCTCCAACGCTCCGAACCGGCTCACCGCCGTCGGCAGCGTGCGCGCCAGGTACTGGAACGAGGCGCTGAAGATGTTCAAGGCGCACAAGACGCTCGGCGTCGGCGCCGGCGGCTACGCGACGGTGCGACCGCGCTTCCGCCATGACACCCTCGATGTGCGCCACGCGCACGGCTACATCGTCCAGACCGCGGCCGACATGGGCCTGCTCGGGCTCGCCGTGTCGCTGGCGCTGCTCGCCGCCTGGCTGGCGGCCAGCGGGCGGACCGTCGGTCTCTGGGGCCCCGGGCGGCACGCCGCCTGGAGCGCCGAGCGCGTCGGCATGGCCACGCTGTTCTCCGTCTGCGTCGTCTTCGGCGTGCACTCCTTCGTCGACTGGACGTGGTTCGTGCCCGGCAACGCGATCCTCGCGCTGCTCTGTGCCGGCTGGCTGGCCGGCCGCGGTCCGACCGACGAGCCGATCCTGCGTCGCGCGACGCCGCGCCTGGCGATCCGCGAGCCCTGGCGGGTCGGGCTGGCGGTCGCGGCCGTCGCCGTCGCCCTCGTCGCGGCGTGGACGTCGTGGCAGCCCCAGCGCGCGGTGAGCAAGGGCTCGGATGCGCTCAGCGCCGCGGAGGCCGGCAACTACGCGCTGGCGCGCAGCGAGATCGGCGACGCGGAGTCGATCAACCCGCTGTCGGTGGACCTGCTCTTCCAGCAATCGGCGATCGAGCGCGCTGCGGGCGACACCGAGGGCGCCCGGCGCGCGCTGCAGGAGGCAGTGCGCAAGCAGCCTGCGAACCCGGCGCCATGGCTGAACCTCGCGGAGTTCGAGCTCAGCGAGGGACGCAAGCCCCAGGCGCTCTCGGCGGTAGGCTCGGCGCTCTACCTCGATCCGCGGTCGCAGACGGCGATCGCGACCTACGTGCAGGCCAGTCGCGAGAATTGATCAGGCACGCGTGCTTCCTGGCGGTGCTGGCCGCGGTGGCGCTGCCGGCCGCGGCCACGGCCTCGAGCACGCAGGAGTCGACCTTCTCCGACGACGCCCTGCTCGTCAACGGCACGCCCGCGGTGCAGCGAAGCACGCTGGACACGATGAAGGCGCTCGGCGCCGACCGGGTGCGCGTCTCGCTGGTATGGCGCCTCGTGGCGCCGGCGCCGGGCGACGTGCAGAAGCCGGCGGGCTTCGACGCCGCCAACCCGGCGGCCTATCCCGCGGGCGCATGGGACCGCTACGACCGGCTCGTCCGGCTCGCCGCGCAGCGCGGCCTTGACGTCGCGTTCGACATCACGTCGCCGGCGCCGAACTGGGCGACGGGGACGCCGCCCGAGCAGCCCCAGATCGACCCGACCTTCGACCCCAGCGCGCCCGAGTTCGGGGCCTTCGTCCGCGCGGTCGCGCTTCGTTATCGCAGCGTGCACTACTGGTCGATCTGGAACGAGCCCAACGACGCGAGCTCGCTGACCCCGCAGTGGCTGCACGACCCGCGCGATCCGACGCGCTGGGTGCCGACGTCGCCGCAGGTCTACCGCCGGCTCGTCGACGCCGGCTGGCAGGCGCTCCAGGAGACCGGCCACGGCCGCGACACGATCCTCATCGGCGAGACCGCGCCCAAGGGCCTGCTCGACAACGCCGGCCTCACCGCCTCGCTCGATGCCCAGGTCTTCGTACGCGAGCTCTACTGCGTCGACCCCAACCTGCAGGCATACCAGGGCACGAGCGCCGAGGTGCGCGGCTGCCCGACCGACGGCCTCCCCACGACGTTCGCGCAGCAGCATCCCGCCCTCTTCGCCGCCACAGGCTGGGCCCATCACCCCTACGAGCTCTCGATCGCGCCCAACGAGCCGCCGCGCCACGAGGCCACCTGGGTCACTCTGGGCAACCTCAACGACCTCACCCGGCTGCTGCGCCGCATCCGCGCGCGCTACGCCCAGCCGGCGCAGGCGCTCTCGCGGCTGTACCTGACCCAGTACGGCTACCAGACCAACCCGCCCGAGCCCCAGGGCGTGAGCCCCACGCTCCAGGCCGAGTACCTCAACCACGCCGAGTACCTGACATGGCGCATCCCGGCCGTGCGCACGCTCGGTCAGTTCCCGCTCAAGGACGGCACGCCGGTCGCGTCCACCTTCCAGAGCGGGCTGCGGACCGCCAAGGGCGCGCGCAAGCCTGCCTACGACGCCTACGCGCTGCCGGTCTGGCTGCCCTCCCCGCGGGTCAAGCCCGGGTCCCGGCTGAAGGTCTGGGGGCTCGTCCGCGCCGCGCCGAACGACAAGCGCGCACGGGTGTCGATCCAGGTCAGGCCGCGCGGCTCACGCGCGTGGACGCGCGTCGCGACCCGCTCGACGCGCGGCCCGCGCGGCTACCTCACCGCCAACGTGCGGGTGCGCAGCTCGGGCGACCTGCGGCTGGTGTGGAGCGGGCACCACAGCCGCGCCGCGGCGTTCATCGTGCGCTGATGCGCGAGTCGCCCGCCGAGCTCGAACGGCTGCAGGCGCTGATCGACCGCAGCATCGAGGGCGCCGGGCCGTTCCTGCGCAACGCGTTCGAGATGCCCGACCGCTCGCTGGCGGCGCAGGCGCTCGTCGAGCGGCTGCACGGCGCGCGCACCGTCGCCCTCGCCACGACGACTTCACGCGGCGAGCCGCGGGTCGCGCCGATCGGCGCTCTGTTCGTGCACGGCTGCTTCCACGTGCCGACCGTCGCCCAGGCCGCGCGCACCCGGCACCTCGCCGCGCGTCCCGCCGCGAGCATCACCTACTACGAGGGCAACGACCTGGCAGTCATCGCCCACGGGCGGGTGGCGATCCTCGGCGCGGGCGACCCAGCCTTCGCCGAGCTCGACGCGCTGCAGGTCGAGGCCGGCAACCAGAGCCCGACGCAGTGGCAGGGCGACGCGGTCTTCCTGCGGCTCGACGCCGACCGCCTGTTCACGTACGCGGCCTAGCTGGCGACGGCGTGCAGGCCGCGGCCGGCGCGGCGGACCTCGACCTCGCGGAAACCCGCGTCGGCGATCACCGCACGCAGCGTGCGTGCGCTGAAGAAGCGCAGGTGGTCGCTGCGGGGGTCGAAGTGGGCGTCGGTGGCGACGACGAGGCGGCCGTGCCAGGGCGTGGTCGCCAGCAGCCGCCCACCCCATCGCAGGACGCGGCGCACCTCGGCGAGCAGCCCGGCGACGTCGGCGACGTGCTCGAGCACCTCGCCGGCCCAGACGACGTCGAAGGCGTCCTCGGCGAACGGCAGCGGCCCGCCCTCGGCGAGCTTGACCGCCTCGGCCCCGCGCGCCCGCGCGCGAGCCCTGCGCAGCGCCTCCTCGGCGACGTCGGCCATCGTCACCGCGCAGCCGGCGTCGAGCAGCGCCGCGGCGAACGCGCCGTCGCCGCAGCCAAGGTCCAGGACGCGGTCGCCGGCCACCACGCGCTCGAGCAGGAACGCGCGGCGCGCGCCGAAGCGCTCGGGCTCGGCGCCCTCGGGCACGGCACGCCAGACCGCCTCTCGCCAGTCGTCCATCGCACGCGCAGTATGGAGGCGCTCAGCCGGTGTGCCGCCGTCAGCACGCCGGTGAACGCCGCAAGCAGCCCGCCGCCCGGCGCCGGTCGCCGGTCGCCGACGTAGGAACGTCGAGCCAACGGGGGCGTGAGGCCGGCCGTCAGTACCCTCCCCGTGTAGTGAAGCTCCTGGCCGTGAACGCCGTCGATGTCCCCGGCGGCGCCGAAGTCGGGCTGCTGCGCCTGGCCGAGCGGCTGCGCGAGCGCGATTGGGAGATCACGCTGACGAGCCCGCAGGAGGGGCCGCTCAGCGACGCCGGCTATCCGTGGCTGCGACTCGACGTCGGGGGCCTCGGGCACGGCGAGGGCGCGCGCGCCGTCGGGTCGTGGCCGCGCGCGCTGCGCCTGGCCCAGAGGTTCGACGTGGTCTACCTCAACTCGACCGTCTGCGGGCGCCTGCTGCCCGCGCTGCGCGGCACGCGCAGCGTCCTGCACGTGCACGACATCGTCGATCGCGTGCCGCGCCACTGGGCGCAGGCCGACGTCGTGCTCGCCGACTCCCAGGCGGTCGCCGACCGGCTCGACGGTCTCGAGGCGCACGTGGTCTACTGCCCGATCGAGCTCGACCCGCCCGCCGTCGAGGCGCCGTGGCCGCACAACGGCGGAGGACCGACGATCGGCTACGTCGGGCGCATCGACCCGCGCAAGGGCGTCGTGGACCTCATCGCCGCGGCGCCGGCGATCCGCGCATCAGAGCCCGACGCCGAGCTCGTCATCGTCGGCGACGACCCTTGGGGCGCCTTCCCCGAGTACCTCGCCCAGGTGCGCGCCGCGCCAGACGTGGTCCACGTCCCGTGGCACGACAACGCCGCCGGCCTCATGCGCCACTTCGACGTGCTCGTCGCCCCCTCCCACCAGGAGCCGTTCGGCACCGTGCTCAGCGAGGCGATGGCGGTCGGCACGCCCGTCGTCGCCACGCGTGTCGGCGGCTTGGCCGAGGTCGTCGACGACGGCGTCACCGGCGTCCTCGTCGAGCCCGGCGAGCCCGGGGCGCTGGCGGCGGCCGTCCTGGACGTCCTCGCTCGCCGCGAGCCCATGGGCGCCGCGGCCCGGCAGGCCGCGCAGCGCTTCGGTGCCGACGCCTACGCCGACCGCGTCGAGAAGCTGATCGCACCGTGACAGATCGCGATGGCGCGGGCTGCGGCAGCGCGCGAGACTGACCGGATGGGCACCGACTACGACATCCACCTCGACGTCAAGTACGAACACGGCACTCTGATCGACGTCGCCGCCGAGGCCGCGGCGCACGAGCCCTGGTTCAACCAGACGCTGACCCAGGTCGACGACGCCGTCGTGCGCCTCGGCGTCATCGAGGGCGACTTCCACTGGCACAAGCACGACGACCAGGACGAGTTCTTCCTCGTCCTGGAGGGCCGGCTGCTCATCGACATCGAGGGCGGCGACACCGTCACGCTCGACCCGCATCAGGCCTTCACGGTCAGTCGCGGCGTCGTCCACCGCACGCGCGCGCCGGTGCGCACCGCGATCCTCATGGTCGAGCGCGCCGGCGTGGTGCCGACGGGGGATTAGCGGGCCGCCGTCCTTCAGCAGCTCGGCCGGCAGCGCGCGCTCACGGTCGCGCGGCCTCTGTCAGCCCACTCAGAACGCGCCGCGCCGCGTCAGCACCGCGGGGAGGGTCTTCAGCAGGATCGAGAGGTCCAGGAAGACCGACCAGCGCTCGAGGTAGAGGAAGTCGAGCCGCACGAGGTCGTCGAAGTCGAGGTCCGCGCGCCCGGAGACCTGCCACAGGCCGGTGATGCCCGGCGTCACGAGGTAGCGCTTCTTGTGCCAGTCCTCGAGGCGGTCGTAGTCGCGCTGGGGCAGCGGCCGCGGTCCGACGAGCGACATCTGACCGAACAGCACGTTGAACAGCTGCGGGAGCTCGTCGATCGAGAAGCGCCGTAGGAAGCGGCCGACCGGGGTCACGCGCGGGTCGTCGCGGATCTTGAACAGCGCGCCCGACGCCTCGTTGAGCTCCTCGAGCGCGGGCTGGCGCTTGTGGGCGTCGCGGTACATCGTGCGGAACTTCAGGCACGCGAACGGCACGCCGCCGATGCCCGGCCGCATCGAGCGGTAGATCACCGGCCCGCGCGACGTCAGCTTGATCGCGACCGCGCAGGCGAGCAGGCCGGGGCTGAGGACGAGGAGCAGCAGCCCCGAGCCCACGAGGTCGAACGTGCGCTTCAGCGCGTAGTCGAAGCCCTCGAAGACCGGCGGCTTGAGCTCGAACAGCGGCACCGACTGGCCGGGGACGAACTCGGCGCGGTGCACGAGGATCTCCATCGTCGACGGCGCGATGCGCACCGTGACGCCCCGCTGATGGCACTCGTCGACGAGCTCGACCGCCTCGCGCTCGGGGAACTCGGGGTCGGCGATGATCACCTCGTCGACGCGGTGGGCGACGACCACCTCGCCGACGTCGTCGAGCGTGCCCAGCGAGATCAGCCCGTTGTCCGGCCGCGGCGAGAGCGAGATGAAGCCGATGACGTTGATGCCCTCGTCGCCGGCGGCCAGCGCGTGCGCGACGTCCTCGATGTGCTCGCCGGTCCCGACGAGGACCGCCCGGCGCTGATAGCCCGCAGCGCGAAGCAGCCGCCCCGTGAGCCGCTCGTAGGCGAAGCGGAACGTCGAGACGTACGCGACGGAGAAGAACAGCGAGCCGTAGAAGATGTAGTAGCTGGAGAAGTCGTAGCCGCTGACGACCCCGTAGAGGAACACCACGACGGTGACCTGGAACAGCGAGGCGACGATGCTCGTCAGGCCCGGCCGCACCGCGCGGTCGCTGTAGAGCCCGGACTTCGCGAACAGCAGCGCGGTGACCAGGAACGCGAACGTGACGTAGTCCTTGGTCTGGTTGAACGACACGTGGGGCTCCCACGCATCGCGCGCCGCGGCCTTCAGGCACAGCGCGGTGAAGATGGCCAGGAACAGGGCGGCGAAGTCGAGCGCCAGCAGCGACAGGGCGCGGGTGACGCGCCGCAGCGTGTCCATCCGCAGCAGGAAGGACAGCGCCGGCGGGCGCTTGCGGCGCACGTCGCGCTCGACGAACGGCAGCTCGGCCGGGACGGACGACGAGGTCCGTTCGGGTGCCTCGGTCGTGCCGCGCGTGGACATCTCCCTGCTTCTAACGGCCAACAGGCCCGGATGTATCGCTATTGGTCACAGAGGATGTGCGGCGGGCCGCTAGCGCGCGGCTCCCACGAGCACGTCGATCCCCGCCTGCTCGATCGTGCGCTGGAGGCCCTCGCGCAACGAGACCTTGGGCGCCCAGCCCAGGAGCTCGCGCGCTCGGGAGATGTCCGGCTGGCGCACCTTGGGATCGTCCGTGGGCAGCGCCTCGTAGATGATCTCCGATCGCGATCGGGTGACGTCGATGACCGTCTCGGCCAGCTCGAGGAGGGTGAACTCGTCGGGGTTGCCGATGTTGACCGGGTCGTGCTCACCGGACTCGGCGAGCGCGATGATGCCGCGGACGAGGTCGTCGACGTAGCAGAAGCTGCGGGTCTGCGACCCGTCACCGAAGACGGTGATCGGCCGGTCTGAGAGGGCCTGGCGCAGGAAGGTCGGGATCGCGCGCCCGTCGTGCGGGCGCATGCGCGCGCCATAGGTGTTGAAGATGCGCACGATCGAGGTGTCGACGCCCTGCTGGCGGTGATAGGCCATCGTCAGGGCCTCGGCGTAGCGCTTGGCCTCGTCGTAGACGCCGCGGGGGCCGATCGGGTTGACGTGGCCCCAGTAGTCCTCGGCCTGGGGGTGGACCTGCGGGTCGCCGTAGACCTCGCTGGTCGAAGCGAGCACGAAGCGGGCGCGCTTGTGCTTGGCCAGGCCGAGCGTGTGGTGGGTGCCGTGCGAGCCGACCTTCAGCGTGTGCAGCGGCAGGCGCAGGTAGTCGATCGGCGACGCCGGCGAGGCCAGGTGGTAGACGATGTCGACGTCCTCGTCGACGTAGTAGGGCTCGATGATGTCCAGGTGCGCGAAGCGGAACTGCGGCGCGCGGATGTGCTGGATGTTCGAAAGCGAGCCCGTCTCGAGGTTGTCGACGCAGATCACCCGGTGGCCCCGCGCCAGCAGCTCGTCGCACAGGTGTGAGCCCAGAAAGCCGGCGCCACCGGTGACGAGACAGGTGGCCATGTTGTGAAAGGGTAGTTCGTCGCGAGGATCGCGCGCGTCTCGGGCTTCGGCTAGCGTGCCGCGCCATGCCCGCAAACGCCTTCGTCGAGCGCCTCAACGAGCAGATCGGCTACGAGTTCGGCGCCTGCCAGCAGTACGTCGCGGTCGCCGTCCACTACGACGCCGAGACCCTTCCGCGGCTGGCCACCTTCTTCTATGCGCAGGCCCTCGAGGAGCGCAACCACGCGATGATGATGGTCCGCTACCTGCTCGACGCGGGCGTCCAGGCGACGATCCCCGGCGTCGAGGCGCCGCGCACCTCGTTCACGGACATCGTCGAGCCGGTCGCGCTGGCGCTGGAGCAGGAGCGGCGCGTCTCGGACCAGATCGGCGAGCTGGCCGCCCTCGCCCGCAGGGAGGGCGACTTCCTCTCCGAGCAGTTCGTCCAGTGGTTCCTCAAGGAGCAGGTCGAGGAGGTCGCCACGATGTCCGACCTCCTGCGCGTCGTCGAGCGCTCCCGTGAGAACCCGATGCTCGCCGAGGAGTACCTCGCGCGCGAGCAAGTGGGCGACGCGGGCGCCGATCCGACGGCGCCTCCGGTCGCCGGCGGCGCCGTGTGACCCACCACGTTTGATCGCACGGGCTGCGGGTAGCGCGAAGTGATGCTCACCCTCACGCCGGTCGCTTCCGAGGCGATCCGCCAGCTCAGCTCCCAGACAGACGACCCCGAGGCCAGCGGCATCCGCATCGCGCCCGGGCCTGAGACCCCGCAGGGCACCGCACTCGAGCTCACCCTCGTCGAGGAGCCCGAGCCCGAGGACGAGAAGGTCGACGAGGACGGGGCGACCGTCTACCTCGAGCCTCACGTCGCAGGCTTCCTCGATGACAAGGTCCTGGACGCCCAGGTCGACGAGGGCCGCGTGACCTTCGTGTTGCGCGACGAGGACGAGCCGCCCGACGAGGCGCCCGAGTACGGGCACCCCAACGGGACCAGCGACAGCTAGGTGTAGTTCCTAGGAGGGTTGTTCATCCGGGCCCCCTTGGAGGCTGGAGGTGTCTGACGCCACCAGTCCCAAGGAGGACACCGGATGAAGTTGCACGCTAACGCGGCGTTGTCATTGAGACAGCGCGAGCGGATGGTGTTGCGGGTGATCGAGCGCGGGTGGTCGCTGACGAAGGCCGCCGAGGCGGCCGAAGTCAGCGAGCGCACGTGCTCGAAGTGGGTCACGCGCTTCCGGGCCGATGGCCGGCTCGGGCTGCTGGATCGCTCCTCGGCGCCGACCGTGGTCGCCAATCGCACCGACGAACACACGATCCAGGCGATCGCGGCGCTGCGACGGTTGCGCTTCAGCGGCCCGGAGATCGCCGAGTTGCTCGACCGGCCGCTGTCGACGGTGTCGGGCATCCTGACGCGGATCGGGATGGGCAGGCTCGGCCGGCTCGGCCTGGAGCCCGCCGAGCGCTACCAGCGCGAGCGTCCCGGCGAGCTCGTCCACATCGACGTCAAGAAACTCGGGCGCATCCAGGGCGGCGCCGGGCATCGCATGACCGGCCGGCGCCACTACAACCCCCGGCTGACGGCGGGTGATGGCAAGCGCCGCGGCACGGTCGGCTGGGACTGCGTGCACGTCGCCATCGACGATGCCACCCGCCTGGCCTACGCCGAGGTCCTGCCCGACGAGAAGGCCCACAACGCGATCGCGTTCCTGCGCCGCGCGATCGCGTTCTACCAACGACACGGCATCACTGTCGAGGCCGTGATGACCGACAACGGCTCCGCCTACCGCTCCACCGTGCATGCGATCGCCTGCCGCACACTCGCCATCCGGCACCTGCGCACCCGGCCACGCCGCCCACAGACCAACGGCAAAGCCGAGCGCTTCATCCGCACCATGCTCGCCGGCTGGGCCTACGGCGCGCTCTACGGCACCAACCGCGAACGCACCGCCGCCCTTGACGGCTGGCTCTGGACCTACAACCATCGCCGCCGACACTCAGCCATCGGCCGCCAACCACCCATCACGCGGCTGAACAACCTGCTCGGGTCTTACAGCTAGTGTCTTGATGCATTAATTCCGCCGTAGCTGGGAACTGGGGTTGTATGCCTGATCCCCGTGCGGTTGTGATCGAGCTCAGCGCGGCCGAGCGTGAGCGGTTGGAGTCGTGGTCGAGGCGGCGCTCGAGCGCTCAGGCGCTGGCTGAGCGCTCGCGGATCGTGCTCGCTGCGGCTGATGGCCTGAACAACACCGAGATCGCCAAGCGGCTGGGGATCGACGTCTCGACCGCGCGGCGGTGGCGCAACCGCTTCGGCGGGCATCGCTTGGACGGCTTGACCGACGAGCCGCGGCCGGGGCAGCCGCGGCGGATCACCGACGCCAAGGTCGAGGAGGTGATCATCAAGACGCTCGAAACGACGCCGCGCGACGCGACGCATTGGTCGACGCGCTCGATGGCCAAGGA
>Ga0081540_1003974_pt1 | contig 11485 bp, 12 predicted proteins | sample TabmetS2T1R1_FD_71024 | JGI IMG/M metagenome (GOLD analysis project Ga0081540, IMG submission 71024) | Tabebuia heterophylla rhizosphere microbial communities from the University of Puerto Rico - S2T1R1 | ecosystem: Host-associated > Plants > Roots > Rhizosphere ...
GGAGCATTACCGCATGCAAGCGGAGGTGTGCCACCAAATGGCTCGGATCACGGTGAGCCCCGTCAAAGAGGTTTGGCTGGAACTTGCTGCGGAGTGGACGAAGTTGGCGAGAGAGCGAGAAGAAGACATAAAGCAGCGCTGATTTCGACGCCGACCTCGCAACGGCTATGACTGGAGAAGCCGTTATCCGCTGATCGTCGGCCGTCTCAATACTAAACGAAAAAACTCGACCCGCGGGGGGTATAGCCAGACGCGATCGGAATCGCGCGAGACGATCAGCCGGAAGCCGTCCTGCTTGCTTGACTTCGTGTGTCCAGCCGGAGTGATGAGCAACCTTGGTCCCGCGGGTGGGGATACAGGGTAAAAACTAAACAAAACACTATGCATGCGACTCAAACAGGCCGTAGCTGGCTGCGATCGGTCCGGGACTCGTGTCGCTGATGCTTTCCGGCAGCTCCCGCCACTGAAGATCGCAGCGACGGCGCAACTCATCGGCAACATCGCCGGAAACGTCTCGGGACCAGCCCTCCGCGGTATTGAAGCCGATGACCCGCACGGGGCTTGTACTGCCCGTCGAGTAGGTTCGTGATGACACATTCGAGGTCGGTCCTCACGGTTTCGATTTCGCGCCAGACTTCTCCATATGAGCCGAGGTTGACCTCACGGTGAAGGTGGGACGGGCGAGGGCGCGGCATAGAGGCGATCAAAGTACGATCTCCTCATCCTCGGCAATTTCGTTTTCCTGTGACTTTCCGCCATTTGTTGGTTGCGGGTCGACGTCGATTGTGGCCGTCCCGAGTGTTGACCGTACCCGCACCCGCTTGTTTCGCGGCGCGAATTATTCGAGCAGCATCGGCTTGGATGATGTGGGCAGGGCGTCGGGGTATCAGGCGGCGCTCGCCTTGTCCTGATCCATCTTGTCGCGCAGGATCAGCGTCATCTGGCTGCTGAGCGACGTGAGATTTTTGACGCACTCGGATTCCAGCCAACGCCGGACGTCGATGGGCACGCGCATCAAAATCTTCGAAACTTCTGCGGATCGCTTCATCATTTGCACCAACATCGATATGAAACCGATTTTCGTATTCGCCCCGTCGGGATGGCATGACCGTCGGGGGTGGAGGTGCGCGCCAACTCTCAGCGAGGGAATTTCTTTTATTTCGAAAAAACCACGTCACCGGTTTTTATTCGCTCGAATTACCTGCATCAGGATTGTTGATTTAATTACCCAGATTTGCCGATTTGATAAGCCTCATGGGTTCCTATTTCGGAACTGCTGTTGGTTTTGCTTCGCTCCGTGGTTGTCGTTTCGAAGCTGGACATCAAGTAGCTGCAGTTGTTTCAGAATTTTTCGTTGCCGGACTGTCTGCGAGACGAATTTCGTTTGATTTAAGTCTAATATCATGAGTTTAATAACGGCGAGATTTTTAATCTAAGAAGATTGCAATGCGATTTGGTGGGGAAGTGCCTCGATAACATCGTTGAAAGGCCTCACATTGCGCCAGCCGATTGAGACTGCACCGAAGGACGGAAGAGCTATCTGGGTCGAGGACGATCATGAAGCTTTTGACGTCGCGCAATGGTCGTCTGAGACGAGCCGCTGGGTCTGGAAAAGCGGCGAAGCCATCAGGATCACGCCGAAGTATTGGACTTCGCTAGCGACGTCTGAGGATCAAGACGAAGAACAAACGGACAGTCCGCTTCGATACGGCCACGAACGTCGATGGTTTACGGCTTCGTTGATTGCCAGCACCGTCGTCGTGACTGCGCTGATCGGCGTGTATTGCCGTTCTGAGGTGATCGGCTTTGCAACCGATCTGCTAGTTATCGATGATACCGGCTCGGTTGGTGATCGAACACAACTTGTCAGAGCTTCCGCCACTGAAATGCGAGCGGCCGCGGGAGGTTCTCAATCGTTCAGACGGGGCGAAGCGACGGCAACCCTAATGCCGGATGCCGACACGATGGACGGTAGCGTCCGGGCGAGCACCACGCAGTACCGTCAGGCGCTTGAACAGGAAATTTCATTCAGTGACGCGCTGGCGGTCCAGTTAGCGGAAGCACGGAGCGAGATCGATACAAAGGCTGCGCTTGCAGATAAGGCCGTTCAGGAAGCTGCTCAGCTAAAGCAGGCGGCGGACGCTGCAACGTCAGAATTGCAGAAATCTTTGCATCAAGAACGCGACAGATCCGTCGCTTTGACGAGCGAACTGGCGAAAGCCCGGGCCGACCTTGAGACTACGGTGGCATTGTCGGCGAGGTCATACGATGAGGCTGTCCAGCGCAACCAATTAGTGGAAGTTGCGGGGGAGGAATTGCGGAAGTCCCTTCAGAAGGAAGGGGACCGTGCTGCCGCACTCGCAAGCGAGCTTGCAGGGACGCGCCGCGAGATCGAGACCCAAGCTGCGCAGTCGCAAAAGGCGAATGATGCAGCCACGAAACAGAGGCAGGCGGCGGAGGGCACTATCACGGAGCTGCGGCAAACTCTGGAGCAGGAGCAAAAGAAGACCGCCGCCCTGATACAGGAGGCCAACGCCGCACAAGCGAAAACGCCGGCCGCCGAGCAACAGCGCCGCGCCCTCGAAGAGGCACAGGCGCGTGCAGCCGGCGTCATTCCAGCTGTGCGCTCAGCGGACGGCCAGGTCGCCCGCGTGACGCACCTCGAGAAAAATGCCGCCGCCGAACCGCCCAAAGCCATTGAAGCACAGAGAAACGCGGAAGCGGCGAAATTGATCGCGCGCGCAATTGCGCTGCTCGGTCAGGGTAACATCGGTGCGGCGCGTACCGTGCTCGAACGCGCCGCCGAGAATGGCAATGCAAAGGCAAGCTTTATGCTCGCGGAGACCTATGATCCTGCCATGTTGTCTGCATGGGGCACCTGGGGAACACGCGGCGAGGTGGTGAAAGCACGCGAGCACTATGCGAAGGCATACGGTGGCGGCATTCGGGAAGCAAAGGAGCGACTCGATGCGTTGCGCCAATAACAATAAAAGGACATCAGGATTGCATGCACGCATCGTTGTGGCTGGCTAGAAGGGCGTTGGCAATCAAGAGGGATCGACATGAACAGCATGCCAAGACCATGCTTGTGGTTGTTACTCACCGCGCTGGTGAATAGTACTTTGATGACTCTTTCGGCTGACCTATGTGCGCAAACCGCCGAGGGCAGGAGCCCAGACGACCGCCGCTCATCTCTGCAGATTAAAGAAAAGATGAATGCCTGGACCGTCGGACTTGCCGGCGGGTTACTCGAAGGGGCGCCCCTGCGTCTGGCGGCTGAGATGGCTCGCGTAGTCGACGATGGCCCAAATTTGCATGTGCTGCCGATTGTTACCCGGGGCGCCACGGAAAATCTAAACTCCCTGCTGTATTTGCGTGGCGTCGATACAGCGATAATCAATTCCGACGCGCTCGAAGAGTATAAGGTCCAGGTCCCGGAAATCCGCAGTCGGATCAGTTATCTACTCAATCTCTTCCCGTCGGAGCTACATATCTTCGTGCGGCCCGAGATCGGGAGCCTGCAAGATCTAGCTGGCAAGAAGGTAAACTTTAACACCCAGGGCACGGCGGCGGCTTATTCGGGGCCGCTGATCTTCAGCCGCCTAGGCATCAACGCAGAGAAAACCTTCATTCCACATCAGGTCGCACTAGAGCAGATGCGCAAAGGCGAGATGGCAGCCGTCGTCTTTATCACGTCGAAGCCGGTTGACGTCTTTGTAAAAGGACGCTGGGATCCGGGCTTCAAGTTCCTTCCGGTGCAATACGATAGCAAGTTCGAGGATTACTATCTTCCCGCGGTGCTGGAGGCGGCCGAATATCCTGGTCTGATCAAGCAGGACGAACCTGTCTCGACGATCGCGGTCCCGACCGCACTAGTCGCATTCAATTGGCCGGCCAGTTCCGACCGCTATCGGCGTGTCAGCCGCTTTGCCGACATACTTTTTTCGCGTATCGACAGATTACAGGCGCCAGGCTTCGACCCGAAATGGAAATCGATTAATCTCGCAGCGACAGTGCCTGGCCTCACCCGCTTCCCGGGCGCGCAGGAATGGCTGGATCGTCAGGTGCGCGCACCCCGGGCGTCGCGATGAAAGCGATCGCGCTTTCTCTGGTATTCGGAGCTGCAAGCGGGGTCGCATTTGCGCAGGTCGCGATCGACTCGATGGCACATGTTCGCGATTGCTCCACGATGGAGCGCGCGGAGCGGGCAGAATGCCTCGATAGACCTTCGGGTGAATTCAGAACGTCGGATCGTGTGTCGCGGGGCGTCGATAACTGGATCATCAGCGAGACCACTTCGCCGATAAACTATGAGCCGATCGTGACCGCCACGGCGTTCTCTCGCGGTGGCGCTTTGATGCAGCTCGCCATCTACTGCCGTGGTCGCCGCACCGAGCTGGTAGTTTCAGGTCCCGCCGTGTCCCGAATTGGCGTGGACTATACAATTTCCTTCAGCGTCAATGACGGTCCGCCGGTGCGAGTTGCAGCAGGTTCGCCATTGTTTGGATCGGGCGTCGCGTTCACGGGCGACATCGTACGCCTGCTGCAATCGCTCCCTGAGAACGGCGACATAACTGTTCGGACCGAATCCCGTAAGGGCGCCGCCCGGGAAGGGCTTTTTTCGCTCGGCGGGCTAAGAACGGTGCGCGCGAAACTGGCTGCGGCTTGCAGGTGGTCAAACGCCCTAGCTGCGCCGCGGAACTAACGGTCATCGAACCAATAAGGAGGATAAACGTGATAAGGATTCGAAATTGCGTCAAAGCAGTGGCCGCGGTCGTAGCGCTACTCATCGTCGTTCCGCCGTCGGCAAAAGCGGTCGCGCAGCCGGCAAAGCAATCGTTGAAGCCGTCCGCCGTTGACAAGAAGCAGGCGTTGCATCAACCAGCCTCCGTCGAAAGGTCTCATCGCCTTATCTTGCAGATCAATGTGAACGACCCTGCAATGATGAATCTCGCGCTCAATAATGCGACGAATGTCGCGCAATATTACAAGGACCTCGGCGAGACAGCGACGATCGAGGTCGTCACGTTCGGTCCCGGCCTGCATATGCTGCGGGACGACACTTCGCCGGTAAAGGTCCGGATCAAGACGATTGCAGAGAGCAATCCTACAATCTCCTTCAAGGCCTGCGGCAACACCCAGCAAAACATGCAGAAGGTCGAGAGCAAGGACATTGTGCTGATTCCAGAGGCGACAGTGGTGAAGTCCGGCGTCGTGCGTGTCATGGAGTTGCAGGAACAGGGCTGGACCTATGTGAGACCCTAACGCCTCTGGGATGTGGGCCCGCTTGCGGTCGTGAATAGGAGCTAAGCGAGGTCGCGGAAGCCGTGGCTGCGGCCTCGGATACGGTGATGGTTCGATCATCGCCGATGACAATCTCGACGCCTTCGTAGGTGGAGCAACCTGACATTCCGTCAGGCGCGATGAGGCGCACGAGCTTTGGTTCAGCCGGTGCGATCGGCGGCGCGCGGTGTTCGCCCGGAAAGGCACTCGAATACATGTCGCGCCGAGGCCGCGCCAGCGTCTCCGGATTTTCGTCGGACCAGCGTTTGCCTTGGGGTCCTGCTAGGGCCTTATGAAAGAAGCCGAGCGTGGTATCGATCACGCTGTACCCGCTATGGAGCCGCTGATGATACTTCCTAGGCGCGGTGTTGCCGTTGACGGTCGCGATTTCTTCGAAGGTGACCTCGTGCAATTCTGGCGGAACGAAATAGTCAAAAGCGATGTCTTTCAGGGCAGTTGATGCCTGCGATCGTGCAACCAGTGTATCGCCTCTTCGATCTTAGTAACAGCGGTGGAGTAGCTGCGGTGCGAGGGGCGCGTGAGAATGCGCTCCTTCCATTTCTGCAGCTCAATCACCGCGTCCCAGATCGCGCGCTCCTCGTGGCTCGTGCCTTCTTTACTCGTCATCATTGTCACTCTCTTGCGTTGTGCGGGTTTGCGGACCCGTCCGCCATGGGTTTCCAGAATGGCCGCGGCTTCCTCGGAGAAGACGATCAGCTCGCGCTTCTGAAGGCGCTTAACGGCGCAAGGGCATAACGCGGATGACCCACCGCCCTCTGCTCGTTGCATCGCAGGCCTATTAGCCTACCGTATCGACTGGCCGGACTCATCCGACCGTCACGGCGTTTGGCTGACTGCCGATGATGGGCCGATGGTTGGTCGGGATATCCGGATCAAGACCGTCATCCCCTCACACGATAGGCGGCTGCTCCATGTCCCCAAGCTGCTCAAGAAACTGCCGCCATGGCAGATCGCCAGCATGGATGCCGTTGCCGCCCGCCAGGGCGGCAGTGTTAATTGCTGGCGCGACTTCTACGTCTACGTAGGCAGCATTCCCCCAAAAACGCTTCGTGACAATCGAATATGCCGACGTGAAGGCTGCCTGATTTGAGATCGGTCTGTGGGCAACATAAAGCACCTCCAAAACGAAAGCGCCGCCCCATTCCTGAGGCGGCGTTTTCATTTCCGGCCAGACTCGATTCTGGGTTCGGCGAGCACTAGTTCGATCAGTATCTGGGGACGACCGGCCCGCCAAAGCGATAGTTGATTCGGGCGGTAACCAGATCGATGTCCTGCCTGATGCCCACGTTAGTGTAACGCCAGATCGGGTTGGTCCAATTGTAGTTCGTGTCACCTAGGAAAAGGTGGTTGTATTCAACGCCGAACGACCAGTTCGGTACGAAGCCCCACTCAAAGCCAGCACCAGCACTGGCACCCCAACGTGTGTTGGACACATTGATGAAATTGACGTTGTTGAGGGCGGCCCAGTAACTGTTGTTTGCAACTGCAGCGCCGCCCTTAATGTAGAGCAGGACATTGTCAGCGGCATAGCCAATGCGGCCGGTAAACAGGCCGATGGCATCAACGGTTGTACCGACCGACCATGCTCGGTTAAACGGATCGATATAAGACCGGCTAAAGTCAGCCCAGTTGCCCTGAGCTTCGAGGCCGAACACCCAAGTACCAGCTTGCCAATTGTAGCCAATCTGTCCGCCGACCGTACCGCCAGACGCATTATCCGAGCGAACCAAGAAGTTTGTCCAATCGTATCTCGTGCTGCTCTGTCCCCAGCCACCATTGATACCGATGTAGAAACCGCTCCAATCGTAGAGCCGAGCCACGACTGGCGGTGGAGCAGCTTTTACGGCCAGGTCTGCGGCAGAAGCGGAGCCGATACCGGCCAGTGAGATTACCGACGCGAGCGCACAAACAAGCTTCCGGATCATAAGGTCGTCCCCAGTTGTAGCTTTAACCATGCGACAGCATAGCGTGAGCTATACGAAGAAAGACCAAAAGTTGCGCAAAAAGGCTTCTGCTCGAAGGCGGTTTTGCTGGGCTAGTTGCGGATTTGCAACTGTTTTTGGGCATCCCAAGGCTTTGCGACAGCCCTTGCTTTAAAACTTGCTTCCAACGGGCAATTTCAGTTTCAATTTTGTTCCTCTATATCCGAATTCGGTTTTGAGGCTCAGGTCGTTCGACAGGGTATTCATTAGCCGGGCGGGTAGTGTGCGCGGGTAGGGGTAAAACTGAAAAATCGAGGCCGGGGAGAGGGCGGACCATGCCCTTTCTGCCCGACGAGGAGCAAGCACATGAGAACAATAGCCGTGGCCGCGCTTACCCTCAGAAGCGGACATTCGAGCTGCCAAGCGGCATGTTCGTTTCGGGCCACAAGCGGTCATTACGGCCCCACCTGCTTCCGGCCCCGTCCGAGCGCGAATTGACCGACCGGGCCCTCAACATGGAATTCGAGGCCGGTCAATTTTTCAAACAGATCAATGTTGATGGTGCCGATGGCGCAGCCACCAAGGCCCATATCGGCGGCCGTCAGGTAGAACGTCTGGAGCATGCTGCCGACATCCTTGAGGATCAATGAATAGGCGATTGAGCTGTATTTCCAGGAGATCCGCCCAAAGCGCGCGGCGATCGTGATCAGGACCTGCGGCGGACCGGATGCATCCATGGCAAACTCGGCTGCAGCCAATAGCGGCTGGAGTTGCTGTGCGGAGACGTCGATCGCCACCAACGCGCGGCCGCCCGCGTCGTAGTGGTAAAGTCCGCGCGCGAGTCCCTCGCAGTTCGATACCGCCAGATACAATTCCAGTTCGTATGCGCTGCCGGCCGACGGATAGGGCCTGGTGCTGTAGGTGGCTTGAGGACCAAAATCCGTGCCGCTGTTCCACTCCGACAACACGCGGGCTGTCGTGTCGAGAAACTGCGCGAGCTCGGCGAGCGTAAGCGGGTGCTCGTCGTCGAAATCGCGTGTCGAATGGCGCTCGCGCAGCAACCTTGCAAAGCCTGAGACCGGCTCAGAGGTGGAGAGTTTGCGCAGCTCGATCTTCTTGCCCGGCCAGGCTGTTCGCACCGCGGGCAGCGGTGGAACAGTCTCCGCATAGGTGTAGGTGCCGCCAAGCGGGTTGGCGTGCCGGCCCTCGGTGCTCTGCGTATGAAACAACAGATCATGGAAATCCCAGAGGACGAGATGGCCGTCGCCCTCATTCAACCGAAGACCGCTGCCATCATTCCGGCCGGGCTTGAGCAGGATCTGGCAGTCAAGCAGCAGCCCGGCCAGATCAATGAAGGCGGCTGCGTTGCGGCGAAGCTTGCTGATCTTTTGCGGTCGCGACAGCGCAACGAGTGTGGCAGCGATGGTTGGGTCAGCAATTCGAAACAGCGCGCCGGAGCGCGGCGATTCCAGCACCATCTCATTGCCGCGCCGATGCAGATAGGCGAAACGCGACAGGACGACCGTGTCACCTTCAGCGAGCTTCGCGCGTTGCGGCCAGTATCCGGGGGCCTGCGGCTCGATGACGACGAGGTCCTGCCCGTCATGCGGAGAGAACAGGCGGTACTCGAGAAGTCCGCGCTGTGCCAGCCGATGCACCAGGAGGCCGACTTCCCTGGCGAGAGCGCTCTTTCCCGTAAGCGAAGCGAGCGGCAGCCCGGCGGTCAAATGTCTCGCGCGTTCCATCGCAGCCGCGCTGAAGGGTCCCACACTGACCGAATAGTCGCCCATGAAGGCGGCGATACTTCCGTCGGCCTGCATCTGCAGGGAAAAATTGCGCCTCAATCGGGCGGCAATGACTGGCGCGATCTTCCTGGTCAGCTTTTTCCGGGAAGCCCGCACGACGACACCTTCAGGTATGCGGAAGGAACGGAGTGAGCTCGCTTTCCGGTCGCGGGCGATCCAGCAAGCCAAGCTTTACCGGAACATCGTAGAGCCGGCCCGGTGCGAAGCGGCGGTAGAAATGCCGCAAGCCCGGAACGAGCACCCGGACGACGGGGACCTCAACGTCGGGGCGCGTCTGGTCGAGCACGAGGAAATCGTAACCCGTGCGCGTGGCGATCTCGACGCAGGCGTTGACCTGGTCGCGCGTATTGTCGTGCACCTTAAGGCCCGGGCTCGGTGGAACGATCGGCCTCTCGCTTGGAATCAGGAACGGATTATCTTCCAGGCGCAGCGGCGTAAGGCCGTCAAGCGTCGGCTTCTCACCGCTTGCGCCGCCCATCATGCCAATTGACATGAACTGGGTCAGCTCGGTGAGTGAGCGGAGCAGGGCGATGCGGCGATCGAAATGCGCGCCGGAGCCGAACTCGATATTTTCGTGTCCGTTCTGCATCCAGTGCATGATCGCGACGTAGGTGGGAATGCCGAGATCGCTGGTGATGTCGAGCACCCAGAGCCTGCGCCCGATCTCGGCAAACTGGGCCTGCAGATCGCGCACATAGGAATCGTCGAATTGCTTGAGGTCGAGTTCGGCGCGCTGCAGGCGGTTGTACCACCAGATGGCATAGGCATCGCGTTCGACGAGTTCGAGAAAGCCCTGAACGATGGCTTCCTCAAGGGTGTTGCCGGCCGCGCAGCCGTTGGAATCGGTGTGGAAGCGGCCATAGAAGAAGTACAGCAGGCCAGTAGGAAGATGTTTGAAACGCCCGTCGCGCAATGACCAGACCGGCGACCACTCGATCTTGTCCGAGGGATCCAGCGGCTCAGGGACCGGATGGGGATCTTCCGATTGCTGGGCATTCCTGTTTTGAAACTGCGTCTCGCTGAAGAGCTGGACGTCATTGGCAAGAATGGCCTCGCCCGGAGGGAAATCGGTGAAGCGGCGCTCCGTCCTGATCTCATCACCCTGGAAGATTCCCGAATAGCGCTCGATCGCCTCCATGAGCGCGCTGGCCTCGCCCTGTTCGGCCGTGGAGCCCTTGCCGAAGCTGCCGCCGCTCAGTCCGGCCCGCAGCTGGTCGACGCTAAAGGCCGGCGCAGAGAAATTGTGGTGGGCGAAAAAACTGGTGTTCATCGGCAGATCGGTCTCGATCTGCTGGAGTCGCGAAACGACGCCCGTCAGCGGGCTTACGTGTTTGCGGAAGCGCGCGACCGTGGCTCGCGACGTCACGGTGCGGTAGCCGCCGCTGGTCATGACGAGCTTTCTGCCCTCCACGATCTCGATCGGCGCCGCCGCACGGCGCGGATTCTGCATTTTCTTGCTGCCGCAGACGGTACATTGCGGGCGCCTCGCGACGTAGTGCTTGGCGATAACTGCGCCAGTCAGGTCGAAGCTTGCGATGTGATCGCGCAGATCGGTGCGGAATCCCGAGGCGATCGCCTTCGCGATTTCGACAGCAGCGAAATGGATGGCGGTGTCTCCAACGGTGTCGCCAACCAGGGGCGATACCGCGACGGCCTGCGCCGGTCCGCGGTCGAGAAAACCCTTGATCTCCCGATTGCGTATCATGCGATCGAACAGACAGGTCCAGCAGGCGCTCTCGCCCGGTTTGAAAACAGGCCCCACCAGCGGAAACACGCCGGACGGCTGCACCAGCAGCCAAGGGATCTTGTCGGTCACGCGATCCCGATTCATATCGGCCAGACGCCGGTCAAGGTAGTCATTCACCAGCGTGATCACGAGCTTGGGCGAACGCTTGGCGATCCGAACGCCGAGTTTGCTCAAGGCCGCGCCAAGTTCCCTGGCACCCTTGACGTCGATCGATTCCACCTGCACGGGCCAATCGCGGAGATTTTGTTCGGCGACCTCGGGAGGCAGGCCGAGGCTCGCCCAGTATCCGGCGATTGCGGCCGGGAATGCGTGCGATGCGCCGGTAACGACATATCGGCGCTCGAGCAGCCGCTTGATCGCTTCCTCTATCTTGTCAGGCGGAAATCGCTTGGAAAGCAGGCGAACGATCTCCGGCGCCGATTTTCCATTTTTTCCGATTGCGGTCGCCAACGCACAATAGAGCTCGCCGTGCAGGAAGAACTTGCGGTTCTCGGAATAGAGGCAGACCGTATCGGGAGGCAACAGGTAGGCGGTGAAGTTGGGCGCGAACCGCAAAATAGACTTGCCGGTCTGCTTCGCAACGGGGGTCTTGCGATTGGCTGTCATCGGGTCAGCACGCTGATCCTGCTCCCTGTCATTTCAAATCGCCGGCGCATGACCCGCCGGACTTGCGCGCCCGGCTCGCCCACTGGCGTTCGAATTGGAAC
>Ga0081540_1003975_pt1 | contig 11474 bp, 11 predicted proteins | sample TabmetS2T1R1_FD_71024 | JGI IMG/M metagenome (GOLD analysis project Ga0081540, IMG submission 71024) | Tabebuia heterophylla rhizosphere microbial communities from the University of Puerto Rico - S2T1R1 | ecosystem: Host-associated > Plants > Roots > Rhizosphere ...
CGAGCCCCACGTCGGGGAGATCCAGCCCGCCGCGGGGGGAAGCGTGTACGGGGGCTACCTCGGACTGGGGGGCGCGCTGAAGCAGCGAGCCGATGCCGACGACGCGATCGCCTTCCTGCTGAAGTTCTTCTTCGGGCACCTCCGGATGGAGAAGGCGCAGGCCGCGGCCGCGGAGCAGGCCCACCCCCGTCCTCCGAAGGAGCGCGAACGTTCGCGCGGGGACCGGCCCCGGCGAGGCGAGCGGTCCGAGCGGGGTGAGCGTCACGAGCGAGGCGACCGCCACGAGCGCGGTGAGCGGGCCGGGAGCGAGGAGCGTTCCGGAGGCCGTGAGCGCCGGGAGCGACGCGAGCGTCCGCCCCGCCGCGACCGTCCGGAGGAGACCGCCCCGGCCACCGCCGAACCCTCCGCGCCGGGTCAGGTCCGTCTGTGGCTGAACCTGGGGAGCTCGGAAGGGCTGGACGCTGCCGGGATCACCGCCGAGCTGGAAGGTCTCGGGGCGCCGGCGGGCAAGCTGATTCGCCTCGACGTGCGGCAGACCTACAGCTACGGCTTCGTCGCCGAGGAAGACGCGGCGGCGTTCGAGAAGCTCAATGGTCAGCAGCGCGGCGAGAAGACGCTGCGCCTGGAGCGTGCGAGGCGACGATGAGCGAGCAACCGACGGCCGAGGCACTCCGCGCAGTTCCCCTCCTCTCGGGGCTGACGGAGGCGGAACGGGGCGAGGTCGCCGGGCTGGCGGAGGTGAGGTCGCTCGAGGCGCAGCTGCCGCTGTTTCGCGAGGGGGACCCGGGCGACGCGCTGATCTTCGTGCTCTCGGGCTCTGCACAGGTGGTCAAGCGCGATCCGTCCGGAAAGCACCAGGTGCTCTCGGTGGTGTCGGCCCCGGCGATCCTGGGCGAGATGGCAGTCCTCGAGGCAGGTGGGAAGCGCAGCGCCTCGGCCATCGCGGTCGGCCCGGTCACCTTCGCCATCGTTCCCGGCCCGCCGCTCCGCCAGCGTCTGGCGAGCGGGAACGTCGCGACGCTGAAGATCGCTCACGGCCTGGCGAGGATCCTCGCCCGCCGCCTGGGCGAGGCCAACACGCGGCTGGTGCAGGTGCTCCAGAGCGGAAAGCCGGACGAGAGCGTGGCCGAGGCGCAGCGGGCGCTCGGGCAGGACACCGCGTCCTGAGGCTGCTCCCGGCGCCCGGCATTTCACGCTCCAGATACGTCCGGGTTGCCTGACCGCCGATCCAGCTGCACGCGCCCCCGGTCCGGGACAGCATCGTGTCCGAGGAGGCGTTCATGAAGACTCGCAGCCGGATCCGGAGGCTCTTCGCCGTCCTGGTCCTCACCCTGGTTCCCTCCGCGGGGCTCGGGCAAACCGCTCCCCCCGATTCACCCCGGTCGAGGAAGATCGTCTCCCTGGTGGAGAAGGCCGCGGCGCTGGTGAATGCCCGCGGAAAGGGCGCCCTCGACGAGTTCCGGAAGAAGGGCAGCGAGTGGTTCGACGGCGAGACCTACCTCTTCGCCTACGACGACAAGGGGAACGTGCTCCTGAACCCCGCGTTCCCGAAGCGGGAAGGGACCAACGTCAGCGGCCAGACCGACGCGAGCGGAAAGAAGTTCCACGACCTGATGCTGGAGACGGCAAGGACGAAGAGCGCGGGCTGGGTCGACTACATGTTCCCGAAACCGGGCCAGACGGCGCCGTCGCACAAGTGGACCTTCGTGAAGCGGGTCACGATCGACGGTGCCCCGGCGCTCCTCGGGGCCGGCTTCTACCCGGACTGACGACCCGCGGAGGATGGCCTTCACTCCCGGCTTGACTTCCGACAACATTCACCCTATTGGGTGAATATCGTGACTGCCGCTGCCCGCCTCGACCACACGCTCGGCGCGCTTGCCGACCCGACCCGGCGCGCCATCCTCGTCCGGCTCTCGGACGGCGAGGCCCGGGTCACGGACCTGGCCGCGCCCTTCGACATCTCGCTGAACTCGGTCTCCAAGCACATCCGGATCCTGGAGCGCGCCCAGCTCGTGAAGCGCCGGCGGGTCGGACGGGAGCACTTCCTGTCCCGCAACCCCCGCCCTCTCGACGAGGCCGTTGCGTGGATCGACCGGCTCAGAGACCACTGGAACCGGCGGCTGGACCGCCTGGAGAAGGCCCTCGAGGAGGACGAGACACCATGAGTGCACCCGCGACGACGAAGACCTTCACCGTGGAGCGAATGCTCAAGGCCAGCCCGGAGAAGGTCTGGCAGATGTGGACCACCCGCGAGGGCCTCGAGCGCTGGTGGGGGCCCGAGGGCTTCAGCGTCCAGGTGCACCACATCGACGTCCGGGTCGGGGGTCACTTCGACCTGACCATGAAGACCGAGGTCCCGGAGATCGTCGCGATGCTCGCGAAAGGGGGAATGGGCGCGAGCCAGCGGCTCCGCGGCGACTACACCGTCGTCGAGCCGAACCGGCGGCTCGCCTACGCCAACCTGGTCGACTTCGTGCCCGGCATCGCGCCCTACAAGGCCACCACCTCCGTGGAGCTGACGGTCGTCTCGGGCGGAACCCGCCTCGCGGTCACCAACGACGTCATGCACGACGCGATGTGGACCGAGCGCGCCCGGATGGGCTGGGAGCAGGAGATCGGGAAGCTCGAGCGGGCGCTGGGCTAGGTGCGAGCCCGTCTCGAGCGCTTCAGATGGCCGAGGTGGGCCCGCGCTTCAGCGCCTCGCGCAGCGCCTTGACCCCGGCACCGGGTCCGCCCGGGTGAGCGAACACGCAGGTCCCGGCGACGAACACGTCCGCGCCCGCGGCCGCAGCGATGGGTCCGGTCGTCAGGTCCACCCCGCCGTCGATCTCGAGCTCGCAACGCGGCGCCCGCTGATCGATCAGCGCCCGCGCCCGCTTCAGCTTGGGCATGACGTCGTGGAGGAACTTCTGCCCGCCGAAGCCCGGGTTCACCGTCATCAGGAGCAGCAGATCCAGGCTGTCCACGACGTCCTCCACGGTGCCGAGGGCCGTCGCCGGGTTCAGCCCCACCCCGACCTGCTTCCCCGCGAGCCTGACTTGCTGGATCGCCCGGTGCAGGTTCGGCGTCGCCTCCTGGTGGAGGATGAGGAGATCTCCGCCCGCCTTGATGAACGCGTCCGTGTACCGCTCCGGCCGCTCGATCATCAGGTGGATCTCCAGCGGGAGCTTGGTCCCCCGCCGCATCGCCTCCACGACGGGGATGCCCAGCGACAGGTTGGGCACGAACATCCCGTCCATGACGTCGATGTGGAAGCGGTCCGCCCCACCCCGCTCGGCGTCAGCGACCTGCTCCCCGAGCCGCAGGTAGTCCGCTGCCAGGATGGAGGGGAGAATCTTCACGCTCAGGCCGATTGACCTAGCCCGGCCGCCGCCGCCCGGTCCACCAGGAAGGTGACCTTGCCCGAGGTCGGAACGATGCCCCGCGCCGGGATCTCCGCGACCGGCGCACTGCCCCTGAGGACCTCCTTCAGCGCCCAGGCCTTGTCCTCGCCCGCCACCATGAACAGCACCTCCGCGGCCGCGTTCAGCACCGGGTAGGTCATGGTGATGCGGTGGGTCCGGAACTTCTCCACCCAGTTCGCCGCCACCCAGCGGGTGCGCTCGGCGAGCGCCGGCGAGTGGGGGAAGAGCGAGGCGGTGTGGCCATCCGGGCCCAGCCCGAGCAGCACGAGGTCGAAGCGAGGGAAGGTCGTCGTCCCCGGAAAGAGCGTCCGCAACGTCTGCTCGTAGTCCGTCGCCGCCTCCTCGGCCGGGAGCTCTCCCTTGATCCGGTACACGCTGGACTGGTTCACGAAGGGCTGGGCGGTCAGGGCCTCACGCGCCATCCGGGCGTTGCTCTCGGGGCTGTCGGGCGGGACGTTCCGCTCGTCGCCGAAGCAGAACACCGTCCGGTCCCAGGGAAGCCTCGGCCCATCGGCCATCCGCCGGTAGAGCGCACGTGGGGTGTTCCCTCCCGAGAGCGCCAGGGTGAAGCGACCGCGCGTGTTCACCGCGTCCCAGGCACGGTCGTGAACCCACTGCGCCGCGGTGCGCGCCACCGCGTCCAGGCTGTCCAGCACTCGCAGAGTCGGACCCGACATCGCACTCCCTCAGCTCTCGTCGAAGGCCGCGCAGTGCGCAGCGCCCCACAGCGCCGCCCGGTCATTGAGAACCACCAGAACCGGAACTGTTTCGAGCAGCGGCCGCATCCGCCCCTTGTCCAGGAATGCCTTCATGAAGAGCCCGTCCCGCTTGAACGCCGGAAGATTCTTGGGCGCGATGCCGCCTCCGAGAAAGACGCCCGCGGTGGCGAGCATCCGGAGGGCGACGTTCCCTGCCTCGGCCCCGTAGGCCGAGACGAAGAGGTCGAGCGCCTCGACACAGACCGGGTCCGCCGCATCCAGCGCCGAACGAGAGACGACCGCCGCCGGATCCTCCTTCGCGAAGCGCGCGGTCAACGCGGCCGGCTCGGGCACGCCGGAGCGTTCACGGAGGAAGCGATAGATGCGCACCAGCCCGTTCCCGGACAGCAGGCGTTCGGCGCTCACCCGCCCCTTCTCCCGGGCGATGTCCTCCATCAGCTCTGCCTCGCGTGCGTTCCGCGGCGCGAAGTCGGCGTGCCCGCCCTCGGTGGCGAAGGGACGGTGACGCTCGCCGTCCCAGTAGAGTCCCGCGCAGCCGAGTCCCGTGCCGGCCGACAGGATGGCCTGGTTCCCCACGGCGTCGTGCGCGCCGGCCTGGAGGATGGCGAAGTCGGTGGGCCCGAGGTGCCGGATTCCGTAGGCGTTGGCCTTCAGGTCGTTCAGCAAGGTGACCCGCGGCACCGCGAGGATGTCCGCCAGGCGGAGCGCGTCCACCACCCAGGGAAGGTTCGGGGTCTCGATGCGCCCGTTCTTCACCGGGCCGGCCACGCCGAGCGCCACGGCGGTCGCCGCCGGCCGGGCCTCCTCGACGAAGCGCCGGACGATGGTCTCGAGGTCGGGCGCCGAGCGACTCGAGTAGACCAGCTCCTTCACCAGCAGGAGCTTCCCGGCCTGGACGTCGAAGGTGGCGAGCCGGGAATTGGTCCCGCCGATGTCGCCGGCGACGATCACGTTCCCGAGTTCTCCCAGTGCCGTCCATCGCGGCGGAGCAGCTCGTCCGCCTCGTCCGGACCCCAGCTACCCGCGGCGTAATTGGGGAAGCTGCGGGGAGGAAGCGCCTTCCAGACGTCGAGGATCGGCTGCACCATCGACCAGCCGCCCTCCACCATGTCGGCGCGCTGGAAGAGCGTCGCGTCGCCGATCATGGCGTCATAGAGCAGTGTCTCGTAGCCGGTGCTCGGTACCTTCCCGAAGTAGTCGACGTAGTCGAAGTCCATCTCCACTGCGCCCATGGTCAGCACCGGACCAGGTATCTTGGCCCCGAAGCGCAGGGAGATTCCCTCCTTCGGCTGGATGTGGATGTAGAGCCGGTTGGTCGTCAGCCGATCCACCGAGGTGTGCTGGAACAGCATCGCCGGCGCCTGCTTGAACTGGATGACGATCTGGGTCATCCGCTTCGGGAGCCGCTTGCCGGTCCGGGCGTAGAAGGGCACGCCCGCCCAGCGCCAGTTGTCCACCATCAGCCGCAGGGCGACGAAGGTGTCGGTGGTGCTGTCCTGGGGGACCTTCTCCTCCTGCCGGTAGCCGGGAACCTTCTTCCCGTCGATCTCGCCCGGGCCGTACTGCCCCCGCACCGCGTGCTGCAGCACCTCCTCCGGCGCGAGCGGCTCGACGGAGTTGAGCATCTTCACCTGCTCGTCCCGGACCGCATCCGCGCTGAACGAGATCGGCGGCTCCATCCCCACCAGGCTCACCAGCTGGGCGATGTGGTTGGGCACCATGTCCCGCATCGCGCCGGCCGTGTCGTAATACGGACCGCGACCCTCGACGCCCAGCTCCTCGGCCACGGTGATCTGCACGTGGTCGATGTAATTCCGGTTCCAGATCGGCTCGAACATCCCGTTGCCGAACCGGAAGACCATGAGGTTCTGGACCGTCTCCTTCCCGAGGTAGTGGTCGATCCGGAAGATCTGCTTCTCGCCGATGACCGCCTTGATGGTCCGGTTGAGCTCGACGGCGCTCGGCAGGTCGTGCCCGAAGGGCTTCTCGATCACCACCCGCCGCCAGCGCCCGCCCTCCTCCTTCGCCAGCCCGCACTTCCCCAGGTTCTGGATGATCGGCGCGAAGAAGGTGGGCGAGACCGAGAGGTAGAACAGGTAGTTCCCGGGCGAGCCGACCTGGCCGTCGGTCTTCTTGAGGAACTCGGCCAGGCCGGTGAAGGACTCGGGCTTCGTCGCGTCGGCGGCGAAGTAGAAGATCCGCTCCGACAGCGCGGTCCAGGCGGCGCGCATCGGGCCAGTTCCGAGCGTCTTGTCGTCGGGCTTCACCTCGTCCCGGAACCCGGCGTGACTCATCTCCGTCCGGGCCACGCCCACCACCGCCAGGTTCCGGGGGAGAAATCCGGCGTTCTGCAGATTGAGGATGGCCGGGATGAGCTTCCGCTTCGTCAGGTCTCCCGAGGCGCCGAAGATGACCACCACGCAGGGGTCGGCCGTGCGGTTGTGCTGCGGGGTCAGCGCCGTCTCGAGCTTCTGCACCATGCGATGGGCTCCCTGGTCCTATTTCGGTTCCACGTGACCGCCGAACTGCTTCCGCATCGCAGACAGGAGCTTCTCCGCGAAGGTGTGCTGCTGCCGGGAGCGGAACCGCGCGTAGAGCGCGGCGGTCAGCACCTCGGCCGGCACCGCCTCGTCCACCGCCGCCTGCACCGTCCACCGCCCCTCGCCCGAGTCCTGGACGAAGCCCGAGTACGCCTCCAGCTTCGGGTCCTCGGCCAGCGCGATGCTGGTCAGATCCAGGAGCCAGCTCGACACCACGCTTCCCCGGCGCCAGAGCTCGGCGATGTCCGCGACGTTCAGGTCGTAGCGGTAGTCCTCGGGGAGCTGCTCCGAGACCGCGTTCTTGAAGATGTCGAACCCCTCGGCATAGGCCTGCATCAGCCCGTACTCGATGCCGTTGTGGATCATCTTCACGAAGTGGCCCGAGCCCGATGGGCCGCAGTGGAGGTAGCCCTGCTCGGCGGTACTCTTGCCGTCGCGTCCGGGCGTGGCCGGGATGTCGCCTTTGCCCGGCGCGAGGGTCCGGAGGACCGGCTCGATGCGGCTCACGGCCTCCTTCGGCCCCCCCACCATCAGGCAGTAGCCCCGCTCGACGCCCCACACGCCGCCGCTGGTGCCCGCGTCGACGTAGTGGATGCCTTTCCTTCCGACGTCCTTCGACCGCCGGACGTCGTCCTTGAAGAAGCTGTTTCCGCCGTCGATGATCGTATCGCCGGCCTCCAGCACGCTCGCCAGCGCCTGGACGGTGCTCTCGGTGGGCCCTCCCGACGGGACCATGACCCACACCGCGCGAGGCTTCTGGAGCTTGGCGACCAGGTCCTCCAGGCTCTTCGCCCCGGTGGCGCCTTCCTTCGCGAAGGCGGCGACGATGTCCCCGCCCCGGTCGTAGACCACGCAGGTGTGCCCGCCCTTCATCAGCCGGCGAACCATGTTCCCGCCCATGCGGCCCAGGCCGATCATCCCGATCTGCATCGCTGTCGCTCCTGACTGCCGACTACCCGGTGAGGACTGCTCCTGGTCTCACTTCCGGCCGCCGCCAGCCTTCACCCGACCCCCGACCGCGGTGATGAGCTCGGCGAAGCTGTCCGAGAACGACTTCACTCCGTCCACGACCAGCTGGTCCGTGATCGCCTTCATCGAGATCCCGGACTGCTCGAGCTTGCGCATCACCGCATCTGCCTGGTCCACCCCCTGCTCCAGGGTCGGCTTGACCTTCCCGTGGTCGCGGAAGGCATCGATCGTCGCCGGGGGGATGGTGTTCACCGTGTCCGGCCCGATCAGCTCCTCGATGTAGAGGACGTCCGAGTACTTCGGATTCTTGGTGCCGGTGCTCGCCCAGAGCACGCGCTGGGTCTTCGCCCCCTTGTCGGCGAGCTTCTCCCACCGTGGGCCGGAGAAGAGCTGCTTGTACTTCTGGTAGGCCTGCTTGGCGTTGGCGATGGCCACCTTCCCGGTGACCTCGTCGAAGAGGGCTCGCTGCTGCGGCGTGGCCGTCTTCTCCCGGCTGGTGATGGTCTTCTCCACCAGGCTGTCGATCCGGCTGACGAAGAAGCTGGCGACCGAGGCGCTCTTCGAGACGTCCTCGCCACGGGCGGCACGCTTCTCCAGCCCGCGGATGTACGCCTCGGCGACCGCGACGTACGCATCCTGGCTGAAGAGGAGGGTCACGTTGATGTTGAGGCCCTCCGAGACGCACTGCTCGATGGCCGGCGTCCCCTCCACCGTCCCGGGGATCTTCACCATCACGTTCTGCACGCCCAGCTTCTGCCAGAGGCGACGGGCCTCGACCACGGTTCCATGGGTGTCGTGGGCCAGCGTCGGCGTGACCTCGATCGAGCAGTAGCCGTCGCGATGGCGGGTCTGCTCCCAGACGGGGCGGAAGGTCCGCGCCGCGTCACCGATGTCGCGGATCGCGAGCGTCTCGAAGACCTCTCCGGCGGAGGCGCCCTTCGGCGCCCACTCGCGGAAGAGGTCGTCGTAGTCGTCACCGGCCTCGACCGCCTTCTGGAAGATGGTGGGGTTGGAGGTCAGGCCCTTGAGCCCGTCGTTGTCGATCAGCCGCTGCAGCTCACCGGTGGTGACCAGGCTGCGCCGCATGTAGTCGAGCCAGACGCTCTGACCCTGTTCGCCCAGCGCCTTGAGAGGATTCATGACTGCTCCTTGCCCAGCCGTCCCTCGGGTGAGTAACGGGCCGGAATGTTGGGTGCGATGCGCATGGCCTCACCCGCCCTTCCGCCCGAGCTGCTCCTTGGCCGCGGCCACGACGTGCTCGGTGGTGAAACCGAAGTGCGGCAGCAGATCCTTGATCGGCGCCGAGGCGCCGAAGGTCGTCATCCCGATGATCGTGCCGGTGCTGCCCACCCAGGCCTCCCAGCCGAAGGTGGCCGCCTGCTCTACCGCGACCCGCGCGGTCACCGACGCGGGAAGGACCGACTCGCGGTACTCGGCCGACTGCTGCTTGAAGAGCTCCCAGCAGGGCATGCTCACCGCCCGGGAGCGGATGCCTTCTGACTTCAGCTTCTCGTGGGCCTCGACGATGAGGTGAACCTCGCTCCCGGTGGCCATGAGGAGCACGTCCGGCTTTCCACCCTCGGCATCGGCGAGGACGTAGGCTCCCTTCCGCGCGCCGCTGGCCGGGGCGTACCTGGTCCGGTCGTACGTGGGCATCGCCTGCCGGCTGCAGACGAGGATGCCCGGGTGGTGCCTGCTCTCCATCACTGCCCGGTAGCACTCGGTGACCTCGTTCGCGTCACCCGGACGGAACACCCGCATGCCCGGAATGGCCCGCAGCGACGCCAGCTGCTCGATGGGCTGGTGCGTCGGCCCATCCTCCCCGAGGCCGATGGAGTCGTGGGTCATCACGTGGAAGGAGTGGATCTCCATCAGCGACGAGAGCCGGATCGGCGTGCGCATGTAATCGGTGAAGGTGAGGAAGGTGCTCCCGAACGCCCGGAGCTTGCTCAGCACCATCCCGTTCACCATGGCGCCCATCGCGTGCTCGCGGACGCCGTAATAGACGTTTCGTCCCCCGGGGTGGTCCGCATCGAGGTTGGGATCGCCCTTGAGGGTCACCTTGGTCGAGCCGCTGAGGTCGGCTGCGCCACCGAGGAGCCAGGGAATCTTCTTCGCCAGCGCGTTGAGCACCTGTCCCGACGATTCACGGGTGGCGATTCCCTTGGGGTCGGCGGGGAACACCGGGAGCTCGCTGTCCCAGCCGGGCGGGAGGTCCCCGCGGTCGATCAGATCGAGCTCCTTCGCCAGGTCGGGGGCCTCCTTGCGGTACCGCTCGCGGAGCGCCTCCCAGTCCTGCCGGAGCTTGCGCCCCCGGGTCCCGATGCCCTGCTGGAAGTGCTCGCGGACGCCGTCGGGGACGAGGAACTGCGCATCCTCGGGCCAGCCGTAAGACTTCTTCGCCGCCCGCACCTGGTCTTCGCCCAGCGGCTCGCCGTGCGCCGCGCTGGTGTCCTGCTTCTTCGGGCTTCCGTAGCCGATGTGCGAGTCCACGACGATCAGCGTCGGCCTTCCCTGCTGCTTGAAGAACTGGAACGCCTTCCCCAGCTGCGCGAGGTCGTTGGCGTCGGTGACGTGGGTGGTCGCCCAGCCGTACGCCTCGAACCGCTTCGGGACGTCCTCGTTGAAGGACAGCGCCAGCTTCCCGTCGAGGGAGATGTGGTTGTTGTCGTAGAGCCAGCAGAGGTTGGGCAGCTTCAGATGGCCGGCCAGCGAGGCGGCCTCCGAGGAGATGCCTTCCATCATGCAGCCGTCACCGAGGATGGCGTAGACGTTGAAGTCGAAGAGGGTGAGGCCAGGCCGGTTGTACCGGGCACCGAGCCAGCGGGAGGCGAGGGCCATCCCCACCGAGTTCGCCGCCCCCTGGCCGAGGGGACCGGTGGTGGCCTCGACGCCGGTCGTGAGGCCGTACTCCGGGTGGCCGGGGGTGCGGCTGCCGAGCTGGCGGAAACGCTTGATCTCGTCGAGCGACACCGCCGGGGCATCCAGCACCTTTCCGTCGCGATCCACCTGGCGGACGCCGGTGAGGTGGAGCACCGAGTAGAGGAGCATCGAGGCGTGCCCGTTGGAGAGCACGAACCGGTCCCGGTTGGGCCAGTTCGGCTCCGCCGGGTCGTAGCGGAGCACGTCCTGGAAGAGAGCGTAGGCGACGGGCGCGAGCGCCATCGGTGCCCCGGGATGTCCGGAGTTCGCCTTCTGCACCGCATCGATCGACAGCGTTCGGATGGTGTCGATCGCGAGTTTCTCGATTCCTGGCTGGGGCACTGGGACTCCCGATGTGGGGAAAGGGCGCTGTCGGGCCGACGGCTGTTTCTGGCGCACCGGAGCGCTCGATACAAGGCGCAGGTAGGTGTCAGTCTCCCGGGTGCAGGGTTGCGTTACGGCTTCAACACGCTCGGGTGCACGCTGCGTCTCCGTTTCGCCATGGGGGGAATGCCCGGTACACTCCGCACGACCGATGTCCGACACGCGCGCGGCCATCCGCGAGCTGCGCTCCCTCAGCGAGAAGCGAAGTACTCAGGGTCTCACCGAGCAGGAGCGAAGCCGGCTCGCAGAGTTGCGAGAGAGGCTCGGGTTGCCCTCGGAACCGGCGGAGGTCCGGGCCGGCGGCCCCCAGCCTGGTGGCACCCCTGCACCCTTCGTCGCCCCGGTCGCTGCGCCGGCTCCGCCGTCGACTTCCGGGACGGGCGCCCCGGTCGCTGCGGCTGCGCTTCCGCGACTCGATTCGGCGGAGGCCGCCCCGCTCCCGAGCTTCGAGAGCGCGCCGACGGCGTCCGGCTCCGCCCAGGACCTCACGGCAGATGCCGCAGAGGTTCCGGTGGAGGCGGCGCCGGCGCTCG